>Ga0078972_1000360_pt1 | contig 189102 bp, 145 predicted proteins | sample YelNatPaOPGAMG01_FD_67568 | JGI IMG/M metagenome (GOLD analysis project Ga0078972, IMG submission 67568) | Hot spring thermophilic microbial communities from Obsidian Pool, Yellowstone National Park, USA - OP-RAMG-01 (SPADES assembly) (version 2) | ecosystem: Environmental > Aquatic > Thermal...
CCTGAACCCGGCAACTGAAACCATCCTGCAGCAGTGCCAGCGGTAAAGGTCAGATTCGATAAAGCTTTGACACCGCCAAATACATAATCGAGCGGCTCGTAGTGATAGCCCAGGTCGGGTATGTCGGTATCACGCTGCGCCTGCGGACTGAAAACCGTGTCAGTTGTAAACGTCACGTTTGAATGAACAATTGGCGGGTATGTGGTCTTTTTGCGCAGCTCGGCCAACAGGCTTGTGCTGATGTTTGTCGTGCCGACGTTGCGGAACCCGGCCCCGTCAACAAGGTAATAGCTGCCTCCACCAACAGTCTGAAATGGATACACCGGACTGATAAACCGGTTTTCACCAAACTGCGGACTGTTATAAAACCCGTTGTGGCTGCCCCATATATAAGCACCAGTTTCCTTCATCAGGTTGGTGACATTGGCACAAATACAGTTGTTGGCGGATAAGCGGTTCCGATAGCAATCCGGCCCATAGGCAAGACAAAGAATTCCAATCCGATCAAACGTTACGTTTGCTGCCGAGATTTCATTGCCATTGACACCGTAGGTTGCATTCATTTCGAAGGCGTAATCCTTCATGCTGCTAAACACAGCGTTTTGAAGAGCTACATTGCACTCGTAAACTACAGCCATACCCCTCCCGCAATTGACAAATTGAGCGTCTGAGACGGCAGCGCGACTGTTACAAAACGCTAATGCTGTTCCAGCATATGCGATACGAATGCTCGACAGGGTTTGCTGTAGTGAACTCTGGAAGTTCAACGCCGTTCCATAGCTTGAAGCTGAAGGACTGCCAGTAGAGCCGGCAATTATCTCACCGACCGAATTATCGTGCATGCTGGTGAATACCGCCGGCCGATACGGCCCGGTCTGGCACACCAAGCGCCCATACAAAGATATAGTCGCCGACGGCCTGTTGGTGTATTTGAGAACCGCACCACCCTCCAGTATGTTTGTGCCGTACAGATTCACAGGCCCGCTGATGTAATAAGTCGTATCGCCACGGAAGGTGTAGTTAGTCTGGCTGCTGTTGAGAGTAATGTAGTCCAACACAAAGGCCTGTGCCGGCAACGAGAGCGCCCCTGCGCTTGCAAGCTGCATCGGTTTGGCGGCGTTGTCAGCCTGCTGACGCCGCTCTGGTAACACCGGCAGGCTCAAAACAAGCTGGGCCGTAGAAACTGGCTTAGCCTTTGCAATTGGCGCAGTTGTCTGCGGCAGGCTCTCAAGCTCCTCTGCCACAGCATCAACCGGCACTTCCTCAACCAAAAATCGGCGCCCTTCCAACTCGAGCCATTGTTTGCCTACAGGCACACCGCGTCCGGGCTGAAGCGCCTCAAGCGCAGCAGCTTCACCCGTTGGTCGCCCCACTCCCGCACTTGCTGGGTCCCTACCTTCACCCAATGTAAATGCTTTGCCAGACCCAATCTGCATCGTGCCAAAGTCAAGCGTCTCATCAAAAACCTCGTGGCCTTTGGCAGACTGAATCACGCGCCGGCTTTTCCGTACCTGCGGCACCTGCACAAACTCTGTCCAGACCTGCAGCCGTGTCGTGGCAGGGTTTAACCCATACGCCTCAGGCCCAAGCGGTCGTTCGTGCAAGATTATGTCCTGCTCAAACCCAGCTCGTGTGTATGTGTAGCGCACATCCGCCCGCAGCCCATCGAATGCATCCGCATAAAGCACCTGGTTCGGCTCAACAATCACACCGGTGCAGTCCTTCACCCCGGCAACCAACACGTTCTTGCCACTTGCAGTGTCGAAATAACTTAACCCGAGCACATGACTACGCAGGCGGTTGCCATCAGGCAATTCCATGTCAATTGCACCCAGCGTGGCCAGGTTGTAAGCAAAGATCACCTTGTGCTGACCATGCCGCGCTACTGCACCACCGGGATAAGCTTCAATCAACTCCTGTGCCTCTTTCCATTGACTTCCATCCCAATAATGCAAACCTGTGGCTAGCTCAATGTACCTGTGCGGGCGCGGTATTTGCCGACCGTCAGGGGCAGGTTCGTACTCGAGCCGTTCCCACACACGATGATGCGGCCCGCGCTCGATTACCGAATACGTGTCCGCACTGCCAATACTTGAGCCCAAGCCGGGCATAGGCTCAGGCTCAACGGCTTTGCCCGGGCCAGAACGTGAGTTTGGGCTTTGCGCCCCTGCAACTAATACGACACACCCAATCAGTGTCACAACCAACACGATTCGTTTCATAACCAGTTTTCGAGCTTGAGGGTTGATCCGAACTTGAGGGTTAAGGTTGAGTCGAGCGACTCGGGGCATGTTGAGCAATCCCGTCGCATGCGCATTGTGCGTAAAGCCAGTCTGCCAACGCAAAGAATGTTCTTGCTGGGGGAGATAAACCGCCTGTGTGCGTGGGTGTAAGTCCGAAATTCAGCATCAGCAAAGCACTCGCCCGCAATATACGAATGGGCCTGTACGAATGGTTTCTGTGGGTTGACCTCAAACTGCCTGGGTGCACCCTGCGAGCGATCTTCTGTTTTTGCCTGGCGGTTCATTTGTCAAAGCTAGCCTTTGAACAACCTGAACCGACTCGGGCCCGCTCAATCCCCGGCGTGTACTCACCGAGTACGGTTTGCCGCAATTACAAATACAAACCAACCCAATGTCGGACATTTTTTTGAAAAAAATTTTTTGGCACGGCTCGGCTGCAAAACCTCTTGCATATCAGCAGGTTGGTGCAGGTGAGAACATTTGACGGGCTGCGCAAAAGAATGGACACGGAATTTGGTTTGTGCCAGTAGTTTAACTGTTTGGCTGTGGGACAGTTTTGCTGCGCCAGACGGTGTTTGTGTATCAGTGGCACAAACCGGTCTTGAGAGCCTTGTGTTGCAACACAAGCTACCGGAGGTGCAGTGAGTTTGGTAGGGTGCGCAGTCCACTGTGCGCCGGAGGTGGTCGTGCAGCCACGACCATTTCGGGTTGAACTTTGCGTTCCACGCCCTCACGAGCGCGGGTACATCACATGGAGAATTCTTCCGACTCTCAGCTTTCCATTGTCAGAGTTAAGCAAACTTGTGTTCTGAAATCTTACCCTTAATGGCGCGGGTGGTGCTTTACTATCATGGACACAAGAAATGGAGATGCTTCCTTATTCAAAAACCTTTTTAAAACCTAGAACTGGAGTCAGGGTGCGGTGAATGGAAAGTGAATTTAATAACCGAAGGTCGGATGAAGAATTATGTTCTACCGATATTAAGCGTTGGGCTGTATCCACGTTCCCAAATTTGGTCGAAAAGCGAACTAGGGGGCTACAATTGCACGTCACTCCCTAGAAGTCACCTCCGTTAAGAGAAGTTGTAAGGCAATTCGATTGCGCCAGGATTTTGGGAATGTGTAGTCCAAAGGGTTCTTGCCCATGCGTAAATCATGGCGTTAAACTTGTTTTGTTGTGAAAATCGGTTGTGCCATTTTGATATTTTTATTCGGGTACATGTTGGGGTCTATCCCGACAGGTTACCTACTTGCGAAGAGTCGTGGAATTGACCTGCGGAGTGTGGGCAGCGGGAATATAGGTGCAACGAATGTATATCGTGCACTTGGGAGAACCGCGGCAATCTTAGTGTTTCTGGTGGACGGCCTGAAAGGGTTTATTGCGGCAAAGTTAATTCCTTTATTATTTGTGACGGCTAGTTGTAGTGCGGGGATGGATCCCGGATGGTATGAACTTATTGGGGCAAATGGGGCGGTAATAGGGCATTCGTACCCATGCTGGCTCAAATTTAGGGGTGGAAAGGGTGTAGCTACGGGTGCAGGTGCCTTCTTGGCCCTAAGCCCCAAAGGCATATTAATAGCAGCGCTTGTTTGGGTAGGCACATTTGCGCTAACTCGGATAGTCTCGGTAGCATCATTGGTTAGCGTTGCTGTCCTAATAGCAGTAGTTTTAACGCTTCCACATAGTGAATCCATTCGTGTGGCAGCACTTTTCATAGGCCTACTTGTAATTGTCCGTCACAAATCAAACATTTATAGGTTGCTTCAAGGCAAAGAACTCGCATTTAAACACGAGGACAGCCTAAATAGAAAGCAATGAAGATCGGATTTTTAGGTGCAGGTGCGTGGGGGACAGCCCTGGCGAATCTTCTAGCTACAAAAGGGCTCAAAGTAATCTTATGGGATAAATGTACCGAGGCGCTTGATCAAATCCGTACTTATAAAGAAAACTTGAAGTATTTGCCTGGTATCAAACTCCATCCCGGTATCGAAGTTGCGTACGATCCCCATCAACTGATCAGCGAATCGGATGTGGTTATAATAGCGGTGGTATCCACGGCTTTCAGGCAATGTGCGAAATGGCTCACTCAGTACAATAAGTACATAATTTCGGTAACTAAGGGGATAGAATATGACACTGGGCTTACAATGACGGGGATTTTGGAAGAAGTTGTACCAGGAGCTATCCACGTGGCAATTTCAGGTCCAAGTTTTGCAATTGAAGTGGCTAAACAAATTCCTACTGCAGTTGTGTCTGCAAGCAAACATGAGGAGGCAGCGCGTTTCGCCCAAGAGCTATTCCGGACGAACTATCTACGGGTCTATACAAGTAAAGATACCTTAGGTGTTGAACTGGGAGGTGCATTAAAAAACGTTATTGCGATTGCTGCGGGGATTTCTGATGGATTGGGTTTCGGAGACAACTCAAAAGCTGCTCTGGTAACTCGCGCGCTATCAGAAATACGTCGTCTAGGCACAGCAGTAGGAGCAATGAGCGACACGTTTAATGGTCTAAGCGGCCTTGGTGACTTAACGGTGACGTGCTTTTCAAAACTTAGTCGCAACCGAGCCTTTGGCGAGCGAATTGGCAAAGGCGAATCAGTCCAGTCCGTCATTCAAAGCTATTCCACTACTGTAGAAGGGTATCCAACGGCTCTGGCAGCGTACCGTATGGCAAAGAAGTTCAACGTATCCACACCGATTATCAACCAGGTATACTCCATCCTTTACGAGGGGAAGGATCCAAAGACCGCTCTTTTTGAACTAATGAATCGTGACCCTAAACCGGAGGATTAACTGTATCCTTAATTCTCGGGCCGGATTACTTTTTAGTGGGAAAGTTTTTCTGCGCCCTCCAGGCCAAAAACCACAAGCCGAGAAGCCTCCATATGCGATGGATTTCACGCATTGAAGTCCCAAAAGCCGGTTATGGGGGCTCTCGCAACTCTGGTCTATCCCCAAAAACACGGGGGTGTTTGAGCCGTATCTCATGTTATGCCTTTGCCCAACGAGTTGACATGTTAAGGATGGATTCTCGCCTCATCGTTATCATGGCAACCCGCGGCTGTGAGATGCGATCTATAAGCACTAGCGATATAAAAACGCGGTTCGTCACCACGCCCCTGGCCGAAGTATCGCCTCCTTCCCCTTATAAGGTGACAAGGGTCCAGGCCGTCACCTCCCCGTAGGCACCTAAACAACCTTAATTAGAACTCAGAACTGTATAATGTCTATCCTTGTGAAAACGCCTTTCCGCGAGCGAGAGTTGTAAGACGAAGAAATGCAAGCGTTGGAGTGGCCATAAACAACTGACAATTAATACCCGGTGCGTGTTGGTAATCTGTTTTCATTGGCGGGGTACTGCTGTTCTCCCGAAGACTACTGTATGACACCAAAATATCAGCAGACACACCGTGTTTCCCTTTGTTAGCTGCGAGCTTGTTCCAATTGCTTTATACTCTGACCGTGCAAGTGGGGTGTCACGGAAACTTTAGAGGGGGTTTTGGTCAGTCTTCGCACTCATAGGGGATGGTGGAACCATAAGTTTGAGACTTGCATGGGTGAATCGATTAAGCGTACAGTTCCATATTGATGCACTGGCGAACGCACACAATTTTAGTACTAGTGGTTTCGTTGATATCCACCAAGCTATTAGGGCAGATAACCGTGGAACTGAAACTGCCTCAAGAACAATTTCTGCCTGCGGAAGACATTTGGCTTTCCGTCCGCATTTACAACAGGTCTGGAAGCACTATCGAGCTGGGAACTGACCAAGAATGGCTTAAGGTTTCCGTGGAATCGCGCGACGGTTATATAGTGGAAAAACTCGACGAAATTCCAGTTAGGGGCGCCTTTAAGCTCGAAAACGCTCAAGTAGCTACAAAAAGGATTAACTTGCGGCCACATTTTAAACTTGTCAGGCCTGGGCGTTATCTTGTGATTGCGACGGTGCGTATAAAGGAATGGGGGGAAGAATATACTGCCTCTCCCATCTGGTTTGATATTATAGAAGGGCGCAAAATATGGGAGCAAGAATTTGGGGTGCCCACTTTTGATACGAATGCACCTCCCGAGATGCGGAAGTATGCACTTCAACAGGCGAATTATCTGAAACAATTAAAGCTATATTTCCGTCTAGAAAGTGGGGATGGAACTCATGTTTACAGGGTATTCCCTTTGGGTCCACTGGTTTCATTTGGAAACCCACAGGTACAAATCGATAAATGGGCACGTCTTCACGTACTTTTTCAAACTTCAAGTCGAGCGTTTTATTACTGTGTTTTGAATCACGATGGTGATTTAGTTCGTCGTGAGACGTATGAATATGGAGATGTACGGCCACGGCTTCGCGTAGAACCCAACGGTGGAGTTGTGGTGGTTGGTGGGATTCGGCGTTTTGCCCCTGATGATATCCCCCCACGAGAGGTAATCGAGGCTATGAGCATTACGAACTCACCAACCTCGACCAATCAATCCCAACCACCAAACCAACCTGGCACGCTTTAATAAGATAATTAACGGGGCAGCGGTTCCCATCCATTTCTAAAAATTTCCCTAATAGCGCGGGTCAGTCCCTAAGCTGTTGCAAGCGCATAATTCGTTCTTCCAAGGGTGGATGGGTTGCAAACAACCGCAAGAACTTGCTTTGTTTTCCAGAGATTTTAAATGCTTGGAAAGCCTGAGCTCGTTGAGCTTCAATAGCAGCCAATTCGGGATCATACAACCGTTGCAGGGCTCGTAATGCATCGATCATGCTTTGCCGACCGGCGAGGCGCGCCCCTCCAGCGTCGGCTCTAAATTCTCGCATTCGGGAAAACCAGCAAACAACAATGGCACCAAGCAATGAAAACACTATTTGAAATACCATTACCAACATGTACATTAAAATGTCATTACCACGGGAATCGCGGCCTCTAGCGGCCTGAACTATAACGAATGCTAGTATCCTTGACAGGAATAATACAAACGCGTTAATGACGCCCTGGATAAGGGTCATAGTAACCATATCACCATTAGCGATGTGTGCTACTTCATGGCCAAGCACACCACGAATTTGGTCAGGCGTCATCTTTTCAAGTAACCCAGTTGAGACCGCTACTAATGACCGCGCTCGAGAAGGGCCTGTAGCAAATGCATTCGGCTCAGGCGACTCATATATACCAACCTCTGGCATTGCAGGCAACCCCGCTGCCCGAGCCAGTTCATGGACGGTCATTACCAGCTGTCGTAGGTATGGGTCCCGGGCATCTGGGGGGATTACTTTAACCCCCATCATCCACTTGGCCATTACGCGGGATAACGCCAATGAGATGAGCGCGCCACTGAACCCCCAAATCAAGCAAAAGATTAATAGGCCGTTTATGGTATCCCGACTCAGGTATCGATCCAGCCCAGTAAGGCTGACCAAAACACCGATCGTTAATACCACCAAAATGTTGACAACGACGAACAGTGTTACGCGTTTTGCAATTTGAAGCAGCCTCATATCAGCTTAAAATGTAGCAGCAAGCTTCCTCTTTATCAACTAAACTCGGGGGGGTACTCTGCGGTTCTGGCCAAACCTCGGCAATTGATGCATCGTGGTTGTGGGTTTTCGCAAGAAGGCGTTGATCTCCCAGGCATAGCCTCTTATCTTGCTTGCCAAATAACAATAGTGACTTACATTTGTTGCCCTTGACAGGGAAATATGGATATAATCACAAAATTGTTTTTTATGGGCGGTGCGATTTTGGCGCAACAGGGTCGACCGAGTGGGAATACTTCAGACTGGACCCTGCAATTGTTTCAATTTTTTCCGTTACTCTTGTTGTTAGTAGTAATGTATGTAGTGTTAATACGGCCCCAGCAGATTCGTGCCAAAAAACATGCGCAGTTGATTAATTCCCTCAAACCGCGCGATAAGGTAGTCACCAGCAGTGGTATAATCGGGGAAATACTTACCATCAAAGAACATACGGTCACGATTCGTTCTGGTGATAGCAAATTTGAAATCGTAAAATCATCAATAAGTGATCTTTTAGAGCGGCCTGGTGAGCCCCAAGCGAAGGAGGAAAGTTATAAGTAATTTACGAAAAATTCTGGTATTATGAGCAGGAGACACCTTTGGAAATGGGTTTTGGTAGCCGTCCTAGTGGCTTTTTCGCTTTATCAAATGTACCCTCCTAAGAGTCGGCCACTGGGGCAAGAGTTCATTCGACGCGCAGTTAATAAGGACGAAACGTTTGCTCAAATAGTACAGAAATTCAGAGAGCTCCAAGCTCAGTCTCCAGACCGGGAGTCCCAGAATCTCATAGAAGCGATAGGTACGAATGATATCTCAAAGTATTTCCCGAAGTACGCTGATGCGATAAAGCGGGAACGGGATCCCAATCGGTACATTTTACACAGGATTCAGCAGGAATCTCTTGGCAAGTTCAAACTAGGTTTGGACCTACAAGGCGGGATTTCGTTTGTTGTTGCTATTGATACTAACACCTTATTTACGATTCATTCCAACGCACCTGGAGCATACGTGGACTTGGCAGATTTACAACAACGGGCGTTATCACAAGCAGTTGAAGTTATTCGACGGAGAGTCGACAGGTTTGGAGTAGCAGAACCTATCATCCAACCTGTTGGTGCGAACCAGATTTTGGTACAGCTACCCGGTCTTAGTGAGGCCGAAAAGGAAAGTGCAATGCGCCAAATCCAGCGTGCTGCATTTTTAGAGTTGCGCCTCGTCCATACCAACAGCGCGCACATCCTGGAAACTGGCGACCTTCCCCCGGGGTATGAAATCCTTTACGAGGAACGGTATAAAGACGGCAAAAAGGAGATAATACCGCACGTGGTTAAGAAGCAACCTGAACGCGGCCTCACAGGTAAGTACATTAAGTCTGCTCATGCGTATACGGATCAATTTGGAAATCCCAGGGTCGTCTTCTCGTTGAACAGCGAAGGTGCGCGGCTATTTGCAGAGGTCACTACGGAGAATGTTGGGAGGCAATTAGCGATTGTGCTAGACGGTGTAATCTTTTCAGCCCCTGTAATTCGTGAGCCCATTGTAGACGGCACGGGTGAAATAAGTGGAGGCGCGATGGACATTCGCGAGGCAATTGAATTGGCAAACGTGCTGATGAATCCTCTCCAAGCTCCACTCAAAATCATCGAAATCCGAGAAGTTGATCCCACCCTAGGTAAAGACACTATTCAAAGTGGTATAAGAGCAGCCATAATTGGCACAATTGCAGTAAGTGCGTTCATGCTCGTGTATTACTTAACGGCAGGTGTGATCGCCAACGTAGCGCTCTTACTTAATATAATCATCATGCTCGGGATCATGTGTTATTTCAGGACAACCTTTACTCTGCCGGGAATTGCAGGAATTGTATTGACAATAGGCATGGCTGTAGACGCCAATGTACTCATTTACGAGCGTATTCGTGAGGAACTAGCTAGCGGCAAATCACTCCGCGGAGCCATCCAGGCTGGTTATGAGAAAGTCCTAGGAACCATTTTAGATGCCAACATTACCACTCTAATCACTTCAATTCTACTTATGATCAAGGGCACCGGTCCTGTCAAAGGATTCGGCGTAGCGCTCACTATCGGCATACTGGTGAGTATATTTACCGCACTATTAGTAACTAGGCTCATTTTCGAGCTTCTCCTGGACAAAGGTTGGTTGAAATCACTTAAGATGCTCGAAATCATTCGTAATCCCAATATCGACTTTTTAAGATGGGCAAGACCGTGCATTATAGGGTCGATCGCAATTATACTTTTGACCAACGGTTATGGTTTAGTGGCGAGGGGTAGAAAAGCGTTTGGCCCCGATTTCCTTGGTGGTATTCAACAGGTTTATACTTTTGTGCGCCCTCAAAGCCAGAACCTGGATGATATTCGCGCGGACGTTAGGAAAGCCCTTTCCACGCTGGGACTGCAAGAAGTAGCGCCAGTTATTCAAAAGAATCTCTCAACGGGCTTGGAAACACTACGATTAGTACTGCCGTACGAGGAAGGTTTGAGTGAAAAAGTTGCATCAACCCTCCGGGAAAAATTGCCACAATACAACCTAGAGTTGGTGTCCGTTGACGTAGTAGGTCCTGTGATAGGCGCTCAAATAATGCAATCGGCTATTATTTCACTAGCCTTGGGACTTTTTGGGATTCTGATCTACTTGGCTTTCAGATACGAATTCTCATTTGCGGTGGGTGCGGTCACTGCGTTGGTCCACGATGTGCTTATTACTGCAGGGATATTTTTCATCAGCGGTCGCGAAATGAGCGCTCCCATAGTAGCAGCTTTCCTAACGATAATTGGTTTCTCGGTCAACGACACAGTAGTCATATTTGACCGTATAAGAGAAACCCTTCGATTAGGGGCCCCTGGATCTTTTAGAGAAATCATAAACAAAGCGGTGAACCAAACGTTAAGCCGGACGATTATTACCTCGGGTACAGTATTTCTTGCGACCCTAGCCCTTTATCTTTTCGGTGGGGGCGCAATAAACGACTTCGCATTCACATTTCTGGTGGGCATCATAACTGGAACCTATTCCAGTATATACATCGCCAGCGCGTTAGTGTTCTGGTGGCATAAAGGGCAAAGACCCGCGATTGGTATACAATCCGTTGAGGGCAAAGAACTCACCCTGACTCCTCAGACTTAATAGATGGTTTTAGGTTTGAGTGACATACATCCTTGGCATTGGGCGCTATTTTTGACGGTAATTACTTTTTTTCTGTCGCTTGACCTGGGGGTGTTCCATAAACGCGCTCATGTAGTTAAATGGGGTGAAGCGTTTGCTTGGTACACTTTTTGGGTAACCTTAGCTGTCGCTTTCGGCTTGCTTGTGTACAAATGGCGTGGGAAGGTAGAAGCGCTTGAATACATCACTGGCTATATTGTGGAGCTTTCACTGTCGATGGATAATGTATTTGTAATCGCAGTAATTTTCTCGTACTTCCATGTCCCGCTCAAATACCAACACCGGGTATTATTTTGGGGAATTTTAGGCGCGATTGTAATGCGTGGAATTATGATCACAGTTGGCGTGGCAGTTGTACAAACTTTCTCATGGATCTTATACGTGTTTGGATTAATTTTAGTGGTTACAGGAATTAAGATGGTTACATCGGGTGCAGAAGGTCCGCACCCAGAGCGAAACTTCGCGTTGCGTTTAGCTCAAAAATTCCTCCCCATTACTAAAGAGTTTCACGGACAACAATTCCTTCTCCGCCTCAATGGGAAGTTATATTTCACGCCGTTGGCGATTGTTTTGTTGACCATTGAAACCACGGACTTAGTGTTTGCTCTGGACTCGATCCCTGCGATTTTTGGCATAACTCACAAACCGTTTATAATATTTACCTCGAACGTATTTGCTATCCTGGGACTGCGCTCGCTCTACTTTTTGCTTGCCAATGCCATTAGCTATTTCCGGTATTTGAAGATTGGGCTTTCATTGGTGCTGACGTTCATTGGGGTAAAAATGTTACTGGATCCGCACCATGCGCCTCCAAAATGGTTTCAAGTAGAAATTCCCACGGCAACCTCGCTGATTATAATCATAGCTATTTTAACCACCTCAATCATAATGTCGATAGTAGCCACTTTGCACGAGAAACATCTAAAAAAACGATCGCAAAACCAGCTTAACCGCATTGAATAGCGAGGGTGGAGGATCTTTTGCCACTAAGGTTGGTGTAAAACAGACACTTCAACGGAAAAGGTTTTGGCCGCAACAATTTCAAGGGTTATAATAGTTACGGAATGAAATACCGTTGGGTCATTGCCAACGTAGATCCGGAAACAGTGACGTTACTGATGGGGTCGGATTTGAATCCGGGTGATTATCATAGCGCAATATTGGCCCAATGCCTTGCGAATAGAAAAGTATCAACACCCGAACAAGCAATCGCCTTCCTCAACCCGCGGCTAGGGATTCTTTCGGACCCGTTCCTACTGCCTGACATGGAAATCGCAGTGGATAGGATGATCAAAGCGATCAACACGCGGGAAAAAGTAACAATTGTGGGCGACTACGATGTGGATGGGTTAGTAGCCACAACAATCTTAAGCGAAACCTTGGGAATATTCGGCCTCCAAGTCGAACAATTCATTCCACGTAGGATTGAGGAGGGGTATGGATTGACAATTACAACCGCTCAAAAATGTGTTTCAATGTTCGATCCTTCCCTGATCATCACAGTCGATTGTGGGTCGAGTTCTGCCGAAGCTCTCACTTGGCTGCGGAACCGTGCAATTGACGTAATAGTAATAGATCACCATCACGGTGCCACTTTACCAACCCAAGCTCTGGCCTTAATCAATCCACACCGTAATACTGCCCCTGAGGATCCGCTGAAGGTTGGCCAATTTACCGAACTGTGTTCAGGGGCGCTGGCTTTTAAATTTTGCCACGCTTTAACTAAACGAGCACGTCAACTAAACATACCACGCGCCTTCGAAATAGACCTGAAGTCGTTCCTAGACCTAGTTACCTTAGCAACTATAGCAGACGCAGTACCGCTGACTGGTGAAAACAGAATTTTTTCTAAGATTGGGCTTATGTATCTTAACCAATCAACACGACCTGGCATACTTGCACTTAAGCAAGTCGCTCAAACCTCAGATAAACTTGAGGCGTGGGATGTCGCGTTTCTGCTTGCGCCACGATTAAATGCAGCGGGTCGACTTAATACAGCCAGGGATGCATTAGAATTATTGATGACGCGCGATTCACACCGAGCGCATGTTCTAGCTCAGCAATTAGACATCCAGAACAGGCAGCGGCAGGAGATAGAAAAACAGGTATTCGAAAGTGCCCTTATGCGGCTCAAAGATGATTTTGATCCACAAAGCCACTACGCAATCGTTTTGGGCGATGAACATTGGCATATAGGTGTAATTGGGATAGTGGCAGCAAAAATTCTTCAGCAATTCTATCGTCCTACGATAATCATGGGTGGTGCGGGAAGCTATTGGCGCGGTTCTGCTAGAAGTATTCCGGGTTTCCACCTGGTAAAAGCACTTCAAAAATGCAGCCATCTACTAGTAGGATTCGGGGGTCATTCTGCTGCCGCTGGGATTTCAATAAACCCGTGTAACGTTAACCAATTTGCACAAACTTTTAACTCCATTGCGACCGAGGAGCTTTCAACCAACCAACTACTTCCACTTTTAGAGCTCGACGCCGAAATAACACTGCGTGATGTGACCATGGAACTTGCGGAGAGTTTGATCCAACTTAGGCCGTGGGGAATTGGCAATCCCCAACCAAAATTTTTGATCAGACGACTAACTCATGCGCATCCACCCCGCCGAATCGGTCCTGAAGGTCGCCATACTAAACTCTGGGTTACAGATGGTCACACTTGCTGTCCGGTAATCTGGTGGGATTCAAATGGTGAAACCCTACCTACAGGTGCATTTGATATCGCTTGCACTATCACCCTAAATGAATACGAGGGGAGAACTTACCCTCAATTAGAACTGATCGACTGGCGGCCAGCTATGGACGATTAACCGCACTTACCTTTTCATTCGAAAATCTGCGCGTTCGGATTCAATCGATACAGCCCACGTTCATCCACCTCAACAATGCCCCGCCCCACTAATGCGCGCAACGGAATGTCAGCCCACCGCGGATTCTGCTCGTATTCTTCCCTTCGCACTGCGTGACGTGCTATTTCCTTCTTTGAAAACCATGCTTTGGGGTTCTTGCTCAAAAAATTTATGATTAGTTTCTCAGCTTGGGTCATTGCATTTTGCCAATGGGAATGATTACACTGATCTTAGTGACAGGAACTCACCGAGTCTTGTCTATTAATCGACGAGTCAGGCCAATCAACTGATACACATCGTTATAATCGTGCTCAGCCAAGTATTGTGCAATCCCATGAACTATGCGTATAGCCGTTTGCGGTTCATAAAAGTTTGCTGTACCGATAGCCACAGCTGTTGCGCCTGCCATTAAATACTCTATCGCATCATTTGCGGACTGGATCCCCCCTACTCCAATTACAGGAATTCGCACTACCCGTGTTGCATCCCACACGAGTTTTAAGACCATCGGTTTTACGCAAGGTCCAGTAAGCCCCCCCGTGATATTACCCAACCTAGGGAAACCGGTTCGCACATCAATCGCCATTGCTGGAAAACTGTTAGCTATTGAAATTGCATCAGCTCCCGCCTCTTCCGCGGCAAGGGCATAATCTTCAATGCTCGGCACGTTTGGGCTCAGCTTAACGATTAGTGGCAACCGAGTGTTTTGACGACTCGCCCTAACAACCTCCTTCAGTGTGCCAAGGGTGGCACCAAACTGTGCACCACCAACCTTCACATTAGGGCAAGAAACATTAAGCTCAATCGCGGCAACACCGTCGACAGAGTCAAGTCGAGCGCACACCTCCGCATACTCTTCCACAGTAACCCCCCACACATTGACAATAATGGGCACGTCATAGGCTCGAAGCGCAGGCAAATACTCGTGCAAAAAGCCGTCTACGCCAGGTCCTTGAAGACCTATCGAATTAAGCAATCCCCATGGCAATTCAAATGTGCGAGGGGGTGGGTTACCATGGACAGGCACTGACCTAATACCTTTGACCACAATCGCTCCTAGCTGATTCAAATCCACAATTTCTGCGTATTCCACTCCGAACCCGAAGGTACCACTCGCCACCATAACTGGGTTGCGGAGTGTAAGCGATCCTATTTTAACGGAAAGATTCATTCCAATCGCTCCCAGCAAATTAGTTCTGCATCAAACACCGGTCCATTTTTACAAACCCTAGAGTACTGCCAGCCATTCTCTTTTTTCACTGGAATAACACATGTCCAACAAGCCCCCACACCACAACACATATGCCGGTCAAAAGATAGTTGCGTTTTTATGCCTGCTTCAACTGTCATCTCAGCTATAGCACGTAACATTCCTAAAGGGCCACAAGCGTAAACGCGGATCTTTTTCTCCATCTCACTCAGTATGTTTTTCAAAACCTCGGTAACGAGCCCGCAATACCCCAGCGAACCGTCTTCAGTACTCACCAGAGTACGCCACCCTATCGAATCGAATTCATCCACGCATAGGATGTCTGCCTGTGTTTTACCCCCAATGCAAACCACTCCTGTACGGTCCAAGCGCCGAGCTAAAAACGCTAGAGGTGCAACTCCATAGCCTCCAGCTACCAGAACTGGTATCTCATCGCCACACAACGTTAAATCGAACCCACGTCCCAAAGGCGCCAACAAATTGATTGTTTCCCCGGCCTTTGCTGAGCTCAGTTTTGCTGTTCCTTTACCAACCACTTTGTAAATAAAAGCTAGCTGCCCATCGTGCGCCTTGTAGATACTAAACGGTCGCCTCAAAATTCCTTCGGTAAACCCTGGGATCCTGACATGCACAAACTGGCCTGGTGCTGCGAGTTCACACACCTCAGGAGCATCAACGGTAAGCAAATAATAACTCGACTGCAGGAGATGGTTAGACACTATCTTGGCGTCAAACTGGAGCATGCCACCCCCTAACTTTTGCCGGGTAAATTTGAGTTTGCCGAGACCTCGCCATCAGCAGGTATCTGTGAAAAAACCTCGAGTGTTGCCTGTGCTTCCTTTTCATCTAGAACGCTAAGTGCCATGCCTGCGTGCACGATCACGTAATCGCCCACCTGTGCTTCAGGTACGCATGCCAAGCTTACCTCTCTGAACACGCCACCGAAATTGACTCGCCCCACTTTTTCGAGTGGGTCGGTGCCAATTATCGATTCAATCTTGCCTGGTATTCCGAGACACATACTTTAAGCAAATCTAACGGAGGGAATGTAACACTGCAACTATCTGGCCGAATGCAATACCACCGTCATTAGGCGGCACACGTTGAGAATGGTAAACAGAAATCCCTTCTGCTTCCAAAGTTTTCAATGCTAGAGCTATTAATAGCCTATTTTGAAAGCATCCTCCTGCAAGCGCTACGCGATTTACCCCCACCAACTTTGCCATTTTTCGAATCATTTCAACCAGGGTAACATGAAACCGAAAGCTAATTTTAGAAACCGACACCCCCATTTCGTATTCGCTGATGATTTGTTGGATAAGGGGACGCCAATCAATTTCCCATACCCGCGTCGCGTCACGTGGGATCAATCGCCCATCAGTATCAACTAACTTACCTACATTGTCATGAGGCAGCATTTCAAACTCATAAGGTGCCATTGAGGAATTCCAATCTGCACAAAATTCCAACTGCATCGCTGCCTGTCCTTCATAGGCATTGATATGACACACCTCCAATATTGAGGCAACGCCATCAAACAACCTTCCAATGCTGGTACAGACAGGCGAATTAACACCTTGGCGCCGCAACTGATCCATTAGCTCTAACTCTTGCTTGGTGAATCCGCCAAACCGGTTACCGCAAAGCATCTTTATAGATGAATTTGAACCAAAACATTCACACAGTAACGCAAAGGCCACTCGCCTCGGCTCTTTTACGGCTTTTTCTCCTCCAATCAACCGAAACGGCTTAATCGTTCCAACCCTTTCTACTACCCAATCCGGGTGCACCAATAAAAATTCTCCCCCCCACACCGTCCCATCTGTCCCGTATCCCGTTCCATCCCAAGCAACTCCTAGAACTGGCAACGGGGCTTCATTTTCGTGCACACATCCTAACACGTGAGCAAGATGATGTTGTACACGCAAGATCCGAGCTCCCTTAACGCGAGAATATTCTTCAGCATATTTTGTAGAGTAATAGCCTGGATGCAGGTCACACACCACTAGCTGCGGTTTAAGATGGTACAGATCACACAAGTCTTCTATCACGCGAGCAAACGTTTGGGCAGACAGTTCCGTGTCTAAATCGCCTATATGCTGGCCAAGATAAATCCGTCGCCCCTCACTAACAGCAATTGCGCTCTTCTGATGCGCACCCAAAGCTAAAATTCCGACTTGCGTTCCATCCAATGCTATGCCGACAGGAACGGAGAGCGGGGCATATCCCCGGGCGCGTCGCAAAATAACCTCGCGTCCATTGATAACCTGCACCACGGAGTCATCCACATGTCGAACTATGGGGCGGTCATGAACTAGAAATGCGTCTGCTACCCCGCGTAAACGTTCAATTGCATCCAGTTGATCGATACAGATGGGTTCGTTGCTAAGGTTCCCACTTGTGGCGACAAGTGGCTCGCCTACCTCATACAAAAGCAAGTGATGCAAAGGTGTATAAGGAAGCATAACCCCCAAATATGGGTTTCCAGGTGCTACTTCATAACTTATATGTATTGAGGGGTTTGGCTTTCGGCGAACCAAAACTATAGGTGCCGACACCGAAGTAAGCGACCGTTCTTCTGCCTCTCCAATTTCACACACCGCCCTAATTGACTCTAAGTTGGGGAACATTACTGCAAAAGGTTTAAGCTCTCTCCTTTTCCGAATCCGAAGCAATCGCACGGGCTCATCCTGCCCCGCTTTAACCATTAGGTGAAATCCTCCCAATCCTTTTACGGCCAAAATCTTACCCTGCTTCAAAAGCTCACACGTTTTCTTTATTGCCTGCTCGCCTTTTGCTAATTCCATCCCCTCTGCATCTACCAAGGTTACTTGGGGACCACATTTAGGACACGCAATGGGTTCTGCATGAAACCGCCTATCAGCGCTATTTCGATATTCAACCTCACAGTTTTCACACATAGCAAACCGATTCATTGAAGTGTTTATTCTATCATACGGCAGGCGTTCAATTATAGAGTACCTTGGGCCACAATGTGTACAGTTGATAAATGGATACCGATATCGCCGATCTGACGGATCGAACAACTCACTCAGACATGCTTGACATGTAGCCAAGTCAGGTAAGAGACCTATTTCACTCGAAACGGCAGCATTGCTCGCCACAATTTTAAAGTCGGTATAACCCACTGGATCCAACCATCGTGTTTCGAGACTGTAAATGGCGCTATTAGCTGGATGTTCATGCACCACACGGGCAAGAAATTGCTCCAGGGACGCGACTGGACCTTCCACTTCAATTTCTACCCCGGAGCCACAGTTTCTCACAAACCCAACCAACCCTGATTCCACAGCTAAACGGTACACTTGCGGTCTAAACCCTACCCCTTGCACACATCCTATTATCCTGACGTACAGGCGACTGAGCTTTAAACCCGTATGAACCATACCAAGAAAAATAAACCTATCCACACTTTACGCAACACACCCACTAACTTCACATGTAAATCCTGGTGTGGAAGCTCATCGATAGCTGCGCCATCGGATTAGTCTTAAGCTAAGGGCTTAAGCAGTTCCTGCCAGTTTTTTTGCTGCAAAACAATATGCCTCCCAAAACCGTTGTCCCATTCGTTCAGGTGAAAGATAATCGCGTACCCATTTGCAAGTTTCAGGATCTACAGCCCCCCGGGAAAACATTGGATTTGACAAGGCCGACTTAATTCCCCGGGCAAAATCTTCCACACTTTCAGGTTCACATAACACTCCGTTTTTTCCATCGATAATATAATCTGGGATTCCACCAACACGGGTTGCCACCACGGGGACGCCTACGACGGCGGCTTCCTTGACCGCGTTTGGGCTTGTGTCCGCCCTTGTCGGGAAAAGCAACATTGTCGATTCACCCAACTCATTAGCCACCTCAGCCGTAGTACAAACGTCCCTTAACACCAATCTACCTCTCAACCTGGGTGAAATCTTACCCATCAACTCGCTAAAAAATGGTTCTTCCCGAGATCCAATTACGACAATTTCGAAGTCCGCAATATCCACTATCTGATCCAACGCCTTCAGGAGTAAGTCGGTGCCTTTTAAATGACTCGCACGTCCCACAAACAAGAATTTAAGGGGCCGAACACGGGGCCGACGCTCTACCTGAAAAAAAAGCTTTATTGGTGGATGTTCTGCCTGCCAAACATTGGTGAGTCCAAACTCTGATTTAAGGAAATTCACCCCGTATTTGGACTCCGTCGTCACAAGAATCGCTTTCCTAAGCATTTGACGCTCGCAAAGTTGGCTGAGACCAAAATATAACTTTCCGTAAAGGTTTTTAGGTGGACTGACGCGGCAGCACCAAGTGATTATTCCCTGCATGGTTACGATAAACGGGTAGCCTAGCCGATAAGCTATCCATGGGGCCCCCCATTCTGTACCCCAACAATGAACCAACTGTGGTCGTACCTTCCGGAGCACTCGCCCTATTAAGTAAGTGTCGTACCAGAATAAAGTTGGTGCGCGCAATCCCCCCACCGTTTTTATCAAGTGAAAGGTCACATTTTGGACTCTATAAGTAGAGCTCCGAGGAAAAGTCTTCCGCAATGCCACGATGTGAATTTCAAGTTCGGGGTGCTCCCTCATGAATTCTCCTAATAATACTCGTTGCCAGACAGCAGGATGCCCCTTGGGAATATTCCGGAATTCGGTGGGCGTACCTTCCCACCATTCGACGGGAAAGTGAGAAATCCAAGCAACCGACTTCAATCCATACTCACCCATCCATTCAAAGCTAGCAAATAGGCGATGGAAAAACCATGTCAAACATCTACTGGCTTGCTGCCACCCCGGGTGCTCACCAAGCTTGACCATCTTGGCTATGTAGGGTCAACTATGTGAGCTTACAAAAATGGAAGCGATGCTTAGCAAAATCCGATTAAAAATAAAGGATCTGCTTTCCTCCTCTGTGTTTTGGTCGTGGTTAATGAACGGTCTCCGGATGACCTCCGGGCTCATAGTTCTGCCTTTGCTCATACATTACCTTCCAAAACCGGAATTTGACATGTATTTTGTTTTTCTAAGTTTTTGGGCTCTTATACCAATCATCGATTTCGGTTTTGTACACAATTTTGGCCGAGCGATTGCTTATGCGATGGCAGGGGCTTCCCGGCTCTTAACCGAAGGATATGAACCAGAACCAAACGCAAAGGGCCCAAATTACCAACTTCTGTTTACGATTCTTAACACCACACGTTTTCTCTACCGTTGGTTTGCCATTGGCACTTTGGCTATCCTCGCAACAATCGGTACGTGGATTATCTTTAAAGGAGTCAAAGAAACCACCTCCCCTACCATTACGTGGATAGCTTGGGGGCTGATGATCATTGCCATAGCCCTTGAAATTTATCTTGCTTGGTGGAACAACGCGTTAATGAACATGAACCGGGTACGATTAGCTTTACAATACACTGTATTGGCCATGATGGTTCGTTTAATAATTTTGACAGGACTGCTCATTGGTGGAGCATCCCTGCTAAGCCTTCCGATCTCCAACATTATTTCGAGCTTGGTACAGCGGGTTCTCTCACGAATCGCCGTGCTCAAAGAACTCCCCAAACCCATACCTCCTCCGAACCAAGAGGCAATTAAATCAACAATTTTGCAACTTTGGCCTAATACATGGCGGACTGGAATACATCTGTTTAGTGGATATCTTTCCACTCAAGCAATGACGCTAGTATGTCTTAAAACAATGGGATTAGCTACTAGCGGTATGTATGGATTCACGAATCAACTTTTAAACATCGCATCAAGCATAGCCCAGGCATGGACTCAAGTCAAATGGCCATACATTAACCAACTCAGAATCAAAGGCGACCTCTCAACCTTGGAGAAAATCTTGCGAGTGCGGGTATGGCTTCAATTCACCACCTATATTTTAATAGCCCTAATTATCGTTTTTCTCATACCCCATCTGCTTTCCAAGCACCACTCCGGCAAAACCCTTTTGCCTTCGCCATGGCTTGAGTTGATGGCTGGGCTAAAATTCTTCGAATTGAGCCTCACGCTTAGCACAACACTGATTTTTACAGAAAATAGAATGCCATTTTTCTGGGCAACTACCTTCACCAATCTCGCTAGTGTTATCTTAGCAGTGGTCCTAGTTAAACTCACTTCACTCGACTTAGGTGCGGTGATACTTCCCCCCTTAATTCTAGGCCTTGCTTACAACTTTTGGAAATGGCCAATCGAAGCTTTACGCGGAATCAATACCACGCCCCTAAAATTCCTTTTCTCAATTAAACCGCGTGACCTAATCGGAGTTAAGGAATCTTACACAAGGCAGTGATACTGTGGGAAAGGTAAGGGAAAACGCGTGGAAGCCAGTGTGCTTCCATCTTTTCCCCCACCCCAAGCTTCCATAACAAATTACTGAAGTGTGGAACTTGTACTACATCAGGCAAAAACCTGACGACTTTCAACCCGCAGTGAACTTCGATGAAGTTTTTGAAATGCGAAAAATCCCAACCAACAATATGCCCAGCATTTACGGGCAACCTTATATGCCATTTGTATTCCAGTCTCACAGGAGTACACAAGTTCGGTACAGAAAATACTGCAAATGATTTTGTCACCCAAGCCAATACCTTCACTGCTTCAACAGGAGCAGGCAAGTGCTCAAGAACATGAAGCGCGCATACCACGTCGAAGTATTTCTCAGAAAAGTGGCGTTTCAGGTCAGTATAAGTCCCCTGTACACAGGGACCAAATTGACTTGCTAATTTGACGCATTCCGGATCCAAATCGATCCCGTAAACCTCATACCCCTGATCACGGAGCATTTTTAAGAGTTCACCTCGTCCGGATCCAAAATCCAAAATGCGAACACCCTTCCGGCTTTCAACCTCAGGGTACATGGAATTAATCAATTCCACCGCCCGAACTTTCCATAACATTTCATATACCCCAAGTCTCCCTTGAGGAGCTTTATACGGAAGGTGTTGTAACTGGCTTTCTTTTGAAGATGCGTTCATTTCCAATGACTTGAACACAAGTCTACCCAAACGAAACTCAAAGTCAAAATCCTAAACCATTTCCTATACCCAGAACTTGTCAAACCAAAGGAAGCACTCACTTCGGGCTTTACCCGCTTAACGTCTGGAAAAACATGGTTCTTAAACTGGCTTTTCAAGAGGCCTAAAAAATGCAAAGATTCACGCATTAAAAAAATACATGACAGAGTACGAAAAACTGCAGGAAGAACTTAGACGACAGCCACGCACATGGCTTGTGACAGGCGCAGCTGGATTCATTGGTTCGCATCTTGTGGAAACGCTCCTCAAACTGGACCAGTTCGTCGTCGGATTGGATAACTTTTCCACGGGGTCAAAATCAAATCTAGAGGATATTCAAACCCGTGTCACAAGAGAGCAATGGAAAAAATTTAGATTTATTGAAGGCGACATAGTGGACTTGAATACGTGCTTAGCCGCGTGTCAAGGAACCGAATATGTCTTACATCAAGCGGCATTAGGCTCGGTACCTCGATCCATTGCGGATCCCTTGGGAACGCATGCAAATAATGTCACGGGGTTTATTAACATGCTGGAAGCCTCCAGACGCGTAGGCATCAAACGATTCGTGTACGCTTCTAGCAGTTCTGTTTATGGAGACGATCCAAATCTTCCCAAGATCGAAAACAGGATTGGGGTACCTCTTTCACCCTACGCAGCCACCAAGCTTATCGACGAGATCTATGCTGGTGTTTATGCGCGCACATACGGCCTGGAAACAATAGGGTTGAGGTATTTCAACGTTTTTGGTCCGCGACAAGATCCAAATGGTCCATACGCAGCGGTTATCCCTCGTTGGATTACCGCTATAGCCAAAAGTCACAAAGTGGAAATTTATGGTGATGGATTAACTAGCCGGGACTTTTGTTATGTGGCAAACGTAGTGCAAGCAAATGTATTGGCAGCCCTTGCAAACTCAAAAACTGCCATTAATCGCGTTTTCAACATAGGAACCGGACAAAAAACCACACTAAATCAACTATACCAAACCATTCTAGAAATTACTCAGCGATTGAAACCAGGCTTAACACCCCCACCCGTGGAGTACAAAGATTTTCGGCCTGGTGATGTTCGACATTCTCAAGGAGACATCACTGCTGCGGAAACACTCCTTGGATATCGTCCCACCCATTACCTTGAAGACGGGCTTGAACCCACGGTCAGTTGGTTCTTTAAACGATTAATTAGCAACAGTTAAGACGGCATTTACACCTCTAAAACCTTTTCGAACCGGGTCAGTATTTGGTTACCTCGGGGCCGTATCCATACCACATCTTCTAATCTGACTCCCCCAATACCGGAGTAATACAAGCCTGGTTCAACTGTAACAACGTGGCCTGGTTTGAGCTTACCCGAAGAATTTGGGCCAATTCGCGGGGATTCGTGCACCTCCAGGCCTAGCCCGTGCCCAGTGCCATGGAAGAAGCCCTGCATCCTGCCATGTTCCTGAGTGGTTTTAAACCCCTGAAGATTAAAAAACTCTACCACGGCAGAATGAATGTCAGCTGTTGGAGTCCCGACACGCATCATTTCAATTGCCTTTTTTTGGGCTTGCTGTACGGTCATATATATTTTGCGTACAGCATCGCTCGCCCGCCCTTTAACAACTGTGCGTGTGATATCCCCGTAATAACCGGTCTTCTGAGATCGAGGGAAAATGTCGATAATAATTGGTTTGTGGGCATACAATGGGCCATGCCCAACCTCGTGTGGATCGCAACCTAGCTCCCCACACGCAACAATTGTGTGTGTGGCAATTCCGTCAGCCTGCACAATAACGGTTTCAATAATAGCCCGAAGTCGCTCCGCAGTTAATAACGAACCACCATAGTAAAGCCTGTTCCCGGACCCTATTCGGGCTTGTCGCAGCACCTGAATTGCTTCACCCATGCCAACTTCAGCCATTGCAAGCGATGCCTCGATCTTTTTTACCTCGGCTGCGGATTTACATTCCCTTTCAGGGAATGTTGGTGGTTCCAAGATCTGCACACGGATCCCATACTGTCTTATTTGTTCTGCCAAACCTACAGGAAAATTGTAAGGCACCCATACAGAATCAATTTTAAGTCTCTTCAGCAATCGCATGATTATTTCTGCCGGCCCTGGGTGTGTTATCCCTGCCTTCTTGAGCTCGTTATGTAACCGCGTCAAAGAAACAACCCGGCATCTTTTCAACAGTCTCCGCGCACGGTCTATTTCCAAATCACTCATTACCACCCAAGCGTGTTTCCCCTTTCGTAAATAGATGAAGGGATCTGGGACAAACATCCCAACTGCATACAGCATGTCTGCATCGTGTTCGGTATCAGCATACATTAGTAAAGGTTGTTTATGAGTCATTGCCCAAATCTCCTAGCCATGGAGTGTTAATTTGCTGAGCCAAACAAAGGTGGGGGCAAGAAATAAACCTTACCGGGTTCAAGTTTCGGAAGCGTAATCCCTAGATCCAGTGTGATCGACCGCCGCTGACTGAGAGACTCCAAACCAATCATGTCTAGTAAACCAAACCTTGGGCGGTACTCAAACACCTCAGCCTCGGTCACACCTATGAACTTCTTTGCCCTTGCAACTGCTACTTGAAAATCACCGAGCTCATCCACAAAACCCAGTTCGTATGCTTGCTGCCCCGAAAGGATACGCCCGTCCGCAAACTCTTCCCAGTTTTCCGATAAAGCCCGACCACCACTTGATTTAAAAGCAGAGTTTCGCCCTTGCCTTACCACAGATTTAAACTGCTCATAGACCTCATCCAACCACGAAATCACCATTTGTTCTTCTTCGGGCTTTATTGAGTCAGGCTCGCGCATTCCACTAAGCATATCTTTGAACTGACCGCGTTTGTAAATCATGGGACGCAAACCAAGCTTATCCATCAAACCGCGATAATTAACTGTGCCGAAAATCACCCCGATGCTTCCCGTCAATGTCATCTTATGGGCCACAATCCATCGGCAAGGGGCTGCGATGTAATAACCGCCAGAGGCTGCAATACTACCCATTTGCGCAATAACTGGTTTACCCGTGCGTTCCTGAAAATTCTTAATAAAACTACTAATCATGTCTGCTGCGAGCGCTTCCCCACCGGGTGAATTGATAGACAGAATCACAGCCCGGATACTGGCGTCCTTCCCAGCTGCATCAAGCTGGGCTTTGATTAAATCAACCATATCCAAAACACCGCTTCCATACGAGCGTGTTATGATGCCCTCGACCCGAATTACTGCAATTCGATTAGCCACCGGACCGGGCTCAATCACATACTCACGCAAGCGAATTTCGCCTCCTCCTGGCCTTATCGATCTTGGAACCAGAACAGAACCAACCACTTTTAACAACAAGACTACCCACACTAACCCTAGACCTACGGCCAAAATCAAAAGTATACGGAATTTACCTCTACGTGGCGGAGGCGATTGGGGCCGTTGACCCACTCCAAAATATTCCTTTTCGCCCCCTGAGATCACAGGTGGTGCTTGCATATTCCAACTATGCGGATCCATAAAGCGTTGCCACCTTAACTGGAACTTCCTAATGTCGCAAGTCCCCAAACGACCTCTACGTCACAGGCCCATGCAACCGCCTCTATTGTTATATTACCTACGGGTTTCGCCCATTCTCCTATAACAGTTCGACGGTCCCGCAAAACCCGCTCCTGCCACCGAACCTGCTATAAGATAGCATCTCGTAAAGTAACCAATTTTGATGTCCCTAGAACATTCAAGCTTTGTATTAGCATAAGCAGGTGAGGTATTAATTTGCCCAAAGGCAATGGACCACTTTACTTTGGCAAGCGTGTACCCAACCGTTCAGCTACCTGAGCCACGTCTTTGTCACCTCGGCCGCTCAAATTGACAATTATTATTTGATCGGGGCGCATCCGTGGAGCCCGTTTCACAACCTCGGCTATTGCATGCGCACTTTCTAGAGCCGGAATAATCCCTTCCAAACGCGCAAGCAACTGGAATGCATCAAGCGCTTCTTGGTCAGTAGCATAAGTATACTCAACACGACCAATGTCCCGTAACCACGCATGTTCAGGTCCAACAGCAGCGTAATCCAAACCAGCACTTACGCTATGAGTCAGTTGAATTTGCCCAAACTCATCCTGCAGCACATACGAACGCGCACCCTGCAAAACTCCCAACGATCCTCCTTGAAATCGAGCCGCGTGTTTGCCGGGTAGTATTCCCTCACCACCTGCTTCCACGCCGACCATTTGAACAAATTCATCCTCCAAAAATGGATAAAACAATCCGATTGCATTCGACCCCCCTCCCACGCATGCAATAAGCAAATCGGGTAACTTTCTTTCTTTTTCCAAGATTTGGGCTTTGGCTTCCTCTCCAATCACCCGCTGAAACTCGCGTACCATAACGGGGTATGGATGTGGTCCGTAGACAGTGCCCAGGATATAATGAGTGGTCCTAACGTTAGTCACCCAGTCACGTAGAGCCTCATTAATAGCTTCCTTCAATGTTTGTTGACCTGCAGTCACAGGTATTACCTCAGCTCCCAACATTTTCATGCGGAATACGTTTAACGCCTGCCGCTTACAATCAATGGCACCCATGTAGATCACGCATTCGAGGCCAAACATCGCCGCCACAGTAGCGGTAGCTACACCGTGTTGACCAGCCCCTGTTTCAGCTATTACCCGACGTTTTCCCAACCGCCGAGCAATCAATGCTTGTCCTAAACAATTATTTATTTTGTGAGCGCCAGTGTGAAGTAAGTCTTCCCTTTTCAGATATATTCGAGCCCCTCCTAGATACTTCGTCAACCGCTCAGCGAAATAGAGTGGTGTGGGACGACCACAATACTCGTGCAAGTAATATTTAAACTCACGCTCGAACTCAGGATCATTACGTGCTCGTTTAAATTCAGCTTCTAACTCCTCCAAGGGATGCATCAATGTCTCAGGGACAAACCGCCCACCATAGGGTCCGAAATGCCCAAGGGCATCAGGTACTTCAGTGCGCCTTAAGGAATTCATGCACTCATACATATTGAGTCCCCATCAGCATTCGATCAACCCAAATACGCATTAAACGAGTTCTCATATTTCCTGCAAATCCACCGATTTCGCGGCCCTGATGAACGCTCTGAGTCGAGCTGGGTCCTTGCGTCCAGGGGAGTGCTCCACACCAGAAGAAACATCCACTCCGAACGGCTTCACGATTCGCACTGCATCAGCCACGTTTTCCGGGGTCAGCCCTCCCGCCAAAAATACCTTCATACCTTTGGCAACGATTTCCCTCCCAATCTCCCAATTAAAAGCAGCGCCAGTCCCACCATACGCATGTTCAATATACGTATCTAGCAGTACGTAATCGGCACGGTACCGCTCGACCTCTTTCATTACTGAGATGTCTTTAACACGGAATGCTTTCATCACCTGCACTCCAAGTTGCAATACTTGGCTGCATACCTCGGGCGTCTCATCTCCATGCAACTGGATTACTGTTAACCCACACGCATCGATAGCCTCTGTTAATAAATCTTTACTCGGGTTAACAAAAACACCAACCCGCCATATGTGCGATGGAATGTTTCGTACAATGTACGCGGCTGTATCTATTTTCACAAATCGGGGACTCCGGGGAAAAAAAACAAAACCTAACGCGTCTGCTCCCGCCTGCACAGCAGCCTCCGCATCTTCTACATTAGTAATTCCGCAGATTTTAACCAAAACACTCATTACCCTAATAGCTCCGCGAAGGTAACCATGAAAAAACTGACTGGCAAGATATATGCTTTTGCCATCCAGTAATCGAATCTAACCAACACTAGACTGGCCATTCCGGACCTCATACACTTTCAAAAATGAAAATCTTAGTCACAGGCGGTGTAGGTTTTATCGGATCGCACCTATGCGAACGACTGATTCAGAAAGGGCATCAGGTGTGGGCCCTGGACAATTTGGATGACTTCTACCCACAGCAATTTAAAGAGTACAACCTTCAAATCCTCAATCGGTGCGGGAAGGCCTTTAACTTTGTAAAAGTGGACATTTTGGAGTTTGAAGCGCTTCGCCAACTGTGCCAACAAATACAGTTTGATGTAATTGTACATCTTGCAGCTAAGGCCGGTGTCAGACCAAGCCTTAAAAAACCAGCGGTCTACCAACGCATAAACGTGGAAGGCACAGCTAACGTGTTAGAGGCCGCCCGGTTAACGGGGGTAAGAAAATTCATATTCGCGTCTTCATCATCAGTGTACGGAATCGGGTCACGGATACCATTTTCAGAATCCGAGCCGGTACGAACGCCCGCTTCACCTTACGCCGCTAGCAAAATAGCTGGAGAGGCCCTCGCCCACACATATCACCATTTGTACGGGTTGGATGTCATCGTGTTAAGATATTTTACCGTGTATGGACCACGTCAGCGGCCTGACTTGGCTATACATAAATTTGCTAGGCTCATATGGACAGGGAAACCCATCCCGGTTTACGGCGACCCAGGAAAAAGCGCCCGAGATTATACGTTCATTGACGACATAATAAATGGCACAATTGCATGTATGGAAAGGCTTACTGGCTACCACATTCTAAACCTAGGCCGATCGGATATGATTACCATCGAGCACCTTGTCCGTCTGCTTGAACAAGCCCTCGAGAGACCAGCCAAGATAGATTACCTGCCACCCCAACTTGGTGATTTATCAGTTACATGCGCCGATATAAGCCGGGCCAGAAGCCTTATCGGATACAACCCAACGGTGTCCATTGAGACAGGAATCGTGCGGTTTGCAGAATGGTTCAAAACCGATGGTGTTATGCTTTGGGAAAACCCTTGATCAAAGTAGGGTCAAACTGCCCTGCCTATCCAGCGGCTCATTCACAGCGTCTGGGTATGCAAATTCGTTCCACTTGAAATTCCATAAGCCCAGAAGGTGGATGTAGCTTCGTGAACAATCCATACCAAAACCCGAGTCCATAGACCAAATGCGTTAATACGATAAAGGGCAAGGCCGCCGTGGCCTCCTGAAACCGAGTGTTGCGTAAGAGCAAAAGCCATTGCCCCAAAATAGCCCCAGTATAAAGAAGCAAAATTCCGCCAAATGGAATCCTCAAGAAAGGCAAACAAGCTAAATACAAACAAAATAATGGGGGCACTAAATTAGGTAGGGAATTCAAGGTTGGATTTACGCGGAATTGTTCTGCTCGACCCCGACCGTACCTAAAGAGCATTTTTACGAATGCACTAACGGTGCGTCTCGGACGTCTGTACACGACCAAGGCTGGATCGTATATCATTTTCCATCCGCGAGCAGACATCTCATCCATCAATGCGTTTTCTTCGTTGGGGTACAGAGATTCATTAAACCCCCCAACCTCTAAAATGGCTTTTTTCCGCGCTAGCAGATTGCACAAAATCAACTCCTTTTCACTTGTAGGGCGCGGTTTGCCCAATTGCATGTACCGGGCTCGACTAGGGCCGAAAGCTAACCATGACCGCATTACCACGCTGAATACCCTTTCCCAAAATGGTGCTTCGGCTGGACATAAACTCGGTCCGCCTACGATGGCAACAGAGTCCTCCCGGAACCACTGCAAGGCACGCCGCAAGTTGCCCGTGTCAGGGACCGAATCGTCATCCAAAAAGTAAATCAAATCACCTGTAGCCATGCGGATTCCAAGGTTACGCTGAGCCGAAGGCTGGGTTCCCCGAATAACAAGTATTTCCAATCGATCTCTAGGGTAATCCAGTTCTACAGCTGCACTAGCCGCAAGTACATCCGTTTGACCCGGCCTAGCAGGTATGATAACTGTAACGGTTGGGCATACCGCCGGTCCTGTTCCGCCGAGCCCGGCCAATCCCCCAATCTCAACATTTTTCTCGGAATCTTGTGTCATCACAATTTCTACTTAAGTCAATATCCCGACTATACAAGCTGTGATGTAACAGGCCAGAGTCCCCGCTACCATTGCCCTCAACCCAAGTTTAGCCAAGTCAGCCCGCCTTTCGGGTACCAAGGCCCCAATCCCTCCAACTTGGATCGCCACACTCCCGAAATTGGCAAATCCACACAACGCATATGTTCCAAGGACAAAACCGCGATCAGTCAAACTCGCCGCGTTACTAGTAAGCGTCAGGTAGCCAATAAACTCGTTGAGGACGATGCGTTCCCCTAATGCCTGACCCACCACCAAACAATCCTTTGCTGGCACACCCATTAGCCACGCGAAGGGCATGTTTAACCAACCTACAACAGTTTGAAGCGTGATTGGCGAGGCACAACCTAACCACACCTGAACCTTTTGAAATACAAAATTCAGTAATGCGACAACTGCCACAAACGCAATTAACATCGCCACGACATTTATGGATAGTTTCATCCCATCGGCGGCTCCTTTACACATGGCATCGATTGTGTTGGAAGTGGTGCGCTCAACCAGGCGAGGCACACACTTAGCCGTCTCTGGTTGTTCCTTTTCCGGCATCATAAGCTTTGCCACTAACAACGTCGCTGGTGCACTCATCACAGAAGCCGTTAAAAGATGGCCTGCCATATCCGGATACCCAGCCTGTCTCCCCAACTCTGCATACACAGCGCCTACGCCACCAGCAATTGTTGCCATACCACCCGTCATTAGACACATCAGTTCACTTTGTGTCATTCGGCCAATATACGGTCTTACAAGCAGAGGCGCTTCCGTTTGTCCCATAAAGATATTTGCTGCCGCCGCCAACGTTTCACTACCACTTGTCTTCATGCAATAACGCATGATAGTCGCTACAAACTGGACCATGCGTTGCAAGATCCCCCAGTGATAAAGCACTGATGAAATCGTGGACACCAGGATAATAGTACCTGTGATTACTATCGCAACTATGTAACCATGCTCAGGTCCAAAGCTTTTAACTAAAGCTGAACTGTCTGCAAGTGGACCAAACACAAAGCGGCACCCCTCGTTTGCAAACCCAACCAATTTTTGTACAGCCACCCCAGCCAAATCAAACACTCGACGGCCGAACTCGGTCCGTAAGATTAGTAAAGCCACCAAAAATTGCAACAGCAGACCCCAAACAACTACCCTCCAGGGGACTCGCCGCTTATCCGTCGAGAGTGCCCAAGCCATGCCAAGGAAAAAGATTAATCCTATAAAACTTACCAATCGCCCGCACATATTGGGTTTCGGTAGTCGCCACTAAATTTAATTCTGGCGACTTTCCTGTACCAGCAAAGAACACACCAGAGCCACAGTAAATGTAACCCTAAATACCCTACCCTCCAAAATAAAAGGCCGCGCTCGACTACAAGAGCTCGAGCGCGGCTTAGCAGCCTCATCTACTCAATTGTTCAACCCACGCTCTCTTCAGGAATCCGCATCTTATAAAACGATCGATACACGTATACTAGTGCGATAATGAACAACACGCTCCCAATACTTATACGCAACCATGGGGATACTTTACCCAAATGTTCGTTCTCAATCATCTTGACTGCGATTTCCACAGCTAACAATCCAAACAACGTAGTGAACTTAATCACTGGGTTCATCGAGACGGATGAGGTATCCTTAAATGGATCACCCACCGTGTCGCCCACCACCGTCGCAGCATGGAGAGCCGTACCTTTCTCCCGCATATCAACTTCAACGATTTTCTTAGCGTTATCCCAAGCACCACCCGCGTTGGCCATAAAAACTGCTTGGAACAGCCCAAAGAAGGCTATGGCAATCAGGTATCCCACGAAGAAATATGGATCAAAAAATGCCGACCCCAAAGCCATCGTGAATATCACCACGAAGATGTTTATCATCCCGCGTTGGGCATACACGGTGCAAATCCTAACCACTTCTTTGCTGTCTTCTACTGAGGCGCGACTAGCATCCAATTTGATGTGATTCTTAATGTACACAACTGCGCGATAAGCACCTGTTACCACTGCCTGGGTAGAAGCCCCCGTAAACCAGTAAATTACCGCGCCACCTATTAGCAATCCCATTATGATCTGAGGCTGGACAAGACTGAGATGTTTAACAACTTCGCCAAACTTCCCTTCCAAAAGCATTATAATACTAAACACCATCGTCGTCGCGCCAACCACTGCGGTACCAATAAGCACGGGTTTAGCAGTAGCTTTAAAGGTGTTCCCTGCCCCGTCACCTTTTTCAAGTAATAGTTTTCCGTTTTCAAAATCAGGATCAAAACCGAACCTATCCCTTATCTCCTGTTTGACATTTGGATGCGACTCAATTTGGCTAAGCTCGTAAATCGACTGAGCATTGTCTGTGACTGGGCCAAAGCTGTCCACAGCGATCGTCACAGGTCCCATACTTAGGAACCCAAACGCCACAAGTCCGAAAGCAAAAATCGGAGGCGCAAAACCATATTGCCCCAACATTTTGGCCACAGGAGAACCCTCAAACGTGGCAAGCTTGTAGCTTAAAAACATAAGCGATAAAATCACTAACCCTTGCCAGAAGGCTGAGAAATTCCCAGCAACAAACCCAGACAAAATGTTCAGTGAAGCGCCTCCATGTTTAGAAGCGTTTGTAATCTCCTGCACATGTCTTGAGTGAGTGCTTGTGAAAATCTTGGTAAATTCAGGAATCAACGCCCCTGCGATCGTACCGCAGCTAATAATTGCGCTTAACACCCACCATAGACCTGGATATTGAGAGTCAAGATGCTTCAACAGCAAGTTGCTAACCAAGAATGTCATTATAATCGATAACAATGAGGTAATCCACACTAGGTTAGTCAGAGGAGCTTCAGGGTTGAAATCTTTCTTATCGCCATAAAGAGTAAAGCTGAGCCGCAAATTGACAAAGTAAGATACTAGCGAGGTGACAATCATCAAAATTCGCATCACGAAAAGCCATACTAGCAATTGTGCGCAGAGAGGCTGCAATTCAGGATGTGCTAATGCCAGTGCCAAAAACGCGATCAATGCCACACCAGTCACACCATAAGTCTCAAAACCGTCAGCCGTAGGCCCAATCGAGTCACCAGCATTATCCCCAGTACAGTCCGCAATCACTCCCGGGTTCTTCGGGTCGTCTTCCGGAAGCTTGAAGATGATCTTCATCAGATCCGACCCAATATCAGCGATCTTTGTAAAGATTCCACCGCAGATACGGAGGGCAGCAGCGCCCAGTGATTCACCAATTGCAAATCCTATAAAACAGGGGCCCGCCAAATCACGAGCAAATAACAATATGCAAATCATGAACAACAGTTCTACACTGATTAGGAGCAAGCCCACACTCATGCCAGAACGCAACGATATCAGAAGCGTATTTAGCAGGTTACCGCGTAAGGAAGAAAATGCTGCACGTGAGTTAGCCACCGTATTGATTCTAATCCCGAACCAAGCCACCCCATAAGAACCAAGTATTCCAAGGATTGAGCAAATCAAGATAATCAATAGCCGGCCTACCGTCTCATGTTGCAACACAAGGAAATAATAAATAATGCAAATCGCTACCAGCCCCCATAGGATCCCCAAAAACTTACCTTGCTGAAGCAGATACGTTTTGCAAGTTTGCCAAATAGTTTCTGAAACTGATCGCATCTTCTCGTGCACGGGCAGGTTCTTAGTCTGCAAGTATTGGATCAGCCCGAACAATCCACCTATGGCACATATAACTAAGCCTAGGTATAACAATGTTACCCCACTAACCGGCCCGAATTTAGCCGGTGCAAGGTCAGGAATACGTATATCAGCTTCGCTAGCCATTAAGGCCGAAGCCAATCCTACTAACCCAAAAGTTAAACCTGTTCGTAGTAATTTTCGCATCATACGCAATTAAAGGACTGTTAGGCGCATACTAATGCCATCTTGGCCCCCTAATGCCAAGTTTTTTTTGCCGCACAAGGCGTAAGTCCTACATTCCCAACGAATATTCCATAGAGGAATCAAACCACCTATACCCCTAGTCTTCATGGGTTTTCCAAACACAACGAGAGATCACGGGCACGCTTCTTAATATGTGGCCCCAATTAGACGAACACAACGCCAAGTTCACTCAGTCTTTCTATAGCACCGCCTCTGAACTACCCAGCTATAGGTCACCCTAACCGCACTAACACCAGACAAGATTCCCCTCACGTTTTACATGCACAAATTTCAGAAATGTAGCCAAGCTGCACCGCTTGATTTTTAAACGCACAGCGGTTCCCCACGCAGGCCGAGGAAATTTTCATTTATCCTACCAAGCTCCCCCTTGCGGATCCCTTTGCAACGTGAAACCAGCCTCCATAAGCCTGATAATCTTAAATTTCCCCTCGAACCCATCATTACACTAATCCAGTTTAAGCTTCCGCTATAAACACCAGGCTCACTCTACCCGCTGCATTGAACTCTCTTACGTTAACGAGTTAGCCACTTCCTCAACTTTTTCCGGTTGCAAACATGATCTTGGCACACCCAATCTCAATCCCAGACCAACTTAAAAAAACAAATGGCCGCCCCGCCTTTTCGGCTGGCGGCCACACATAGCTGACTACTGACTCAGACTTTATTTGACCAGTTCTTTTACCAGGTGCACGATAGCTGCAGTGTCTATTCGGTATTTTGCAAGAAGTTCCTCAGGTTTCCCAGAGTGGGGGATTTCGGTTACCCCCAATTTATAAACGCGCACACCTTCATTGCATAACTCACCTGCCACAGCATCACCTAGACCACCCTCGATATAATGATCTTCCACGGTGAGTACGATGTTGTTAGTCCGACGTGCCGCGGCCAAAATAGCATCCCGCGCGAGAGGTTTAACGCTGTAGGCATCGATAACTGTGATGGCAATGCCCTCTTTTTGCAGGACGTCTGCAGCCTTCAGCGCCTCAAAAACTGTCACACCAGCCGCGACCACTGTGACCTTATCGTTTGTCGATTGGCGAAGGATTTTTGCACCACCGATTGGGAAATCTTCTTCATTGTCATAAATGACGGGTGTCTTTGGTCGCGAGGTGCGGAGGTAACAAATTCCTCGTCTTAAAGCCATCTGTTCGACCAACTTCTCAGTCGACACTGCATCACAAGGATATAATACAACACTCTCCGGCACCGCACGCATCATAGCGATATCCTCAAGCCCCATTTGTGATGGCCCGTCTTCCCCGATACTCACGCCTGCATGTGACCCACACAGTTTCAGGTTTGCCCTTGAAATCCCTGCCATCCGGATAAAGTCGTAAGCTCGTGTTAAGAAACACGCAAAAGAAGACGCAAATGGGACTTTCCCCCGCGCCGCGAATCCAACGGCCACCCCCACCATATTTTGCTCCGCAATATAACATTCAAACGCCCGCTCTGGGTATTTCTGGAAGAACTTGATTGCAAACGTGGAGTTCTTTGTATCGGCATCAAATACGCAAATGCGGCGGTCTACTGCCCCGATCCGAACAAGGGCGTTACCATACGCCTCTCGCGTGGCAATCATATCGCCCTTCTTATAAGAAACGGGCGGATAAGAGGCCGGAGCAATATTTTCAGGGGGTGGCAACCGATTCGGTTCTGGTATCGTTATTCCCTCAGCCGAGCACGCTTTAGGCTGGAGCTCAGCAATCGCGCGCTCAGCTTCTTCTTTGGACAATGGTTTTCCGTGCCATCCATCCTTGTCCGCCAGGAACGAAACGCCTGCGCCCTTGATTGTTTTTGCTATTATGGCCAGGGGTTGATCGCCCAACCCTGCAGCATCTAATACCTCCAAAATCTCCTCTAAATCATGCCCATCTATAACCTCTGTCCTCCAACCAAACGCTTCGAATCTCTTTTGGTAAACTTCTACATTGTGCCCCACCGTAGTCGCTTCACTTTGACCTAGTCGGTTTACATCCACGATCGCAATTAAGTTGCTCAGTTTGAGCCGACCTGCCATAGCAGCCGCTTCCCAAACCGCTCCCTCAGCACATTCACCATCACCCAAAAGCACATACACACGATAATCAAGATTATCAAGGCGGGCACAGAGGGCCATGCCAACCCCGGCACTCAAACCTTGACCAAGGGAACCTGTTGCAACATCCACAAAAGGCAGCCGAGGGGTTGGGTGGCCTTCCAAATCACTTGTCAATTTTCGCAAATTCAAAAGCTCTGCAGGTGGGATAAACCCAGCTTCAGCCCACGCCGCGTATAAAAGCGGCGCTGCATGTCCCTTCGATAAGATAAACCTATCATTGTTATGGTATTGAGGATTCTTGGGGTCATACCGCATGTGATAGAAGAATAGAGCGGCAACCAATTCGGCCGCGGACAAACAGGAGGTCGGATGACCACTGCCTGCAGCCGTGGTGGATGCGATTGAATGCACCCGCAGCTGATTTGCAATACCCTGCAACCGTTGAATTACTTCTTGCTCGTACATTTGGCTGATAGAATGTATTAAGCGCGGGGCAAAAGAAAAGCCTTAATTGCACGAAAGTTATCCACTCTCTTCAAACCTAAGCTTTCATCCCAGAGGCAGCCCCATTGACCAAATCGAGCCGTCCTTTGTTCCTTAATACATTTCCAAGTCTCACCTATTCACAAAAAGTGCTCTAACCATCGTGATTCCCACACCACTGAAAAAATAAGATCCACCTGCTAACGCCAACTGCACAAATTGTCTTGGTTTTCTACCAAACGTGACCACGCCTATAGTAAAGGAAACACGGCGCTCATCCATAGGCGTTGCTTTCCCGCGACATTCCTTCCACACTTAGTAGCTGTATGTCACTGCTACCATCGATAATGGCTAAGGCACCCCCACACTCTGGACAAACATACTCGAACTCACCAATCTCAATTTCCCGCTCACAAACCGTGCATTTACCCCTCGCTAACTCAACCTCCAGTTTCATTTCGGCCTTTTCTAGAGCAGTTCCCATCCGTAAACCCTGAAACGCAAATTCCAACGCCTCGGGGATAATCCCTGACAATGCACCAATTTTTAAAGTAAACTTAGTCACAACGACCAACCCATGTTCATGAGCCACTCGTTCTACTTCTGCAATGACTTTTTCCATGACCGAGACCTCATGCATATTGCCATCAAATCTCGCAATAGGTCACCAAACTGGCAAGCCAACTCCTAAAATGCTCCTCAACCAATCCCTTTGACCGAAAATTGTTTTGGATCTTTCCACACCAAATCGTTTTGGTATGGTTTAGGATGGCCATGCAAATTGTGCGATTCACAGACCAAGATTACGAAGGGAGAATCCAAGCTCTAATTTCGCGGTCCAGCCTTTTTGACCAAGATATCGAATCCCGTACAAAAGAAATTATTCAATTGGTGCGGGAAAAAGGCGACGAGGCCGTCATCGAACTCACCGCGCGTTTCGATAAGGCAAGACTTACCCCTCAACAGCTGGCAGTAACCAAAGCCGAGCTTTTCAACTCCTGCATTCAAGTCCCTGAATCCGTCCAATCAGCCATAGACGAGGCACGGAAAAACATTATCCGCTTCGCTAGGCGTGGAATTCCGCGCAACTGGTTCATTAAAAATACTCATGGGGCGTATGTAGGTGAAAAATTCGACCCACTTCAACGTGTGGGCATCTACATACCGGGTGGCAGTGCTTCACTTATCTCAACCGCTCTTATGACCGTGACACTGGCAAAAGAGGCTGGGTGTCCTCAGATCGTGGTCTGTACCCCATGTGATTCTAATGGCATGGTCAATCCCACTTTGCTGTATGCAATTTCCAGCTGCGGGGCTACCGAAATCTACCGTATAGGCGGTGCCCAAGCTATTGCTGCAATGGCCCTCGGCACACAAACAATTAAACCCGTCTTGAAGATATTTGGGCCAGGTAACGCTTACGTAGTTGCTGCAAAAAGATTGTTGTACGGTTATGTAGGGGTGGACTTGCTCCCCGGGCCTAGCGAATTACTTGTTTTGGCTGACGACTCAGCCAACCCCAAATTCATTGTGGCCGATCTTTTGGCTCAAGCTGAGCACGGTTCTGGACACGAACGGGTTTGGCTTCTAACCCCATCAGGCCAACTACTAAAGCAAGTCGGTGCCCAAATCCAAAAAGCGATCAAACACGTTCCGCGATCCACCCTGCTTGAAAAGGTGCTCGAATCTAATACTTGGCTGGTACAAACGCGTTCTTTGGCTGAAGCAATAGCCCTAGCCAATCGTGTTGCCCCCGAACATTGTGAAATCATGACTCGGAATCCAAACAAAGTGGCAAATGAAATAAAAACTGCTGGGGCAATTTTTTTGGGGCCATGGTCTCCCACAGCTTTAGGGGATTACGTAGCCGGTCCAAACCACACTTTACCAACCGGGGGTGCTGGTCGGTACCTTTCGGGGCTTTCCATCGAGCAATTCTTCCGAAAAACCAGCATTATCAACTATTCGAAGCGGGCATTACAAAATGCACTCCCGTCCCTTACTATCCTTGCTGAATTAGAAGGCTTGCAAAATCATGCCCTATCAGCACAAATGAGATTTTCAAAATATCCATCGCAACTGCGCAGGCCTAACAAAAGGAAGGCCACCCGTTCGTGAAACTATGAGAATTAGAAGGACACCATCTAAGTTGATTCGACCCTTGATTCGGAAACTTCACCCATACACGCCGGGTGAACAACCGAAGGAACCTGGGTTTATCAAGCTCAACACCAACGAAAATCCGTTCCCACCATCCCCACATGTATTGGAATGTGTTAAAGCAGCAGTTGACGACCGCCTCAGACTGTACCCCAACCCCACCGCCGACAAGCTCAGAGAAAAACTGGCTAAATACCATGGATGTAGTCCGGACAACATAATAGTTGGCAATGGGTCCGATGAACTGCTTGAAATGGCTGTGCGCGTGTTCGTTGAACCTGCACCCCGATCGTTTGAAAACCTATCTCCCCCTCCTGAAGTCCTTGGTCGCCACACAGTCCAATATTTCCTGCCAAGCTACTCACTTTATCCCGTGCTTGCCGACATGTATGGGGCACTGAAAAAACCCGTGGATTTGAATCCAGATTTCTCGTTCCCAAACAGTGCGGAACTGAAACGTCGCAAACACTGGAATTTCTATGCTGCACTATCATATATTACTACCCCAAATGCGCCAACAGGAACACCTGCAAAGACCTCCACTCTTGAATCCATTTGCAAATTAACAAAAGGCATAGTCATTCTCGACGAGGCATATGCGGATTTTGCTCCTGAAAACGCATTACAACTTGCGCTGAAATACCCGCACGTAATTGTGTCCAGAACGTTCTCAAAAGCGTTTTCTCTGTGCTTTCTTCGGGTGGGATACTTCGTCGGACACCCGGAAATCATCAAAGCGATGCATAAAGTGCGTGACAGTTACAACGTCAACGGACTAGGTCAAATTGCGGCCGAAGCTACCCTTGACGACCTGGAATATTACCGGAAAAACATAAACACAATAATCGCTCTTCGGGAGCAGGTCACACATACCCTAAACATCCTGGGATTCAAAGTAGTCCCTAGCGCAACAAACTTTATCTTTGTTAAACCGCCTGGGAGACCCGCCCAAGAATGGTACCTAATGCTTAAACTTCGAAAAATCTTAGTTAGATGGTTTGACCAACCGGTCGTGCGTGATTACTTGCGCATTACAATTGGTACGCCTGAACAGATGGAAATCTTCCTCCAAACCGTGCGGGATATTCTTAGCAACCTGTAATCGTGACTTCACTAGCCCTTTAAGCTTAAATGACATAAAGTCTTACTACGTTTTTGCAATCCACACCCCAAACCAATTGATGTGGTTCTGTGCTAAAAACTCGTCAGTGCAGGACCATCCGAAAAACATAGTCAGGCCCGCGACATCAAAAGCACATACAACGCAAACACACATGAAATAATTCTTGTCAATTAGATGCGTGCATGAAATGATTTGAAACGAGTCAGTCGGCGGTAGGCAATTACTCAACCTACCCCAAATCTCACCCGTCTGGGTCGTTGGTTTCCCCGGATGTGGAGAGGTGGCCGAGAGGCTGAAGGCGGCGGTTTGCTAAACCGCTATACGGCCTAAAAGCCGTATCGAGGGTTCGAATCCCTCCCTCTCCGCCAACAAAAACCATGCTTTTGCAGTCCTAACGGTCAGAAATCCGCACTCCACTTCTAAACCGGTTGCCTCTCAAAAACTTTTTAACTAAAGCGTCGGTAGGCCAGTGCCGACTTATAAACTAACTAGATAACACGGACCTTTAAAATTCCGTTGAAAAGGCCATACTCTGCCATATGAAAGAAATTAATGACTTTTCACAAGGTCCAGAAAAGAAAACCCCGAGCCGACCGAGTATTACGAGCATGTTGCAAACCGATCGATACCTTCAAATCCTTCGGTCCCTTCCAGAGGTTCGGGAGAACGTAGTCAAACAGTTTCAAGGGGTCGTAAACAAGCTGGACTGGCCCACACACGAAACCAAGCATTTGCTAGCGATCCTCTTAGCTCAAACGCTAACAAGGAACTAAACACAAACGTCTAATCACTCCCAGAAAACAACCAAAATTCGGATACCCTAAACTGTAACCCCTGGCGCATACACCTCTCTATTTGCCTGCCTTGACCCCAAAGCGGTAGGATTCGATTATCGGTATATATAAGGGAGCAATGACCAGCCGGGTGTAAAACAAATCTTCAAAAATATACATGCTCTTAGCATTTGATACCACTTTGCAATCCAGTAAATGACTCGCCCCCAAACCGAATTCCACCTCTCGGACAAAACCCTCAGGTGCCGCGCTCCTGGGAATCGGTTTCCTGCTCGTCAGTGGACCCCTGATAAAATCCCGCTTGCTTGTACTCTAACAATTTATTTCGTAACGTCCGCACGCTAATACCCAAAAGCTTTGCAGCCTGAGTCTTGTTCCATTGGCATCTGGCTAGGACTTCTAAAATATGCCGCCGTTCCAACTCACCCAAAGAAGGTATGTTCTCTTCGGATGATGGCATCTTTTTGTCCATCTCATTTGCTGCCGCGGGAGGAGAGGATCCAGGAACTGAAGCTTGCCCAAGCGCCACCGATTTAGTTCGCAACTCTACTGTAGGGACAAACCCCAAATGATGGGGGCGTATAATCCCTGACTCGTCACATAAGATGACAGCTCGCTCGATAACGTTTTGTAATTCTCGCACGTTCCCCGGCCAAGAGTGGGTGAGGAGGGCAGCCTTTGCTTCCTCTGATAACCCAAAAATCCGCACTCCATGTTTTCGAGCATATCGCTTTATAAAATGCTCAGCCAAAAGCAAAACGTCTTCCTTGCGTTCTCTTAGTGGGGGAACGTATATCGGTACAACATTTAATCGGAAGAAAAGGTCGCTCCGAAACTCGTTTCGCTGAACGCATTCTTCCAAGCGTCTATTGGTGGTAGCGATCACCCTGACATCGACCCGTATGGTACGAGTACCCCCGACCCGTTCAAACTCCCGCTCTTGTAACACACGCAAAAGTTTAACCTGCACGGCCGGGGTGATCTCGCTTATTTCGTCCAAAAGAATGGTCCCACCATGCGCTAGCTCGAACCGACCTTCTTTTCGAGCAACCGCACCCGTAAACGCGCCACGCTCGTGCCCAAAAAACTCACTTTCGATCAAGTTCTCTGGGATAGCCGCGCAGTTGACCTTGATAAACGGGCCATGTGCCCGCGGACTCAATCGATGCAATGCATGTGCAATTAACTCTTTCCCGGTTCCAGTTTCTCCTTGAATCAGAACCGTAGCATCCGTCCGGGCTACACGTGCAATAAGCGTCCGAAGTTCCTGCATTGCCTGACTACTCCCAAGAAGCTCATATTCCTCTTCCTCCCTGGCTGAATAATACCGAGTAACACTTATTAAATGGTTGAATTGGGCTGCCTTTCGGATTGCAATCTCAAGCTGTTGGTTCGAAAAAGGTTTAATCAAATAGTCGAACGCACCCAACTTTATGCATTCGATCGCCTCGTCCACAGTACCAACCCCAGAACTCATAATCACTATCGGCTTCACGGTTCGCCCCTGAATCCATTTCAAAAGCTCTACCGCCGAGCCATCCGGTAAATGTACATCAGCTAACACTAAATCGAACGGCTCCCTAACCAAATAGTCCATTGCTGAAGCAATGCTTTCCACCCCTACGACGTCGTACCGCCTTGAACGCAAAAAAATCTCAAGGCTACGCAAAAGTTGGACGTCGTCCTCCACTGCTAATATCCGTTCTATTGCCATCCAAACCCATTGTATCCCGGCGGCCTCACGCAAACCATACAATTTTTCCCGCCAACCAAAGACCACATGCTAAACAATCACTTGGGCAGCAGTCATCCTCCGGCTCTTATCACCCGCCCATCACAATGTCCTACTCCACGGGATTCACCCTTACTACCCGCTAAACAAACTTGACGCATATAAGGTTTTGGTGTCGACTATGCATCATGAAATGCAATTTTTGCACACTTCTAATTTCAGCTTGTCTAGCTATTTTGGTGGGTGGTTGCTATACAACCCCCACAGGAGCCCTGCGCATTGGATCACCCACCCGCGCATCCGTAACAGGCATGTATGAACGACCCTTCCTGCAGGTATGCGAGGCAACTCTTGCAGTGATCAAACTTAATGGGTCCCTGATCTCTGATAACCAATTAACATCTCAAACCAACCTGGCCCGTGTAATCGAGGGACGAATAGAACAAAACAAGGTTATTGTGCGCGTGGACCAGGTCGAACCGAAGCTCACCCAAGTAATCGTTCAAGCGAGGACACTAACTGGTGGCGCGAACCTTGACCTTGCACACGAAATCGAAAAACAAATCGCGCTACAACTAGCCACAATGCCGGTAAGGTAACATAGTCCAAAACCGCCTAGTGATTAACGGTACGGCCACTTAGGAAATTCCTTGCCTCCAGAACTAAGCAAAGTTGTAAACCATACAATCCTCGCCAATAAGGCAGGCTCGAAAGGTAGGTAATGGAAGTGAAAAGCTTCGTGTGTCTACCCGTTATCCCTGAAAACCTTTACCGTAAAAACCTCAGCCCCGACTCTTAGTAAGCGACCTTGGGGATTTTGTGCAATCCCTATAACAAAGGGTGCCATTCGTCCCCTTTCCTACTTTTTTGCGGCCAAAATCTACTTAATCGCTTGTCCATTGTAATACTACGCGGATTTACGCAGACTCCCGTATATCCAAAAATTCGCTATTTACAATTTCACGTGGATATAATATTGTTTTGGTGGTGGGAAAAAAGATGACCCGCGTGCTGGTCGTTTAGTAAAATTCCCCCACAGGCATCCCCTGCCTGAAAAGAAGAAGGCTCCTCGGCGAACAGTACGCGGGTCGCCAAATTTTTTTACCACCAAAAAGAAATTCCCGAGAAATACCCCAACTGGAATTACCGCAAATTCCCGAATAGGTGGTGGGGGATTCACTTCTGTACATTGTGGGATCGTTTTCACTGGTGCAGTATATACTTGTTAAAGTAAAGTGGTTTCGCCCGTGTACGAAAAACTGTACAAACTTGCAGGATCGTTAATCCGAAGACATTGGCGGAAGTTTCTCCGATTGCGTCAACGCGTCCAACCGTCGGAAGAAACCATAAACTTTTTCCTTGCAGGGGCCGTGGGGTTTTTTTGTGGCATTGCCAATCTTTTATATCACCTGGCATTAGAAGCAACGACATACCTTTTTTGGGGGGTCGCAGACGACCCTGCAACGCTTGCCGCACAAACCGAGTCGTACTGGCGGTTTGCAGTGTTAACGATCGGAGCAACAATAGCAGGGCTTACTTTGCATTTCGGGCTCCGGCTCATTAAGCGTAGCCTTACAACTAATATCCTTGAAATTGTGGTGGCCGGAGATGGACGTTTACCTTTGCGTCGTGGACTAATTAATACTGTAGCGTCATGGATCAGCTTGAGTAGCGGCGCTTCTATCGGACGCGAGGGGTCAGTAGTACTTTTATCGGCTACGATAGCATCTAAATTCGGGCAATTGCTGAAACTTCAACCTTATCAGCTTCGATTACTTGTTGGGTGCGGAGCTGGAGGCGGAATAGCTGCGGCTTTCAACGCGCCAATCTCAGGTGCTGTATTTGCAGCAACTATCATTCTGGGGACTTTCTCAATGCATGTTTTTGCGCCGCTTGTACTGACATCAGTAATCGCAGCCATAGTTAGCCGCAGTTTTTTTGGCATCCAGCCTTGGTATCAAGTGCCGGGGTTCGAAATCATGCACCTAAGCCAACTACCCTGGTTTATTCTGGTAGGAGTTGGGGCAGGAATAATTGGAGCCATATTCTTAAAAGCTCTTGAAGTTTCAGAATCCATTTTTGGTCGGCTAAATTGGCCGATATGGGGGAAACTTCTTATCGCAGGTGTTGCAATGGGTGTCATCGCTATTTACGTACCAGGAATCTGCGGCAACGGCTACAAAGTCACTAACAAACTTCTAACCACCCCCGGCAACGACATTTTGCTAACGAGCGTATTTATATTGCTGGTCTCAAAAATGATAGCTACTGCGGTAGCTGTGGGCGCAGGAACAGTAGGCGGTGTTTTCACCCCCACATTATTTATAGGGGCCGCTCTCGGAACCATTCTAGGATTGGTCCTCAAACACTTTGGCCATGCCGAACCAATCCCTCTGTCTGCATTTGGACTGGTTGGGATGGGCAGCGCTTTGGCGGCTACCACACATGCACCACTGTTTGCCATGATAATGATCTTTGAAATTTCCCTTAACTACTCGTTAATGCCCGCTCTAATGGTAGGATGCGTGATTGCGGTATGGGTCTCTAGAAAACTGCATCCATTTTCAGTGTACCTAGCCCCCTTGAAACGCCGGGGAATACCTATTGAATCAGGTCAACCAGACCAAGTTAGTCCCCACCGTCAAACCGTTGGTGATCTCATGCGTGCCCCCGTACCTCCGATACCTGAGACAGCTTCGTTGACTGAGATTGCGCAACGGTTTCTAAGCACATCTCACAGCTACCTGCCCGTGATAAACACAAACCATCAGTTAATAGGAATCGTCGCGCTGGATGACCTTCGGGCATTCCTGAATAAGGAAACAAATCTTCCAGTAATAGCCTATGACATAATGAGGCCCCCTCCCCCCTTAATTACCCCTTCACAAAACTTGGCCGACGTTCTGCCCATTGTACTGGCTTCGGATATGCGCCACTTCCCGGTGGTAAACAATGCACTTGAACGTAAATTAGTTGGGTCGCTTGCACGAGCGGATGTCGTCGCGGTCGCAACGGAATTACTCTCTGGATAAAAATTAGGATCCAGCTAAAGCGGAGGGATAAATTCTAAAGGCAGCTCCGCTTTGCCATACATAAGCGGTGAGCTAGGGCGACTGCGATCGGCACTCCAAGATTTTACCTCCGCTTTAACCTCTCGAGTTAATAATGCCCATTTAATAACCTTCAAAAACGCACCACGCTAAATTAAAGGAAGACAACCATGCCACCCAATGCAGCCACGATCCACAGGCAGATAACGGCTTGGACATGATTTAATCCTCGTCTGACAAGCTGGTGAGATAAATGATTGGTATCACCTACGTAAAACGGTTTGCCAGCCTTTACCCTCAATGCAACTACAACAACCAAATCAACAAGCGGTACGATCAATACCCCTACTGGCTTTAGGACAGCTAATGGATGTCCCCACTCTTGCCTGTAAAAAATTGGCGTGATTGCTAACACAGCTACAAGAAATCCAATTACATGGCTACCACTATCACCCAAAAACAATCGCCCTTTCGGAAAATTGTACGGAATGAATCCGGCAATTGAACCAACCACTGCGAACGCTATCAAAGCCACATTATGCTGACCTGCTAAATGGGCAGCTATCCCAAAGTACAAGCAGGCTATTAAACCTAATCCACCACACAGACCATTCATGTTGTCATTGAAATTGAAAGTGTTCACTATCGTTAGAATCCAAAGCACTGTTATCAAATAGTTCAGGGGCTTGCTCGGGATAAAAATTGTGATCTGGATACCCGCGGCTGCCACAGCAAGTGCGATGAACAATTGGCATACAAACTTTCGAGCTGCGTCCAACTCCACCAAATCATCAACCAATCCTAACACCATCATTGCTGTCATGCCTCCAAATAACACAGGGATTTGGAATCGGCCCTTTCCAGTTAGCGAATCCGCAAGTTCCAGGTATCCTGAGACCAACCCCAAAACGAGTGCTATTGTAAGGCCCGTGAAAATCCCTAACCCCCCTGCTAGTGGTGTCGGCCGACCATGAATTTTCCTTTCACCAGGGTCGTCAATCAATCCCCATCTCACCACAAAGCGTGCCATGATTGGCATTACTGCAGCTGTGGCAATGAAACTCACCAGAAAACATACCACGTATGCCCATACAAATTTCATACGAGTTCTTTTAAGCTTTTTGGCTCATCAACCGGAGATACAACTCGTAAAGTGTGTCCACCATTCTGTCTGAATCAAACCACTCTACAATTAGTTTTCTCCCCTCTGAACCTAATCGGAGGCGTAATGCTGCGTCGTTTGCCAAAGTAAGTATTGCATTTGAAACACCCTCCAGATCACCCGGCTGGATCAAAAAACCAGTTTTATTAGGGATGCACACTTCGCCGGCACCGCCACAATCGTATGCAATTACAGGCTTACCTGCTGCTAAGGCCTGTGCGAGGGCTTTCGGAAGACCTTCCCTTTTAGAAAGATGCACTATACAATCCATAATTCCCACGTACCTTGGTATCTCATCTGGGGGCACAAGCCCAGCAAAAACGAAATGCCTTTCCAAGCCTAAATCTCGGATCCGGCTTTGAAGTCGTTCTTTGAGGTATCCATCGCCCACTAATAAAAATCGGACTTGCGGATTCACCTGCACAATCTGCGTTGCCACAGTGATTAGATCATCGTGTCCTTTTAACTTAAATAATCGGGCGATCTTTCCTACAACGAAGTCAGTTTCTGATAAACCCAGCTTTGCCCGAAATTGAGGATCATTTTTAGCTTCCAAATAAGGCTTTATGGCAAAACCACTTCTTACAGTCAAATACTTCTCGGGTGTGCCGATCCCATGCGCGAGGTAATGTCGCGACATTGCGTCTGCGACTGATACAAAAAAGGTAGTGACGCGACCTGCAATACGTTCCGCCGTCAAGTAAATTACATTCGGGAGGAAACCTTGAAACTGGCCAAATGAAGGGCCATGGATGGTGTGAACGATTACTGGTACGCGTGCAAAATATGCAGCCATTCGCCCCAAAAACCCTGCCTTCCCACTGTGGGTATGCACAATGTCGGGCCGCAAAGTCCTAAAAAGACGTAATAGCTTCAAAAAACAGACGAGATCTTTTAGTGGGTGTATAGGCCGGACTAATTCCGGTACAGTAATTAACAAGCCTGGATATCCTAAAACTTTCTCTTCTAAGCTGCCCTCTGGTCCTTTAGTTGGTCCGGTGATTAACTTCACCTCCACCCCGGGTTTCTTCAATAACCCCAATACGGTAATTACTGTGTTTTCTTGGGCGCCCCCGATAATCAACCGCGTGATAACATGAACAACTCGCATCAATCATCCCTGCCACTTATTGTCTACTGCGACGCACCTTTTAACCCCTTCAATCGTTCCCTCACGCTTTGCGCATCCGGTGACCAAGAAGGGGTGTTGGATAAGAAAAGCTCAAGGTATTTTATTGCCTCGTTCGTATTTCCTCGTCTTAACGCGATTTCAGCTAACCCATAATCAGCCACGGCAGCCGTTGGGTAAAGCTGTTTCAAACGCGCATAATCGCTTTCTGCCTCATCCAACATCCCAAGCTGGAGGTATATAATCGCACGATTGACTCTCGCATCGAAATTGTTTGGCTGGAGAAGCAACGCCTGTGAAAAATATTCCAGGGCCGTCTGGGGATTCCCAACTTGTGATAGCAAGTAACCCTTGTTAATCACGGCCACAACGTTTGTAGGTTGAATTGCAAGTAGACGATCAACCAACTCTAGTGCGTTCGTATACATTTTCGACATGATGTAAAGGTTAACACCTAAACTTAGCAAGTTGATGTTATTGGGGTTTTCGGCCAGCGCGTTTCTCAAAACTTGATCTGCCCCCGCAAAATCCCCACTAACTACGCAATTTTGAATCTCTAACTCAGGAATCACATGTGCTTGCATCTTCAAAGTCTCACGTAGCTTGGGGTCTGATTTAAGTTTGTGAATTACCTGGTGTGCCTGATTAGTAAATTGGAGGGCATTATAAACCTGGGCGAGGTTCACGTACGCACTCGGATTGTCTGGTACCAGTTCAGTCACACGTATAAAAGATTGGGCGGCTTGCTTTAATAATCCACCTGACCAAAATTCAATGCCTATTTGGTGAGTGAACCAAGGATGATCAAACGGGCCATTGTAGCTCAAAGCAATATCTAACTTCCCATACCTGTCCAACAATGCTAGGTGTTCCTGGGAAACAGTGAGTTCCAACTGTTCCTTCCTCTGCAATCTCAGATTTGTATCCAAGTTTGCCATGGCACCAAGGCTCATTGGATTTAGCTGAAGCGCCCGGTTAAAACACCATTGGGCACGTGCTACCTGTCCACACTTCTGATTTTCCACTCCCCAAGCGTTTAACGCCTTTGCACTGATTACACCCAGCCGCAATGCCGACTGCGAATAATGGCGGGGCGAAACAATTTGCCAAAATGCAGACCGTGCGGGTGGCAGGTTCGTAAGTTGGGATACAATCCGTACCAACGGGTCGAGCAGTACCTTATCAAGCTCGTCCCAGAACACATTGTTTGAAGCAACAATATGTTCAGGAATTGCTGGTGGAACTACGTTCATGCCTAAGGGATACACCTCATACACCAATCCTCGCGGCATCCCATACGCAACCTCATAGTAATAGCCAAAGTTGAACTCACCATAGTAAACCGGCGTATTCGTCAATATCTCACTCAGCCACTGAACCAGGGCCATCCTCAATTGCAATTGGTTCGTCTCCGAAGGAAACGGTGGATTTACCCATCGGTATCGCTTTCGTAACCAACCCAGATATGCTGGATTCTCAAGAGAAGGCGCATGAAGCACTAATGGCGCTGGCCCCCGTTTCCCCACACTAGCCACTGCCGCTTGCAATAATGCCCAGTGCGAAAAATCGTTTACGAGAACAATCGAATTACTTTGTGGCAAACATTCCGCTTGGCGCACAAAATACTGTGGCACAAGCTTCAGGTGCTCCTTGCGTACGACGGACAGGTTCCTCACAAATAAAACCACGGGGGCAATACAGGCCACCGCCAATATTATTCCGGTTACAGCTTTTCGCACACCCGCGATAAAATTCACTCGGCGCTGAACCGGTCCCAAACGCTCCTCAGGTTTTACATGGAATAGGAAGACCGCATATTTTGCAAAGTACCCCAATGCAATCGCACATAGCAAATACAAGCCTAAAAACTGGACCACTCCACCAAATGAAGCTGATGCCGCCCGCGGACTGTACGGAGGATCAAACATTACAGACACTAACACCACCAACAAAAATAGGTGGACAGCGTGTCGCATGAAATTACCGAAGCTAGCCCCAAGTTTACTTGTATCTGTCACTAAGGCATGCCACCGAAAAGCCATTACCAATACAGGTAAAACCGTCACTAACAATAAAACCACGGTAGCTTCCCTATTGCCCCAGTACATTATCTTAAACCCGAACACCACGGAATTTTTAAATCCCACGACTGTTTGTTTCAGCGATTGCCAAAGCGAGGTCTCAGTAGCACCAAAAATCGCATTAACCAATGGCAAAAAGGCTAAAAAACTAACTCCTAGCAGCCCATACCCTGCCATCCTGAGCAAAAACTTCGGCCTAAAGAAACCCACTTTCCTGATCCAAAACACAGCAACTAAATAAAGCGGCAAATAACCAATTGCCCCCCAGTAGTTCGCCATTGCTATGCCCATTAAAAACGCGCTCCGGTAAAACCACCCGTAGTAATGCTTTTCGGCCGCCGCCCGCACGATGCAATAAATCACTGCAGCCAAAACCAGTACGTTGACCATAAAGCCCGTGTCAGAACTGGCATTTAACCAAAATGATAATTGTACCCCTAACAACCCCGCCCCTATAACCTGGCCAATCCATATAAACCGTGCCTTGCCAAGCTGAGGCCGACTCAAAAGCGGGCTTTCTACCGGGTTTTCGACAGGAATGAGGGCAATCGACAACGACACTAAACCGAGTATCAATGCAGCAATAGCGGCTGTAAGTACGTTACTGGCTATTCCCGCCGCCTTAACAGGCAGTATCTTCAAAGGTAATGACAAAACGAAGTGGACAAAATTTGTCTGCTGGGGCTCCCAATTCCATCCCTTAAGGTGCACCAGAGTGATAGCGTTCGAGAAAGACATCCACGTATCCAAAGTCAATACGTAAAGCACAAAAGCTACCCCTACCGTCAGCAACGGAATCACCCGTAAGGTGAGATTATCCACCTGATTTATTCGCGGCACTATTCCCGGTTTCATTAGTTTTAGCTTGTCAAGAACACACCACAATTTGCAAGAAAGGATTACATTTCCTTATCGTGGGAAATCGCTCCCAGGCTGAAAGTCCCATTCGCCGGTTTTAAATTGCGTAGCATCGGGTTGTGCCTGTAGTTTTTAACTTATGACAAAATTCGAAACAGCCGTTGCCGAATTAATTGAGCTACTCAAAGCCCTCGGACCTCTTGCTGACCCACTGTACAAAGCCGTTAGCCTAGTAACCCAAAGCTTACTTTCAGGTCACAAATTGCTTATATGTGGAAACGGTGGAAGTGCAGCCGATGCCTTACACTTAGCTGCGGAATTCACCTGCCGGTTCAAGGAAGACAGACCACCATACCCAGCGATTGCCCTTTCAGATAATGTTTCATATCTCACCGCTGTCGGAAATGATTATAGTTTCGAAGAGGTGTTCGCTCGCCAAGTTCAAGCATTCGGCGTCCCAGGGGACGTGTTGATCGCATTTAGCACAAGCGGTCGTTCACAAAATGTTCTAAAGGCGATCATCGAGGCAAACAAACGTGGGTTGGACACGATCTCTTTTCTAGGCAAGGACGGCGGGTTTATACGTGGGCATTCTACAGTGGAAATCATTGTCCCAAGTAACAACACAGCAAGGATTCAAGAAGTACATCAGGTTCTGTTTCACGTGTTATGTGAGGCAGTAGAAGAACAACTCCTTAACCATTGATGGCACAAACCTAGCCATTTTACGAGCAGTACATGCAGGTAGTGCTCTTCCAGCCGGAGATCGCACCGAATACAGGTAACGTCGTCAGGCTTTGCGCCTGTACCAACACGACACTCCACCTAATAGAACCTCTAGGTTTCAAGCTAGACGATGCCTCGCTTAAACGAGCTGGGCTAGATTACTGGGCTTGGGTACAAATACACCGCTGGCCTAATTGGGCAACCTTTGCTAAAAACCTCCCGCCAAATGCCAGATTATGGGTGGTGGAATGTGGCGGTCCTAAAACCTACGACCAAGTCCAATACCAAATAGATGATTACCTTGTGTTTGGTCGAGAAACAGCTGGTTTGCCACCCCAACTACTTGAGCAATACCGAGATACCTGGATTTATATCCCAATCTTAAATCCTTATGCGCGCTCACTTAACCTTGCAAACTGCGTGGCAATCGTACTGTACGAAGCCTTGCGACAACTAAAATTCCCCACCTCTCACCATTGATCCGGGTTTCACATCAACCAAACCCTATGCTTTGCCTTGGCGCACAGCTTCTTTCTTTTCCTCCATTTCAGCCTCAAGTTTCTTCTTACCTTCAATCAATCGGCGTTTCAACTCTTCCGCCTTCTCAACCTCGCCTTCAGAATACGCACGGTCGATCTGTTCTTTCATCACAACCTCTAATTCTGCGATCTTAGCTTTGTATATACTATCGATCTCCGCCAGTTTTTTCTTCTGTTCATCGGTCAGCTTCGGCAGCGGAGACTCCTTGTTAAGGCGCTCCATTATCAATTCGTATGCTGTCTTCATACAATACAACACTATCCTTTTTAGACCGCTCGTTCAAGTAGTCAGGAATCTTGCCCTAAACTCAAACTAGGGCGGTTCTATTACACCTCTCAAGGCAGATTATCCACGTCGAGATTAAAAACGAGAGAGCAACTTTTTGTGTACTCACAAATCACAGGTATTTTGCCAGCAAAATACACTTAACCATCTCGGTTTACTTTTCACCTCACGGTACACTACCGCTGACACACGTATCCAGTCCTGCAAATCTAAGCCTATTTTATACTCATAACGTTTCTCAGTGAACCCAGCCTATTCGTGCTTTACGCAATCGCCCAGAAAGATTATCCACACAATCCAAACGCATGGTTTGGTGCAAAATTGGACAACACAGCGATTATGGCATTCGATGAAAGCTGATGTAGTCAACACCCATCTGCTGGATCAGATTTGGGAGGGTAAGCGGATACCCTTGGAAGAAGCCCATGCCTTGTTCGATCTCCCACTCCCATTACTCGGGTTTCTGGCTAACCACCGTAGAGAACTTGCCACGAAGTCAGCATACGAAGGAGCTGGGCCCCGAATTGTCACTTACACCGTAGACCGAAACATAAACTACACAAATATCTGCGTCACAAGATGCAAGTTCTGCGCATTTAGCCGCGACATAGACGCTGGTGACGGATACGTTCTTTCCATAGAGGAGCTAGATCAAAAAATTCAAGAGGCAATCCAACTTGGAGCCACGCAGATCCTGCTTCAAGGTGGGCATCATCCTTCCCTACCATTTGATTGGTACTTAAACCTCCTAAACCACATAAAAACGCGATTCCCATCAATAAACGTGCATGGATTCAGTCCACCTGAAATCGTCCACTTCAGCCAGCTTACCGGTTTACCCATTGATAAAATTCTGGTAATGTTTAAAGAGGCAGGGCTCGGTAGTTTGCCAGGTGGAGGCGCAGAAATACTCGTCGACCGCGTACGAAAAATTATATCCCCGCACAAAGCCACTGCGACTCAATGGTTAGAAGTTATGGATGCAGCCCACCAGGTGGGGCTGTATTCAACCGCCACGATGATGTTAGGGCATATTGAGACACAATTAGAACGCCTACAACACCTAGAGATGATCCGTCAATTGCAGGATCGCGCCTTGGCACGTCGTTTGGCGGGGGGAATTAATCCACCTATATGTACGCCACCGTCTGGCCAACCCGGTAGACCTCCTCAAGGCCCTGGATATTTCACAAGTTTTATCTGTTGGACGTATCAACCCCAAAACACGCCGATGGGAGGCACACCCGTTGGCGCTGTTGAATATCTTAAAACCCTAGCCATCGCCCGTATTTACCTGGACAATTTCCCGTCGATCCAGTGCTCATGGGTCACACAAGGCCCTGAGATAGGCCAGTTAGCCCTGTTACACGGAGCGAATGATTTCGGCTCAGTTATGCTCGAAGAAAACGTAGTCCGCGCGGCAGGAAGCCATTATTATCTAACTGAATTCGAGATCAAAAGGCTAATCTCGGAGCTGGGCTTTCAACCGCGGAAACGGGATACTTGGTACAGGCTTATCGACTGACTATTGACCTTCTATGAACAACACAAACTCACAACCAACAATTCAAACAACCGCTCCAGAAATCAGCGTAGTCATACCATGCCATAACGAGGAACCCAACTTACGTCCGTTAGTAAAGGCAATTACACAAGCACTCCACCCCCTAGGAAAAAACTGGGAAATCATTATCACCGATGACTATAGCACTGATAACTCGTGGGATGTGATAAAGCAATTAGCCCGAGAAGATCCACGAATACGTGGGCAACGGTTAGCAACACAAATGGGTCAGTCTGCAGCCCTATGGGCAGGGATGAAAGCCGCACGCGGGTCCATCATCATCACGATGGACGCGGACTTACAAAATGATCCTAGTGATATCCCAGCTTTCCTCCAAGCATTAAAAAATTACGATTGTGTTTGTGGCTCTCGCGTCCGTGCCCGAACCCAAGGCGACAACCTAGTTAGGGTCCTGGCTTCAAAAATTGCAAACTGGATCAGAAACAAAATCACCAAAGAAACAGTTAGCGATGCTGGATGCTGCTTTCGAGCATTTAAACGCGAGTGTATCCGGGACTTAAAGTTTTTCCATGGCATGCATAGATTCTTCCCAACCCTTGTTAAAATTGAGGGTTTCTCAGTCACGGAAATCCCAATTCGCCACCACCCTCGGCGGGCTGGGAAAGCACACTATGGCATTTTAAACAGGTTGTTCGCTTCTACCTGGGATCTCTTTGCCATTCGCTGGATGCAAAAACGCATGTTCCCTATACGGGTTGCCGAACGCACTGAAGACACACCCCCTACATGAACAATCATCGCTCCGAATGCGTGTGTTTTTCGATAGCACTTTGCTACTTACACCCTAGCAACGCTTAATTCCCACGTTAGAGTAACCAATTTAGGGCGTGACCAATGTACCAATTTCTTCCCCTAAAACCACACGTTTCAAACTGTGCGGCTCGAAAATGTTAAACACAATTATAGGCATTCGGTGATCCCGACATAATGTGAATGCCGTCGCATCCATTACCTTCAAATTCATATCTAGCGCCTGGTCGAAAGTTAGCCGTTTAAACTTCCGGGCATTCGGATTTGTCAGAGGGTCTGAATCGTAAACGCCGTCAACTTTAGTCCCCTTCAATATCACCTCGGCTGCAATCTCATTCGCGCGCAAAGCTGCAGCTGTGTCCGTAGAGAAATATGGATTACCTGTTCCTGCCCCAAAAATCACCACACGACCTTTCTCGAGGTGTCTGACAGCCCTGCGCCGAATAAATGGCTCAGCTATTTGATGCATCGTAATAGCGCTCTGTACACGAGTCGGGACGCCCATCCGCTCCAACACATCCTGCAATGCCAACGCGTTCATCACAGTCGCAAGCATCCCGATGTAATCACTGGTTGCCCTATCTATGCCCTTTTGAGCCCCCTGTAAACCACGGAAAAAGTTTCCACCACCCATCACCACCACTACCTGAACACCCAAATCCTTAACCTCTACAATTGATTCAGCCATATGGCGAAGCGCGTCAGGACACAATCCATAACCTTTCTCTCCTGCTAGTGCCTCGCCACTCAATTTCAAAAGAATGCGTCGATACTTAGGTTCCATAATCACCTTGATTCTTACCACCCTAGACCCAAACCGTCAAACCCCCCTTCGGATACACTACCACCGCGACCGATGCCAACAGATTCACATGAGTCCATCCGTTACTAGACGTGAGTGAACCGTCCCACTAACATACGCTTCACGATGACACCGATCAGGTATAAATGGGTTATTCCTTTTATCCTGGCACTTTTCGCAGTTGGAACCCTTTCTGTTGTCTATGCACAGGATGCCTTCATGCAGATTGCCTCCCAACAAGGAGAATCCGATTCGCTGACAGAACCTATACCACCAGACCTGCCTTCTAAATTCCTCCCTCATGGCCCCCACGATCCTACGGCAGTATTCACCCCGGCAGACAAACTTGACACTGCAGAGGAACTCTCGTCTGCCCTTGAACAAGAACGCCAACGGATCAACCAATTCTTCAAAAGGTACGCCCCACCTCTACAAAACACACGCACAATAACAACACTAAGTAAATTCCAATGGCGAGAGGCCACACTAGCCGATTTAAAGGACCTAAGCCGTCTAAAAGCAGGTAGTGGCTTATGGAAAACAGTTACAATCCCACACTACGGACCACCATTAGGTCTAACCTCAACCATTTATAGAACCACTTTCATCGCACCTAAGCACAAGACTAATGAAGTAGTCATTTTGCGATTTGGAGCCGTGGACTATCGAGCCCACGTATTCATAAACAATTCATACTTAGGCTCCCATGAAGGTTTCTTTGCACCATTCGAGTTTGACATTACCACCCGTCTACATCCGGGGAAAAACGTATTGATCGTGGTGGTGGAAAATGACTTCCCCACGTTCGGTCGGGTAAACGACCCACGCTACCCCGATGTGATAGGCGACAAACTGTATGCCGCGACCGGGCCTGGATATAACGATCCCATTGCTGGATGGCATCATTGCCCACCGGGCATGGGTATTCTGCAGCCAGTTACCCTCGAGGTCAGGCCCGCCATCCACATAACCGAGGTGTTCGTTAGACCCATCCCTGAAGAAGGCAAAATAGCTGTACTGGTCGAAGCCCGCGCAAGAGACACTACACCGCATCAGGTGGAGATCCAAGCCACTGTTCATGGATACAATTTCGACACTGGTTCCGCCCCTGTGGCTCAACTTACCCTCACCAACTTAGACCCAGTGGGACACAGCCTGAACTTCTATCGATTCGAAATCACAATTCCATCCTTTAGATGGTGGACATTGGACGAACCATGGTTGTATAGCCTCCAAGTCCAACTAAAGTGTCCGGAGCTTAAAACCAGTGACGCCCAGGAAAAGATCTTTGGCATGCGCAGTTTTAAACTCGATACTTCTGGTTCGCCTAAAGGTCGATTTCTCCTTAATGGCCGAGAAATCAAATTGCGTGGGGCTAACACTATGGGTTTCGAACAACTTAGAGTGATACGGGGAGAACTCGATGGATTAATAGATGATTTTCTCCTGGCCAAATTGTGTAACATGAACTACCTCCGAATAACCCAACGGCCTGTCCAACCTGAAGTATACGAAATTGCCGATCGTGTGGGTCTGCTTCTCCAGGTAGATTTCCCCCTATTCGGTCACATGCGACCAAACCAATTCGCAGAAGCCCTAAAACAAATGATCGAGATGGAAAGGCTTATCAGGTCACACCCATCGTGTATCATGGTTTCACTTATAAACGAGCGGTTTGCTGACGCAAGATCCATTGGCAAACAAAGTCGTCGTATGACTAGAAAGGAGTTCGACTATTTCTTTGCCGCAGCAGAACAAGTAATCCACTGGGCAAACCCTGATCGGGTTATAAAATTTGTAGAAGGCGACTACGATCCCCCCGCTCCTGGATTGCCAGACAAACATTGCTACACCTTGTGGTATTTTCGCCATGGAATCGATTTTGGCAAACTACACAAGGGTTACTGGCAACCAGTCAAACCCGGCTGGAATTACACCTGCGGCGAGTTCGGGGCCGAGGGATTAGATCGGCTCGAATTAATGCGCAAGTATTGTCCTAGTGAGTGGATTCCACAATCGGTTGCAGACGAAACCAACTGGACACCAGCTAGGATTCCCATGGCCCAAACTGATGAAATGTACATCCACTTTTTCGATAAACCATCAACTGTCCAGGAATGGATTGAAAGCAGCAGACAACATCAAGCGCTAGCTACAAAACTCATGACAGAAGCATTTCGCCGAGACAACAGAATGATAGGGTTTGCAATACACCTATTCATAGACGCTTGGCCCACAGGGTGGATGAAAGCCATTATGGATGTGGACAGAGTGCCAAAACCGGCGTATTTCGCCTACCGCGAAGCCTTAACCCCCCTGATGGCGAACATACGCACCGACAGATGGAAGTTTTTCTCAGGCGAACTTATAACCTGTGAGTTTTGGGTCTGCAATGATACGCACCACATACCCACAAACCCTATCATCAAATGGCAATTCGAGCTCAACAACAACATTATCCACGCTCAACAAGCCAAAGCCTCAGTCGAACCAGTTTCTTCCACATTCCAAGGTTACACCCAAATACCTGCACCAAACGTAACAAATCGCACCAAAGCAACCCTTAGACTAGCATTGTTCGACGGTAACATCTTCATTCACGATACCGCCGTTGAACTGGAAATATTTCCACGCCCCCAAATTCCACCAACAATCACCGTATCTGTGCTCGAACCATCTAAAGGCATCGCCCGCCAAATCTTAAATGAACTCGGAGTAATTCCAACTGACCTTTCAAATGCCTCCACCATCTTAATTGATGACTACCAAGCCTATCTATCCAACAGCAATTTGCTTAACCATGCTCTTGCAAATGGCGCCCGACTAATTTTTTTGAACCTCCCACCCGGGAACTATTTCTTCCCGGGCTCCCAAAAACCAACCACAATCAAATCTGCCAACCCCCACTTTTGCTCCCGCAAAACAGGTCATCCTCTTGTGGTTGGGTTTGAACCCTTCGATTTCCGATTCTGGTACGACGAATTTGAGAAAATGATCACCCCACTTGCAAACGGCAAATTCAACCAAGATGAGTGGGAACCAGTTTTACTAGCTCAAGATGGTCTGGCTGTAGGCATGCGCAAGGTTGATCAAGGGGAGATTATCCTTTGCCAACTCAATCTCCACGGAAGGACCCGCGCCAACCCACCCGCTTTTATGTTCGCTACTCGGCTCCTCACCCCAAGCCTTAAAAATATATACCAACAAAATACCGTCGTGGAAACCACCAACCAGCTAAATTCCTTTCCTTAACTAGCACAAATATTCCTAAAACTGGGGCGGCACTAAACCAGGTCGAACCTCCTGCCGTACACCGTTACGTCGAAATTCAAACTGGGGTAACACATTCAAGTCGCCACCTTCCAATTCAAAAACGCGATCTGCATATTGAATCGCAACCTCACGACTATTTGTGGCGTAAATAACTGTTTTCCCCATACCTACTGCCTCCCGCGTAAATGCTGCAATAACATGGCAAAGCTCTCCCTCTAAAGGGACACCCAAGAAATCGTCCATTAACCACACGTCTGGATTAACGGTCGCCAACATAGCAACACCTACCAGATATGCTTGCTGACGAGTCAGTTTCCCCACTTGGACGTACGCTAAGTCCATCAACCGCAGCTCTTTCAGAATCTCGAACACCCGGTGCTCTGCACCATCATAATCTGCATCGTACACCTTTAGCGCTAAACCAATATTCCACAATACTGACTTATCACTTAACATCGTTGGAAAACCAGAAAGGTAGAAAACACGCTTGCGCAATTCGAAGTTCGTGCGCTGAAGCAGTTGACCGTCGTAAAATACCTGCCCATCCTCAAAAACCTGCAATCCGGCTAAACATTTCAATAAGGTGGACTTCCCTGAGCCGTTGGCTCCATAAATCGCTGCTATCTCACCAGGGCCCACCTCAAACGTTACCCCCTGAAGGACGTACCCAGACTCACCGCGCTTTGTCAAATTTCTAACCTCCACTCGCATATGTCATCCCTATGTTAATTTCACACCTCAATAAACTCCTTAACTTTGCTCATCACTTCAACGTAAATGATTGCGGACTTGCCAGGGTGAAAGTACTGAAATGTAGTACCGTTTTTCCCTTAAAATCAGTTAGGGACCTGGATAGTTGAGGGGACCGACCGGCTCATCCATATTAACATAATTGGCTTGCAAGTTGGCCAATCTCGATGCTAATTAAAAATGAATTTGGTGGCTGGGTAGCTCAGTCGGTAGAGCAGAGGACTGAAAATCCTTGTGTCGGCGGTTCGATTCCGCCCTCAGCCACCAATCTTATTTAAACTAAAAAGCCTCAGCCTTTACAGTCGCGTGAATACGCTTCAACGATACCTCCTTAAACGGGTATTCGTTACCTTAGTAGCCGGCACCTTCGTGCTTGGCTTTATTCTCTTTCTCGGCAACACCCTAAAACAAATCCTGGAACTAGTAATATCAGGTGTTATCAATGCCAGCCTCCTCGGACAAATGCTACTTTACCTTATCCCATTTGTCATAATGTATGCTGTACCCATCGCGATGCTAACTGCCGTTTTACTTGTGTTTGGGAGTTTTTCAGCCGAGAACGAGCTGACAGCTGCACGGACAAGCGGCATTAGTCTTATTAGCCTTGTATGGCCGGTGCTCTTACTCGGGCTCCTGGTCAGCATCCTAAACATCTTTATTATTACAGACTACGGCCCAAAAGTCAGGGCCCAATACAAGGAACTGCTGGCACAATCCCGCACACGGCTAGCCGAGTCACTCCTACCCGAACGCCGGTTCATAACACAATTACCCGGATTAATTATTTACATAGGCAAATCCGAGCGCGGCCAAATAAAGGACATCTTGCTCTATTTCACTAGAGACCAAACAAACATCTTTGCCAAACTTCGTGCTCCAGAAGGCTCATTCGTAGTTACCAATGACTTGCTTGAGCTGCGGCTAAAAAGAGTGCGTGGCGTTATTCACGCTAACGAGCAATGGTACCCCGCGTTTTTCAGTGAATGGATATGGCGAACCAATTTTAGCACAAATACACAACGTCGCGGCGTTGGTTTGCGCCATATGAGCGCAGTGGAACTTATCGCGCAAATCCAAAAACTTCGGACAATGGAGAAACCGAGCAATCATCCCAACACACAGCAAGACGAACTCAATATGACACTACCACTCCGTGTGCAACTACATCGGCAACTTGCATTCGGTTTTGCAGGGTTCGCATTCACTCTGGTGGGAATCCCACTCGGCGTGTTCATGCACCGACGTGAAACCAGTATCAGTGCTTCGGTCGCTATCTTGATCGTCCTCGTATACTATGTAATGATGTCGGCCGCCGAAACATTTGATTCCCGCCCTAACATGCATCCAGAACTCTTGATTTGGTTGCCGAATTTTTTACTCCAAACCATCGGTATCATCCTCCTAATCAAAGCTAACAAATGACCCATTCCACCCCGATGTATATCTTACATTCCAAGACATTAAAGCCCCTCTTCTATTCAAACGAAGCACATTTTTGAGTTTTCTACATCGCTGCAGGCTAATAGATTCACTTCAAATGGGCTGGATTCAGCAACTGGATACAATTGCATTCCACTTCATAAACCGTGACTTATCTAACCCGCTCTTCGATCGAGTAATGCCGTGGCTGAGTTGGAACCGGTTTTTTATTCCAGCCCTAATCCTTGTGCTGGGGTATCTATTTTGGCATGGAAAGGCGCGGACTCGCATTTTTGTCATAATGCTATTAATAACAATTGCAATAGCCGACGGACTTGTAGCTAATCCGCTTAAACAGCTTTTTGCTAGACCACGACCTTTTGTTTCAGAAACTGGAGTACACCTGCTAGTTGGGGAAGGGCGAAGTTACGCAATGCCCTCATCCCACGCAGTAAATTGGGCTGCTGGTGCCACTGTAGTGCTAATCTACGGAGGCACACGATACTTCCTCTTTATCGCCGCCATTGGAATTTTTGTCGGCTTTTCCCGAATCTACAACGGTGTCCATTATCCCACGGATGTACTTGCAGGGTATCTAATTGGCGCTTTATCCGCCCTGGCAACCGTAAACATAATCGATGTTATATGGCGCTACGCTGGGAAACGACTTTTCCCTAGATGGTACCAAATATTACCCTCCTTGAAGAATGTTGTCGTCCACGCCAACCAATCTTCTAATAAAGCCAAACCAACCCTTGAAAACCTTCAATGGTTGAGATTGGGTTACTTACTGATAGGAATAACTTTGCTCTTCCGCTTATGGTACATTGCTAAACCTATCATTGAACTCTCATTCGATGAAGCATACCAATGGATTTGGTCACGGCATTTAGCGCTATCCTACTATAGCAAACCTCCCATGATTGCGCTTGTGCAAAAACTCGGCACATTACTGTGGGGGGATACAGAACTAGGGGTGAGATTTTTCGCGCCAGTGCTAGCAGCAATCATGTCAATGATAATACTCAAATTTTTCCATTCACTCGGCAAAACCCGACTCGGTTTGATACTTCTTCTCCTTGCCTTAACGACCCCTATGCTAGCTGTCGGATCAGTTATAATGACAGTTGACCCGCTAAACGTCACCTTTTGGACAGCGGCTATGCTAATAGGCTGGCGTGCAATACAACCCGACGGAAAAACCTCACACTGGATTTTGGTAGGAATTTGCATGGGATTAGGGTTTCTTAGTAAGTACACCACCTTACTCCAACTTCTCTCATGGATAGCAATTTTCGCTTTCTACAAAGAAGCTAGAGTACACCTTAGGCGAGCTGGTCCTTGGCTTGCTTTGCTAACCTTGGCTGCTTCAACTTTGCCGGTTTTGGTATGGAACGCCCAAAATAATTGGATCACTATTCACCATCTTGCCGACCGTGGCGACTTAACTACCTCCATACATTTTGGCATCAAATACACCTTAGATTTCATCTTCACCGTATGCGGAGTCCTTAACCCAATTTATTTTATAGGGATTTGGTGGGCGATTGTAGCCTTTTTATTTGATAGCCGGTGCCGAGCCAACCCACTGCTCCATTTTTTATTCTGGATGTCAATCCCTGTATGGGCATTCTACCTTCTACTCTCCTTTAACACCCGCATCCTCCCTAACTGGATCGCTCCAGCTATTATCCCATCGATGTGCTTAGCTGCACTTTATTGGGAACCCAAACTCTCAAACGAGGTTCCTAAATACGCACTCCGTGCCGGGTTAATCCTCGGTACCATAGTGGTGATTTTTATGCACGACACGACCCTCCTAACCAGGTGGTGCGGAATTACTTTGCCACCGGATAAAGATCCCTCTCGCCGGTTACGAGGATGGAAAGCAATCGCACAAATCGTGAATGAAGAACGTTTGGATCTGGAAACGACTACCGGTAAACCGGCATACATAATTTGCGACTCTTATGGGCTCACTGGTGTGGTAACCTTTTACACCCCCGAAGCCCGCCAGCGGGTCACAACCAACCCACTCGTTTACTGCCTACGGCGTAACAGGCCATCTAACCAGTTCTACTTCTGGCCACATTATGACTACACCCAAACTCAAAAAGGCTATGACGTAATATTCGTATCGCTTGTAAATCGGCGTGAACTCAGAAACATGCACGAAGATCTACATCCCCAACCCCCACCCGAATTAACACAACAATTTGAATACGTTAAATACCGTGGCACTATACCTATCTACCACAAGGGATCTCTGGTACACAAAATTAGGCTCTGGGAATGTCATTCGCTTAAATGACAACGACTTACACCATAAAACTTCTTCCTTCTCAGTACGATCTAGATTCCACTTTCTCCAGTGGACAAACCTTCCGATGGCACAAAATTGGCCCAAGCTGGTTTGGTATCATTGGTAACAGATCCGTTCTATTGACTCAACTCCCTTACCAAATCCAAGCCCAAACACCACAAACTTGCAAAGATTGGTCGTGGCTAGAGGACTACCTCCAATTGAACCTAAACCACGAATCCATAATTAAAACCATACGGCGGGACGCTTTCACCAGTGAGGCAATAGCTTCGTACCCGGGATTACGGCTACTTAGGCAAGACCCCTGGGAATGCTTGGCATCTTTCATATTATCAAGCGCAAACTCAATACCTCAAATCCAGCGCGCAATTGACCTCCTATGCCGTCGATTTGGCGACCCCATCCCTGGAATCGTGCGGGAAATCCCTGCTCACTCTTTCCCTAAACCCGAGATACTTGCAAAAGCTAAGCTATCTGATCTCATCAACTGTAAAATAGGATTCAGGGCCAAGTACCTAAAGCAAATCGCATTCATCATATCAAAGGGCATAGTGGACTTAAACTCACTTCACAATATACCTACCAAAGAAGCCCACAGGATACTTACTTCATTGCCGGGAGTAGGACCTAAAATCGCTGACTGCGTTCTGTTATTTGCATACGGACGATTCGAAGTTTTTCCGGTGGACACCTGGGTCCGCCGAGCAATGCAGTACTTCTATTTCAGAAACCAACGGACCCCTGACTCCATAATTAGAAATTTCGCCACCGAGTACTTCGGGAGATATGCTGGCTATGCCCAACAGTTCATCTATCACTATACCCGGACCTCCCTCGGGATACAGCTCTCCCTTGCCCTAGCACCGCCAACTAAACACAAGCGCCACTCCGCTAAACCACACGCAAAACACTCACCAACACCCCGATCCTAAACCCGCTGTGCCCATGTTCAGAAACGCGTCTCTCCAACATTCTACCTCCGCGCCAAACGAGATTTTCATCGTCAAATCTATATCCACTCAATATCTTCAATCACTCACGATCCAAGTAATAGACTTATAAAAATGCGAACCTATATCAGCACAACATTTACGCCAAACGATTTCTGGGCTCTCAAAAAAGCAGATCTCAGCAACACAACCTGTGTTGTACTAGACGTACTCAGGTTTACTAGCACTGTAGTAACTGCATTAGCATCCGGCGCTACCGGAATCATCCCAGTAAGCGAAATCGCTGAAGCCCTCGAGTTGCGGGCCCAAGACCCAACATTCCTACTCGGCGGAGAGCGAAAAGGCCGACGTATAACCAGTTCTCTCACTGGCGGAGCAGACTTCGACCTCGGTAATTCACCTCGGGAATATACTCCCCAACGCGTCCAGGGGAAACGAATTGTGTGCACAACCACAAATGGTACCCAGGCCATTCGTGCCTGCGCTCATGCTTCCACAGTTTACATCGCCGCCTTGCTCAACATCAAAGCCGTAGTCCACCAACTCATAAAAGACCGCCCTACTAATCTGGTCATAGTCTGCAGCGGGACTGAAAACGAACCAGCCATAGAGGATGTATATACCGCGGGCATACTTTGGGAAGAACTTCAGCAACACCTGCGATTTGACCACGTCTCTGATGGAGTTCAAATCGCTTACCTGACCGCAAAAGCTATAGGGCACGACCCCAAAAGTATAATACCATATTCCAAAAACGCACAACGACTTCTGTCTATCGACGAACTACGAGATGACGTGCCATTTTGCCTTCGGAGAGATGTGTTCCAAATCGTGCCACGACTTATAAACAACGAAATAAAAGCCCACTAAATTACTCCCCGTTTCCTAGAAGACTTCCCAAATCGGCATTCAATGTGTTACCGCCAATTACCGTTTTTCCAAAGCAAGAAATCTATTCCTATACAGACCCTGTTTAAAGATTATATCACCTTTCCAAAATCGCTATGATCTGCGAAAAGACCTTTTGGCTACCTGCGAAACTTCAATCCATTTATCAACGTGAGACACGATCAAAATACACTGCCTTACTCTTACTTTTCATGCTGGATTGGGGCCTCCCGCACCCACGCCGGCCAAGGATAACTCCCAGGTTTGATCACAAATTCAACTCCTGTTTCTCCTACCGTGTGACACATCACAACGCCACGCGCCAACTCCCTTACTACTTTTAACTGGTACCACCCCCCCTGCCTTGCTAATGCAACCGCAGTAGCTCCACCCTCCGCATAAACGCGCTTAATTCGCGTGCGATGCAAAACATCCACAGTTACCATCGATAACCAACTGGACAACCGGGCCCCAACTACACGATCAGACACTAAGGGTAACCCAACCGAAAGTATTACCCGGGGTACATTTTCCAAAGCATTGCATATCTTCTCACTAACTTGCTGTACTCGATCCCGCATTGGATCATTTTCCAAAGCCTCCCGCGGAAGACCTATTACGCGCACTCCTCTTCGCGCTTGTTCCGCAATAAAATCCACGGTTGTCTCTGACGCACTCCCACAAACAAACAATTCACGGCTTACGGTTTTAGTCTCCGCATGCTGCAAACACCCATCCACTCCAAATACGGCTTGAGCGGATACCCCCCCCTGCACAACTAGACACGCACTAAAAAAATCTGAACCCCCTGCGGGTAAAACTTCTTTCCCCACTTTTCTCGCCCAAAATAAAACGTCGTCGATATCCTGTGCTTCACCGATTATCACATCGGCAATTGGCCACTCCATTCGACTTGTCACAGCCAAGCGCAATCCGGGAGGACATTCCATCAGCTCAGTCACTTTATCACTGAGCCGAGCATACTCCGGATCGTATCTAAACTGTGTAAGATTTATAGGTTTGCCGTTTATAAGATAGCGGTCACCAACAATGGTTCTCCCGAGGGTTGGGTTACAGGGCACCAATAAACATCTAGGGAAACCAAACACTTGCATTAACTCACGAATCTCAAAGAGCACTGGCCCACGCAGTACCGAATCCACCTTTTTGAAAATAAATCTCGGGCTTAATTCTAAGGCAAATGTCGCAGCTATCCTAACTTGCGCCATTGCATCCTCAGGCGAGAGTCCTCTCGAATCCGTATCTACGCACACCACATCAGAAGCACCATGCAACACCGGTACTTCACAACCTCGGGAAAGCAAAACCACTTGGGAAGTAATACCACATGCAACTGCCCTACCAGCCAATTCAGCGGCCCCAGTTAGATCATCGGCAATTACCACGATAGGACCTTTGGTGGGAACGGCGACCATCCTACCGAATTACTGTTGTAGCTCGACCTAGATACATTCGGACCGCCACTTTGATCGCTTGGAACAGGCTGGTTGGTTTTGCTAACCCACGCCACGCTATATCAAAAGCCGTCCCATGATCCACTGAGGTGCGGATGATAGGAAGGCCTAATGTGATGTTTACCCCCACATCAAAAGCTAACATCTTAAATGGTATATGTCCCTGGTCGTGATACATCGTGACAAATGCATCGTAGTTGCAACGCATGAACGGTGTAAACGCAGCATCAGGCACAAGCGGTCCCTCTGCCATTATACCTACTTGCCGAGCCCGGGCAATCGCAGGTTTGATCAACCGTTCCTCTTCGCCGTATCCGAAAAGGCCGTTTTCACCTGCATGCGGATTCAAAGCGCATACCCCGATTCGTGGTTCCCGCCCTAACATCCAACGCATTGCGTCAGCTGTTAGACATATCACATCAAAAATCCGCTCTTCAGACAAATGTTTCACTACATCCGCATACCCGACGTGGGTTGTAACCATAGTTACCGTTAATTCCTCAGACCACTGCATCATACAAGTCCGTTTTGCTCGGGTCAGACTTGTAAAAATTTCTGTATGACCTGGATAATTAATCCCTGCTGCATTTAAGGCCTTCTTGTTAATAGGACCAGTAACCACTGCCACCACTTTCCCTGCGATAGCGTCATTTATCGCACACTGAATAAACTCAAACGCGGCACGGCCACACGCAGGGTTAACCGTGCCCGGCTCAAACGAAATAACTTTCCCCTCTAAAACATCAATCAAAATCGGTCCTGGGGGATGTAGACAGCGCCGCCATTCAGCCAGGCTTATTGTTGGGATATCACGTGGAACAAGACCTTTACTTCGCAACTGATGCCATACCGTGGCGCTGCCAAAAATTACCGGTGAGCACAAATCAAGGATGCTACTTTCAGCAACTGCTTTGGCACAAATCTCGGGCCCAACCCCAGCAGGATCACCCATTGTAATTGCAACCACTGGCTTTGTTTGCAATTCCATGAACAACCCTCCACTTATCAAAAAGTCAACTCCAAGAAGTTCACATACCGACTTGTGTACCCAATACCACTGTGCGGAACTCAGCAACCACTTTCTCCGACTCCCTGCTCTCCAATGGTAAGATAGGTGGGAGCGTCCATCGGTGGCCCCATCCATTCGACGCTAGGATAGCTTTTAAAGCAGCGAGCGACTGGCCTAAAGGCCGGCCTTTTTGATATGTCGCTGCCGCGGCGTTCAGGAACTCAAATAATTCCTTGGCCCTATTAAACTGACCAGCCATGCATGCTTCGTAAAATTCTACGCATACACGCGGTATGATGTTCCCAACACTAGGCACAATCCCACTTGCGCCGCGTGTCATCCCTTCGTACATCAAAGCCCCAACCCCCACCAAAATTGCAAATTGATCGCTACCCCCAAACCTTTCCAATAAAGTCTTCAGCCTTGCGAGGTCATTTTCTGAGTCCTTCAGCCCAATCACTGACGGATATGTTGCAAACTCCTCAACTACCTCTAATGGGATCGAACAATGGGTTGTGGCAGGGATGTTGTACAGAAGCACCGGCCCGTGAATTCTATTAATCGTGCGATTAAACCAATTACGCAGTTCCTGAACTGTTAGCGGATAGTAATTGGGTGTTGTTAGCACCACCGCGTCCACACCCATTTCAAACGCGTGATTAGCAGCCGCCACAACAGTGTCTAAACTGTTTCCGAACACTCCTACATACACCGGTACACGACCTTGAATAGTGGAGATCGCCTCTGAAATTACCCGACGTTGCATCCACTCAGGCACAGAAGGGCCTTCTCCTGTGGTGCCCAGCAAAAATATTCCATGCGTGCCAGCTCCAATCTGTAACTCTATCAACCGATGTAATGCCTCCACATCCAGCTCCCCCGTTTGTGTAACCGGGGTGACCAAGGGGACAACCACACCTTGCGGTTTAATGTTCAATGTCATACGCCAAAATAAAATCCCACGCCCCTATTAAACACCCTAATTGTTAAAACGCCAGCTGATATATTGCAAGAGCGTCGCTCTCAGTAATCAGACGTGGATTATTTCCTAACAAGCGGCTAACACGCATCGCCAAAGCTGCTAATTCAGGTATGGTTTCCCGGGTTATTCCAACGTCTCGCAACCGACTAGGCAAGCCCAAACCAGAAACAAATTCACACAACACATCCTTTGTTTGTTCGGGTGTCATTGCTGCGACATCATCTACGCGCAAGAGGCCTAACTCACGCAACACACGGAAGTACCGATCTTTCATCACCTGGAAATTAAAATAGACCACGTAGGGTAACATCAAAGCATTTGCAACCCCATGTGGAATCCCAAACCGCCCATTTAAAGGATAAGCTAAGGCATGAACACCTGCCGTGCCCACGGGCCCGAGACATAACCCACCAAAATAACTCCCAATCAAGGTCTGCGTACGGGCTAAAAGATCCGATCCATTCTGCACAGCCCTTGGCAAACCAGCAGCTAAAAGACGTATTCCAGCTAATGCAAATTCGTCTACCATCGCATGTGCTCGGCGATTTGTGTATGCTTCGATACAATGCACAAGAGCATCCATCCCCGTAGCAGCCGTCACACGAGGTGGGACACTTACGAGCAATTCAGGATCCAGTATCACATAGTCGGGCAATAGGTATCGACTAATTATGGCTTTCTTCTCAAGCGTTTGCTCGTCAAGGATAATTGCATTAGGTGACGCTTCGCTCCCAGTCCCCGCTGTGGTAGGAACACAAATTAGCACAACTTTGCGCGCAGGTACTGTATCCGTGCCAAAATACTCGTGCACGGGGCGATTCTCTTCTGCCAATACACTCACAATTTTTGCGACGTCCATGACACTTCCGCCACCAATCCCAATCACCAGATCTGGCTTTGTTGCCCGTGCACATTCCAACACCCTGGTCAAATCAGAAACAGTAGGCTCACGATCAACAGAAGGCGCATCAACGACATCCAGTCCAAACCTTTTTATCCCGGCAAACATGCCTTCTAGCAAAGGTTTAACATTGGACGTCGTGACAACCAAACAACGCCTAATGCCTAGGCCCTGCAACATTGTCGGTAGCTCAGAAATACTGCCCGGACCACAAATCACCGAACCCGCCTGATATAGTTGTATCCGATCCATAATCAGCTTGAAGTTTCAACCCAATGTTCCTTCCTCTTGAGCCATCCCCATAAAGTCAGCGAATATATATCTTTATCGATGCGACCACCACATACCAAACTCGCCAAATAACCAACTGCAACAACAATCACGTGACCCAGAATACCTACTGTAATTCCAGGAAAAGGGCAATTCAGTACACCCAAATCCAAAATTCTCCTTTCTCCACCTGTAAGCACACCCCAAGCTGTGAAAATTATGCATGCTGCAATTCCAGTCCATAATCCTAGCCTATTTGCTCGCGGACTTAAGAATGCAAGTATGAAAATCCCAGCAATCCCAGCGGTCAAAATTGACGACACTGTAAAGTACAAAGACAAAGTACGTTCTCCTGCCAAAGCAATCACTATAGCCACAGCTATGGTCGCAATGCCGCCTAGTAACACTACAATCCGACCCACCAAAAGCCGAACTGGGTCGGTTGTCCCAGGCCAAAACCTCCGAAAATAATCTTCCACACACACCGCAGAGAAACAGTTCAAATCTGAGGCAATGGTCGACATGCCAGCCGCCATAAGGGCGGCCATAAATAATCCCGCTATCCCAGCCGGCATGTGTGAACCAACAAAATAAGGAAATACTTTATCGGGTTTGTTCACATGTGGGGGTAAAACCTCACCCGACAATTGGTAATACGCCCAAAGCAATGTCCCGATCAACATAAACAGCGTCCATGCAGGCAAACACATTAATGCGCCCACTGATACTCCTTTTAATGCGTCTTTGTCAGTGCGAGCCACGAGGTACCTTTGGACAATTGTTTGATCTCCAGCATACTTTTGCAGGTACCAGAAAAACCCGTAAAGCGCCATTACCCAAAAACCCTTGCCGGTTAAATCAAATTTCATGTCGCCCAATCCAAACTTTCCCTGTTCCCATGCCAATGAAAGAGCCGCTCCAGGGCCCCCTGGTATCACAAACAATAAATAGCCCAAACACAAAAACGTGCCCAACCACATAATGATCCCCTGCACAACCTCAGTCCAAATCACCCCCTCAATACCACCCGCCAATGTATAAGCCACCGTGACAACGCCCGTAAGTATAATAAGAGTGATCAAGTCCCAACCTGTGATACTATGGATCGTCAACGCCAATAGAAACACAACAAAGCCCATTTTTGAAAAATGCCCAATCAGAAAGCCAAGCGCTGCGTAAACACGAGCTCCGTACCCAAACCGTTTCCCAAAATACTCGTACGCGCTCATTCGTACTACTCGCCGGTAAAACGGGATTACCACCGCTCCTACTAACAACAGCACCACAAGTACCATCAAACCTGGTACTAACTCTCGCCAGTCCCCAGCGAACGCTGAGCCAGGATAGGCCACAAATGTAATGCTACTTATTAACGTAGCAAAAAACGAAAAAGCCATCGCCCAATGTGGAATGGAACGCTTAGCCACAAAATAAGCTTCGGTGGAAGTCTGTCGACGCCAAACCCGGGTGCCAATCCAAGTGACCGACCCCAAATATAGAACAATTACCATCAAATCCAGCCAACGCACACCCATATTTCGTTCCTCCTCCCCATCACTCCGAATCCAGATTAAACTCCCCTAAGTTCAAAGGATATTTGCCATATTGGCGAACCAGCGACACAATATAATCGTACGTAGGGCCTGCAACTGCGCTGGTTACTGAATGGTCCGACATGAACACGTATCCTCCACCCCGAGCTGCATTTAACTTCCGCAATACTTCCACCCTAATCTTCCCCAGATCGTTTGTCTCCCAAACCGTAATATCACTGTTACCACAGAACGCAATCCGATGGCCAAAACGATGTCGAAGCTCTATCACATCCAAGCCGGCTTTAGCTTCCAGTGGATTCAGTGCATCAATCCCAATCTCAATAAAATCTTCAATAAGCGGCCCCACATTGCCACAACCATGGTAAATAACTGGTAATCCATGAGCATGTGCAGCTTGTGTTATTTTGGCCACCCAGGGTTTAAAATACTCTCGCCAATAATCAGGCGAGAAAAAAGTCGTTCGTCTATAGGCTACATCCCCCCAAATTACAAAACCATCCAACCAACCTGCCCCAGCTTCCATTTCAGCCTGCGCCATCTGAAAATAAAACTCGCCAATGCGGTTAATAATCTTCCCCATGCGCGCAGGACACTCTCCAATCCACAATAACGCGTTGTGCTGGCCTACCAATCGAGTTAGACATTCACTAACTTCAATAATGCTTCCGAACACAGGAAACTTTGGCCATAACGACTTGACCGTTTCAATCCATGGCGGGCTGTTCCGCTGGAAGCCATCACCAATACCAGCTATCTGATTATCGCCTCCACTAAAAAATCGTCGCCGATCTGCGGGATCATCGAATTCTGCCCTTTCAAGCTTATCGATGGAATTAATTTCCCATGCAATCATCTCTGGCATTGGAAACTGAAAATGTTTTCTGATGGTTGCCCCAAATCCAGTCTTTACCACCACTTGGGTTTCGTCCTCATGCAGCACCTCAAAAGCCCTAATCCAAGGATCCATATTGGGTACCGTCACCACAAAATCCAAATCATAATAATGGTATGGGTCGGTATCCGGTGAAAGTCCCAGCTCTTGTTGCCATCGTTTTATAAACCCACCCCAGAAAAAATCGCTAATAGGCACTCTATCTGGCTCCTTGTGGTGTAATGCGGTAATGAGACGCTGGAGTTTGCGGACTGTATTTTGGGGTCGGTCCATATGCATGATTGAGTTTTAAATCAAACCTTATACATTCTCGTTCATACCAATCCATACGCAAATATACCCAGATGCCACGAGGTAGGATATATTTTGCCCATTACATTGTCCAGTCACTCTACTTGCCAAAGTTCAAACTCGCCCCCAAACAAGCATTCGGAAAGAACATCCTGAACCATAAAATCTCGTAAAAAATCCAAACAGGGTTTCCCATCATGCAGATCCTGTCACCTTGAGACCCAAAAGCCTTCCCCAAACCCAGCCCACACAAAGTAAAATGGAACCAGGAATTCAATTCCCACCAATTCTGACCGCTTGCACATCCACCCAATAAGTCAACACTGTCAAAAACCAAGTTATTACACCAACCCCGTAGGCATATTCTCTAAACATTTCAAATCTCTTCTGGGCCTTTACTCATTTTACTACCACAGGAAGTTCTGGCTCTTTTCCTTCCCACCCACCAACCGAAAAGTAGCCCGCCTAAGGCCCATTGCGTGACAATCGCATAAGGGATTGCATGCTCTACAGAAAAATTTTCCCACAACGGAATCCGCACCATAAACAACACAAACACCAGTGCAGGCGCATGTAGTCTTACAAACAACCAGTTTACAAAAGTTGGGTACTTTGCAGCCGCTAAATCTCCTACAACCAAAATAAGAATGCCTACTGCAGCCCCAATAACTAAACCTAACCATGGCCAACATTTTACCAATTTCCCCATAACCAATCCTGGAATTCAAAGCATAGGTTATCACTTGCCAGCGGGGTTGCCAAAAATTTCGCTTTCCCCGAAGTTGTCCGTAGAGGGGACAAACGCACAGCTAGGTCCCCATATGATCCTCGATTGATTCCTGCGCCTCACCAGATCAAACTACGCCATTCTCACTTTCCATATTTACGCACCACAGCCAGAACATAGCCAGGATCCCCACCGCGGGTGACGCGGCAGATTGCTCCAAGTGAATCCCCAACAATTTGCGATTGTTATTCAAACTGCAGCCGGTAGAACCTGTAAGGTTCGCCTGGGATCACTGCATTCGTAATTACAAGCGAACCATCAGGATTGAAAACATTGGTTTGAATCCGCTGCCAGTTTTGCACTGGTAAAGTAATGTTGGTAGAGCTTAACAAGTGGCATCTTGCCCCAGCCAAGCCGTTTGAAACCGAAATGACAATGTTGGTAGTAATCATCGAGACAGAACTTACCCGAATCGCGGGTGCAACTCCTGTGACAACACGCAACACCCCATCCTGGGCCAAGGTCGAGGTATCCCACGCAAGACCTGGCCCAGGAACAGCGGGTGAAATTTCTACGAAACTACCAGCGTAACTAGCCGCTTCGAACAGCTTAATCGAGTCGCCAGCAGTCAGCGCATCGCCACTCAATACCACATGCAGTTTCCCACCGTAGTTTAGTTGGCCACTCACTTGTAATTTATCCGCTGTAATCACTGTACCGGACTTAGCAACTTTTAGCTCGATTGTGCCCTGGTTTATCAGGGCCCCATTGATGTTTAGAGTGCCATTACCTTTGAGCGTTTGCGCAGGCGCTAAAGTCAGTGTGCTATCGACCCTACCTGTGACGTCCAAAGCAGCCCCGTTCTCAAGGATTACATTTAAAGAATTGCTTATAGCACCAAGCCCAGCTAAGGCCAAAGTGCAGCCGGAGCCAATTATGGTGTCCCCCGAGTAAGTATTCACGTTGGTTAACGTCAGATATGCTCCATCTCTCAAAGCAAGTGACACACGGCGTGTCCCTGCGCCAATAGTGTCCCGGATAACACCCCCGAATAGTGAGGTATTGGGCCCAGCCAATGTCAGCACCGAATCTGAGTCAGTGCTACTGTTTCCAATTATACGGGGTGTAGTGCTAAGGGTAACAATTGCCGCTAATTGCTGGTTAAAACCGGCAAGGTCAAACGTTTCATCGGCTACCCCTCCAAGCCCAAACACAAGGGTGCAGTTTACTGGGAGCGCATTGTGAACTCCGAGTTTAACCGTGCCGCTGGTGATATTATTCGTAGCAAAAGAATGACCACCGACAGCGAAGATCCAAGTCGCACCGTCGTCAATCGACACGCGGGTCATTTGACTATTAAGCAATATAGGTGCTGCAATAATACCGGTACAACCAGATCCGCTTGTTCCGCCGCCACCTGGGCCCCGTAAAATTAACACTCCGCTAAAAATCTGGTTTGTAATTGGCCCAGCGATCATGAAAACGGCACCTGGTTCAGTACCAAAGTTAATTGTTCCTTCGAATCCTGTGAACGCGATTGGGCCCGCCCAGATGTTTGTGACGCCACCTGTACCACGGCTAAACAAGGCCGATCGTGTACTCGCGTCTGAAGGCAAGCCTACCCAGACATTAGATAGAGCTGTTCCATCAGCCAAAGTAATCCGGGTGCCCGTGATACCAGCCCCGCCAGTAGAGGTATATACGGGAATAGTTGTCAGCGATCCTAATGCTTTCGGATGACCTATGATCAATTCACCGCCGTAGACCCCTGCGAATCCGCCAAAATTATTTGCAGCCGCGAGCTTCCAGGCACCGGGACCATCCTTAGTAAGGAGCCCATTGCGGAGATTTAACGGGCCAGCGATTACTCCTAAGCTTCCATTATCTCCAGTCAATGTTAGGTTTGCATTAACACTAGCCCCGTTGACACCTGCTTCATTGCTGAGGACCAACGTTGCGTTTCCATCTACGTGGAATTGAGCGTCACCAACTAAAGTTATTGGGCCAGAATAGATGGTTCTTCCTGCGCCTCCTTTTCGAAGCGCAAGGCCACTCAATATCAGCGGTTCCTCAACAATATCAATATTTGCGTCAATATAAAGTAGCCCACCATTTGTAACAAACGTTCCTGAGTTAGTGGCGCCCAAGGCATATGGATGTCGCGGGTGCAACACACCTGCTTCGACAATGGTTGGTCCGGTGTAACTATTGCTACCTGACAGCATAAGATCGCCGTACCCGGATTGATACACCGACCCACTGCCGGTAATTGGATTCGTCACTCCTAATGTATCTGTGCGATTGAAAATCAGCTTGGAATTATTGGTGATTGCACCACCTGCTATGTTACCCGTGGTTCCCCCATTGCCCACTTGGAGCACACCCCCTGAAATCAACACTCCAGAAAAGATGTTGTCGTTATCCAGGATAAGAGTGCCGGTCCCAGACTTGGTCAACAAACCGTAACCGATCATTCCTCCTGTGAAAGTGTAATCTTTAGATGCGCTTACCGTAATACTACCCGGGTAAACAACACCAGAAATATTAATTGGCGGTTGGTTATTGCCCGAGTCGTTAAATATGACGTGGTCGCCTGCGTAGAAATACGCAGGCGCACCGTTCTGGACCCAATTTGCTGTGATTCCTGTATCCCATACATTGGCCACACCATCACCCACCCAAGTAAGCACTGCCGGTACTCGTGCAACTACGAGTTGAATCTCTTTCACTGCAGTGTTGTTGGTCACCACAAAGCCAGGCGGCACTTGGAAGTTTCCAACATTTCCTGAGAATGACCCGTACTTAAAGAGTGTGTATGCACCAACACTTGGCACACCTTGGAGGTAATTCAAATTGATCGTAACCGGCCCATTTACAATTAAAGCTCCACTTACCTCGACTTCGTCGTTCGCCCCTGACACAGAATCCGCTGACAAATCAAAAGCAAAGGTGCTATACCCATTTAGTGTAAGATTTCCGGCTATCTTGAGCATGCCCGCAGTGTTTGTCCCACCTGGATTGATAAACGCGCCGAAGCTATCGCTTACATTACCCTGGATAGTCCCCTTACCGTTGAGCGAAGCGCCTGTGCCAAGGGTTAAACCTCCACTCAACCCGGAAACATCCAAAATCCCGCCAGAGGCAACCTCAATATTGGTCACAGAAAATGGACTGGCGTTACCTGTGAGCCGCAAGGTGCCTTTATTGACTATGAGACTACCACTTATGCTAAGGGGTCCTGAAAGCGTTACCGTGCCGGCTCCAAATTTAGCTAGTGTAAGGCCGTACCCACTTATACTTCCTGTGAAAGTACTATTGGCGTCGTTGAATCCCAATTTGAGTGTTCCGCCACCGACCGAGCTTGTCACTTCACCCGATCCACTTAGGCCATTTATGGAGAGGCTAATTCCATTGAGGTCGAGTGTGGCACCTGGGTTCACTATGACGTTGCCTTTCCCGGGACCACTAGGGATCGCGCGTGGGTTATTGACCTGCAACGTACCAGCCTTGATTATTGTATCACCTGAATAATCGTTTACGCTCCCACCCAAGGTAAGAGTGCCATTGCCATCTTTTACAAAAGTACCTGTACCACCCCAGTTGTCCGAGATCTGGCCATTGAAAGTAAGTTGATTCCAATCTGTAACGCTAATTGTTCCAGTTCCAGCACCTTCGACAGGCCCAATCCGAATACCACGAGTGGATTCCAAGGTTAACGTTGCATCTGCTTCGAGTATGCCGCCGTCGATGACTATATTTTCAGGTTGATAACAAGAGAACGTGCCATTTCGGCTAGGGCCACCAAATCCACCCAAAACCGCCCCTGTGGTAATTCTAAGCTTTCCTTCCTTGATTACGGTTCCAAGCCGATAAGTATTGCCCTGACTAGCCAGGACAAGTGTGCCTGGGCCAGTTTTAACCAGCCCACCAGCATTTGCCAAACCGATGAAAGGCGCCTCGGAAACTTCTCCATAAAGGGTAAGTGTACAGTTGGTGGCTACTTTGATAGTGCCCATTCCATACCCAACAACAGGTCCCACCATCACAGGGTTTTGTAATTCCACGTTACCTACTACTTCCAGAGTACCGCCGTTGATTAGTACTGGTCCTAATCCGAGGTTCGCAGCGCTCGAAATCACAAGCGATCCACAAACGATATAGTTAGTACCCGTATGTAGGTTGTTACCATTCAAAACAAGTGGGCCACTACCACTCTTCGTTACCGAAACCGGAGCTGACCCATTGTCAATAATTGTGGCGTTTATCGTGACTGGGTTAGTGGAGTTATTAATTATAATGATTTCGCCGGCGGAATTATCTACACCACCTGCCGTTAATGACCCACCACCCGTGGGTGTTCCGATGGTCAATCCTTGGCGACCCACTGGGACAAGTATTCCACCAGTCAACCCTAGCCTCAGTATCTTGCCACCAGTTTCAATTGTAGCTGCAACGGTGGTATTCTGTAAAAGCGTATTTACAGTAGTTACATCTGCAGCTAGGGTCAGGTTGCCGCCTCCTCCCGAACTATTCAAACGCACATTCGCGGTCGGATTGTTAGGAATCGTACTGCCCGTAGCGGGGATATCAGTGTAGGCGGTATAAATGCCTATCACCCCGTCATTTCCCCCACTCGTGTTTACCGCCCAGTCGCTACCGTTTACAGTTGCAAAACCTCCCAGGATTCCATTCATGTTTTCCGAGTCGGTATCAGCTATTCCAACCGTTTCAAAATCAATTGTCCCACCTGCGTGCCGGAAAATCCTGTTTAACCGCAATGAGCTCGATCCACTTGCACGAGTGATTTTTGTATCGCCAGCCACAATTACATTTGACGCCACGGTTTCAACATAAGATCCACCATTTAAAGTCAGTGTGCCCCCAGAAAGATATAATGCTCCTTGGCTCGAAAGCTTAGCAATGTTATTTGCAGAATAATCCAAAATGAGCTTACCCCCACTCAGTCCATAGGATCCAACGAATGAATTGTTGCCTGAAAAGGTCCAAGTACCTAAGCCAGCTTTAACCACAATGTTACTCCATGCGGCAGCGCTTCCCCCCGTTAATGCACCTGCATAAAAGCCAGTGCCGCTTCCGTCCAAAACTATTGTCCGCCCACCAGCGGGCTGAATTGTCATATTCCCACCCACAGTTAAGCTACCAGCTCCGTGCACAGACATCCGGTACTGAGTACCACCAGCCCCCAGTGTTATCGGCCCTGCCAATGCGTTATTCCCACCGTAGCTCACAAATGCAGGAGTTACATTGTTTCGGCCCGGCCACGTGATTGGGTTGGTTAGTGTTATCCCACCTACAACTTCTAACCTCGGACTCGTAGCATTGCCTTGTGTGTTGAATTGAAGAGTGCTGTTCCCTAAAGCAGTATTTGACATAGCCCGCACCGCGCATGTTGTGTTTGCTGGTCCTTGGTTATCTTCATTGTTGGCATTTTGTCCGATGTTGAGTGTTCCTCCGAAATTGTTATTGCCCGCTAATGTCAATACTCCACATGGCATATTTGGCGCCCCGTGGCTAATAGTGATTCCAACTCCCGTAATTGGGGCAGTAATTACAGCATTCACAGTCGCATAGATATTCCGATTGGTAAGAGCTAATGTGAATCCATCACCGACAATGGTATAATTACCAGCCCCTGGAGCATTAAACCGGATGTTTGCACAAACGATGTGCTCGCCCAACACAACTGTGCCACCCTGGTCCGAACCCGAACCAAATATCGCACCGTTAGGGATAGAATTGTTCCAAATTGTATTGGCAGATCCTGTCCACCACGTGTTGGTTGTGGTAGACCAAACACCGGAACCGTCTTGAACCCCAGCTAACGTAGGATCAGCATCCCAGATGAGGTTTTGGGCTAATCCTCCAGTCCAGAAACTGGCTAAGAGCAAAAACACCATCCCTCCCTTCCAGCGACGCGTTTTCATAGGTATTTGCAGGTTATACTAAAACTCATAATAAACCGGCCTTTCGCGTATGGCAATCGTCCAAATGTATGAGTAAAATTCATTCTTGGCATACCTCCCCCCCACAAAAAGTCGCTTTCCTCCCCCCCCCAAAACCCCCTAAACCAAAAATTCGATAGCAAGGGCAATACGATACTCTAAAGCACAATAGCCTAGAGCTCGCACCGGAACAAACCTGACCCTTAAATGCATTGGCTGCTTAATGCGACTCCTAATTCCCCGCCCAGTTTTTGAGAATTCGTTGGTAGTAAGTCGAACCCAAAGGCTAGTTTTGAGAAAGTACCATATAAAAAAGACCCAAATACATTACAACGTGGGCTCAAAAAGTGCTTCGAAAGAAAGACCAATTGACCTTTAGTCACAGGGTGGATCGGCCATTACACATAAACTGATTGTCCATGCAGGGGGCCAAATTACCCAGAAGGTTGCGTTCTTTTCAGCTGCAGATTAGGATTTCCAGAGGTAAAACTCATCTTGGCTGGCAAATGGCACCCGGACCAAAAAATGCATGTTACACACCGCGAAAAGTCAATTCCGTAATATTTGCCTGGATGATACTAATGTTGGAATGCGCTGGCTTGGGTGATGAAAAAACCGATTATTTAATCGATGTCTGGACCTTAGAAGATGGGTTACCAAGTAGTTCTGTGACTACAATTGCGCAGACCCGGGACGGGTACTTATGGATTGGCACCTACAATGGTTTGGTACGGTTCGATGGCGTTCAGTTCGTGACGTTCGATCCCGCAAATACACCTGCGCTACGGCATGCCCGAGTAAGGCGATTGTATATAGACGGAACAGGTACACTTTGGATTAACACCTACGATGGTTCATTGACGGCGTACCGGGATCGCCAATTCACACTAGAATTCGAAGGCAGCGGCGGGGCAGATTCTACCGCTACCTTAATCGGGACTAACAATAAACCTGTGTTCTTGCTCTATTCTGGTGAGCTGTTCCGGTGGTTGGGGTCAAGCAACTGGCAAGTTATCAAGCCACCCGGTGCAGGCAGCCGGGTTATTGCTATTGAAGGACCAGATGGCCGAATTTGGTACAGGAATACTAATCAAGCGCTATTGTGGATCGAGGGCACACAAATTAAGCCGGCACCGCCTTTGCCGTTGAAAGGGAACCGCATTAACGTCCTAGTCCGTGGGCAAAGAAACCAAATTTGGCTCGGGACGGAGTGTGAATTCGGTGTTTGGCAGGATGGCGAGTACCGGGACATGACCCCCACGAATGGGGAAAATGAAGTGAATGTGCTATATTTAAAACCTACTGAAGACGGGGTTTGGGTTCTAGCAAATGGCCGACTCCGAAAGGCGCAAGATAAACAGTGGGTTTACGAAGCACTTCCATGCAGAGACGTCTTCACCGGAGCTGTAGACCGGTTAGGAATCGTACAAGACCACCGCAACGGAACGTGGGTTTACCATTATGGCAAAGGCCTTTTTCATATCCGGGCCGATGGTTTGTGTCGCAAACTCGAGCTAGAAGAGGAATTCCCAGGCGAACGCGTCGACAGCTTCTTTTGCGACCGGGAAGGGAATTTGTGGGCAGGGGTAGACCGCGGAGGATTGGTGCGGATTCGAGAGCGTGTGTTCGAGGTTTTGGCTCCAGGAACCAGACCTGCTGCCCGGTCAGTGGTATCAATCGCAGAGGATTCCCATGGCAACCTCTGGGTGGGCACCTACGGCGCGGGATTATACAAATGGTCAGACTCTAGGTGGCAACGCATTCCACTGCCCTGGGGTGAACGCGGAGGTTTTGTATTCAGTGTTTGCCCAGACAGTTCTGGCAGAATATGGGTTAGCGCCGGCGAAGAAGATTTAATAATCTTAACCAACAATCGAGCGCTAACAGCTCCGAACTGGCCCCACGGGGTTAAAGCAATCCTAGCAGCGCGGGATGGTCGCGTCTGGATCGGCACAAAAAACGAGTTGATCTGCTGGTCAAATGGCACATTTAAATCTTATAGGACAGAAGAAGGTGTAAGACGTGTCGATTTCCGCGCACTAGCAGAGGATCGCCTGGGAAATATCTGGGCGGGAACAGGCGATGGCACCCTGTACAAACTCGGCCCAAACTCCGTGGAAACGTTCACTCCCCCCGATCAGATCCTAACACCAATTTGGTCGTTGTACGTAGACGAAAACACAGTATGGGCAGGTACATTTAGAGGGGGCCTCCTCGTTTATAGGAAGGGTTATTTCACTCGCATCACCAAAGTACATGGCCTGCCCAACGATGTAATCGCTCAAATATTGGAAGACGATAATGGCAACATGTGGTTTGGTTCCCACCAAGGCATATTTTTCGCGCCAAAGGCGCAATTATTAGCAGTAGCCGACGGTCTTACTAATTCGATCGCGTGCATTTCCTATGGCAAGTATGACGGTCTACCTTCTCTAGAGTGCTCAAGCGGCTACCAACCCGCAGCTTGTAAAACAAGTGCAGGACTGCTCATGTTTACAACGCGAAATGGAATTATATGCATTGATCCACGGCGATTGTCCCAAAATAGAACACCACCACCGGTTGTCATCGAAAGCGTTAAAGCCGACGGGGTCGATCTGGAGATAACATGTGTGAAAATGACTAGTAGTGGGTCTACATATTCAAACCATACATGCGTAAGCGAATATCGGGTGAAAGTGCCGCCCGGCACCAGACAGATTGAATTCCACTACAACGGCTTGTCCTTGGTTTCGCCCGATCGGGTCCGATTCAAATACAGGTTAATAGGGCTTGACCAGCAATGGGTTGATGCAGGCAACAGGCGGTTTGCCCAGTACAGCTACGTGCGGCCAGGCAAATATAGGTTCGAAGTAATGGCATGCAACAATCACGGTGTCTGGAGCTTAACACCTACATCATTGCTAGTGCACGTACACCCGCGGTTTTATCAAACAAGTTGGTTTATAGGCGCTACCGTGCTGGTATTGGTTGGAAGCATCGCAGGTATTGCAAGACACCTGTCCATCCGCAAAATGCGAAAGACCTTGGATCTCCTTGAACGACAACGCGAGCTTGAACGCGATCGACGCAGAATTGCAAATGACATCCACGACGAACTTGGGGCTGGCCTCACGCACATGACTCTATTGTGTGAGCTGGCACGAAGATCGCCACCAGAAACAACAAGTGATTATCTAGTCCAGATCTCACAAAAGGCGCGTGAACTCACATCCGCAATGGACGAGATCGTTTGGGCTGTCAGCCCTCAAAATGATACCCTAGAAAGCCTCCTTTCGTATCTAACAAAATTTGCGATGGATTTTCTAAAAAGTGCGGGTATTAGATGCCGCATCGATGCACCCATTCAGGTACAGCCATATGCCTTAGTCGCCGAAACCAGACATAACCTCTTCCTCGCCGTCAAGGAAGCCTTAACTAACGTCATCAAACACGCACATGCAACCGAGGTACAAATCTCCTTTAGCATCACCCCCCAATCGCTCACAATCACCATCAAAGATAATGGCCAAGGGCTTAGAAACCAATCACAGCATGCCGAAGGGCGAATTCTTTCCGGCCACGGAATCAAAAGCATGGAAAACAGACTTAGAGAGTGCGGCGGCACCTTCTCTATCGAAAGCAAACCTCACGAAGGAACCACAGTGACGCTTTGTATCCCATTGAAAGAAAAGCTAAACACCTATCACGAATAACCGCAGCCCCAAACCATAAACATGAAAATCCACGTTTCAATCGTAGAAGATAACGACCAAGTCAGAGAAAGCCTAGCACGACTAATTAACCTGTCCGATGGCTTCAAATGCGTCAGCCAACACCGAGACGGAGAATCCGCCTTGAAAGAAATACCATCTGTCAAACCCGATGTGGTACTCATGGATATAAACCTTCCCGGGATGAACGGGGTGGAATGCGTCCGACAACTAAAATTGCTTGTTCCTGAAACTCAGATTGTAATGCTAACCGTATACGAAAATACCGAGTTAATATTTAGTGCTCTTGCTGCTGGCGCAACTGGGTATCTTTTGAAACAGACCCCACCAGATGAATTACTCAACGCAATCCGGGATGTCTACAAAGGGGGCTCACCAATGAGCAGCCATATCGCACGAAAAGTCGTAGCCGCTTTTCAACAAAATTACCCAGTCACTCAAAACACTGAAGAGGTAAAACTCACACCACGTGAAGAACAAATTCTGGACCTGTTAGCCAAAGGATTCCTGTACAAAGAAATCGCTGAAGCCTTGGGCATAAGTTATGACACCGTACATGCACATATCCGAAAGATTTATGAAAAACTTCACGTTCGGTCACGCACCGAAGCTGTAGCCAAACACCTATCCCGAAGACAATGGTTCCCACCACCTTTTACGTCCTCCAGATAACATTCGCCCTGCAAAAAAGCTAGTTTTGAAAGTAAAGCAAGCCGAATGCCCCATAGACTCCAGGCTTGGCCTACAAAAAACCTCGCTCAGGCAGTACCCATTCTTCGTCTAACCTCACACCCAAATTTCCTACCTCAAAAGCCAATTACTTAACTCGTACTCGGCAAAAATAAACGGAACAAATGCTCGCCCAAACTTCCGAGAAGATAAATCACAACAGTTAGGGTAGAAAAATGATTTAGACCGTGCCTGAGCTACCATGTAGATGCAATCCTAGTCTTACCGCTTCCACTAGCATTTAAGTAGGATCTCCAAAAAAAGCTAAGTTTACGAAAAATTTGCAACTGGGACGATAATTCCCATTTAAATGCTGCCCCTGTAGTAATTTCACAAACGAAATCAGGACGTTTTCCCGTTCCCCATTCGATCTAGCAGAAGCGGCAAGGCTCTGATGAGCAAACAACTAATCTTTGGGGCTCAGAGCTTATCTAGCAGCACTTACAAAAAATCCACTGCCCCACCCAATTGGGTGGGGCAGCGGCAAAACACATTCTTAATTAGTACTCAATTATAGCCCTTTCCCGATTATATGCCTCAGCAGGTCGACTACGCGACAGCTATAACCCCACTCGTTGTCGTACCAAGCCACTAACTTGAAGAATCGTTTGTTCAACTCAATACCAGAGCCAGCATCAAAGATGGACGAAGCAGAACACCCAATAAAATCAGTGCTCACCACTTCCTCATCAGTGTAATCCAAAATTCCTTTCAGGTAGGTTTGGCTGGCGCGCTTCATAGCCTCACAAATCTCAGCGTAACTAGTTTCTTTTACGGTCCGGACGGTTAGGTCAACCACTGAGACTGTAGGCACTGGGATTCTGAACGCCATGCCGGTGAGTTTCCCTTTAACCTCCGGTAATACAAGACCCACAGCTTTTGCAGCACCAGTGGTGGAAGGTATGACGTTAATCGCCGCGTGACGACCGCCTTTCCAATCTTTTTTGCTAGGTCCATCGACTAACCTCTGGGTGGCAGTATACGCGTGCACCGTGGTCATCAAGCCTTCTTCGACACCAAACCCTTCCTTTAGCAATACGTACACTACGGGAGCTAAACAGTTTGTTGTACATGAGGCATTCGAAACAATGTGGTGTTTAGCTGGGTCATACATATCATGGTTTACGCCCATCACCACTGTTAAACAGTCACCCTTGGCAGGAGCAGTTATGATGACTTTCTTCGCACCTGCAGCACGGTGGCCTTCAGCTTTGCTAACATCTGTGAACAAACCAGTAGCTTCTATTACCACTTCCACCCCCAAATCTTTCCAAGGCAGCTGGGATGGTTCCTTAGCACTGACTACTTTCATCTCCATCCCGTTGACTATAAGAATGTCATCATCAGCCTTGTCTGGGGATGACTTTTTAGAACCCACCGTACCTTTAAACCGTCCATAAACCGAGTCATACTTGAGTAGGTATGCAAGATTATCTGCAGGGACAATATCGCCCACCGCTACAACCTCGACATCCTTTCCAAGAGCCCCTTGTTCAACTAGGGCACGAAATACCAGACGGCCGATTCGGCCAAAGCCATTTATCGCAATTCTCGTAGCCATATGTAAATCCTACGATATATCGCCAAACTACTCGGGTCAATCTCGAATAACCCGGGAAGAGGAAACCTCTCCAGGTTTTTTGATTTGGGCATCTATTGTGCGTGGAAATTGACTTCTGCATACCTCTACCTTCCCACCAATCATTGTTTACGATACCTAACAACAGCTCAATCGGGGGAAATACATTAATTTTCCAGGCTACACACGGTGATATAAAGATGAGCCACCTCATGCGAAGGAGTATGCACCACATTCGGATACATCCATCGCCCAGCTTTGCTTGTCCCCCTGAGCGCATTAGATTCCAGGCCATAACTGGAAATTTTCAGCTTCCTCCACCCTCATGTGCCTTTGGCACCGGGTTCAAAGGGCAGATCCACATACCAAAATAGTTGTAAAAAATAAGCCACAGCGTAGCATAAATGCCACAATCAACCTCTTCTCATGTCATGTATCGAGTAATAGGATCGGACGGGAAAGTTTACGGACCAGTGGGAATTGACGTCATCAGTCGCTGGGCTGCTGAAAACCGACTGAACGCCTTCACGCTTGTCCAAAAGGAAGGCACTACTGAATGGAAACCGTTGTATCTCTACCCTGAACTACTCTCGGTATTAGAAGCGCAAGTCAGCCCGCCCTATCCTGATAGAACAAGCCAGCCGCGCGGTGCTGAACTCAAGATTATCGCAGGGATTTGTGGGATCTTTTTGGGTTGGTCAGGCCTCCACAAATTTATTTTGGGATACACGCGAGCGGGACTAATAATGCTACTTTCGAGCATTCTTACGTGCTTCTTGGGAGGTTGGATAATGTGGTTAATAGGTTTTGTGGAAGGGGTGTTATACCTTACAATGTCCGATGATGAATTCGTCCATAAATATATCCAACACCGCCGAGAATGGTTCTAGGCAGATGAGATGCAAAAACCGAGTGGTCATTTCACTCTTGAACCAGAGAGGGGCAAGTACAAAAGCAAAAAGCGATGTTCCCCGGGAAAACTTCAGAGACTGAAATAATCAAACAAGCTACCTCTTTATTCCAAAGACATTTCAAGTATACCCCACCACACACAGTCGCCGCTCCAGTTTCAATTCCACTGTTTGGGATTGAAACCCTTCCTGCTGGCGGTTTAGTGGCATGTGCAGTCGTTAATTATTACGTGGCAATTGCTGCAGATCCCACTCCAGATGGCAAGGTAAGAATCGCATTTTCGTACTCGGACGAACCTTTTACTGCCTACGTTGACGCTCTTTATAGTGAACCCTGGCCAGCTGGTTTGATCCCACTCCGCGAAACACTGATAACACTTCAAAAACGCGGAATACACTTCACAGGCTTTAAAGCAGCTGTGGCAGAGGAAATCCCACATCCAATTAAACAAGCCCGGGACGGCGCTCTCATAGTTGCCACCTTACTCATGGTTAGACGGTTACGCAGACTCGCTCTTACACCTTGCCGGAAAGCAAAACCCATTCTTGATGACCTCAACCGAGCACTCCCGCTCACCTACGAAGAACGCATAAACGTCTCCGAATTGGCCGGAGAGGCAATTAAACATGGCGGATTAACATGCCACCCGCTTGCTACTGTCAAACCATTACTATATGCCAAACCTTCCACTCTCGTGGTTCTAGATACCATTGACCAAGCAATTGAATACATCCAGATACCGGGAGTTTTGCTTTTATTAGCGTGGTGCGAAAGCAGCGAGCTAGAGTTTTTCCCTGATCTTGACCTCTTCAACCATGCATATCTAAATGTGGCACGTCTCACTGGTCATTCATTACTACGCAAAAGCGAACCACACCAGCTGGCACAGTATAAAGCCTACCTCAACCAAATGGATTACGCACTGTGCCTCCACACGCTTTTTGAGATTCGCCGTATTGCAGCACTTTGTCGGCTTGCTGACCAACCTGAGGCCGCTTTCACGGTGGGCCGTCTGTTTACGGCCCGAACCCAAGAACTAAGCAGCACAGCTCCGAAGTTTGCACCCTACTTAACACAACTCCTCGACTCTATTTCAAGGATTTCTGGAATACTGGGCGCAGGAGTATTGCTGGGAACGATTATGCCAACCTTAACATGTATCGTGGAAGCTCACATGATTGAAACTTGCTACGATTCTCTAAGTAAGGTGCTTAAAGAATCATGGGGCAAAAATCGGGAAATTTGGGTGAGCACACCAATTGGGGCCTTAAAAGTTTGACCTAGCATTCTCCTCCTTAATGGCAATAGCTTTTATTATCCACATTATACCCCCGAAGATCTCAATCTGAGTCTCCACACGGTACCCTACTTTGACCAACTCATTTGCGATCGTTTTTTGAGCAGGGAAAATTTGGATTGACTCCAGTAGATACCTGTATGCCCGAGGGCAACCTGTTACCGACCCACCTATCAAAGGTACAATCCACCGCATGTAAGCAAAATACACCCACCGTAACCCTCTCCATCGAGGGCGCCCAAAATCTAACAAAACAAAACACCCACCGTTTTTTAAAACCCGGTGGACCTCCGAAAGCACTGCCTTCCAGTCCAAAGTGTTCCGAAGTCCATACGCACAGGTGGCTATTTCGAAACTATTATCAGGGAACGGCAATGCCATAGCGTCGCCCACAATAAATAATAGGTTGTCGTTACTGGTTCTATCCCCTCTCTGCCTCTGGCGCGCCCGCGCTAGCTCCAGCATCGGTAAACTAAGATCTACACCTATCACTGTTGCACCAGCATCTTTTAATCGGTAGGCCACATCTCCTGTACCACAACAAAGGTCGAGCGCCTTCAAACCAACCCGCACTTCCGCCAACTCAACTAACTTGTTCTTCCACAATCGGTGCAAGCCAAAACTTAATAGATCATTAGCTAAGTCGTACCTGTGAGCTATTCTCCCAAACATTTGCACTACTGCATTCTCGCACACCTCACTCGCTCTCTGCTTAGAAACCATTCGAGGCAATCTAGTTCCTACCTGTTAAGTTGGCTTTCTTGAGGTAAGCCGCGGCCATCAACACATACTCCATGGCACGCTGTCTGAGCTGGTTCTTTTCTTCCTCGGTAAGAGTCCGAATAACACGGGCAGGGGTACCTACCACTAAAGACCCAGATGGGATCCTGGTACCTGGTGTCACAACCGCTCCAGCACCGACGATGGTCTGGTCCTCAATAACAGCTCCGTCTAAAATGATCGCCCCCATCCCAATAAGTACCTCGTTACCCACTGTACAACCATGCAATATGGCTCCGTGTCCAATCGTCACATAATCACCCACCATACATCCCTTTGTATCCAAAACATGAAAAACTACATTGTCTTGGACACTAGTGCACTGGCCAACCACAATCCTATTTATGTCAGCTCGCAGCACTGCCCCAGGCCAAACACTAGATTTGTCCCCAATCTCCACATCACCGATTAACACCGCTGTAGGCGCAACATAAACGTCCTTCCCAAGGCGCGGTGTTCTCGTAAAGTGTGCTGCCAACAACTTTTCAAGCTCAGCTAGGTCAGTCATATTAATCCCTTTAAAACATGCCTCTCCCAATCGTGGCAACCCTAAATTTTGGTCTACACCCAAGCTTATGTCTCTGAGGTAGCCACATCCGTAAATGGGCGAACTATCGGATCAAACCAACTCCCACATCGCTGCCGCGATAACCCAGTGGATACTGGAGTTTGAGACTTATCTTTGCACTCTACATCAAAGCACCCGAATTAACCCACGTCACTAGCTCAAGCCCTGGCGTGAAATCTACCCTCTCCATCTCACCTTCCCAACGCCCTCCTATTACAATCGTCATCACCCTCCTACCAAAATCATACTAATACCACGCCTAAGTCTGCATTCAACTATCCGCGCTCTCACGAACGCGACTACGTAAGAAAAATCAAGTTTTCTTGTAGCTGCCGTCGTAAGACGGTGGATTAATTCTACGGTGACTCGGGGGCTGATAGCGGGTTTATTGCGACGACTTACCTCAACGGCTTCCGGTTTCCACTTTCTTCCCAGTAGCCACCGCCGTGAGGCGGTGGATTTAAAGGGTTGTCGATTACTTGCCACATCACCGCTAGAAAGCCAAAGCTAACCGCACTTAAACCCAGTGTTCCGCCCCATCCGCGGTCTTACGAGCGCGGCTACCTTACATGACAACTTTCCCGCCTCCCAGCTGCGATTGTCAAAGGAACATCTATGGTGACAATTTTAACTACAGGGTCATCTTACATACACTGGGCTGCTTACCTACCGCGTGACAAACGCAAAGCCTCATTGGTATTGCACATTCTCCCCTACTCTTGGCTCTCTTAAGCCTCAGAGCAGAATGGTTTTTAATTGAGGCCATTTACGCAGTTCGGAAAAGGCACCAACTCAATCCGTTTCAATCCCTTTACTCTTAATTATGGCTGCTAAAATAAATTTTACCTGCCCTGGACTGCCTTATACCCATGGTTTGGGTCGTTACAACAGGAATACACTCCTACTGCCCATCATCGCAGCCGGTCTGCTAATTGGAACTTCAAGAACCTCGGAATCAAGACACAGCTCTAAAAACCGCGGATTTCATGGCGAGAAACTCACCTAAACCCCATCAAGATAAGACAAACAACCCGTGCGGGTATGTCATTGGGGTGAAACGTGCTTACGTTTTAATACCTGAATCGCAGCAACGATACAAAACATTCCCACCAATACCACTGTTGTTGGTTCGGGTACGGCTTCTATTTCCAATGCCCATTTCTCCAAAACTGGCGTGCCCCCTAACACCGACCAATCCATTACCCATAAATACCATGTACCAACAGGGTTTATGGTTTTAAACACTTCGGTGAGTGCCAAGCGTTGTGCAGCAGCATATTCGTACCAAGGAGCTCCAGGGTTTACGTTACGACCATCTGGTTGCCAAGTCCCTGTAAGCCGGTCTTTTCGATCCATCCGACGTGGAAATAAGTGATACAAATGAATGTCCGCAGTTGCATTATCCGCTAGTGTCACGACAAATCCATTGTCAAACCGAGTTACCCATCCGAAATACGGGTCAGCACGCCCTGGGCGATTTATTAAGTAGATGGAAGGGCCGTTTTCGCCAGGTGCCTGAAGCTTGACCACAGTGTCATAGTTATTGCCACCGGTAATCTGAAGCTGTACCCGTAATCCCACCAGTGAATCGAACCCTCCTTGAGAAGGCGCCGATACTTCCAGAGGTATTTTCACCCACTGTTGGACTCCAAAGGTCACAGGCGGACCATCATAGGAAAAAGTGGCAATTGCTCCAGTTGCAACATGGGCCACGCTTGCAATAAATCCTGCACAAAGCTTAAGTAAAACAAAGTTCCTTACAGCGCCCCGTCCAAAACCAAAATCAAGTTGAAGGCGTCCTCTTGTCATACTTCTTCTCTGCTATTACAGGCACTAACCCGCCTCCCCGCCAACAAATCTCTTTTCTCCCATGCATAGGGTTAAAGTCGTAATGCCATCCGTAAACCTTTGGATAACCTATAAGTAGTCCCGCTTTCTGCACACGTGTGTGTTCCAAAAAACAGGCAGCGGATGCCGCTCAGGGGGGTCTATGGCCTTTTTGTCGTTTTCAACCTTATGAGTACACAGGTAAATAAAGCACCCACCAAAAAAATAGTTGTTGTGGTTGGCTCAGGGATAGGCTCAATTTCCATAACCCATCTTTCAAGCCGCGGCGAACCCCCACCAGGGTGCCAATCTCCGATATACAAATACCATGTTCCTACTGCAGTAACTCCCCGGAAAATATCATTTAAGGCGGTTCGAGTAGCAGACTTATAAGCATCACCTTTGCCTGTTGCGGGATCTACGTCGCGGCCATCAGGTTGCCAACTCCCAAGAACGCGCCCATATTGGTCCGTGGAATATGAATATTGATGGTAGAGATGGATATCATAAGTAGCCGAATCTGTGATCATGACAACAAAACCCGAATCGTTTGGAAGCCTACCATATCCTACACCCGGCCGATTAATCAAATAAATGTATTGTCCAGTCGGTGCTTGAAGGCGCACCGCAATACCAGAGTTTCGTCCACCAGTGATCGTTAAAGAAACGCTTATGCTTTGGATTTGATTAAATTCCCACTCTCCTGGCGAGGCCACTTGCAACGGCACAGCAACCCAGGTCCGTTCACCAAACTCCACCGAGCCTTCCCATGTAAAAGTAGCTATTGCAGCCGTAACACTGCCAGTGTGTGAAAATAAAATTAGAATCAGCAAAAGCTCCTTGCCTGGCGCTCGACTTTGGGCGCTAGACCTAAAGCTGAACCGCAATAAATTCAGTAAGTATAACCCACAAACAATTACCATCCCTGCGAGCAACGGACGGATTATAGTTATAATTCCGAGGAACAACGACGACACTTTCTGCCTTGTTTGAACGAACACGCGTTTGTGTGCATGCTGTGGTTCGGTGGAGATTCTATTAACAACCACAGGTTGTCTCAAAACCTCTCGAGCAAATACCTCAAACTGAGTTGGCGTTAATCCACTCGGATTTGCATTGGCAAGATTATGGTTAGCTATCCCTCCTGCTTCGCATGCATGGTAAACGCGGAGATTGTCCAGAGCAAAATTAATTTCGAAAATTCCACGACCTATAAGTCCGAGTATGAATTCCTGACTTCTTATACCCAGGGGGAGCACACTCATAAGCATCTTGCCATTGTTAATCATCATACTGAACCCCCCAAAGTCTTTTCCCACAACACTTCTGTAGGTTACCCACCCGTTCTGAATCTTGTGCAAACCTCCCAATCTACTGGCAAATCCTACGCAATCGTCTTCAACAGCAAAAAATATTAAGCTCGTGGCTACCTGAGGAGATAAATGGGAAGAGGAAACAAATTCCCTTGTGGGTACTGGTGGAACGATGGCAGCCCTTAGGTTAAAAGCAAATGCCAATGCGCAAACCAACAGCCAAAATTTCCAGGCGGGGCTCACCTTCCGCATCATCTGGGAAGTTGTCCCGACGATTTGGCTGTGTACCCACCTTCTCAGGCACATAACCTTTCTTAGGACAAATCTAACGCACTTTACTAAATCACGGATGTAAAGAATCGAGAGGTTCCCGTCGTATCATTTCGGAAAAACCATCCGTATTTATACGGAAGGCGCATAGCTAAGCTTCCACCCAATTTACTCATTTGCCGGGGAATCTTTTAAAAATTATAGCTGAAAGGAGTGAAGTGGGATTGTCCGGGATTTTCCACAGATTAGGCGAAGCCCGTGGGTATAGGGTTGCCAAAAGTAGTACCTATGACCGAATCCCTAGGGAAGACAGAACTATTGCCATCCGCATTTTGGCGTGGGATCAAATTTTAACCAGGTTCTTTTTAAGAGCCTTTTGAACAAATTGTTATGCCTGGTTTTTCCAATTCAGTTCTTTTCAAGGCCTCCGCCGGGTAAACAAGGCCCTTTTAGCCGCTCATATAATCCGATTCAGATCGGCGATTCCAATCAGCTCCAAGGCCGCTAATTTTTTATTTGGCTAATCAGGTGCCGAAAAGAGAATAAATCAGACATCATGAATAGACAGGTAGTGCCCTTTCTGCTTTAGTCAAGTAACGTTTTTATGTTTACCGGATGTGACGGTTATTCCAATTGGTGCAGAATTATGGACCATTGGTACCCGCCTAACTCATCAGCGGGATGGGGACCTGCGCCGATATAAACCCTCTTTTCGGTTTGGCAGGGGGCGTCCAATCGCCCAGATTACGGTCTTATTGTGTCTGCTGCTCGAAAAGGATCTGATGGCGGGTACAACTTAACTAATCCAGCTGAGATAGCGAACCGCGTTAAACCAGCCGCTGAGTGGATATTTAACTTTCGCATTATTCGCTCGCGGTGTGTCTCGATTGTTCTTATGCTCAGATTTAGTTTTTGGGCTACTTCTTTGTTAGAAAAACCTTCTGCAATTAGACTGAGAATTTGTATTTCTCGCGCAGTTAATTTCGAGAGTGGCGACTGAGGCTTCCCAGTGGTGTATTCAATATATTGGCTGAGGGCTAGGCGGGCCACATCCTTACTGAAATAAATTTCCCCATTTACCACTGCTTGTATACCCTCAATGATTTCTTCCGGGGACGCCGTCTTCAAAATATATCCTCGAATACCAACCTGTATAAGTTTATGTAAGGTCACGTGGTCAACGTGCATCGACAGGATTATCACCTTGGTGTTCGGTGACTGAGCTTTTAGTTGTTCAACTACCAATACCCCATCCGGCCCCGGCATATTAAGATCAAGTAACACCACATCAGGATTCAATTCCTTCGCCAGCTCCAATGTTTGTTCACCCGTGGTGGCTTCCCCCGCGACTTCCATTGTAGGAAACCGAGCTAAACAGCCTTCAATTCCTTTGCGGACCACTGGATGATCATCCGCAAGTAAGACTTTGATCTTCTTCTCTGATTTATCCATACCCCTCGTTAGCTGAGTAGAAGTTTGTGCTTCCATAACCGGGCGTATTCCAAATTGAACGTCTTTGTATAAATGTATCAAAAACCGATACTATCGCGCAACAAAAAGATTCCGTTGGTGTTAAACGATGCGTGACATATAATTTACGCGTGGCAACATTCCGCATTAAAACCGTTTGTTCCACCAGTTTGGTGGCAGCGATAGTAATAAACGCTACTGCCAACCCATACCTTGTTATAACCAACCGAAATGCCTTCGGATTAAAACCAGAACAAACGGCTCCAAAACAAGACGAAATTCGCACACCACCTGCCAAAGTGAAACTGGAAGGCGTAATGAACTTGATGGGCAAGCGCCAGGCAATTTTACGAGTTTCAAAACAGGGAGTCCCTCCCGGACAAGAACCAGTGTTAATTCTCGGTGAGGGAGAACGCGACCAAGAAATCGAAGTCATCTCCATCAACGAGGAGGCTGGGGAAGTGAAAATAAAAAATGCAGGAGCTGTTTCCACAATTACATTTGAAAAGCAATCAACTGGTCCTGGCTTAGCGCCCGGAAACATTTCATTGCCCACTCCAACTATTGCAAATATTCCTTCCCGACCCAATCCAATCCTATCAACGCAGGCACCAGCCGTCCCTGGCCCTTCACTGGTTCCCGAACCACAACAGATGCAAAGTATCACGCCTGGAATTACACAACCAACAACGCCTTCCACTACTGTTAACCCCGGACAACCTATTGCTAGCACTACGCCAATTCGGCCTCCCACAATCCAAAGACAAATCCGGACAGAAGAGAGACCGCTCTCGTACGAAGAACAGATTATTCTTACTGAGATTGAGCGTATTAGAACTAAAGAACAAGTGGAGCGGGGTGAACTGCCCCCGCTGCCACCGACCGAATTAACTCCTCCTGAAGAGCTGGAAAAAATCTTGGCAAAACCCCAACAAGGTGCAATCCCTCAACGTTAGTCAAATTGAGGGGGTACCAGTAACCCATCCATACCCCTTCCGCTCCAGTTCGTGAGCCAACGACTTGTCGCCGGAAATCACTATCCGTCCGTCAACAAGCACATGAACGTAATCGGGCTCGATATAACTAAGCAACCGCTGGTAATGGGTAATAATAAGTTGTGCTGAGTCGGGTCGGCGGAGGCTGGCAAGATTCGAAGCCACCAGTTTCAAAGCGTCGATATCCAAACCCGAATCGGGTTCATCCAGTATAGCCAATTTAGGTTCCAACACAGCCATTTGTAAAATCTCATTGCGCTTTCTCTCGCCACCCGAAAATCCCTCGTTCACTGAGCGCTTCAATATGTTCTCATTTAGGTCTAGCTTCGCTGCTTTCTCTCTAAGCAAGGAAATAAATTCTGTCGGATCTAATTCGTCCAATCCACGATGGCGGCGGATTTGGTTGAGTGCCGCGCGCAAGAAACTCATTGTGCTTACGCCAGGCAATTCCACCGGGTATTGAAAGGCAAGAAACAGTCCTTCGCGAGCGCGTTCTTCAGGCTTAAGCTCTAACAAATTGCGCCCGCAAAAGATTACTTCACCTTTGAGCACCTTGTAAGCGGGGTCTCCTACTAAAACGCTTGCGAGCGTACTCTTCCCGCTACCATTCGGGCCCATGATAGCGTGTACTTCCCCGGGATAGATAGTTAAATTGATGCCATGGAGGATGGTTTTACCTTCTACTTCTGCGTGCAACTGGCGGATCTCCAAAATTGGGTATCTGTTTTGATGTGATTCCATAAATTCACTTATCCTACTGAGCCTTCAAGCGAGACTTCCAAAAGCTTTTTGGCTTCTACTGCAAACTCAAGTGGCAATTCCTGGATAATTTCTTTACAAAAACCAATCACGATCAAATTTACAGCGTCTTGCACAGAAAGCCCCCGTTGAAGGCAATAGAAAACCTGGTCCTCCGAGATCTTTGACGTTGTAGCCTCGTGCTCAATAATGGCTGTTTCATTCGCTGATTCTATGACAGGGAATGTGTGAGCACCACATTTATCACCTATTAACAGTGAATCGCATCGTGTATAATTGCGGGCGCCTTCGGCGTTTGGTGCTATCCGTACTAGCCCTCTATATGTATTTTGTGCAAAGCCAGCGGAAATACCCTTCGAAATAATTGTGCTCCGGGTGTTTTTCCCTAAGTGGATCATCTTTGTGCCCGTGTCAGCTTGCTGGTAATGGGTAGTTACCGCGACGGAGTAAAACTCGCCCACCGAATTATCCCCTTTTAGAATGCAACTCGGGTATTTCCACGTTATAGCGGAACCCACCTCGACTTGCGTCCAGGAGATTTTTGAATTCCGCCCCAGGCAAATCCCCCGTTTGGTTACAAAGTTGTAAATCCCACCACGTCCTTGCTCATCCCCAGGGTACCAATTTTGTACGGTGCTATACTTAATCTGTGCGTTGTCCAAGGCAACCAACTCTACCACAGCCGCGTGCAACTGATTTTCATCACGCATGGGTGCAGTGCAACCTTCCAAGTAACTCACGTAACCTCCCTCATCAACAACAATCAGTGTACGTTCGAACTGTCCTGAGCGAGCCGCGTTGATTCGAAAGTAGGTCGAGAGATCCACCGGGCATCGAACCCCGGGTGGAATGTAACAAAATGAACCGTCGGTAAACACTGCTGAATTCAACGCTGCGAAAAAGTTGTCTGTGTACGGGACAACGGTACCAAGATACTTGCGCACTAAATCGGGGTATTCTCTTATCGCTTCACTTATAGGACAAAAAATAATGCCCAACTTTTCCAATTGCTCTTTTAGTGTAGTCCCTACGGACACGCTATCGAAGATAGCGTCTACAGCTACACCTGCTAATATTTGCTGCTCGTGTAGTGGAATGCCCAGCTTATTATATGTCTCAAGCAATCGAGGATCAACTTCATCTAGGCTGCGCGGCCCCTGGGCTATTGAACGCGGGGCTACGTAATACGTGATCGCTTGGTAATCAATCGGGGGATACTTGACATTTGCCCAATGCGGTTCACGCAATGTCAACCAATACCGGTATGCACGTAATCTCCATTCGGTTAACCATTCTGGCTCGCCTTTCCGCGTAGAGATATAACGAATAATGTCCTCGCTTAGGCCTGGCGGAACCGATTCGGTCTCAATGTCCGTATAAAAGCCGTAAGGGTACTGTCGCCGGATCAATCCTTGCAATGTGTCCCTATCGTCATTCATCAACGCTCTCCTTTGGTCTCAAATATTTTCTTCAAAATATCCCTCCCACGCCAGACTGTCAAAAAACCAAAACCTAACATGACCCACACGTCCTAAAGTGCACTTTTTTCACACTACTCGACACATTTTTTAAAGCAAATAAAGTAGACGCCGGACCTAACGGCCTTGATACTAAATCTTATGATTATGGTACAAACATTGGGCCCTAAAAAAGCCACGCGCAGCCTACTAACTACAGCCACCGCCTCAACCGGCATCTTCCTCTTTACCATTATTTCTGGAGCAATAGGACAAACCAACCACCCTCCAATTTATTGGTCGATACGAATGGCCGAATCAGAAATTGCGCGTCGGGGTGATACAATAGCATACGCCCTTGGAAGCCAAGCTAAATGGGATTACACAGTAGGCCTGTTTACGCTAAGCTTAATCAAACTTTCGGAGGCTACTACTAACCCCTCGTACGCTGAATACGCAGAACGGGTAATCGGCTCGTTCATTCAAGATGACGGTCAGATTCTCACTTATAAACTCGAGGACTACAATCTAGACAACATAAATTGTGGCAAGACGGTTTTGGCACTATACGAACGGACCCGGAAAGAAAAATATCGTAAGGCTGCCGACCTCCTTCGGGAACAACTTAGAAAACATCCCCGTACTTCTGAAGGTGGTTTTTGGCATAAGAAACGGTATCCCTGGCAAATGTGGCTAGATGGCTTGTACATGGGGGCGCCGTTTTATGCCCAATACACCGCAATGTTCGGAGGATCGGAAGAAGATTTCCGCGATGTTGTCCGCCAATTCGAGCTTATAGATAAGCACTTATATGATCCGGAAAAAAAGCTTTATTATCATGGGTGGGATGAGAAACGAGAACAAGAGTGGGCGGATAAAGTCACTGGTCGCTCCTCCAATTTTTGGGGACGGGCTGTGGGGTGGTATGCAATGGCATGCGTAGACACTCTAGATTTTATCCCAACCAATTTATCTTTGTGTCGAGCAGTGTTGCTCAACCAGGTCAAGAAAGTGGCTGAGGGCATCGTCCGCTGGCAAGACCCAACAAATCATGTATGGTGGCAGGTTTTAGACCGACCGGGACATCCAGGCAATTATCAAGAATCGAGCGCGTCGGCTATGTTCGTTTACTTTCTTTTCAAATCGGTCAACAATGGTTTTTTGCCCACAAATTACCTAGGGCCAGCCATTAGGGGCTATTACGGAATCCTAAGTAACTTCATTCGGGAAGAACCCGATGGGAAAATCTCCATTATACGATGCTGCGCTGTAGCAGGTTTGGGGTACGGGCGCGATGGATCATACGAATACTATCTGCGAGAACCAATAGTTGACAACGACCTGAAAGCAATTGGCCCATTTATACTGGCTGGTATAGAGTTTCAAAAACTCCTCGGTCCTGTGGGTAACCTAACTGCCACTTCACTCACACAGCAAACACCCTCAAAAACAACTCTCGACGCTACAAACCTAAGTTATTGGAGCCACGTCGACGAAATCCTCGCTAGAATCCGACCCCCTAGCATCCCCGAAAGGGAACTCAATATAATGGACTTCGGCGCTGTTGCTGACGGTCGTACAGATTGCAGCACAGCAATTGAAAGGGCAATCACAACTTGTCACAACGCAGGTGGGGGCAGAATCGTTTTCCCCGCAGGCCGATACCTGACCGGCCCCATCCACCTTAAATCAAGAGTAAATCTCCATTTTGAGGGAGGCGCAACCCTATTGTTTAAGACAGATCCTACAGCCTATTTGCCATTGGTACTCACAAGGTGGGAAGGTATGGATTGCTACAATTACTCACCGCTGATATATGCCTACGGCCAACACGACATAGCAATTACCGGTGAGGGTGTTCTAGACGGACAAGCAGACAATCACCACTGGTGGCCATGGAAAGGCAAAAAAGAGTACGGCTGGACTAATGGCATGCCCAACCAAACACCCGCTCGGAATCAACTTATAAAAATGGTCGAACAAAATGTGCCAGTAGAACAACGCAGGTTTGGTGAAGGTGCTTACCTGCGACCTAACTTCATACAATTTTACAAGTGCCAAAACGTGTTGATCGAAGGTGTTCACATCGTGAGGTCTCCAATGTGGGAGATTCACCCGGTGCTTTGCACCAATGTCATTGTCAGGAATGTAAAAATAACCTCTCACGGACCAAATAATGATGGCTGCAACCCGGAATCGTGTTCAGACGTGCTCATCGAACGCGTATTTTTTGACACTGGAGATGACTGTATTGCAATTAAGTCCGGCCGCAACAATGATGGTCGCCGACTCGGGATCCCCTCACAAAACATCATCATTCGGAACTGTATAATGAAAGACGGCCATGGTGGTGTGACGATCGGCAGCGAAATCTCGGGTGGATGTAAAAACGTTTTCATAGAGAATTGTATTATGGATAGTCCCAATTTAGACCGCGCACTACGATTTAAATCCAACGCCGTACGAGGGGGCATTATCGAAAATATCTTTGTCAGGAGCATAACCGTGGGCCAAGTCGCAGATGCCGCAATCCAAGTCGATTTTGTATACGAAGAAGGGGCAAAGGGCCAATTCCCCCCAACTCTCCGCAACTTCATTGTTGAAAATATGAAAGTCCAAAATTGTAAGCGCGTATTGGATGTGGTGGGGTTCCCCGGTGCAATAATATCGAATGTATGGATAATTAACTCCGAGTTTAACGGCATTACCAAACCTGATACCATCCAACATGCAGATGTCCAACTGATCAATTGCAAGGTTAACCGCAAACCACAACAAGTCACAGCTAACAACTAATCTGCAGGTAAAACATCTACCCATCTAAAACGACCGTAACCTCAATTCACATTGACCCTTTCTACATAACGCCCAAGTTCTGTGGCTACAGCTGTTGTTGGTTTGATTCGCCTTCACATTCCGAAAAACAAAGGGGAAGCATTGGCCGAAGAGGCTACCCACGATCCTCCCACCTTTTCCAAGCCACAAAACTGTAGGAACGACGTCAAACAATGCGAAAACCACAATCAAGCCACAAGACTTCTGAATCCCACCTACAGCATTAGGCTATCATGGATTTGGCTGGAACCAATTTCGGATTCCGCCCATTTAAATATCTTTTTGTTACGGTCCCCACTATTTCATGCTGTTTCTAGTCGGTATCAAAAACTGGATCCTGAGTCTGTCTCCTAAAACTGCATAATGAGCCCAAAGCTAATTGATCCTACCCTTTCCTATGGGATAAGTTGATCCACCGACCTACTCGGCTTCTAGCCCCAATTACCAAATTCAAGTTACCGCTTCGTTTAATTGTTTTTCTTATAGCCCGCTGGCAAAGGACAAAAAACCTTCCGATACTTAGCGGTACACCAGTCAATAAACCCATCGCATAAACCACCTTAAAATTCAAATGCTTCATTTACCCAGGAAATCTGGCTAACCTTAGCGTTAGTCTGTTCCTCCTTAACCCTTCGTTCTGCAGACGAAAACCTCGTTTAGGTGGATTTGAATGTTCTGACACCAAATGCAGGGGGTAAATTAGTTGTCACCCAGTCCTAAAATATAGGGAACTCATAACATTCCTCGGTACGCGGGCACTCAAAGAGTGCTCACCTGAGCAAACTCCCATGGACAGTAAATTGACCTCTTTGGGTCAAGCTTGCCCACTCATAGATAAGTCTTCGAAGGGATTATTAAGCGCTGTAGGATTTTTAGGGTTAACTGCTGGATTTGTTGCGGCTGTGTTGGAAATCTTATTAGAATTTTGGGCATTGGAAGGGGCTGATTCGGTTGCGAAGGGATTTTTTGCCCGCTTTTGGCGAGGCAACGGAGTGACGACGGTATGAATTACACGGCCGTTGAGTTTAGGCTCGAAATCAGCTTGTCCAAAAGGAGCCAATTCTTTTAAAAACCGTCGCATCACATCGAAACCAAATTCGGTGTGTTCCATTTCCCGCCCCTGAAACCTCAGCGTGAGTTTAACCTTCATATCATCACAGAGGAACTCAATTGCATGACGCAACTTTGTAGCGAAGTCATGGTTTCCAATATTTACGCTAAGTTGGATTTCCTTCACCCTTTGAGCAGCTTGATGTTTACGGGCTTCTTTCTCACGTTTGGCCTGCTCGTACATGTATTTGCCGTAATCCAGAATTTTACATACAGGGGGGTCAGCATTTGGGGAAACCTCAACTAAATCCAGACCGTAAGACCTGGCAGTTGCCAGAGCCTGTGCAATCGGCATAACACCTAAGTGTTTGCCGTTGGGATCTACGACGCGCACCTGCGGTGCCTTGATTCTGGTGTTTACGCGAGGTTCAGTACCTGCTTGCGCCATGCGTCCTTTTATTGGTCGGCTTTGCAATATTTTGTTTGTTGTTGATGATTAGCAGTTTCAAATAACATCACGGCTATCTTCACCGGATGTCCTAAAAGAACCATAAGGCAAACCGATGTTCTCGTAACGCTAGGAGTTTTCGTGAGTTCCATGCCAATTTTCTTGTCGAGGGGAAATACTCGGCATATTGCTTCAATAATACGACGTTATGCAGGTTGGAGATTTCGTTTGGCAAGTACAGCATCGATAATCTTTTGCATTAATTCCGGGTTTTCAGCCAACACCTTTTGGGCCGCTTCCCGACCTTGCCCAAGCATCTGGCCACCGAATGCAATCCAAGCGCCTTTCTTCTCCAGTACACCCACATCCAGGGCTACGTCAATCACACTGCCCTCTTTATTGATACCTTGATTAAAGAGAATGTCGAACTCCGCCTCAGCAAACGGTGGAGCCAATTTGTTTTTAACTACCTTAACTTTCACGCGATTGCCAATTGTATTTCCAGCAGCATCCTTTATCACATCTTTACGCCGAATATCAAGCCTAACACTAGCATAGAATTTCAATGCTTTTCCACCCGGAGTTGTTTCCGGGTTTCCAAACATCACACCCACCTTTTCCCGAATTTGGTTCGTGAAAATACAAGCTGTCTTTGCTTTCGCAAGTACTGCGGTTAATTTTCGCAATGCCTGACTCATTAATCGAGCTTGCATTCCCATGGGAGCCATACCCATCTCCCCTTCCAATTCAGCGCGGGGTACCAGAGCAGCCACCGAATCAATTACGATCACATCTAAGGCATTTGACCGTGCAAGCGTCTCACATATAGTCAACGCCTCTTCACCGCTATCGGGCTGCGAAACCAACAGGTCGTCAAGGTTTACCCCCAGCCTCTTCGCATATGCAGGATCCAATGCATGTTCTGCATCAATAAATGCAGCTAGCCCTCCTGCCCTTTGTGCGTTTGCAATTACGTGTAACACTAAAGTAGTCTTACCCGAGGACTCAGGTCCGAATACTTCTACAATTCTACCTCGTGGAATACCACCTATCCCAAGTGCTAAATCTAGGGAAAGCGCACCGGTGGGTATGACGTCTATCTTCATCTGCGCACGGGCATCCCCCATCCGCATTATGCTCCCCTCGCCATAAGTTTTGGTGATGGTTGCAATCGCTGCCTCTAACTCTTTCTGCCTATTAATCCGTGCCTCAGCTGGTTTACTTGTTGTGTTTTTCTCGGGGGTTTTCGAAGCCATAAACTGTCTCAAACTCGACAATTACTTCCCTCGTTGCAGCTCACATTTTTATTTCCAAGCCCTTCAAAACGAATTCCCAGGTTAAGTCACTATCCGTGATTATCTAGGGTACCCCACAGGTTGTGTTAAAACAACCTTTTGGTTTGCCCCCAATTTCAAAGCTTCCGCAATCCCGTTCCTGTCAATATTACCCAATACCACCGTTGCCAAGCCCTCCGACGCACAATAAAGGTAAACATTCTGTGAAACATACCCTGTATCCGTAGCAGCATAAAAAGCCTTATCACTCTCGGCCATGTTCCCAAACCGGTCGTAATTTGCAACAAATACCAAGACCACTGGCGCTTCACGAACAAACTGTTGCCGCCCCATCTTTGCCCGGAGATCCCCTTCAACCACCGGTTCCAAAATGTTACTCTTTGCGTTGTAAATATAGGCCCCTTTTGCCATTACAACATAAATATCGATCTCCTGGCTATTCCGCGCCGATGGCGCCGTGCGGTGACCAGTCGCAGGTCTGTTTATACCATTTGCCGCCCACAATAAATCACTCAACTGTTGCAAGGATAACTCTTTAGAACTGAATGCCCTTGTCGATTTACGTTCTTTCAAAGCTTGCATTAAAGGCTTGCCTCCATCAGACCGGGGCGCCGGAAGTTTAACGGGCTCTAAATCATTTGCCAGTAGATTAGCCGCAATCGCAGCTCCAACAGCAAAGCCTAAGAAATTAGATAGCCGTGCCATAATGACTAAATCTTTTTGCTAGGTTTGCACCGAGTTGTAAAATTTGTCAAGCTTGCCAATGTACCCCATTAGCGCTTGGAAATTCACCCCATGCTCACATAAAAACCGTTTTACTCGTATTGACCACAAACGCACTTCACAACCTCAGGTCAAAAAAACTTAGCAATGTTACATTTGAGTTAATTTTTAGCTCTACCGCTTTAAATACTGAAACCTCCCATTCCCCTCTCGAATAACGCTCCGCGTTTTGCCCCCACTCTTTGCATAGCGGGAATTTTACCCTCTCAATACTACTGCCGAAAATAAAGACCGCCAAAATGTGAGCCGGTTTCGCGAAGGACAAGTTTGTTAGTTTGTTTATTCACTGGCATATGCTTAGAGGATACCAGCACCATTCCAACACAGCTGATCACACGGTGGGGTCAGTATTTGGAGGCAATGATTCGAAATTGGACGACGGGAGCAACTTACTGCCTTCGCAGAGATCAAAGGCATACTTGTTATTAAAGTAACCCACGATTGTATTTCATTAGAGGCTGAGTTTAACGCTTTAAGTGCGGCGAAAAAACAGTTGACAAAATTTGGAGTTATTGGACAATATATTTGTAGATTTTAGGAAGGTAGGCCGGTTGTCCTTAATTAAAGTTGACCACAAATCAAGTTTGGAACCCTATGAAAAAAACATCCACCCAGTTAGTACTAGGCTTAGCAATAATCACAGGAGCTTATCCTGCTTTAGCAGCAACAGTCACAATGGAACAATTAACCAGGGCTTGGGGGCTCACTCCTTTGGCATACGAACCATTTGATTACCAGGCAGGTGTTGGACTCGACGGGAACTGTAATGGAGGGTATGGCTTTTCAGGTGCTTGGGTCCCAAACCTTCCTAGTGGGGGAAGCCTCAATAACCAATTGATTACTGCGGGTAGTCTGTATTACACCGACGCTTACGGCAATACAGTTATGGGTATTGGCAATAAGGTCCATATCACAGGAGATGGCACCGCGGCGGGCGACAATACGGGAGGTGCTCGAGCGAATGCTCAGCCAAGACGGGCATTAAGCTTCCAGCGGGGCAATGAGAATGATAGTACTTGGGTAGCATTCTTGGCAGTTAGAACTGGGCTCCCTTATTTGTATGTCACGAATGGTATAGAAATCTATTACGGTCGCGCCACCTCCGTGCAATTGTTCCAAGGTACCAGTAGTGAACGACTCACAATTGGCCGGGCAAGCCAAAATAGCGAGCCATTAACAATTTTACCTAAAGACACATGGGCGTTGGTTAATAGGGGGGTCGCCGCGTATACTAGCCCAACAACAGTCCCATTGACAAATGTTCCTCCAAATTCCACTGCAAACCTGATCATTGTGCGGATTGATCACCAGGCTGGAGACGATAGAGTTAATGCGCCTGACACCGCTTACATTTGGATTAACCCTGAAAACATTTTAGATCTCCCGACTGAAAATGCCCTGGCAGTTAGCTTTGCGGGAGATGGGGAACGAGATTACTGGTTCGATACAATCCGACTTTTTGCAGGTAGTTTTAACGTTAGCAACCCCGTTGGTTATGGGTCAGCAGATATTGACGAAATCATAATTGCTGTCCCCGAACCTACCACGCTTGCTTTGTTTGCAATTTGTGCTGCTGCAGCGCTGCACGGGCAGCGGAAGAGATCGCAATTGGCATAACCTGTATACTCCCCTTGGGATGAAGGGGCGATCCCACCTCACGAATAGGATCGCCCCTATCTTTTTTCACACAACCTAGTTAGAAAGCCAAAAAGGAAGTAACAACTTAGAAAATCGCATCCTAAAGATCCCCTGATAAATGCTGTAAATTCGTTCAGAATTGAGGTAAAATTAGGGCACGGCTTACGGGGTTGGAAAAAACCGCACGACCTGTGCGTAATTCGTTTGATTACCGACGGGGTTAGAAGTACCCACCTAGACGAGATCCGGGTAAAACCCATCATTCAAAAGCAATCACCAAAAGTCCAACTAGTTTTTGCTTACCTTAAGAATATATGTGCGGTGCAGGAAGGCCACCTTTATCACCCTGCCGTTGGGGATAGGCTGCTTTTCAAGGTTGCAGGATATTAGAATTGATAACTCAACACGGAACTGGTTTTTGTGGAGCTTCCCCTCCCGAAAGGGATAATCAGGTCCCAAAATTCTGGGCCACCAATCGGATTTAAAAACTTGTCAGTAGCCAGCGCGAATTTACTCTTTTAGAGAATGCAAAACTGGCCGAAAAAAAAGAAGCTTTCAACAAAGAAAGTAAATAGGCAACGGCGTACTGCAAAGAAAGCTAAAAAGAGGATACTCTCCAGTAAAGCTCGGAAAATAAAATCTAAAAAAACGGCAGTAACTGAGGAATCACAACCGAAAGCGTTTGGTGAAGCTGCACTTACTTCTGAGACCTCCTTCCAGACTTCGGAAGCATCGGAACAAAGTTCCACCACACATGAGACACATCCCCAAGTGGAAGAAACACTTGAACAGGAGAATAACCTCAGTAGACCTGAAGTAGAGGAACAGGACGAAATCCCATATGACGCGGATACAGCAATTAAGTTATACCTCCGCGAGATTGGGCAAATACCTTTATTGACACCTGAACAAGAAGTGGAACTGGCTGAACGAATCAAAAAAGGCGATCTAAAGGCTCGCGAACAAATGATTAAAGCCAATCTTCGCCTAGTAGTAAAAATAGCAAGGGATTACGAGGGGTTGGGCTTGCCATTACTTGACCTAATTAGCGAGGGTAATATTGGATTAATGAAAGCAGTGGAACGGTTCGATCCAAAGAAGGGAGGGAAACTTTCTACTTACAGTGCATGGTGGATCAAGCAGGCTATTAAACGTGCGCTTGCCAACCAATCAAAGACTATTCGACTGCCAGTTCACATGGTCGACAAAATCAGTAAGCTTCGTAAGCTTGCCCATAAGCTTGAAGAGGAACTTGGGCGAGAACCCACAGACGAAGAACTGGCTTTTGAGTTGGGTACCACTCCTGCTAAAGTAGCGTTTATGCGGCAAGCAGCTATCCGACCTGCTTCTCTCGATGCACCAATTGGAGACGAAGACTCAAATACATTTGCAGAAATCGTTAAAGACGAACGTGCCACTGACCCTGCTACGTTTTTAGAAGACACCACAACGAAATCGATGCTACAAGAATTGCTTAAAAAATTAGACTCACGCGAGGCAACAATCTTGACAGCACGTTTTGGATTGGACGGTAACCCGCCCCAAACTTTGGAAGAGGTTGGCCGCAAATTTGGCGTCACACGCGAACGAATCCGGCAAATCCAAAACGCAGCTTTGAAAAAGTTACGTCGGATGATTGAAAAAATCGAAGCTGAGAAATCATAATCCACTTATGAACACTGCAATGATGCCACCGGCAACGCCAGAAGAAATAAAGGCAGCCATTCGGAACATCCCAGATTTCCCTCAACCGGGGATCCAATTCAAAGATATCACCCCTGTTTTGCAAGATCCTCGATTATTTGCAAGCTCCATTGAGCTACTGATTGGAGATTTAAAACCAGGAATGGTTGATGCGGTTGTGGGGATTGACGCTCGTGGTTTCATATTTGCCGCTGGCGCAGCCCTCAAACTCCATGCCGGCTTTGTCCCCATCCGTAAAAAGGGCAAACTCCCTTACAAAACCCATGAATTAACCTACAACTTAGAATACGGCACAAATACTATTGCCATTCATGTGGACGCGCTTAAACCGGGAGCACGAGTGTTGTTAGTGGATGATTTACTGGCAACGGGGGGGACAGCCGCGGCAGCAGCAAGGCTGGTAAAACAGCTAGGTGCCCAAATCCTTGAAATTGCTTTCCTTATTGAACTCACATACTTGGGAGGCAGGGAAAAATTGCGCGATTACCCTGTACGAACCGTAATCGCGTTTTAAACCTAGGGCCTTTTACGACTCAGGCTTTTCGACAATATCTTACGTCCAATTTACTCCCCATACGATACAGCAATTCCATTGTGGTCAGCTGACGGTGCACCTTGGGTCTTGGGATGAGGGCCAGCCATAATGTGACGAGTGACTGCTTACTCCCAGTGGTAACCAGATGTTTAATAACGCCAGAGTACCCTTTCCTTTACGACCTGTATGGAGGTAAAAATCCTTACGCTTTCGACAATGCCTCGCATCCCGTCAATAAAAGCTTTTCTGTGGTTTCCCAACTAATGCACGGATCGGTGATAGACAACCCATAGACGAGCTTTTCCTTGGGCTGAGGGAATTTCTGATTACCTTCCTTTATGTAGCTTTCCAGCATCAACCCAATCACCGATCGTCTCCCTTTGATTCTTTCCTGGATGGTACTATTCCAAACGATTTCCTGCCCCGCTGGTTGTTTACCCGAGTTAGCATGACTACAATCAACCATTAAGACGGGCGGTAAGCCTGCCTTTTTCATCTTAGTTTCCGCCTCCTCTAAGCTAAGTGGGTCGTAGTTAGGCCGATCTTTACCACCGCGTAAAATGATATGTGTGTCTTCGTTCCCGGAAGTTCTAATTACGCTGGTTACACCCTCAGCATCTATTCCCAGAAAACTATGTGGTTGCCGCGAAGCTATCATTGCATTGATGGCGGCATCCATGCTGCCATCGGTACTGTTCTTGAATCCTACAGGCATTGAAAGACCACTCGCCATTTCACGGTGTGTTTGGGATTCAATTGTTCTTGCTCCGATCGCAGCCCAACAGATCAGATCCGCTATGTATTGCGGAGTAATAGGGTCCAAAAACTCAGTCGCAGTAGGTAACTCCATAGCGATAATATCAAGCAACAGCTGCCGAGCCAGTCGCAACCCTGTCTCAATGTCATGCGTGCCATCCAAATGAGGATCGTTTATTAGCCCCTTCCATCCCACCGAAGTGCGAGGTTTCTCAAAATACACTCGCATCACCACTTCCATCCGATCAAACACCTTTTCTCTCAGTCGGCTTAATCGGCGAGCGTAATCAAGTGCACCCTCAATATCATGAATTGAGCATGGCCCCACTACTACCAAAAGCCGTGGATCTTTTTGGTGGATTATCCTTTTAATCCGTTCTCGGCTTCGGTACACAATCTCTGCGTGTTTCTCAGCCACAGGTAATTCCTCCCGCAAAACGCGTGGAGGTTTTAACCTGCAAACTTCGCGTACGCGTATGTCAGCAATGCGATGCATTTGCAAAAAATACAATAGCACGTTTAAAATACAGTTTAAACCCAAAATCTTTCTCTCGGCGGCTCTATTGTTAGGCAAGCATGGTGCTCATTCCCTCTTACTCAACCCCAACAGTCACTGTTTTTTAAAACCAAAGTATGAAAAGAGGTACCATTTTGTAGGCCCAGCCTAGCAAATTCCACTTGGTGGGGGACGCAGTTAATGTGTATAAATTAACCGACATGCTTGGAAAATATATGCGCATACAAACCCGAAATTTCTCTATATTACGATGCAGGTTCAGCTCACTTATAATTCCAGCCACCCTTTCAGCAACATTGCTCGCCACACCACTAGAAAGTCAAACGAATAGCCCATACCCCACTGTAGAAGTTGCGCCAGATGGCCAACTCGTGTATACACTTAGCGCCCGAGGCGATCGCATTCCCGATTTCTCCTACTGCGGCTATTTTGGCGGAAACAAACAAATCCCAAACACTATACCAATTAAAGTGGTTGTTACCCCAGTAGATGGTGATAACACACCGCGGTTACAACAGGCCATCGATTATGTAGGGCACTTGCCCGTAGACAGCAATGGATTTCGCGGATGCATATTGCTCACCCCAGGCCAATTTTTACTCAAAGGCCGCCTTACTATTACAAACTCAGGAGTTTTGCTTCGGGGTTCTGGAATGAAAACGAATGGGACCGTTTTATTATTTGCTGGATCTGATAGAGGACCAGCGATTCGTCTGTACGGGGCCCCCCCAGCTGCAATAGAGACAAATGTTAATTGGAGGGTCACAAATGACTACGTTCCGGTGGGAGCCATGACGTTTTGCGTTCTCGATACAACAGGACTCCACCCTGGAGATCGAATCTTCATTACACGCCCTTCCACTTCTAATTGGATTAGATTTCTTAAAATGCATGAACTAGGAGGTGGCCTAGGGGGATGGAATCCAGGCAGTCGCAACGTGACGTGGGACCGAACTATTGTAGCCATTTCAAATAATCAGGTGTGGATTGACGCACCTTTGACTCTCGCCATAGAACAGCAATTTGGCGAAGCAACAATAAAGCGGTACCTTTGGCCTGGCCGCCTAACCAATTGTGGAGTCGAAAACCTTGTCATCCAATCGAGCTACGACCACACAAATCCAAAGGACGAAGATCATATTTGGCACGGTGTGACATTCGAAAATGCGGCAGATTGCTGGGTTCGTCGCTTACGCTTCACACATCTGGCCGGATCAGCAGTGGCTATCTACGAAACCGCATCCAGAATTACTGTCCAAGATTGCATATCAGAAGCTCCGGTATCTGAAGAAGGCGGCTATCGCCGGAACACGTACTTTACGATGGGGCAACAAACCCTCTTCTTACGTTGTTACGCAGAGTACGGTAGGCACGACTTTGCAGCCGGTTACTGCGCCGCTGGTCCTAATGCATTCGTCTGTTGCGAAGCCACATTGTCAACCCGTCCCAGTGGTGGCATTGAAAGCCTCGCGTGTGGGATACTTTTCGATAATGTTACCGTCGATGGAAACGGAATATTCTTAGCTAACCTAGGTGGAACCGGTGGGAGATTTGGTTGGGGTGCACTCAACTCGGTGCTTTGGCAATGTAGTGCATCGATTGTCCGTTGCGACCAACCACCCGGAGCATTTAACTGGGCTTTTGGATGCTGGGGTGAGTTCGACGGCGATGGCTACTGGCGAGCCTCAAACGAAAGTGTAGAGCCCGAAAGTTTGTACATAGCCCAGCTATCAGAGCGACTGGGAAAAGAAAATGCCGGTCAGATTATACTTCCACCGAAACCGCGGGGTGGAGAAAGCAACCCCACGCTCGAGCGAGCCCAACAGCTAACACAAGAGTCGATTCACCCCAGTCAAAGCCTTAAGGCGTTTATTCTGGAATTAACCTCGAAAGAACCTCTTCCCTTGGACCCCAACGGTGCTCCAAGCATAGACCATATCGGAAATACCACAACTCAATTCACCCCAACCAAGCAGCGCAACCTAACAATAACAAACGGATGGTTGGTTATCGAGGATCGACTTGCAATAGGGAAAATTATCTCGGTTGCATGGTGGCGCGGAACGGTAAATCCTGAAATCGCCCCCACTCACGGCGTGGCGTTAACTCGTTTCATGCCTGGGCGGATTGGGCGCGGCTTCACTGACGACCTAAACGAAGTAGCCGACCATCTCGAACAAGAAGGAGCCGTAGGCTTGGAACATAACCACGGTCTATGGTACGACCGCCGGCGCGATGACCACGAACGTGTCCGTCGTGCCACTTCGGATGTATTACCCCCTTTTTTCGAACAACCGTTTGCACGGAGTGGAATTGGAACCGCTTGGGATGGACTAAGCAAATATGATTTGACCCGGTATAACCCATTCTATTGGGCTAGACTGGCTCAGTTTGCTACTATCTGCGATCAGCGAGGGTTAATCCTATTCCACCACCACTACTTTCAACACAACATTCTAGAAGCCGGGGCCCATTGGGCGGATTTCCCATGGCGATCTGCAAATAACATCAATAACACCGGCTTCCCCGAACCCCCGTACTATGCTGGCGGGAAACGTATCTTTATGGCGGAGCAATTTTACAACACAAATCACCCAACCCGCCATCCGCTCCACGTCGCCTATATCAATCAATGTCTAAACGCGTTAGCCACAAACAAAAACGTTATACACTTCATTGGTGCAGAATACACAGGCCCTCTACACTTCGTGCAGTTTTGGATCGACGTAATCAAGTCATGGCAAAACACAACTGGTATCGATCCAATTGTCGCATTGAGTTGCACAAAAGACGTCCAAGACGTAATACTTGAAGATCCGCTTCGCTCAAAATACATCGACGTGGTTGATTTCAGGTACTGGTGGCGTACAGAGAAAGGCGAATTTGCCCCACCCGGCGGCAAAAACCTTGCTCCACGCCAATTCGAGCGCCAATGGCGCCGTGGTCGACCTACAGACATTGACCTCGCTCAAATGGCAACCGAATTCAAAGCACGGTATCCGGAAAAAGCCCTAATTTGTGCTTTCGATAGCGCTGGCTGGGCCTGGCTATGTGCAGGCGGATCTATCCCCCGCCTCCCTAGACAAACCGACGAGTCGCTTCTGAAATTTGTGCCTACATGTGCACCCGCGATACACGTCGCCCTGCCCCCACGGACGTTCGCGCTCAAAAACACAAATGATGAATGGCTAATTTATTGTTCACAACCCGGACCAATCACTTTGCCAGTGGGATCATCAAACGACTCAATCTTCCGTATTCGACAGCTAAACATTACAACCGGCCAAATAACAATCGATCACCCTGCCTCCCCGACAAACAATGTTCTCACGCTAACCCCAGAATCTGCACCCGCTGTGTATTGGATCATAAAGCCAAGGTAAAGGCACATGGTCCACTTACAAAATAGGCACATTCTTAAAAAACCGCGCGGACATAACATGTCCTTTTTAATTGAAAAACCACCCCCGCGGGATAGTTCAAACTTAGCACTTTTACGGCCTAAAACAGGTGGTTGACTAAAATCGTTTTGGCCTACGACGCCTTTAGTTGACCACTACGTCCCCTAAATGCAAACTCTTACGCTGATATGGTTCAAGGTAATGATAGCAAAATTACTCTACGCATGTCGCAGTATATTCCCACTGCACTAATATCCATTTTCTGCCTCGGGTTCATTGGGAATATTACGAAAGGGGCTGAAAGGACCGAGTTTAATTGTGGGTGGAAATTTATGCGCGGCGAACCCACTAACTCACCTGCACTTGACTACGAGACAGTACGTCCTTGGCTGCTTGCAATTGGGAACGAGCTTTTGCCATACAATAAACAAATCCTGAACCAGTCCTCAACTCCAATGCCAGGGATTGGCCACCCTTTTATAGATCCAGCGTTCGATGACACCACATGGCGCTCAGTTGATCTTCCTCATGATTGGGGAATCGAGGGCCCATTCCGGCAAGAATATCCTGCCGCTACAGGCAAATTACCCTGGTGGGGAATTGGGTGGTACAGAAAACATTTTTACATCCCAAAAGAGGATGCTGGAAAGCTTATCTATCTGGAAATTGATGGGGCTATGTCACAAGCGTTAGTGTGGATAAACGGTCAGTTTGTGGGTGGCTGGCCGTATGGGTATACCTCATTTCGCGTTGATCTAACGCCGCACATCCAATTCGGTACAACTAATGTCATCGCCATTCGATTAAACAACCTTCCAAATTCATCTCGGTGGTATCCAGGTGGTGGGATATACCGCAATGTTTGGCTAATTAAATATAACCCGATCCACATAGCGCCTTGGGGCGTACACGTGTATCACACACATTTATGCACTAACTACGCTGAGCTCAGAACCGAGGTGAAGGTAGTCAATCAGTCACCTCAAAAGGTGGAACTGCGCCTGGTAGCGGAAATCCAAGAACTAGGAACTCTTGGCCCACTAACTAAGCCTACCCCAAATACACAACCCAAAAAATTTTTATGGATAAAGCAACTCGGAATCACCAACGACATACGTTGGCCTGTCTCCAATCCACTCGGCGTTCCCCTCCGTGTTATCCAAGCTGATTCAGTCAAACTCCAAGTAGATGCCAAAAGCTCGGTTAAAACGAATTTGAGCATTACCATTCGCCAACCCCTTCTTTGGTCAGTGACACAACCAAACCTATATCGCCTTATTATAACAGTTGAGCATAACCACTGCGTTGTGGATGTGTATGAAACATTATTTGGGTTACGGAATGCTCAATTTACCACCGACGGTTTCAAACTAAACGGCGAACCACTTAAGATAAAAGGAGTGTGTCTCCACCATGATCTAGGGGCCTTAGGCGCCGCGGTCAACATCCGTGCCATGGAAAGACAACTCGAGCTTCTAAAATCCATGGGCGCTAACGCAATTCGGACAAGCCATAACCCACCCGCCCCAGAATTACTAGAGTTGTGCGATCGCTTAGGCATGCTTGTATTAGTGGAAGCATTTGACTGCTGGGCCAAAGGAAAAAACACTAATGATTACCACATCTTTTGGGCAGACTGGTATGAGAAAGATTTGCGCGCAATGATGAGGCGCGACCGGAACCATCCTTCAGTAATCCTCTGGAGTATAGGAAACGAAATCCTGGAACAACGGGATCCAGATGGCTGGAAACTAGCGCTTCGCCTTGTTGACATCTGTCACCAGGAGGATCATACCCGCCGTGTTACAGCTGCCCTGCATACCGACGAAGCCCTCACTAATGGGTTTCAACATGCTCTGGATGTTTATGGGTTCAATTACTCACCTCACAAATATGGACAGTTTAGGAACGCAAACCCAGGTACCCCTATGCTGGCTACAGAAACCGCATCCTGTGTTAGCTCTCGCGGCGAATACTTCTTCCCAGTCTCAACTAATAAACGTGAGGGCCGCGCTAACTTCCATGTGAGTTCTTACGATCTCTATGCACCGCGCTGGGCTTACCCACCAGATGTAGAATTCGAAGCCCAGGAAAGAAACCCATTTGTGGCTGGTGAGTTCGTGTGGACCGGATTTGATTATTTAGGCGAGCCCACACCATACGATCGTGACACCGCTAATCTCTTGCACTTTACAGATCCACAAGTAATGGGATGGAAACTCGCAGAGCGTTCAGCCATCGGGAGAATCCTTGTTCCTTCACGAAGCTCGTATTTTGGCATTATGGACACGTGTGGTTTTCCCAAAGACAGGTACTATCTGTACCGGTCCGTATGGCGGCCGGAAGTGCCTACTTTGCATATTTTGCCCCACTGGAACTGGCCTGAATACATTGGTCAACCTATCCCCATACACGTTTACACTTCTGGTGACGAAGTTGAATTGATTCTCAACGGTCGTTCCCTGGGCAAGAAACGGAAACCACCATACACATATCGATTGGTTTGGGAAAATGTTACTTACGAACCGGGAGAAATTCGAGCAATCGCATACAAACAGGGGAAACTCTGGGCTGTATCAAGACGGCGCACAACCGGAACCCCAGTCAAAATAATAATGGAGGCCGATCGCGACGCGATTTGGGCAGATGGGAAAGACCTTTGTTTTGTGACAGTGGCCGTCGTAGACTCCCGAGGCGATATAGTACCCCGGGCAAATCATCGCATAAGATTTTCAATTAAAGGTCCCGGTCAAATTATTGCAACCGATAACGGGGACCCCACAAGCCATGTTTCCTTCCAATCGCACGAGCGCGAACTCTTCAATGGACTTTGTCTTGTAATAGTGCGTGCGGAAAAAAACAAACCTGGCACGATAGAACTCCATGCGGAATCTGAAAACTTAACTCGAGCTAAGATTCGGATCCGGTCAAGCCAATCTCTAACCAAATAAAACCCATTTACCGATTCACACTAAACGCCAACTATCCCCACAACGCGTCCGGAAAAGGGTAAAGCAACGCTTGATCTTTTAGGTACGGAATACCACACCGCTCAACCAACACGCGCAAACCTAAAGTCAACTCTTTTATGGTTAGCTGCCCTTCCCTAAACCCATCCAGCCTACGCAAAAAGTCTGAGCGCTCAAAAGCAGAGATTCGATCAGATACATACCCGAACACGTGCATAAACGCATTTATCAACTTTGCCTTGCGGGGCAGCTGTTTCAATAACCGTCTCACCGTCAAAACGTACTGTCCCACAATTTCCGTTTCAGATCGTCTATCATGATTGGCCAACAGTGTACCAAGCATTAATAACCCCTCTTGGTCCAACCCCATAAAAAGGTATTTGTGTTGCGCATGGAATAACTGCAAACGTTTTATGGAAGGCTTTGCGCTGACTTCGCGTAATTTAGCTAATGCAAATACCGCGCTGAAAAAGTGCCACCTAGATATCGGGTCACGAAGTTTGATCTCATCCACAAAGGGTAAATCTGGAAAGCGCGAAAACACCATTTCTGCAAACATTCCTGGGCCCAATGCCACTACGTTGTTTGACAAAGGCCCGTCCATAATTTTGGTATCCCAAACACCACACGATGGTGATCAGGCTTTTAAAATAAAACCATCCACTACCCCCAGCTTCTCCAAAAACCGATTTGCAAATTGAATCATTGCCTGGGTTAAATCCCTTCCGGTTTTTGGCTGCACCAAGTAGCGTTGCCCACCTACTAAAATCACCTTTATCTCTGGTCGAGGCACCCCTAACTCCAATTCCATCTCAGGGCATACTTCCACTATCTCAATCCACGGTATGGCTTCAGTGAATGGCGGGTCCGGAATGGGTATACCATTATACCTGCAGGGCTCGCCTTTCAAGCACCTATTTACGACCAACCGAGGCCGAACCACTGTTTGTCCAGTAGGATCCATTCCTAATCACTACTCATATTCTGTGATTGCAAGTATCACCCTGGTCGCAATTCCTAAATCCACTAAATCCAAAATGGCTTACAGCATCACAGACACCTCAAGAATCGCCCCCCGATGGTGTTACCCAAAAAACCGTCGGATTTCCTGTAAAGTATGGGCTAGGTATTCTACCTCAGTAAACGTGTTGTAAAAATAAAAGCTTGCGCGGGCTGTTCCCTCCACGCCTAACTTTCGCATCAAAGGCTGAGTGCAATGGTGTCCGCCTCGCAATGCTATCCCAGCATGGTCCGCCAACGCTACGACGTCATGTGGATGAATACCTTCCATTGTGAAGCTAACTATACCTGCCCGGCCAAGTTTGGGCCCAAAAATCTTAATTCCTCTTACTGTTGATAGTTTTTCCAAGGCATATTCAGCAAGAGCACGATCATGTGCTGCGATATTTTCTCGGCCGATCGTCTCCAGGTATTCTAAGGCAGCGTGCAATCCTACAGCGCCTGACACATGAGGGGTTCCCGCCTCAAACCTATAGGGCGGTATTTTGTACTCCGAGTGATACAAGTCTACGGTTAAAATCATCTCCCCTCCTGCCTGGAACGGCGGCATTTTCTCGAGCAGCTCCATTCGACCATATAACACACCAATTCCGGTAGGCCCGCAAAGCTTATGCCCAGAAAACACGAAAAAGTCGCATCCGATCTCTTGCACATCCACCGGCATATGACCAGCGCTCTGGGCTCCATCAACCAAAGTCACGATTCCCTTTTTTCGAGCTTTTTCACAAATTTCCGCGACGGGGTTTATAGTCCCCAGGGAATTCGACACATGCACAACCCCCAAAAACCGCACATTAGCATCCAACAATTCCCAAAGCTTTTGCATGTCCAACTGACCTTCAGGCACAACCACTGGCACATATGCAAGTTTTGCTCCGGTGCGCTTCGCAACTATCTGCCAAGGCACAATATTACTATGGTGCTCCATCTCGGTAAGGAGGATCACATCACCAGGTTTTAGATTCGCGAGTCCCCAAGCATACGCCACTAAGTTTATCGCCTCTGTAGCACCCCGTGTAAAAATTATCTCTTCGGGTTGGCGCGCATTTATAAACTGGGCTACCTTGGCACGTGCTTTCTCGTATGCATCTGTTGCCCTTGCGCTTAATTCGTGTACGCCCCGGTGTACATTTGCGTTACAAGTTTCATAAAACGTACGCACTACGTCGATCACCTTGCGTGGTTTCTGGGTAGTAGCTGCGTTATCAAAATATACTAGTGGTTTCCCATGAACCTTTTGGGCAAGGATAGGAAAATCTTTTCGGATAAACTCAGGATCGAACACCAAAGAACTCATAATACATCTCGTTATAGTAACCCCAGTTGAAGTTTAGCTGCGTCGGAAAGCCTGTCTTGTGACCATGGGGGATCCCACACCAAATCCACAGTAACGTCATGCACCTGGGGGACCTGTAAAACTTTTTCTCGTACATCATTTGCTATCCACGGTCCCATCCCACATCCAGGAGCCGTAAGCGTCATTTTAATATGGACGTTATAGGTATCGGGACACTCACCCGGAGTAAGTTTGCATTCGTAAACCAATCCCAGATCGACGATATTGGTTGGAATCTCCGGATCGTAACAGTTTTTTAGCTGTTTCCAGACTAGCTGTTCAACCTCCTCCCGCGTCAATTTGTGGTGTATTTGTACACACGGGTTTTCAGCCGGCGATAAACCAAGTGCATCAGCATCTTTGCAATCAATCCAAAAAAGGTTGCCGTCGACCGCCACCGTGCAGGTCCCTACATGGGCCTGGACTATGGTCACTGTCTGACCCTTTTTAAGGGTGACCTTCTGCCCCACCGGTACCAAAGCAGCTTCTACGTCGCGAACCAAAGTGACTTGTTGTGGCTTGTTCATAGCTGCACAAGTAAAATATTTATTTCTCATCCAGCTCAGTGGTAACCTGGGTTGTCTGCCCCTTTATTGCTGCCGCTAATGCATGCCAAGCTAGCATTGCACATTTTACCCGGGTAGGATACTTCGATACACCCGCCAAAACCACCAACCTGCCCAAGGAAGGATCCGGCTTTCCTGTAGTTATCATGCGATGAACCGCGTCGAATATGCGCAAAGCCTCTTCGGTGGTTCTCCCAACCACTGTCTCCGTCAAGAGCGAAGCCGACGCCTTGCTTATGCAGCAACCTGATCCCACGAAGCTTACCTCGCGGATGATGCCTTCATCTACTCGCAAAAAAAGTTTTAATTGATCTCCACAAAGCGGATTATGCCCTTGGGCACTGCAAGTCGCGTCCTTCATTTCCATGAAATGGCGTGGATTCTTGCAGTGATCCAAGATCGTTTCCTGATATAAGTCTTGTACATCGTCGAACATAATTATGCCTCGCCACTTACCACCAGTTGACCTTCCAATATATCCGGTATCCGGCGATCCAACAAGGCACGGAGCCCTTCCTGCACTGGCTCGGAGGCGATAATCTCTAGCTGCTTTGCAATAAACCCCTGAACGAAAAGCCGTCGCGCCATAGCCTCCGAAATACCACGAGTCCGCATATAAAATAGCGCAGATTGGTCGACGTAACCCGTAGCCGATCCATGCGAGCACTTAACATCGTCAGAATGTATTTCTAGCCGCGGCTCGGTTTTTATTCGTGCCGACCGCGTTAGCAACAAATTCCTGTTTCCTAAATAGGCGTTGACCTTCTTCGTCCCGGGAGCCACAAAAACGTGCCCATAAAACTCTACACTGGCTGTGCCACCCACCACTGAAGTAAGCATCGCCCTGCTTGTGGTATTGCTCCCTAAATGATGGACCTGCACCCTATTGGAAGAAATTCCCGAACCGCCAACCAACGTTGCCCATCCTAAGTTTACCTGACATCCCACTCCCACAGACCTGATAACAATTAAAGAGCGTGAGGTTTTCGGCTCGATCTCGATATTTAACATTGTAAACTTTCCTCCATCCTCAAGATCGACCACTATTGCGTGAAAATCGAAGACCCGACGACAATCCCTTACCAGCACAAATGTCAGTTCGGCGTTTTTACCCACTACCAACCGAGTATGCGAAGCAGATGAACCTGCGAATTTTGCGGGGAAATGTTCAACGACTGAACCAGAAGCACATTCCTGCGCCATTATTACCGATCGCCTAAAATCCCAACCCTCCTCAACTCTTGGTTCCTCGTTGTGAAAGAGGTAAACAGGGAGCTTTGTCCCCACCCTATCCCGGAACAAAACGAAAGCGCCTTTTTCAAAAAACGCCGAGTTCAAAGCCAAAATCGGATCAGACACATCCAACGGCTCACCAGCTAACATCCAGCGCAGGTAGCCCTCAAATCTATCAGCAGCTTGGATTATCGGCATCACTACTACAGACGAGTCAGAATCGCGCACATCGTGAAGAGAACCCATTGACTCTTCAAAGGTCAAAAAACCCTCTCCAAACAACCGTTCCTGGGCACACGCCTTAGAAAGAGTCGAAGCGTTGCTTCGCGATCCTTCGGTTTGGGAACTAGGCACCAATTCGGCCAATGCCAAATACTTGTGGAAAGCAGACCTCCGTGCAAGTGTCACCCACCGTGGCTCCTTTCTGGCAGGATCTTCCAACTGAAATGGTAGCTTATCGAATTTTTGATGCACCATAGCTCTAAACGAAATACCCACACTACTGAACAGGCACTACCGCATTGGTTGAAACAACACGCTGTTTTAGCTTTTCAATTAAGTACGTGTCTTCAGGCGCATGGGTATAGGCAGTATACCACAGATCGGAAAGGAACTGAGCACCTGCCCGGACCTGTGCTTCCAAAAAGGTTTTACCCTCAGTTCCATGCGGCGGTTGTCCTGTTAATTTCCCAGCTTTCTCAAGCTGGTATAATGGTTCAACTTGCTTGTGTTGAACCAAAATGAATTGCAACACTACCCGAAAAAGCGACTCACCATCCAGGGCATTGGTTAACACACGTGCTGGTCTTAAACCGGCCACTACACTTGTGTATTGGATCCCACCCACGCTCATGAAATATTCTCCGTCAATCCACCGATGGAAATTTTTATTAGTGGTATAACCATTTGTATTTGGGCCCACCCATCCATTGTAATGGATCGTAGTATGGAGCGGTTGTGGGGCATCACCCACTAAATGTCCCACAACACCCATCACATATATGACGTTTTGCCTAGCATTTTCCACCTCTTCCGGGGTGCCAAATTGCTCATACGCTTTTAGGTATGAAAAACACGACTTCAGCCTACACGCCTGCTCAGTTATTGCCCAGGGAAGAAACCCTGGAAAACCCTTCGTAAAATCTGGATCGCGATCAAACTGCACATTTCTTGGTTGACGCACCACTAGCTCGCGCAAGAAAACATACCGAAACGCAGGCAAAGTATCCGGTTTAAAACCTAATGCCCACAAATCCTCTAAGTCGATATAGTGCTCCGGAGCATTTACATGGCGGAGGGGCCTATCCTTCGAATTGTACCATCGATCTGGTTCACCCCCCAGAAAAGCAATCCGTTCTCTAGCTGATTTTTGAAACACAAAGCGAGGAAAATCATCCGGCAACACATCTAAGGCAGCCAAATTAATAACACGATGGACTTCGTAATCCCAAGCAATGACATGTACCGCTGTCATAAACAGCGCAGCCAAACGCCAATGGAGGTTTGTGCTCATTTTTGTGCCAATCTACAACTACCCTAGGAGATTTGCAAACCTACGGCCCTCTGTACGGGAAATTGCCCCTAATTCATTTACCCCCTCAAGATAGGCAACAATGGAGGCCTTATATAAACCGTGCCCCCCTAAGAACCCCTTTAAACGGGTTGATTTTCGGTCCAGAAACTGCAATTTATGATGTGAACTAATTATGGCGGCGCAATACAACAGCGCACCAAAAAACTCTGGGAAGGAAGAACCCGTAAGAGTGGTTGGGACCGTCACGCAGGTGTTACCCGGAACTATGTTTAGGGTGGCCCTGCCAAACGGTCATGAGGTTTTAGCCCACATTTCAGGTAAAATGCGCAAAAACTTCATCAAGATTAACGTGGGCGACAAGGTTAGTATGGAAATGTCGCCGTACGACCTTACTAAAGCTCGTATAATTTACCGGATTGGGTAAATGCGAGATTTAACCGGACCAACTAATAACCACTCTCCTTTTCCCCCTTCCTAGGAATGCTAAAGCTGTAAACAAAGAGACCTAAGGCTGTTAACCTCCCCGTCCCAGCTCTACCATCCTTATGCGCCAAATCCATTCCACGTTATCCGTACAAACTAATGGGCGTGGGTTTTACGAAATAACTCGTGAGATACGCTCGTGGATTGCACAAAATCAATGCCTATCAGGTTTGCTCACTGTACAAATACTACACACATCTGCTTCACTCCTTATCCAGGAAAACGCTGATCCAGACGTGCGACGAGACCTCGAAACCTTTATGTCAGACCTGGTTCAGGATGGCGACAAGCGTTTTGTCCATCGACTTGAAGGCCCAGACGATATGTCAGCCCATATTCGAACTGCACTTACCTCAGTTAACCTCTCAATCCCCGTGCGCGACGGCAGGTTGGTCTTAGGCACTTGGCAGGGAATCTATGTGTGGGAACATAGAACCGAACCTAATACACGAGATGTGGCTTTGCATTACATTGGGGAATGATCAAGGCACCCACCCTCGTAAACATAGGCAACACAGAAAAAGTGTTGGTTGATTTTTATATTGTGCTTCAACTGCTTCCCAGGCTAAAAAGATTGAAAAGCCGGGAAATTGGCTTTTTACCCAGGCCCGGAGTTCAAACTCAAACCCGTACTTTGAAGAAAGGGCATAGCTATAAACACCGTAAAACCAATAAAAGTATTTATGCGCCTAAAACGTTTTTTTGTGTATCTCACGAAACCGTTTGTTGCAACGGCGATTTTGACTGCACACTCAGTCGCCAGCGATACTAATCACGCAGCCGCAACTAGTGGTTTCTGGTTCCGCGGGAAAGAACTTTTCCCTATCGACGACCAGATCGCCATTTTACGGGCGGCCGATATCGACGGTGACGGGCTGGTGGACTTAGTCATAGCCAACAACACCAAGTCGAAAATCAATATCCTTTTCAACATGACAGGCAAAACACCCCCCCATCATCTCAAACAACGCGTCAACTAAAAATCAATGAGCTCCCACCAGACGCCCGGTTCAAAATCGAGTCAATCGCCTCGGAAAAACGGATAGCCGCAATGGTGGTGAAAGACCTCAATTCCGACGGCAAACCAGACATAGCTTATTATGGCGATCCCAAGGAATTAATAGTTTGCTACAATCGAGGTACCAATTCTTGGACTACCAAACGATTTAAGATCACTGACGGACTCCTAAATCCTAACGCACTTGAAGCCGGCGATATAAACGGGGATGGCTTAACCGACCTGGTGTTGCTGGGCGAACAAACACTTTATATGCTCTACCAAAAGAAGGATGGGACTTTCAGCGAACCAGAACGCTTACCATTAACTACCTCCACAAAAGCAATTAATTTAGCTGATCTCAACAAGGACAGCCGATTAGACTTACTACTCATCGATTGGGATAGCGAAGCCCCAGTCCGGGTCAGGTATCAAAATCCTGATGGCACCCTTGGACAAGAAATCTTCTTTAAAATGCCTCAGATGCGAGCATTTATTATCGACGCCTTCGGTACCAATAACGAACCACTCCTAATTACCATTATGGCAAATTCTGGCAGGGCCGCTATATGGCAGGTTACTACAAACACAGCAGAACATCTCACTGCTAACCTTTTTGAAGGTCAATTCAGTACCTTCCCATTATCCCAAACCAAGGAATCACGTGGCACTTGCTGGACCGATTTCAACAAGGACGGACTTCTTGATCTAATCGTGGCCGAACCGGAATCCGGCGAAATAACCATCTACTTACAAAACACATACGGTGAACTCACCTATTACAAACGGTTCCCTTCACTTGCAGGTGTCACCGCAATTGAATCTGCTGACTGGAACAAGGACGGAACGCTTGAACTTTTCCTTCTCAGCCCAGCGGAACGCTTGATTGGTGTGACCTCCCCAGATTCAAACGGGCGCTTACCGTTCCCAACTTTTCTATCTATAGAAGGCAAACCATTGGCGATGACCACAGGCATACTCTCATCAAACGACCCCCCACAAGTAATCGTCATGAGTGAGAAAGACGATCTACGTCGCATTACAATCCTCGCGCCCGATGGCCCTACCAAAACACACAAACTTTCTGAAGCATATAAAGCAAACCCACTGTCAATCATAGTACATGATGTTGACCAAGACGGCCTAAATGACATCGTCATATTCACCCCGTACGAAAAAATCAAGATCCTGCGCCAATTAGAAAACGGAGAATTTGAAGAGATTGACGTCGATCCTCCTGGTGGCGCTACAGGCACCATCTGGGGTGTGAGCTTGGATGTAGATGCGGATAATAAACCTGAACTCATCCTGCCACAGAAAAACTTCCTCCGAGCTGTAGTGCTCCAGAAAAAACCATCCCCATCATCCACGAACATTACATGGACTTTCAAAATTAAAGATCAAATTAACGGCATCGCAGGAACATCTAATTTGCGCACAATCACCTCTATTTTCACAACAAACTCTACACTCGTGTTGTGCGCCCTTGATCTCGGTCAAAAATGTCTCACCTTCTACGAGCGAGATCCACAAAGTGCTTGGCAACCTGTAAAAAGCATCGAACTCCCCGTATTAAACTTCACACGTATGTTTCCACTCACCATGGGCACTGACCATTCCACTGCCCTCTGCTTTGTAGGTGATAACTGCGTTGGGTTCATGAAACTCGCAGGCAAAGTAATCAACTTGACTGAAACCGACACTTACGAAACACCCATCAAGAATGGCCGGCTGCTAGATGTGATTGCTGGTGACCTGAACCACGATGGATTGAAAGACCTAGTGTTTTTAGAAACCGAAGAAAAGCACGTGGATATTGTAGAAGTGACCCCGGCTTATAAATTAGTCCCAGGGACACGGTGGAAAGTATTTGAAGACGCCACAGTGCGGGGCCGCAGTTATTCAGGTTCGCGTGAACCGCGGGAAGCATTGGTAATTGACGTCACAGGGGATAAAAAAGACGACCTACTCTTACTCGTTCACGATCGGGTTATTCTTTATCCTGCGGATTAGCAGAGGCATCTGAGCGCCGCTCCGCTTCATTTATCGGGGAGCCTTGAATTTCCACCTGGCTCCCCAATATCTTTTGTGTGGTACGAAAATGAAGCTTCGCAACATCTCCTAATGCCGCTGCACCATATTTTGCCACAAATTCGCGTCCTACATCCACAACCCGCTCATTGGCACCACACGGAAAAACAAGACTGTACTTTTCTGACATTTTACGTAAGGCGCTAATGAACTTATCACGCGCCAATATAGACGCTGCGGCTACTGCAACATCTTCCTCTGCTTTATGGCGTTGAATTAGTTCCAATTGCCGACTACCACGCATTATGGCGCGTTCAAGCACTGACTTACTGCTAGCGAACTGATCACTGATAGCACGGACTGGAGGCGGCTGCATCGCTTCCGCTTTCTCCATCAGGTTTTCTATTACCCGCGCGTGTGCCCAAGCAAGTATCTTATTCACACTCCGCATCCTTTCGTAGAGCCGATTGTATGCTCGATTCCCAATTTCAACCACTTCATAAACAACCCCAGGTGTCTTTCGGATCATCTTAGCCAATTCAGAAATTCGAGCGTCACTGGAAATATTTTTCGAATCGCGAATCCCTGATCCACGCCACGCCCGAATAATCTGCTCATTTACATAAACCCCGGCAGTGCAAAGCGGGCCGAAATAGTCACCTTTCCCGCTTTCATCAATGCCAATCCGTGGCAAAAGTAGCTCTGGATTTAAAACCTCCTCATATCCGAAACGGGCTTCCCCAAGCACGTAAGGTTCCAAAACATACAACACAAAATCGGCTGTACCACGCCCCTGTACCACAAGTTTTCCACTGGTATAATACGCTATTGTAACTCCCGGCCCCTCAGCAAAAAAAACCGTGTATGGCGCTTCCTTAAACCGATATCCGTGTTCCAATAAATAGGATTTTAACCGGTCAGCGCGTTCCGGGCTTAAATTACACGTGTAAGAAGTAATCTTCTCCATTTGACTGTTAGGGCTGATCCTATCCGTCCTATCAGGACACGGCAATCGTACAATTTCCCGCTTTATAACAGTACGCACGTACCGTCCAAATATGCTTTTGCAATTGCACCCTATGATTCCAGGACAAAACGCAATAGTACCCCTTCACGTGCGGAATAGAGAACCCTCGGGGTTTTTGCTGCCAATTATTGAAAGTGCTGGGTAAGAACTACCCATGATGTTTCCCTTTGTGGAATTGATCTCTACGCTACAAGACAGTTCCACTTAACTGCCTAACAACCTCAAGGTTGATTACCATATGTACTACGAGTAATCTCCCGTAAACAATGGCCAGACAAAGCGCCAAACCTACCCCAATAGCCATAGACCGGCTCCCAGTCATGTCATTGTTTGGTGTGGGCGCCGAGCGTTCTGCTCTACTGGCCAAGCTTGGAATACGGACTGTGCTTGATCTGCTTCTTCTCCGCCCCCGACGGTACGAAGACCGGCGCCGAATCCTGCAAATAAAAGACCTCAAACCAGGCGTGCCCGCTGTCGTCCGGGGTAAAATCATAACAAAAGGCACTAAACAATTCTCCCGCAGTAGAAAAACCCTGTTTGAACTTCATCTTTCAGACGAGTCCGGTCGCCTTGTTTGCAGGTGGTGGAATATGCCATTCATGGAACGATATTTTGAATGTGGCCAAGAGCTATTTGTGTTCGGGAAACCGGAAGGCACACACCCACCATTAATGGATCACCCAGAAACCGAACCTGTGGAAAACTCGGAAGAAGAATTCATACATGTGAACCGTATCGTGCCGATCTATCCATTGACTGAAGGTCTTAGCCAGCGGTGGTTGAGGGCGTTAATTTGGCGTGCTTTAAACCTATATCTGACCAAGATCCCTGAGCTCTGGCCTAAAATCGTAGAAGAACGTGCTATAAAAAATTTGCCGGCAGACCTTGCGAACACCTTAGTAGCAACCGGAATACTGATTCCTTCAACTCACCGTCTTGTAACCCGGTGTGATTCCGTGCGCATGCTTCACAACCCTAACTCCGAACAAGAAATTGAAATTGCCCGGGCACGGTTGGCCCTCGACGAATTTTACCAGTTCCAACTAGCCCTTCAGCAAAAACGCCTCCGGTTCCTAACCCTTGCTCGGGCCCATACTTGTGGAGGGGATAACCGGTTCATTAGACCTTTTCTTAATTCACTGCCGTTCCAACTTACAGAGGCCCAAAAACGCGTGCTAAGAGAAATCAGACAGGACATGGCGGGGGCTCATCCAATGCGACGGTTACTCCAAGGAGACGTAGGCAGTGGTAAAACCGTGGTAGCAGCGTGCACCGCTCTCATGGCATTGGAATCCGGATACAACGTAGCTCTCATGGCTCCTACTGAGATCCTCGCCCAACAACACTTCCAAACCTTCAGCAAGTGGTTCACCCCACTCGGGATAAAAGTCGTCTTACGCACTAGCACTAAGAAAACTGAACTAGGCCCCCACATTGACGCTCCCCTTTGGGGTAACCTGCCCGACACTGGGCTGCCAACGTTGTACATAGGAACCCATGCGCTTCTGACCGACACATTCAAAATGAAACGCGTAGGCCTAGTCATCATTGACGAACAACACAAGTTCGGTGTAGCCCAGCGCGAAAAATTAGTCAAAAAAGCCTATTACCCGCATGTGCTTGTGATGACAGCGACGCCGATACCCCGGACACTTGCTCTGACCATCTACGGGGACTTAGACGTCTCAATAATAGATGAGTTACCCCCAGGCCGGGCTCGAGTCCGCACATTTCTACGAACCCCAGACGCCCTACCACGTGTGTGGGAATTTGTAGCAAAACAATTGCAAGTAGGCCGACAAGCTTATGTAGTTTACCCACGTATCGAAGAAATATCCGAAAACGTAAAAGCGGTACTTAAAGAGTACAAACGCCTAAAAGAAATTTTCGCCCCGTACCCAGTAGGCCTTATTCATGGACAGCTTAACCCAGAGGAAAAAGAATCGGTAATGCAGGCATTCAGGGATAACAAAATATGCGTATTAGTAACCACGGCAGTCATCGAAGTGGGACTCGACGTGCCAAATGCCACGATAATGGTAATTGAAAACGCTGAAAAATTCGGGCTTGCTCAGTTACATCAATTGCGCGGTCGGGTAGGCCGGGGTGCTCACGAATCCTACTGTATCCTTATTTGTGGCAACCCAACACCAGAAGTTATGGAAAGATTGCAAATACTTGAAAAAACCACGAACGGCTTCGAAATAGCCGAAGCCGATATGCGCATCCGTGGGCCAGGAGATATGCTCGGATACGAGCAAAGCGGCATCCCCAAATTTGAGTTTGGAAACCTTATTACCGACCTTCCACTTCTTAGGCTCGCAAAGTTGCTAGCGATCGAATCTATACGCGTTACCCAAACACCCGATTTTGAAGCTAACGCAGAATCTACTAATACCCGGCACTCACAAAAACGTCTTGGGCCCCAACCCGATAAAAACCCATTCGACTAAACTCTTTGCCTAGTCTCCACAGGCTAAGTGACCCCAATAACGCCTATAAGCGTCATGTGCGTGCACTCCCAAAACTCACATAGTTAGGTTCAGTTCTCAGCTGTGTATATGCAAAGAGCACCAGATTTCTTGTCCGCTATCCAAGCGGCACTGATAAACTGTCAAGTTTAACCAAGGTGCATTTTTCATCCGGTTAGAGTCTCCGCACCTATAAGTTCTACCCTGCATATAACCTCCACCTGCCAAGCGGAAACCGATTCTCTTGAACTTAGGTACCGCGGCATAATGTCGTCATATTGGTAACCACTTTATCACCGAGGAAGAAGCGAACATATTTCAACTCCTCGAATAAAAACCACCGGAGTTTCAACGGTTACCACCTAGCGGCGGATTTTTAATCCCTTTTCACTCATACCAACCAATACTTTCATTAGCCCAACTGTCTTTCCTTAAAGCTCCTTAAAGCATAGTTGGTTCAGTGAACAGGCGATCCCACCAGGTAAGATCTATTGGGCGAATCAATTCGAAATTGCAAAGCCGTATCTCGGGGAAGCCATCTGGCATACAAACAAGTTTCTGAGCGGGATCCAATGTCAAGAGCAAGTGGTCAGGCTTGGGATTAAGGTCTTCAAATCCAAGCTTGGTAATTTGGGCGAGGTACCTTGCCATGATTTCTTCTAATTGGCTTCGGGTGATTAATCCCTGGCTTAGAGCTTCCTCTGCATTTATGCCGGTATAAAACAGCCCGTCGTGCTCAGCCAAAAACTCATCCGGACCATTCCAATATCCCCAAATTGTTATGTAATCGTATCCGGGAGCCAATAACAGCTCCTCAAAAGGCCCCTGCATTTTTGAAAACCGCTTATACCTGCTCAAATCGGATATCTCCAAATCTTCCAGCTTACGACCCGTCACGTAAATGGCACGCGGATACGTGGTGGGCAGTCCCCTTCGAGACAACTCCAAAGCAATTGCAAACTCTTCAAAGGGCGAATTATAACCCCATTCAGCAGCTCTCTCCGAAAGAGGCCTGTCGCCGGTGACCCTTTCACCCATCCTAGAGACGCGCCACACCAAGTTTACGTTGTCCTTGGTTTTAGTGTGAAAGACGTTGTTGCGGGGTGACAAACTACGTTTAGGCGTGCGGCGCCAACGTTCTGGCAAGAAAAAATTTAAAAGGTCAGGATCGCGACCCACTACCCATAACACTCCGCCTGTGCTAACTGCCCGACCCACAATGTAATCCACTCCTAATACACGTGCCTGTTTAAGGTGAGGCGGTGGAGTCTGGGCAATGGGGGATTCGAAGCGTTTCGCCATATGGATGAGATATACCTTGCGGTGAGCAGCTCGGACCGCATCTTCGTGTGCAGAGGTTCGCTGAAGAAGTTCATAGTCCACCACTGCGTATATAACTTGGCCATTGCGATCGCGAACGGGTTTCCCGTCACGCAAACGCAAAATTATGTGCTCGGGTTTCATATCAATCATCTGATAGCCCTTTAGTGCCAGCTCGTGTGAAGCCACACCGGTTAACCACCCAAAAAAGTTCACCCTTTCCTCATCTATCAATCCCATCAACTCAGCAGCTTTTGCCGCATCAATCCCCTTGATCCAACCAAAAAGCAAGACGTATTGTCTAAGAATATCAATTTCCACCCCTGGGTGTTTCGCAATCTTGGCTCGGATTTTTTCTTCACACCGACCTGTTTGCCAAAGTTGAAGGCGTTGACCAGGCACATAAATCGCTAACGGGTATTGGGTTCGGACACGAATCCCTGGCGGGCCAAAATCTCCACGTCTGAGCTCCATCAACAATGCAAATTCTTCAAATGGACTATTGAACTCAGCATTGACAAACTTAGTTACGGTAAGCGTATCAAGGGGAACTTCTTCACCCACACGCGACCACTTTACCACCAATGTGTACACTCGACCGTCAACCGGGCGGGTAGGCAACTTGTAAATAGTGCTTGTGCCTTTCAGCCGTTCGCCCTGGGTCTCAAGCCATTCCCGCGCATACCAGTTTTCGGGCAAAAGGCTTTTCCACAGCGGACAACCGTATCTTGTCAAATACAAGTCTCCACCATCCGGGGTCTTTAGCCACACGTAATCCACTCCTAAAATCGAAACATGCTGGCTTGGAAACCACGCACCATTATGCACAAACGTTGGTAGCCCCCCTGTGTTAAACGTGGCTATTTTGAGCTCGTCATTCCCCATCGTGATTGAATAGTAAAGCGCCTCGGCTTATCCAAAAGCATGCCTATTTTTCGGTTTCAATTTCTTTCCTGGTCTCCTGAGTTATCCGCATCGCACAGTAACGTGGTCCACACATGGAGCAGTAAGCTTTTTGGGAGCCTTGTCCGCCACGAGCAGGATGATCACCGTGCAGTCTCCGGGCAGTTTCTCCATCCAAACTCAGCTTGAACTGATCATCCCAGTTAAATTCTGCCCGTGCGAGGCCCATTGCGTAATCCCTGTAAAAAGCTGCGGGATGCCCTTTTGCTATATCCGCCGCATGTGCGGCGATCTTGTAAGCAATTACACCATGTCGAACGTCTTCGGGCTCTGGCAATCCTAAATGTTCCCTCGGCGTCACGTAACAAATCATCGCGGCCCCATACCATGCGATCTGCGCAGCCCCAATGGCACTTGTTATATGGTCATATCCTGGGGCGATATCAGTGACCACAGGACCGAGCGTATAAAAAGGTGCCTCGGAACACCACTCCATTTGCTTCAATACGTTTTCCTCGATTAAATGTATGGGTATATGACCAGGGCCCTCGTTCATTACTTGCACCCCGTGATCCCATGCCCGCCGCGTAAGTTCCCCTTGGACTTTTAACTCGCTAAATTGCGCTTCATCATTTGCATCCGCAATGGATCCAGGGCGTAACCCGTCACCAATGCTCACCGCCATATCGTACGCTGCCAAAATCTCACAAATCTCATCCCAGTGCGTATAGAGAAAGTTTTCACATTTATGTTTAGCGCACCATTGAGCAATGATTGCCCCGCCCCGCGATACAATACCTGTAACTCGGTTTACCGCAGCTGGCAACGCCTCACGTAAAAGTGCAGCATGGATAGTTACATAGTCGACCCCTTGCTCCGCATGTTCGATCAATGTGTCACGGAAAATCTCCCATGTTAGTTCCTCCGGAACACCTCCTACCTTTTCCAAGGCTTCATAAATGGGCACTGTCCCAACAGGCACCGGCGAGTTCCGAATTATCAACTCCCGAGTCTGAGTTATATTAGGGCCGGTTGACAAATCCATCACCGTGTCAGCCCCCCAAATCACCGCCCAGAACATTTTTTCCAACTCCTTTTCTGGACCGGAGGCAATAGCGGAACTTCCAATGTTCGCGTTCACCTTCACCAGGAAGTTCCGCCCAATAATCATTGGTTCGGCTTCTGGATGATTTACATTTGCCGGTATGATTGCACGGCCACGGGCCACCTCATCCCTCACAAACTCTGGGGTAACCACCTCTGGAATTTGATAACCGTATCGTCGCAGCGTAAACGGGATTGTTTCAGCTAACGGCCGTGCTTTTAATCCAAGCTTACCCCATTGTTCACGCATCAATTCCAATCCCGTATTTTCCCTTATCGCCACAAACTCCATTTCTGGGGTAATTTCCCCTGAACGTGCCGCTGCCAATTGTGTGATCCTATTCCCAGCCTTTGCCCTAAAAACAGGGCGCAACCCGTCCTCCCACCCCTTGGGCATAAAACCCACTTTACCACTAGTGGGGAAATGACCTTCTGGCAATGGAACTTTTTTGTAACATTCAATCCCACTTCGACGCAATACCCAGCTTAGTCGGACCGGCAATAATCCTTCACCCAATTTGCCACTCCACTCAGCATCGCCCCATAATCCCGTGGTGTCGTACAAAAAAACCGGCAGCGCCTCGCCTTTCTGTCCACAGGAAATCATGACTTTACGGAAAGGAACCCGCACATCCGGGTAGAGCCTCCCCGGCAAGTAAACACGTTCCCCTGCCACTAAGGTACAGTATAGATGTCGATCACACATTTTGTCTAAACTACGCCTATAACGAGGCCATTTTGCAAAGTGCTACAACACAAGCCTTGCAGCTACCAGCGTTGTTGAGGGTTTCTCAGATCTTAGGATCCCTCCGCCAGTATTACCTGGATCAGGTTCAACGGGTTTCCCTGTGCCCCCGCACAGGGATCTCAGCCTTCGCTCGCTTGTTTAAGTGCGAGTCTGGGCAGCACCCCAAAACCATACCTAACCTATCCCCACTATTAAGCCCAGTCAAGCTCCCCACACACATTCTTGCCCCAAAGGTTCAATTCCGCAAAGCTTCTCATGAACCGAACCAACAAAGCATATGGCACTCCTGTTTTTCCGAAGTTGGATAATAGAAAGGTACTTCCTCTAGGAGTTCAGGAACCCCACCAATGAATAAGGAGATCACCCGGTATCGCTAGCTTAGGAGATGTTTTCCCAACAGGAGATTAAAAGCCTGCTATCTATGGGTTGCCCGGTGTGTCGACTATCTTCTTGTCTTCGAATGGCGGGGAAATTACTTGTTAACTTCCTCTGCTGGTTTGGAGGCGGAATCACTTGCGAGTAGCTTCCGCACCATTTCTACAAGCTTTTGCGAATCGAATGGTTTTGGGAGAAAATTAGTTTCATTCAAAGTGGGCACTTCGCTAGCAACTACTCTATGGCTATACCCGCTAATGTAAAGCACCTTTAAGTTGGGGTCTTTATCAGTTAACAATCTTGCCAGTTCGCCTCCGTGAACCCCGTTAGGTAAAACCACGTCGGTAACGAGTACTTTGATCTGACCGGGATACTGAGCCCAAATTTCCAAAGCTTGATGCCCATCAGCAGCCTCTAAAACTTTGTATCCTGCATATTTTAGGGCTGTGCACGCAAGGTTTCTGACCTCTTCCTCGTCCTCAACCACTAAAATTGTTTCGCCGCTTCCTGACGGAGGCGCGGAAGCTTGTTTATCCAGCTGGGGGGTAGCGGTAATCGTTACCTGCGATTTTCCCTCCCACAAAGGCAGTACAACTCTGAATGTGGACCCTTTGCCTACCTCGCTTGTAACTTCAATCCATCCGCGATGCTGCTGGAGGATTCCATAAATGGCCGCAAGCCCTAAACCTGTACCTTTCCCGCTATCCTTCGTAGTAAAGAATGGATCAAAGATCTTATCAAGCAACTCGGGCTTAATACCTACTCCCTTGTCTGTAACGCTAAACCAAACGTATTTGCCGGGTTTAGCCTCACGGTTGCGTGAGACGACCGACTCATCTGCCTCCAAAACCCCGGTACGAATGGTTATAGGGCCGCCATCGGGCATCGCATCACGAGCATTCAAAACAAGATTCAGAAGAATCTGCTCAATACTAGCCTCATCCGCTCTAGCACAAGGTATATCTTCGGCAAAACTTACATCTAATACGTAACGTTCACCGATGGCCCTACATAAATTCTGCACGGAATTTCTAATCACCGCGTTCAGGTCAATCGGTTTGAATTGCAACGGCTGTTTCCTGCCAAAAGCAAGCAATTGTTTGGTGAGGTTAGCTGCCCGCTGGCTTGCTTGGGCAATGCGTGTGGCTGATTCATGAATTATTTTGGGATCGTTTAACCCAGAGCATAACAACCCTGCATGCCCCTGAATTACCGTCAGCAGATTGTTAAACTCGTGGGCTATCCCTGCTGCTAACCGTCCGATGGCTTCCATCTTGGTAGCTTGGCGGAGCTGATCTTCTAGTTTCTTCTGTTCGGTGACGTCTTCTATGATCAGCAATACGCACGGTCCCGTAGCAAGTGTCACTGGTTCGACCCAAATCTTGCAAATTCGTTTTGACCCGTCTTTGCGTTGAATTTCATACACGCGTCCCCGGACTTTTTGCAATTCGCTGAAAAACGCCCGTTGTTCGTTAGTTATCTTCAAATCTGTAGCGGTACGGTTAAGCAGTTCCTCAGCACTATATCCTACCAGTTCAAGGAAGCTTGGGTTCATGGCCACAAAGCGGCCATCTGAACAAGTCTGAATTGCCATGGGCATAGGATTGCCCATAAATGCCTTTGAGAACCGCTCTTCGGAAGCCTTTAATTGTTCTTCGGCCTTCCTACGCTCCTCAATTTCGCGCCTCAGCTGGGCATTAGCAGCTGCTAATTCACGCGTCCTCTCCTGGACCATTCGGTCAAGGTCTTCCAACCGTAGTTTAGCCTGACGTGAGAGCAACCACTTTTGGGTGAGCGCATGGGCCATTTGCAAAACTTCAATCGTTTCAAACGGCTTCTTCAATATCAGCAGGTTATCCGTTTGTCCCAATCGAGCCATCAAATCATCCCAAGAATAATCTGCGTAGGCCGTGCAAATAACCGCCTGCATCTCGGGACAACACTGCCAGATCCGCTCAAGTGTCTCAACACCATCCCATCCAGGCGGCATCCGTACGTCTACAAATGCCAATACATATGGATCATTTTCCTCACGTGCCTTTTGAACCAAATCTAACGCCTCTTTCCCTTGGAACGCCGAGTCTATCCTGAAGGTTACTCTACTGGAACTTGGGGCCGATTCACCAAATAGTTCCCGTTCCAAAGCTCCCAATGCAGCGGCCCCGCTTCCTTGTCCAGATAATATTTTCCTAAAATCCTCGTGAATTGCAGGATTGTCGTCGACTATGAGAATCCTCGGTTGGAAAGGCTGCTCATTCATCATCGTTTAGGCGGTTGAATTGGTAAAGTGAGTGTGAAGGTTGCACCTTTACCTGGGCCGTCGCTCCAAGCGACGAGTGTCCCACCCATATCACGGGCAGCCAAAGCACTGCTGTGCAATCCAAATCCGTGACCGTCTTTCTTGGTCGTAAATCCATGCGAGAATATCTTGGTCAAATTCTCCGGCGGAATACCAATCCCGTTGTCGATCACTTGAATCTGGACATTGTCACCTTCGACACGGCGAACCCTAATTGTTAATAACCGTTCTGACTTACCAGATTCGGACAACGCGTATTTCGCATTTCTAATCAAGTTGACTAGGATCTGTAACACCTTGTGTTTATCCACCAATATCTCTGGGATACTAGGCTCAATATCTCGAACCACCTTCACATCGTGCCGTTGCAACGCAGCTTCATTGACCCGCAGCGCATCGTCTATTAATTGCGTGACGTCGATCTTTTCGATTACGCCTGCCACTTTGGCATAGTTTTGCTGCATCGCCACAATCTCCTTTATATGATCGATATATTGGCGCAACCTTGCGAGTTCCTTCTGGATAAATTCCTTTTGTTCAGCAAATGTCCGAGCCACGGCCACAAGGTACTCGGGGATACGTCTACCTTTCGGATCAGATGCAAAAAACTCATCCAATCGACCCATGTTTTGGGATATCAGTTCTGGTATTCGCGCCAGGTTAGATAAATCCATTTGCTGGACACGTTCGGCCACTAATGCACACGAAATGTTTACACTGGTTAAGACATTGCCGACGTTGTGCAACACGTCAGTCGCTACTTCGGCCATGCCTGCCCATCTCGAAGCCTCAACTAGTTGCTTATGGACCTTTTCCAATTCTTGTTCGGCCTCCTTAAGCCTAGTAATATCCTTCGAAATTCCAACAATACCGATAATATTCCCATCTGCATCTCGCCACGGAACCTTCGTGGTTATATTCCACGTCACCGAACCATCGGGATGCTCTTGTTTCTCAACCTTTCCAATAATTGATTCTCCTGTAGCAATAATCCTTTGCTCATCCTCGTAAGCGGCACGAGCTGATTCCTCATCCATGAGATCGAAATCAGTCAAACCAACTAAAATGCCCGGCACGTAAGGTGGTTCTTGGTCTGGTGGTGTATTCGTCCGCTGGGCCGCCAGTGCTCGCACTTTAGGACATCTTCTGATTTCCTTCTCTTCTTTCGACCGCGAAACGCGGACGAATCTTGACTCCCGATCCTTAAAGTAAATGCTATCTGGCACGTTATCCAACAACGTTCGCAGAAGCTGTTCTTCGTAGGCAAGCCGTTGTTGCAGTAATACCAACTCAGTGCAATCACGCGAAATCCCAAACGTCCCCACAATATTGCCGTTCTTGTCAACCCAAGGCAGCTTCGACGTCAAACACCAAGTAACTCGTCCATCCTTATGCGTTTCTTTTTCTAGTTTGCCAATAACTGGCTGTCCAGTCTGGATTATCCGCTGCTCATCTTCATAAGCCTGCCTTGCATGTTCCTCTGTGAAAAAGTCAAAGTCGGTTTTTCCTCTCAATTCATCAGTATGTTTAACGTTAAAGTGCTTCAAAAATGCTTTGCTGTAGTACACAAACCGCGATTCTCGGTCTTTGAAATAAATTGCGTCAGGCATATGCTCCAACATCGTCTGTAGTAAGCTCCCCATTTCCTCCATTTTTTGCTCGCGTTTCTTGTGTTCAGTGATGTCGGTGTAAGTACCCAAAATACCAATTACAAGCCCATCCTGATTCCGGAGTGGCACCTTGCTTGTAAGCAAATAAGCGCGCGTGCCATCTGGCCTAGTCTGTTCCTCCTCATATTCCAACTTTGCCCGCCCAGTCTCAATAACCTCCCTATCATCCGCCACATATCTGTCCGCATTTTTCTTCCATCCTAAGTCATAGTCGGTCTTGCCCACTACTTCCTCAGGCGAAGAAAGTCCTGCATCCTTTGCAAAAGCAAGGTTACATCCCAAGTATCGACCGTTTACGTCCTTCCAAAACACTCTCTGGGGGATGGTGTTGAGGATCGTCTGAAGCATTTGGCGCGTCTCAGCCAGTTCCCGGGTACGAATGTTAACCCGTCGCTGTAAGGTCACACCCCACAACGCAGAAACACACGCACCAATAGCAATAACTGCTAATACAGTAAGCACCCGGCGCGTAGTCAGTAAGGGCCCTGCTGATATCACCCGGACGTGACGAGTGTCCGGTACATGAAGGGCAAACGAGATCGGAGAACGGTCTTCATCAGTTGTCAGGATATATACCCCGGTAACTTCTACTTGGGAGGGGGTCTTCCATCGCACCTGGGGGTTGAGAACGTGCACTGTAGCTACGATCGGCAAATTCCCCACCTGCAACTGAAGTTCGGGTGCGTCAGCTCTAAAGGTTTGACCTAATGCTGTTGCAGAAAGCTTAACCAACCGGAAATTCCATTCCGGTACCAAAAGGTTAGTCTGGCTTGTGTCAATTTGCATGGGAAGGGGTAACTTCTCCTCCCCCAAAACCTTAAACACCGGCTCACGAATCCCCCTACCCAAGGTCCAGGTAAGCGAAGTGGGATATCCCGCAACCTTGACCCGCTGGCCTACTGCTAACCCATCCGTAGAGTCTGTGTAAACCTGTACCCCACTGGTATCATCTTGAAGTATAAACCACGAATTGGATCTAATACACGTGATTACTCCCTCAAAACACACACGGCGTTGTAATCCGTGTTGAGACCTAAACTCATGGATCCGGGCTATGGGTTGCACAGGCAAGGAAAGTGGGTCGCCCGGGGAAGGTTCTAACACTTTTACAAATTCGGGTGAAGGAACATTGATCCGCAATTCAAGTAATCGTCGATCTCTCCCCCTGGAAGTAGTCACCCCCTGAACCTGTACAACAGCATCTAACAGGTTTGTCATGGGGGTCTCAGTCTTAATCAGACAGCGAATCCGGCCACTCATGTCTGCTAACCACATTACGGTACCATCCGGGGTGTGAGTTGTGGACTGAACGACGCCGGTGATTTCCACCCACTGACTGCCTTCTTGAGTCGCAAGTAACTGGTTTATTGTTGTTTTCTTTGGTTCAGGTAATGGCGCCTTTCCTAAAACCTTAATATCCGTAGCCCTAATCACCGGCGCATAAGTACCTGGATCACTTACCCCAATCACCTCAACCCTATCGCCTACATTTAAGGTAGGTTCTGGTTCAGGGGGAAAGACAAAAATCCCTGAAATGTCATCATGGATTACCAACCGTCGCTTGGGTTCATAGTAAATCACCACGCCTGTCAGGTGCACTGGGTAGCCCCAAGCTGCTTTCTCGGGCGTTAAATCACGGACTTGCCAAGCCTTGGTCAAAACTGGAAGTTCTTTCGGTTTGGATTGATCTATTTGAGCAGTCTTTTCTCCTTCAGATGACACAGGAACATAACTGGCTTCTCGAATCACTACTTTGGCACCATCCCAGACTAATCGTCCTGTGACTTCGTAAATTTCCCCCGGCTTTGCTAATCGATTTAACCCTGGCTCAACTCGAACCGATCCGCTCTCGTCTTTGAGAACTGAAAATATGCCAACTTCCTGCTGTATTATCTGACCCCGTACACGTACCCAACTGGGTGAAGCAGCATCCTGGGGCCTTAGCTCTCGGATAGCCGTTATAGGCCTCGCTTGGGCCTGCTCCCTTGAGCTCACTTGGGCAACCCCCAAACTAACCCACCCAACGACAAAAGAAAGGCTGAATAAAACGACCGTAAGCGCTACGAGTTTCTTATTGGTTTTCATGACACGATGGCAATATGTCTTATCATTCATACGTCTTTTCCCGCCCCATTGATACGGCATTTGCCGCAAACCTAAACAGCATTTAACACATCCCTTCAAGCGCTTACAGTTAAAGCACTACCCATTCCGCCTCCTTTTATTACGGAAGCAAAGTACGTAATTTTTCGTATTTATTAATAGGCGAATTGCCGGAATATGTCTAGGAATTTTCCCTGAAGAATCCGTCTGGCGTCTTAACACCCGGTCTGCAACATTGCACACTGTTTATGAGCATTTGCAGAGTACTGACCATAAAAGCTCTAGTGTACGCTGGCTCACCCATTGCTTAAATAGCCTACGTTCCAAGGGACTATACAATTTCTGGACGTGTCCAAAATCCGGTGTCGCTATCCCGATAAACACGGTCCCAACCGGTTTATCTTCCCTCCCTCCACCAGGACCTGCTATCCCAGTGACTGAAACCCCAAAATCTGAACTAGTGATTTGTTTAACCCCAAAGGCCATTTGTTCAGCGGTCTTTGCACTCACTGCTCCAAACTGACCGAGAGTCTCTCGGGAAACACCCAGTAACTGCATTTTGAGTTGGTTCGAATATGCAATCACACCCCCCACGAATATTTGTGAGGCGCCAGGGACATTTGTGATTCGATGGGCTATAGCTCCTCCACTACAGGACTCCGCAACAGCAAGTGTCTGGTTCCGTTCAGCTAAGGTTCGGACGATTGCCTCTTCTACGGATACCACTCCAAGGGGCAATAAAGACACCCCATAATCAGCAAGGGCGTGGTAAACTTCATCGAGCATCTCCTCTACAACATTTGCTGGTTTGCCGAACAAAACTAACCTATCACCAGTTAAGCCCGTAGAAATGTGTAATCTCAGACCCCGCGCCTTAAAAGCTTCACAGACTTTGTGAATCACATCCGCTTGCTCTTCTGTCACCGGAGTGCCAAACGCAATAATTCTTACCCCTAAACCCGAGTCCGGGGTTAGCCTATTTCCCAACCACTCCTTTATCAACTCAATCAGCAACTCCACGTAGTAAGGTATCTCAATGCCGATAAACACCCATTTTCCATTTTCCCCTGGCTGTCCTTGGGCATTCATGGGGATCTTTACTCCCACTGGCACATTCTGCAAATCGTAAACAAGTACTACTCCATCCTCAAGTTCATGGAGTTTCACTCCACCTGTTGCTGTATCAACCGACACTTTAAATTGGAGCTCACGCAATCGTTGGCATGCACCTGTAGTTACTAAGCCGCTTTGTTCCATCATCTCAGTGGCATTTACCAATCTAATGTATCCCGGCGGGATAAAAATGATCACCGACCTAGCCGTTTTTGCAAACTCCTGCAACAAAGGTACTAGCTTTGATTCATCATGCAGGGCTGAAACTTCATGTAACACCACCCTATACCCAAGCTCTGAACAAACAGCAGATACTCGGTCGACAAGAGAAAATCCGAGATCGTAGGGATTCCACCACTGACTCAACCTTACGATTGCTATGTCCATAGTAACACTCTAAATATTCTTATCGTGCTTTGCTACGGCTCGCAAACCGCACTTCCGCTGCAAACTTACCAGCCAACCAACTTTTCTCGTTATCATCCATACAACAGTAAACCCCAGCTGCAACTGTATTATTTGCTCAGTGGATCAAACTCCATAACCAACGCGAATGGCGCAGTAATAGTCTGCCGCCTGCCTTGTAGGGCTTCGCGTCCACGTATTATGAGTTTAGGCGCATTGCTGGCACCTGGACCAAACACAAACTTTTTACCAATCAACTCAGCAGGCATAACCGACCTAAATTCTCCCGTCAGTCCTAGTTCTGGTGGCGAGGCGCCACCATGCCGCAAATGCAAAATGTTGCTTTGTAAAATCGCATTGTCGCAAACAAACTGTCGTCCCACAAGCACCCCTGAAACGCGTTGATCTGGTATTTTCATCTTGCCCAAATCTGAAGTCCAACCCGGGCATTGCTCTTTCTCTGAGCCACAACCCTCCTTTATAATTCCCGAGTCCCTATTCGTACTTGGCTTTGTAGCGCGGAATAAAAAATTAATTGCCAAACCAACAATCAACCCCACCAAAATGAAAAACCCTATTGCAATGCTAACCTTTCTCAATAAAGGTCTTCCTGCAAAAACCTGAGGTTGGCTTTCGGGAACTCTTTCGCTACCAACAGGACGTTGTTTAAACTCACTCGCGGTTAAAATGAACTTTTGATCTCCGCTAGCTGGTGGGGTTTGGAATAATCAAAACATGAAAACAACCAGGGCAGTTTACATGGGCACCAGCCTGGGTTTCGTCGGCAGCCAAATGCTGCCCACAACAGGACAAGCAAAAGTAAACTCTCTCATTTGATTCGTAATCCCGCTCTATTGTGCCCCCAAATTTTAAAATACACCAAAACACGGCCTCAAAAACCGAAAACACGCATTTGCACGGGATTAGAAAGCCTTTCATCAGTACCCTCACGACCACTAGACTATATACATTTTTTACCTGACTTGGATTGCATTCCAGGCCAAATTCCGGCTCAATACGTAGGGTACGCATGAATTCATCTAGACCAATTTCACGAAGTGGACGGTTCCTGACTGGACCCGCCCCGGAGATGATTAAATTCTCCGAATCAGTGTCGTTTGATTATCGTTTATGGAAACAAGATATTCTGGGCTCTATTGCCCATGCCAAGATGCTTCGGAAAATCGGCTTACTCACACAAAATGAGCTGGACGAAATTGTTTCAGGGCTAACAAAGATTGCACAACGGATACAATCGGGCGACTTCCAATGGGACATCAATCTCGAAGATGTCCATATGAATATTGAATCGGCACTTGTGAATTTAACCCCGGCCGGCGCTAAACTTCACACTGGTCGATCCCGGAACGATCAAGTGGCTCTAGACACCCGAATGTGGCTTAGGGAACAACTCGTGGAGATAGACCAGTTGCTTGCAAATCTTCAACAGGCACTGCTTGATCTGGGCAAGCGGCACATCCACGTCTTAATCCCAGGTTACACCCATTTGCAACGTGCTCAGCCGGTGTATCTAGCTCACCATTTAATTGCATATGTCGAGATGTTTCACCGAGACCGGGAACGCATGGCATGCTGTTTCAATCGCACAAACATATGCCCGCTCGGCAGTGGCGCACTAGCCGGATCCACATTGCCACTTGACCGAAAGTACGTAGCCACGCAACTAGGATTTGTGGATCAACGGGGTCGCCCCCGCATAGCTTCCAATTCAATGGACGCCGTGAGCGACAGAGACTTTGCAATGGAATTTTGTGCTGCGGCAGCAATCCTAGGCATTCATCTTTCCAGGCTTTCAGAAGACCTCATCCTTTGGAGTTCAAATGAGTTTGGGTTTATCACAATTGACGACGCCTACACCACGGGTTCGTCCCTAATGCCACAAAAAAGAAACCCGGACGCAGTGGAACTAATCCGAGGCAAAACGGGCCGCCTAATTGGTAATCTCACTACCTTGCTAACCCTCATGAAGGGCTTGCCAATGACCTATAACAGGGACATGCAGGAAGATAAACCGCCCCTGTTTGATACAGTAGATACGGTACGTGCTTGTCTTCAGATTATGGCAGCGATGCTGGCTCACACATCAGTTAACCACGCTGCTTGCCAAAAAGCCGCTTCAGACCCAGCATTACTTGCCACCGACCTAGTTGATCACCTGGTCCTGAAAGGCGTGCCATTCCGCCGCGCTCATCACTTAGTGGGCGCCTTAGTTGCTCAAGCAGAAAAGCTTGGGAAACCGATTCCAAAACTCACCCCTGAGGAATTGCAGCAAATCGATCCGTTACTTGAACCTGACTGTTTAAAAATGTTCGATCTCCACTCAGCCATGAAGAAACGGCGGGTGCAAGGGGCGCCCTCGCCAGCAAACGTTCGGGCTGCACTCCGTCAATGGCAAAAACGCATTCACGAAAAAATGGTTAAATTACCCCCTGGCCCCTATCTCAAATGGCTAGTGTAATCAGCCAAGACATTAACTTGTTGCTTCGTCGCTCAGCTAGATCGTTTTATCTAACCCTAAAAATACTCCCAAGCCCTATCCGTCCACAACTTAGCATCGGATACCTGCTAGCGCGAATCTCGGACACCATTTGCGATACCGAAGCAATCCAACCAACAAAACGGCTGGAGGTCCTCGACCAATTTCTCGCAGCTGTACTTGAAGGTCCACACAAGTTCCCGGACCTTCTCATATTCATCCAACACCAAGCTAAACCCATCGACAAGGAACTTCTTGAAATTGCCCAACGGGGTGTAGTCCTGCTCCATTCACTTCCGGAATTTGATAAAGCCGTACTCCAACGCACCCTAAAAATCATTGGACATGGACAACGGTTTGACCTTGTTACCTTCAGCCAAGAACTTACTCAAACCAAACCAATCCCCTTACGTGATGAGGCTGAGTTGGAAAACTACACGTACTCAGTAGCCGGGTGTGTAGGCGAATTATGGACCGAGTTGTGTCACCGACACTTGTTCCCGAATGCCCGAATCGACATGGCACTGGCCCTTCAACGCGCCATCCGATTTGGGAAAGCCCTTCAATTGGTCAACATACTTCGCGATCTTGCTCAGGACCTACGCCGGAATAGATGCTACATCCCAGCCGATCAACTCGCTAAACACGATCTTAACCCCGTAGATTTGTTGGCCCCTGGCAACTGGCCCAAATTCAAACCTCTGTATCTAACTTACACGCGCCTTGCCCGAAAATATTTCAAAGACGCTTGGCTTTACACGAGGGCCATCCCACAAAACCAATTCAGGGTTCGACTCGCCTGTGCATGGCCAATCCTTATTGGGCTCAAAACTTTGGCATTACTAGAAGCCTCTAATCCCCTTGACCCATCTACAGTCATAAAGATCCCACGCTCACACGTCCGCTCCATAATTTTGCGCACGGTGGCTGGTTACCCAATACCAGGTTTTTGGGACGCCCTATACCGCGCCTCAGGCGGACTCCCCCTAACATCAAACACCTAACCATACCAACCAAGCTCCTTACCAAACTGGCTGTTCGGTTAAATCCTCTGGACAGCCATCAATTGAACTTATGTTATTCACCCTAGAGCATTCACACAGACGGAATCCACCCAGCTAATCACTGACTCCGATCCCAACCTTTTTACAATTTTTACAAGTAAGGCAGTAGACGGCCCACGAGTGTAGAATCCCTTTGATCGACAAACTTTTAGCCGTTTGAGATGTTGAGGTAGGTGTAGTCTCGCAACTCACGCTCGTAATCGTCGAGCAATCGCATTGCTTCGGAGGGTTTCATTCTATCAGTCTTTATAGCTTCGTCCACCTGTGCCTTCATCTGTCGCTTAAGTTCGTTCTCATCATACTGAACAGCCGATAAGGTTTGAATAATCGTGGACCCCTCGATGACGTCTTCGATGTAATATCCTGCGGGCTCGTCTGGATCTAGAAATACGTGGACTTCATTGACTCGCCCGAACAAGTTATGAAGGTCACCCATGATATCTTGGTAAGCACCCATAAGGAAGATGCCTAGGTAATAGGGTTCTATTTTCCCTGCGCCATTTCTGATAAGAGGGTGCACTGGCAAGGTTCGGCGCATACCCCTGATGTCGATAAATTTGTTTACCTGTCCGTCGGAATCGCAAGTAATGTCCACCAATATAGCCTCCCGGGTTGGCGGTTCGTTAAGCCTGCTAATTGGCATGATTGGGAAGAGTTGTCCTAAAGCCCAATGATCGAGCAAAGATTGGAAAACCGAAAAGTTACACAGGTACTGGTCGCACAGCTCGTCTCGCAACCGCCCGATCTCTTCGGGGATAAACACTTCACCCCTGTAGCTTTCAGCTATGGCGTGGCAAATCTCCCAGTACAAAGTTTCCACCTTTGCTTTTTCTTCTAATCCAATTAGGCCGAGGGTGAACATTTGCTGCGCATCTTCTTTTCGTTCCAAGGCGTCGTGATATGCCTCAAGCCGATTAAGATGTGGTAACTCGCGTTTGATCTGGAGAAGTTCTCTTACCAGTGGGTGTTCGTTTTCACCGTAGGTAAACTGGTGTGAAAGCCGGGGTTTTTCAATCGACCCAAACACTTCTACAATCAACACACTATGGTGGGCAACTATTGCTCGTCCACTTTCGCTGATTATATCGGGATGGGGTACATCCTCAGCGCTGCAAATACTGCCAATGTAATACACCACATCATTGGTGTATTCTTGGAGTGTGTAATTGGTTGAGCTATCGTACGACGAGCGGGTTCCGTTGTAGTCCACACCTAGGCCGCCTCCGACGTCCAAATACTCGAGGTTAAAGCCCATTTTCCATAACCTCGCATAAAGCCGGGTGGCTTCCTGGACAGCTTTCTTTATGATAAGTATGTCTGGCACTTGCGAGCCGATATGAAAATGGATCAATTTTAACCAGTGTGGAACACCTTCATTTTTAAGCGTTTCAACTGCCACCAAGATCTCAGCGGTTGTGAGGCCAAATTTGGCATTTTCACCAGAGCTATCTGCCCATTTGCCAGCGCCCCGAGAGAATAACTTCGCCCGTATCCCAATGTAAGGTTCGACATTCATTTGACGAGCTAAAGCAATTATCCGGAACAACTCTTCGAGCTTTTCTACCACCAATATCACCTTCTTCCCGAGTTTAACACCGAGTAGGGCCATCCGAATAAAATCTGCGTCCTTGTATCCATTACAAATAATGAGGTCGCCCACATGCCCCTGCAGGGCCAGACCAACTAGCAATTCAGGTTTGCTACCCACCTCAAGCCCAAACTGGTATGGTCGACCAGCATCAAGGATTTCCTCAACAACCTCACGTAGTTGGTTGACTTTTACTGGGAAGACCCCTCGATATCGACCTTTGTATCCAAACTCATCGATCGACTTCTGGAAGGCGCGATTGATCGCTTCGACGCGGTGCCGGAGAATGTCTTGGAAGCGGATTAACAAAGGAAGCTTTAACCCACGCGCCTTCGCCTCTTCGACAACATCGGTCAAGTCTACCGCCACACCCGCATCCAATAACGGGCGTGCTACGACATGACCAGCTTCGTTAATATCGAAGTACTGCGCGCCCCACCGCCGAATGTTGTAGAGCCTACGCGCAGCTTCTATGTCCCACGGTTCTGGGCCGTCAGTAACGTTGCTCATCGCTCGTTCTAATCTTCACTAGCTGCGCACTATAAGACAGCGCGCACAGAAATCAATACGTCAATTTTCACAAAATTCACCGAAGTCTACCACACTCCACCGCAGCTACAACCTTATGAATTGTCCCATGGCGCTCCGATAGGCAACTACAACGATTACTTTTGAGTGCTGCGGATCTCCACAATCTTACCAGATGCCCTCATTATTCGAATTGTGTCACGGATATCCACAAACCTTAGCACGTTCAAATAATCAGGTCCCTCCCTATGCGAGGCCGGCGGATCTTGAAGAATTACGGTGCTAACAGTAGGTTCAAACACTGCTGCGTACAACGCGTTAACACCCATTACACCCGAACCACAAAGATGGACTTCGCGCGACAACTCAGGTTTAACTACCTCGAGTATCCTAATAGCAGACCGGATATCCCAAACACGCATTCCATCTAGAGTTTGGCCCAATGCCATGAACCGTCTACGGACCCGGGTCAACACCTGCTCATCATCCGTCCATTTCCCCGGGCCCACTCCTCGGACCGCCACAAATGCCACAACCTGATTAGAATCAACAAAATTATCCATCAGCGACTTCGGCTCTGGCAGCTGGGCAGCCTCTACACCAAACTCAGGGAAGCACCTACGAAGTTGTTGGATCAAGCGGCACCATTCCTCATGTGTAAGCACATAGAGCTGTACTTTCCCAGGCCTGGAGACAGTGCTCGGCTGCAAAAGGTACAGATACAACGGCACAAACGGTTGACTTTCGGACTCCAGCTCAAACAGCTCTAACCCTGCCTGGGCATTTGTCCAGGTCCTGAACTTGCAAAACTTCATTGGGCATATTTTAGGCCAACCCCCAAATACGTTTTTAAGAAGAACTTCTTGCAGCTCAGCTAGGGTTTGGGGTGGCTGCCGTTTGTGGAATGCGCTGAATTCCCCCGCCACATTATAGTTTAGCGCATCCGCAGGGATTGTACTAAAAACTTTTAATTGTTCTGGCGTAAAAATGTCTTGCTGCTGAAGTACCGGCGTGCTCCTGTACTCGCCTTTTAAATGCCTTTCAAACCACAAAATCACGGCCATTCGCATGTCCAGTGTTTCGTCATGTGGCCCAGGAGTGATAACCAAAGACAAGTTCGTTTCCGCGCCAAAGTTGCGGTAAAGAAACTTCGTTTGACGATAAATCCGCAAAGTAGTTTCAAGGGGAAATATGCGATCGGCATCGGTCCCTCCGATTAATAATGGTTTTGGTGCCACTAACGCGGGTATCAACGTAAAGTCCCATCGGTACAAATTGATCGGAAAATTGCAATCGCAATGACTATCAATCAAACCGTCGATCACGTGCGTTTCCAAGTCGGCAATCCCGGCCATCGGTGCTACTGCCTTCACTCGATCATCCACAGCTGCTAACATCCAGGCATATGCTCCGCCTCCGGAATGACCGGTTACACCGATGCAATTGGTGTTTATTTCGGATCGTGTACAAAGGTAATCCAATGCGCGGATAGCAGCCCATGTTTCTATCCCAGCAGGGCTGAATCCTATACTATTCCACCACCACGCAGCTTGTCGGCTGGTACCTCGATGGTCGGTTGGGATCTCACCCCATTGCACAGTGTCCAACACTAAACACGCATAACCATTCTTAGCAAACGTTATACCGTCACGCTGGTAACGTACTTTATTACCGTAGCTGATTCCGTTTGAGACAAAAGACCAATGTCCACACAAATACAAGATTGCAGGCAACCGACCCTGCTGTTCCAACGGTAAGTATAGATTGGCAGTGTAATAAACACGCGGAATAGGTTGAAAATGCACCTTTTCTACCAAGACCCCCTTGCAAAAATTTGTCCCAGTAACGCATGCATGTAGCGGCGTGCGTTCTAAATCAAGTGGTAAGCCTAGCATTTCTATTAATTGCTGCCGGAGCTTTTTCGACGAGTCAGGATTTTCCAGCAACTGCGATATCTTCTCCTTAGTAAGATCAGCGACCATTTCCACTTCGTTGGAGAAGTAGCAAAATAGTAGTTGATCACCCGGCAGCCTGGATGGCAGTGGCGCCGCAAATACGCACCATATTCCCAGCCCAATCAAAACCACATACCAACCTAATTTGCGCATGCTTACTATCTTACACCCCTGAATAACGCACCGTCCAGCAACGACCGAACTGCCAAATTTTTGTTTTTGTCACATTGTTGTCCCATTTACACCCAAAAAGGGGTTGCGTGCACTTCTGCATAAAAATGCCGGAAAATACGCAAGGCCATGGCCACTAGGTTGTCAACGCAAATGCCAAGGACTAGTCTTTGTCCTTTTACAAAAACGCTTGAATTTTTCTGCAGTATTTTCAAATTCAACAGTGCGATATGCAATACAAAATCTCTAAACGCGCTTCTTCTTTAACTCCTTCGATGACCTTGGCAATTGATGCTAAGGCAAAGCAACTTCGCGCACAGGGCGTTGATGTCATAGGGTTTGGTGCGGGCGAACCGGATTTCGATACTCCCCAGCATATTAAGGAAGCTGCAATAAAAGCATTGAACCAGGGTTTTACAAAGTACACCCCCTCCGCTGGCTTGCCTGAACTTCGGAAAGCAATTGCCGAAAAGCATCTCCACGAAAACGGCATATTCTATAAGCCTGAACAAATCATTGTTAGCTGTGGCGGCAAACACGCGTGCTATAACGTTATAATGGCAATTTGTGACGAAGGTGACGAAGTAATTATTCCCGCACCTTACTGGGTTAGTTATCCCGAGATGGTTAAACTGGCTGGTGCAACCCCGGTATATATTCAGACCACGGATGCAACTGATTTCAAAGTAACTCCGGAACAACTGCGGGCTGCCATCACACCGCGAACCCGTTTGTTCATCTTAAACTCTCCAAGCAATCCTACAGGCACAGTCTACACACGGGAAGAAATTAAAGCGCTCGCAGACATATGCATTGAACAAGGGGTGTTGATTATGAGCGACGAGATTTATGAACACCTTTTATACGAAGGTGCTGAGCATGTTAGCCCGGCTAGTCTTTCCCCTGCACATTATGAACACACAATCATCGTGCACGGGTTTTCGAAAGCATGGAGTATGACAGGATGGCGATTGGGTTGGAGTGCCGCCCCGGCACCAATCGCAGCCGCGATCGACGCTATTCAAAGCCATAGCACGAGTAACCCAACCAGCTTCGCCCAAAAAGGGGCATTGGAAGCTCTGACTAGGCCACGTGATCATCTGAGGGAATGGCTAGTAGAGTTTGACAAACGGCGCCGCTACGCATACCAGCGCTTAAACAGTATGCCCGGCATTACCTGCACAAATGCTAAAGGCGCCTTCTACCTCTTTCCAAATATTTCACGGCTGGGGTTAACATCCCTGGAATTCTGCTCCAGGCTCCTCGAGGAAGAAAAGGTGGCGGCCGTGCCAGGCGTGGCATTCGGCGCGGATGGTTACATACGAATTAGCTACGCCACAAGCATGACCAACATTGAAAAAGGGTTAGACAGGCTTGAACGCTTCGTCAGTCAGCTTTATAAAGCAGGAGCATAGCCGAATCCTAAACCGCGCTTAGGCAAGTTCCATTGAAGGTTGAACTTCAGCGTCTAATGGCGTCGGCGGGGTGCCGTGCAAATACTTGAATTCTGCCAAAATGCCTATCATCCCTGCATTATCAGTACAAAATTCAGGTTTTGCTATCTTCAACCGCAGCCCGTGCCTTGAACAAGCTGCCTGGAGTTGTTCTCGAAGAGCAGAGTTACAAGTTACCCCACCAGAAGCTGTCACGTATTGGACTCGATGAGAAAGGGCAGCGCATATGGTCTTTGTCACCAACACGTCTACAATTGCTGCTTGAACAGATGCACACAAGTCAGGCAACTGAGCGTCGTCCTGGGCAAGTTCTGGATGATCTCGCAAGAAGTAACGGACCGCCGTTTTTAATCCCGAAAAGCTGAAATCGTAATCAGGGTCGTTAAGTTTCGGGCGCGGGAATCGGAAAGCTTCAGGGTTACCTCGCCTTGCGAGCTTGTCAATCCATGGCCCAGCGGGGTAAGGTAGCCCAAGCATTTTACCCGTTTTATCGAAGCATTCTCCTGCCGCGTCATCAAGCGTTCCACCAAGCCGCACATGTTCCAGGGGTGCTTTTACTAGCACTAGCATAGTGTGCCCACCGCTAACTACCAAAGATACATTGGGCTGGAATTGATCGAATCTTGCTTTCGGAGGAGTCCCCTCAATCCAGGGTGAATAAAGATGCGCTTCGTGATGGTTAATCCCTAAAAAAGGTTTACTTAAAGCATAGGCAACGGCTTGTGCAGCACGCCATCCCACAATTAACGCCGTGGGTAAGCCGGGACCCTGCGTACACGCAACTAAATCCACATCCATTGGTGAAACCTGTGCTCTTTCAAACGCTTCCTTAGCAACAGGCAATAAATTTTTTAGGTGCTCACGAGCGGCTAACTCTGGTACTACCCCACCATACTCGGAATGAAGTTTGATCTGGGACGACACCACATTTGAAAGCACTATGCCATCCCTCACCACTGCCACACTGGTTTCATCACACGAAGTTTCAAAAGCAAGGACTACCATCTGGCAAACTTACAATCGGGATTATCCTGAATTTGCGCGAACTACTCTTTCCTGATATCTCAAAAGTCCTTTCACAAGGTCAACCGCACGACTCAACTGAATATCTTCGACCGTTTCAGCCCGAACCCGCTCGTTCTCAGGCAAAGAATCAAGCCCTCCCGGCGTACGCTTCAATAAAAGGTACCGTTCGGTATCCTCGTCTATAGGGACAACCACATCCGGGACAATGCCTTCTCGATGGATACAACGTTTATTGGGAGTGTAATAATAAGCTGTGGTCAATTTCAAAGCCGAACCATCCGGTAACGGCAACACAGATTGGACCGATCCCTTACCAAACGTTTTCTCACCCAAGATTACTGCCCTCCCAAGGTCCTGCAAACAACCCGCCACTATCTCGGAAGCACTTGCACTTCCAAGGTTGACTAGAACCACCAAAGGCATTCGCTCTCCGTCTTGAGTCACAAGTAAATCCCCTGGTCCCGAGGCACGCCTAACGCTGTTCTGTAAAAGCGTTCGTCCACGGGTGCTAACCACAACTGTTCCTTTTGGCACAAACATGGAAGCTACTTCGACTGCTTGATCCAAAAGGCCCCCTGGGTTCCACCTCAAGTCAAGGATCATGCCACGCATTCCATTGTCCTTCAATTTCTGGATAGCAGCTTTTAACTCTCGTGCTGTCTTTTCACCAAACTGGGAAATTCGAACATATCCCACATTCTTATCAATCAACGGAAACTCTTTTTTGCCATTTATGTCTCTCACAAGCTCCACCTCTATTACCTCCCGGGTCAAAGTAAGTTCCCGCACCATACCCGTAGAGGGCCGTTGAATAGTGATTGTGACTTTGGTCCCTGGCTTGCCCCTAAGCCGATGGACCGCTTCCTGTAATGTCATTTTCTCGGTGCTTTCGCCCTCGATCTTAATAATTCGGTCACCAGGCATGATACCAGCCCTGGCCCCTGGGGTGTTCTCCATAGGCGCAATTACCGTCAAGAATCCGTCTCTGATCCCAACAACTAGTCCTAACCCGCCAAAACTCCCTTCAGTATCATCACGCAAATCTTTGAAATCCTCAGGCGTTAAAAACTCACTGTGGGGATCCAGTGAACCTACCATTCCTCGCAATGCAGAATAAATCAAGTCGCGGTACGCTACCTTGTCCGCGTCAACATATTCCCGGTGAACCATGTTCAATACTTGCGAGAACAATTCCAAACTTTGGTAAACACTGAGACGGTCACGCCCCGATTTGACACTATCAGAGTATACCCGAGCGCCGATTATAAAATTTAATGCCAATAACGCAGCTACCGAGCTAAAAATTAAGTTGCGCTGAAGTTTGATCTTCTTTTCAGGCTGCATGTTCACAGCAACACTTTATCGCACCATTAGACGACTTTCGATTAAAAACCGCGTGCAAGGAAACCCATCCCGACACGCAGTCTAAAATTTGGTTTTTTAGGCTATAGCAATTCGGTAGATTCAACCTGCTGTGATAGCCCGGGTCTCACTCGAAATTGCCCTTGGACGCGAATTCGACTACGTGATCCCTCCTGAACTGGAATCTGTGGTTAAGGAGGGATGTCGCGTGCTTGTGCCATTTGGTCTACGCCACCTACCAGGCATAGTAACAGCTATTGTGTCCGATTCGACTTATCCCAACCCCAAGCCCATAATACGGGTAATCAGTGCTGAAGCTGTTGTCCCTCTACCACTCATTAAACTAGCTCGCTGGATGGCCCGGTACTACTGCTGCCCGCTTGAACAAGCAATGAAAACAGTGATTCCCGAAATTGTTCGACGCAATCGTGCAGGTTGGCTGAAGCGTTTATATGTGAAAATTGCACCTTTCAAAGGGGATCTTCCCCGCCTTACAAAACGGCAGCTCCAAGTTTGGCATATTATTGAAGAGCTCCAGGAAGTGCCCTTCCAGAAACTAATCGAGCTGGCACATACAACTCCAGCCACAGTCCGACGTTTGGAAGATCTTGGCCTTATTGAGATCGTCCCCCAAACCATACTGCGTGATCCTTATGCAAATGAAGTTGTCGTTCCCACAGCACCGCTACAACTCAATATAGCTCAATCCAATGCCCTCAACCAAATCGTCGCAGCACTCAAAGAAACACAGCAACCTAAACATATAGAATCCATCACGCCTAGTGAAGTGGATGCTGCTTTGGCGCCCGCGCCTGTCACTGAACCAGAGGTAACTGAAACCTCGAAGCCGTCCGCAATGCCACGGGTATTTCTTTTGCACGGTGTAACAGGCAGCGGGAAAACCGAAGTTTATTTGCAAGCAATCGCAAACGCACTGGCCATGGGTCGGAGCGCCATTGTGCTTGTACCCGAAATCGCCCTTACACCGCAGACGGTAGAACGATTCCGCGCTCGTTTTATTCAAGGACCTCATAAAACGTACGTCGCCGTACTACACAGCCATCTCTCGGCAGGCGAACGCCACGATCAATGGCAAATGATTCGACGCGGACAGGCCCGGATTGTTATCGGCGCGCGTTCCGCCATATTTGCACCAGTCCAATCACTAGGGCTCATCATCGTTGATGAAGAACACGAACACACTTATAAACAAGAGGAATCACCACGGTACAATGCTCGTGATGTAGCGATTGTCCGTGCTCAGCTCGAAAATGCAGTAGTAGTGCTTGGGTCCGCAACACCTTCAATGGAAAGCTATTACAATGCTCGGCGTGGAAAATACCGGTTACTCGAGCTACCTGTGCGGATAGACGGACGAAAGATGCCCAAGGTTAGGATAATTGACATGCGGCAAGTCTACACCAAAGATGGATACCACCCTACTATTTCGCCCCAGCTCCATGAAGCTATTACACAACGACTCGAGCGCGGTGAACAAGTAATTCTATTCATAAACAGGCGCGGCTACGCTAGCCTGCTTGAATGTACCCTTTGTGGTTATGTGGCCCGGTGCCCAAACTGTAGTGTCACTATGACCTTCCACAGATCCAAGGATATACTCCTATGCCATGTTTGCGGCGAAACACAACCGGCGCCCGATAAATGCCCAAACGAAAGATGCGGTAACCGCCAAATCAAGTTTGTTGGTCTTGGAACCGAACGGGTGGAACACATCCTTGGAAAACTCTTCCCAAAGGCAAAAATAACACGAATGGATTCGGATGTTATGGACCGAAAGGAAGAATACAGACGCATCCTGGGAGATTTTCGTACCGGTAAGATCGACATTCTCATTGGGACGCAGATGATTGCCAAGGGCCTGCACTTCCCAAACGTCACTTTGGTCGGGATCATTTATGCAGATCTCACCTTACACCAACCTGATTTTCGGGCAGCTGAGCGCACGTTCCAACTTATTACTCAGGTGGCAGGTAGGGCAGGCCGCGGCGAGTTCGAAGGCGAAGTCATAGTCCAAACTTTTACACCGTTCCATCCAGCTATTCAGTTTGCACGCCGCCACGACTACCAAGGATTCTTCGAACGCGAACTACAATTTAGGGCCGAGCTTAAATACCCACCGCTCACACGCGTCGCGTTAATCACGCTCAGAGGTCGTAACCCGGACAAGGTACACTTCACAGCTAGATATCTCCGAAGGACCCTTGAAGCTGTGCTTGGGGGACAAAATATCGAAGATGTGCTAAAAACGCCTGCTGTATGTGACTTCGCCACACCTCCGCTAACCACTAGCGGTGACGTAATCATTTCTGGCCCCGCCCCTGCACCACTATTCAAAGCCCACTCATACTATAGATTTCAGATTATGCTTCGGACAAGGTACATGATGTCACTGGTTGATAAACTGGCTCGTGTTCAGGCTGAATTTCCTTTACCAGACGACGTCAGCATGACGGTCGATATTGACCCACTTGAGATGAGTTAAGCCTCCACAACTAGCTTTCAAATCTCCTAAGCGACCCTTATTCCACCGGTATCCTCGCCACAACAAACGAGTAACTCGGCACCACCAGTGTAAACTCAGGAGTGCCTACCTGTATGGTGCTCTCCCGCACACTCACTGCCTCCGGGTTTTCAAATGTATTCATTGCTGTCGGCCCATCCCCAGTCAGCACGAATAGACGCGCAGTGGGCCCCACCTTGGCTACATTAGCGAGCGACACTTTGGCCGTCCGCTGGTTAGGCCACGGATTCACCAATTTCAAAATCACTTCGGTGTTACGCTGGTCCAATGTCGCTGAACAGTACAGTGGGAAAACCTTCCGCTGAGGTAACTCAGCGGTTTGCACCAAATTACCGTTTAAGTAACACTCAACTTTGCTCCCTTTCAATTGGACCTCAGCTTTGTACCATTGTCCTGCTCTAATCGAACCCGGTACCGCGCCCAAGAAGTGGTCTTGGCTGCCCAACACATCAATTAGCCCATGCCGTGAATTTGTCCATCCGCCCACATTCCAAAGGAGGTGAGAATCAGTACTGGGATCACGGTATAAATAGACGGCAAACCCTTCACGACCAGAGGTCTTCTTAACGCTGAAACTGATAGAGTAATTAGTCCAATTCGTCATGCCAAACCACAGCACTTGGGTGCCCCGGGGATTTACCTGCGCCAAAATACCATGGGCAAATCCCCAGGGATCCTTTAGATTGCCCGGGATTTCGGAGGCCGCCCGACTGTCAAAAAGCACAGTGGCACCAGACCGGACCACGATATCTTTGAACTCAGCAGCAGTGGAAAATGTCCCCAAACCAACTAATCCAGCCCTTTCAATTTGCATAGGTTTACAATCGGAATTCACCGCGAGCACCACGTCGCCTTTGTTATGGCCGAACAACTTTTGCACATAGTAATTTGCCGTCCGCAAAACCTTCAGGTTATCAAACCAAATTAAGTTCGGGGTCCACTGCCAAGCATCCACGTGCGCAAATAACGGCGCGTATGACACCATCGTGACAACGTCAGCGTTCCGTTCCATTCCCAGCATGTACGCAGCCTCAGCCAAAGCGCATTCGAGGGTGTTTTTATTTCGCGGACTAGCAATTGCCACAGATTGCGCGGCAAACTCGCCCATGAAAACCTTCGGTCCATTTCGATCGTACGTATCGTACCGATGGAACTGAGCAAGAAACCAAATTGGCCGTGCGTAACAATGCTCGTCGATGATATCTGGTCTTAATGGCAATAACTTCTCCCACAAAAACTGGAATCGTTCGTCTGCAGGTGCAGGACCGGCAGCCGCCACAAGCTTAATTTCGGGATATCTCTCCTTAATCACGCGCGCGAATCTCTCATACCTTTCGATGTACTGGGGTCCCCATTGCTCATTGCCAATACCAAGCATCTTCAAGTTAAACGGCTCTGGATGCCCCAACTGTGCACGAATTGCACCCCACTTAGATGTGATAGACCCATTCGCAAACTCTATGAGATCAAGCGCGTCCTGGATATACTCATCGAGCTCATCCAAAGGACACAATTCGCCTGAGTTAAACTGGCAAGCCATGCCGCAGTTAAGAATTGGTAGTGGTTCTGCGTGTAAGTCCTCAGCCAACTGAAAATACTCAAAAAACCCGAGCCCAAACGTCTGGTAATAGTCAGGGGTGGGGCGATGCTTGAACTCATAATTCCACCGGTTTACTAGCAGCCGGCGCTTCGTTACTGGACCGATCGTTTTCTTCCACTGATATCGCCTATCCAAATGACTCCCTTCTACTATGCACCCTCCAGGGAACCGCAGAAACCCAGGCTTTAAATCCGCCAACGCTAGAACAAGATCCGCACGTAATCCACCAGGCCGCCCTTTCCAGGTATTGGTTGGGAACAGCGACACAAAATCGATGTCAATTACACCCCGCCCTTCAACGAGCATGTTTAATCTGCCCCGCGAATCAGTCTCGGTAGGTACAAGCTCCACAGTGTGTTGTTCCCATTGCCGGGGCAGATCTTGAAACCGGTGCCAGGCAAGTACAACCCCATCATTAGCAACCAACTCAACAAGTAAAGTGGGATTACCTTCAACTCGTCGCACATAAAAAGAGAGCCGATACGCTTGGTTAGACCTAAAGCCCATCCCACGAAACCCCTCATTCGCCACCCCGTAAATCGCCGTGCCTTCAGATCTGATTCGTAAATAATGAGGGTTATCTAAGTCAGGTGGGTCGGTTTCAAGCACAGCAACTGACCCTTTGGCTAAACTTGGCGAGATGACCCACCACCCCATTAGTGCATCAGGAAACTCAAACCCACGGTTCTTCACCATCTCCGCGTACAATCCACCATCTGCGCCAAAGTTAATGTCCTCAAAAAATATTCCCCACATCGTAGGACTTATACGCGGCCCTCGTTTCGCCAGGTCCACCGTGACTTTTACATCAGCGGCATGCAAACAACACAACCCACTCAATAAATAAACAATCGCCTGTCTCATACCCAAACCAGCCAATTCGGTTGCGAGCATTTTCATAATCCAACTTTACCTACATTCCCAAGGTGCTTTAAACAGATTCTCGTAAAATACAATGTGCAAAACAACACTAATTTGTAGATTAAACCCTCAAAATGGATGTCGCCGTTGCTCCATAAGCAGGGAAGCCGGAAAGTGTGAGCGGGCAGCGGAAACTCAAATTCTGAATCTGCGCTTTTTGCCACCAAACCATCGCACTACCCAAGTAAAAATGCCCTTTTACGTGAAAACCATCCATCCGTTCTACCAACACAACAGCGAAAATTAAAACATAGCACCTCAGATACCAACAGAGAGCGGGGGTTTCGCGGGGAGTGAGCTAGGCGCAGTTGCCTGCAAAATTACAACACTAACTCACTACAAAAACCAATCCTGGCAGGGTATTTCGCGCCTTCTCTGGTGAAAGGGTTGTTTCCCACAACCGCGAGCCAAACCGCCAAAATAAAAATGGCTCCAGAGACAGGATTCGAACCTGTAACCCGCCGGTTAACAGCCGGCTGCTCTACCGTTGAGCTACTCTGGAACCGCTAAAAAATTTAGCGAGCTTCTTCCATAATGCAATAGCAATTTTAAGCCCCTAACAACGGGCAAGATCGACTCATCCCCATACGTGGTCTTTTCCCTAGAAAACACGCGTCATAACAATGACTTCCCCCTAGACGTGATTTCCAGAGCAATGTAAACTTCGCTTTAAGATGGAAAGCTATAGCGCTGGACGCGACGGTATAGAAATATGCCACTTTCCTGGAGGAGTTTTATTGACCCTGCCCAAACCTTTGGTAACTAGAGTAGCTGGGTTCGTGATCCTAATTTTCGCGGGGATTTTCCTGTCTTTCTTCTGCGGCTTGATCCTAAAACCCCTTAAAGGATCAACTCCCGGGTCCACAACCCCGTATTTTGTACTCATCGGCGTAATCCTATTTTTATTGCCCGAGATAATAATAGCCTTGTGCTTAATATTTGGGAAAACGGCGATTGAAATTGTTAATGGCCAACTTAGCCGCTTGTATACCCTGGGACCGTTCCGATATCGCAAGCATCTCCCGCAAAAACGCATCGTAAAGTTTACAATCAACCCCATTGAATCCTCACAAGCTCAAGACACCGAACCAATGGGCACTCTAATAGCTGTTTTTGAGGACTCCTCCTCGAAACCTTTGCTATCGGGATACAAAATCGCGACACTCGAGAAACTGGCCTCTGAATTAAGACAATTCCTACCACAATTTGACATGGAAACTCCAAATGTGGAAGTCAACCATTACACGCAAGCAGGTTGGCAAGATCTTCCCGAACGCCCCCCTAACTGCGCAGCTACTATCGTAGAAGATTCATACCAAACAGTGATTAATGTACCACGCGCCCCGATTTCACGGTCTCCGGCAGCCCAAATACTTCGATTCGCTATCATCTGGTTACTTATCACTACATTGCTGATTTTTTGCTTCACACTTTTGCCCGAGTCCAATAACAAGAAGCCGCACTCCAACGAGATGCTTGACGTCTTTTTCCTAATTTTCCTTGTGATTGGGTTTGCAATACTTGGACAGGCAGTTAAAGCCCTATTAACCACCGCCAGTATTACCGTACGTCCAAGCAGCTTGGAAATCTCCATCCAATCACCCTTCCACACTAAACGAATCAGCCTCCTAAACTCAGAGATCAAGGCCATCCGAGTGGTGCCAACGGGAAATTGTAACAACACAAATATAATGGAACTCCAAATCCATACACACACCGGTAAAAAGCTCGGGATTTTGTCAGGGCGCGACGCAGATGAATTACGTTGGATAGCTACTTGCATCCGCGCAAAGCTCAATAAACCTGCATTTAGTTACGAGGCATCTGAGGGAGAAGAAAAACACATTTAAAACCTTTCTGGGCTCACGCCTCATAACCAATTACATTACACTCGATAAGTTATAAGCCACGGATGGCTAACTGCAAAAACGCATGCGCTAGTAGTTGACCTTTACCGGTCGGCGTTCTTTAGCCCACCTCAAAAACAACCAATAAAAACCACATTTTTTAGACCTAGCTACTTATAAGCAGCCAGTTACTAGTCTGACCACACGGAATTCTTAGGAGAGCTGAGTTTCTGAACAAATCGCTCGATCCGATCGCAAGCCTCAATAAGTTGCTTGTATCCTGTAGCAAAGCAAGCTCGTACAAAACCTGCTCCGCCAGAACCAAAAGCTGTGCCAGGCACAACTGCTACCCGTTCTTCCTGCAATAAACGCACGGCAAAATCACGCTCAGTCAACCCAGTAACAGAAACGTTTGGGAACGTATAAAAAGTACCTCTCGGCAGATGGCATTGAAGTCCAATCTCTTTGAATCGCCGGACAATGAAATCGCGTCGCCGCATGTACTGTTCACGCATACGCAAAACGCTATCCCGACCATTTGTAAGAGCTTCGATAGCCGCCTCCTGACTGAGAATAGGCGCACACATCATTGCGTATTGATGGACCTTCATCATGGCCTCGATCAGTGGGGCGGGTGCACATGCGTACCCTATGCGCCAGCCTGTCATTGCAAACGCTTTGGAAAGCCCATGTAAAAAGATTGTGCGGTCCCGCATTCCAGGCAAAGAGGCAATACTGACATGAGTCCCTTCGTAAGTCAGCTCTGCATAAATTTCGTCGCTAATCACTATCAAGTCCTTTTCTATGCAGAATCGGGCAATCTGCTCAAGTTGCTCGCGCGTACAAGTGCCACCAGTAGGGTTGCAGGGCATATTAAGAACCAAAATTTTCACCCCGGGCTCCCAGGCTTCTTCAAGGCCACGCACAGTAAGGGCAAAATTATCTGATGCATACGTCGGCACTGGCACAGGAACTCCATGGGTAAGCAATATGCTTGGATGGTAACTTACGTAGCAAGGCTGGTGATACATCACTTTATCACCAGGATTTACCAACGCACGAAATGCCAAATCAAGTGCCTCAGATACACCCACCGTTACGAGGATCTCGTTGTCTGGGTTGTATGAGATTCCGAACTGACACTCCACATACCGGCTAATAGCACGCCGTAACTCAATCATACCCAAGTTTGACGTATAATGTGTGCGGCCTTTTTCCAATCCGTAGATTGCTGCCTCGCAAATATGCCAAGGAGTGTCAAAATCTGGCTCGCCTATCCCTAGCGAAATAACCCCATCCATCCGAGCTACTAGTTCAAAAAAATCACGAATACCCGAACGCGGCAAATTTATCACATGGTGAGCAATGTATTTCGACCAGTCCATAAGCCATTATTACAGCCCAAACCTACAAAACCAATTTCCTTCAAGGAGAAACGTCTAATCGTGTTTTGGCCTCTCCTTGGGAGCTTACCAAAAATCCTTGTTCCTTATATGTGCGCAGTAGGAAGTGGGTCGATGTGGATAAGACCCCTTCAATTGTTGCCAGCTTCTCTGAGACAAACGCTGCTACCTTATGCAAACTCTCACCAGATACAAAAACCAATAAATCGTATCCACCCGACATCAAGTAGCACGACTCTACCTCCTCAAACTTGGCAATTCGCTCTGCTAATCGATCAAAACCGCCACCCCGTTCAGGGGTGATTCGCACCTCAATTACTGCCCGGACCATGCCATCCTCACCCCGAGAAAAATTAAAAACCGGACGCCAACCTAACAATATTCCTTGGCGTTTTAGTTCTTCAATCTCAGCCTTTACCTGGTCTTCGGTAAGACCTAGTACCCGGGCCATCTCAGGAATCCCTAGTTGGCCACCAGTCTCCATCAAAAGTTTTAATACTGGATTCATCGCCAAGTATGTTTACAAAAACTGGATGGAAATCCACAATTTTGTTGCGTCGTGCTAAAAGAATTCCCCGCCCCAAAACCACAAACCTAAACCATCCCCGCACACAAACCTCATCACCCTCAACCCTTCTGGAGGCGTGACTTAGCAGCAACACCTGGGGTACGTTTATTGCCATTTCGAACTGTGAACCTAATCTGATCTAAATAATCAAGGATTGGGATAGCATATTTCCGACTCACCCCCAAAGCGTCTCGGAAGTCCATCGTGGTAAATACAATCGAATGCCGGAACAAATTTATCGCCGTGTTTTTAGCCTTTTCCAAAGCCGTCACATGGAGGTACCGCTCGTCCGGAATTCGTACTACCCTGCCACGATCACATAACACCATGAGCGCCCTCAGAATCTTTTCAGACGATCTTTGAAGTCTATTCGCAATCTCCTCAAGCGTGGGCGCATTAAACCCGAGTGACTCTACCTCTGAATCAACCAATTCAATTAAATCCAATAATTCATCTGCAATCTTTGGTTTCCATCCCGCTGGTGCAAATAACCGGCTTGTCTCTTGCACTAAACCCTCCTCCTTAAGCCAATTCAACGCCAATTCAACCAGCGCAGGTTCACGTCCACTCTCAACACAGATTTCTTCCAGGGAAGCACCCAATCTATGAGGATTCCGCGCACAATATTTATCCAAGATCGAAGCGATTGAACCACCTAATTCCCTAATGCGACTCCTATGAACCCACTCCCCCGTAGGGGCGCACCGTGCAACCCCTACTTCCTCAAACTTCGACAAAATAGGAGTCAGCTCAGCCTTAGTAAGGAGCGTTTCCCGAAGTAGTACATCAACACTTATCCCACTCCGATATTCTTTCAAAATGCACTCACACCAAGCCTCCGGATTTCCTAATGCAGCACGGCGTTGCTGAAGTTGGCTCAATACCTCAGGCGAACGCCGTTTAATCCTAGCATTACGTGTCCCAATTATACATCCCCCACCCACAGTTGTTAAATACCGATTGATTCCACCTGATAACATTGCACGTATTACAAATCTCTCGCCGGTCACAACCGGAATCGGCTTGGCAAACCGCAATTGGCTCACCTGTGTCTCACCTGGACGTAGTTTATCAGCCTCAAGCAGGTAGACCCGGGCAACCGTAAACGCAGTTCCTATATGAACCTGGACCTCAGAAGCGTGCTTCAGTACACCCTCGGCCTCAGGCAACAGTGTTAACTCAGCCTCTACTATTTCATACTCAAAACCCACTTCTGGCGCACATAGCACCATGCCGCGGCGAAGCGAGTCCGCTTCAAACTCAGGGATGTTCAGGGCTACACATTCCCCACTAAACCCTTGCTCCACTTCCTCACCGTAAACTTGCATCCCTCGAATTCGACCTTCCAATCGCCCCGGCAACATGCAAACCTTATCACCGCGCCTGACCGAGCCATGGGTTGGGACGCCAGTGATTACCGTACCAACCCCGCGAATAGAAAAGCTGTCATCCACCCACATGCGGAACGGGCCTAAAGCGGGCCTATCCTCACATTGGTCAACAACTGCATTCAGAGCCCGGAAGAATTCCTGGTAACCCTCGCCTGTAACATTGGAGATCGGACAAATCGGGGCCCCCTCCAAAAATGTACCTCGTAATAGGTTTCTAACGGAATCGATCACTTCTCTGCACCGTTCCTCAGAAACCAAATCAATCTTTGTAAGAGCAACAAGCCCGTGGCGCTTCCCCAACAGCGACATAATCCGGAGATGCTCCACTGTTTGTGGCATTACACCATCGTCGGCAGCAACAACCAATATGACCACGTCAATCCCATGCGCCCCAGCCACCATGTTACGGATAAAATCCAGGTGACCAGGCACATCGACCACGCCAACGATCCGATCATTCGCAAGTCGGCACCGTGCAAAGCCGAGATCGATTGTCATCTGACGTTGTTTCTCCTCAACCAGGGTGTCTGTGTCGCACCCAGTCAACAGCTTAACGAGTGCAGTTTTGCCGTGGTCCACGTGCCCGGCTGTACCAAGCATGATCTTCCGGCGGTGCGCCATACCGATAACAACTCAGATCATGTATTCGACCTTGCCTGGTCCACATCTGTGGACCCAGACCCACCACCAGTCTCATGGTCAACTCGGTTATAAACCGTCTGCCATACACGCATTAATGCGCCCGTGATAATTCCAAGTTGCTGATCAGTCACAGTACGCATGTCTAACAATACCCGTTCTCCTTCGATACGCCCAAACACACACGCCTGATCTAATCGTAATCTAGCCGCTAGTTCCTCTGCATCCAACCCCTTCATCTCCAAAGCTACCGCGACGCTAGGCAAAGCCTGTTCCGGGACGGAACCGCTGCCAACGTAGGCGGTGGAATGCACTATTTCAGCTTGGATCTCTGGAACTGAAGCGCGAATCATCTCCACCAAAGCACGGGCTCGCCTCTCCAAAACTTCTACAGGCGTCGACATAACGCGGTATAAAGGATGTAATGTTGCTAATCGCTCCGGCGCCCGAAACAGTTGCAAGGTGCGTTCGAGAATCATCAGACAAACCTTATCTACGCGCACTACACGCATCAATGGGTGTTTTCTAATGCGCGCTATCAAATCTCGTCTCCCTAAAATGATCCCCGCTTGAGCTCCACCTATAAGCTTGTCGCCACTGAACAAGACAATGTCAGCCCCAGCCTTAATTGATTCTTGAGCAGTGGGCTCATGAGGTAATCCAAACTGCCGCAAATCTATCAATGCACCAGCCCCTAAATCATCAATCATAATCAAATTGCGTGCGTGGGCTAATTCAACCAATTCCCGCAACTCTGGCTGATGGGTAAATCCAATTATACGATAGTTACTTGGGTGAACCCGCATAATTGCTGCTGTGTTTTCCGTGATTGCCGATATATAGTCCCGCAGATGCGTCCTGTTAGTCGTACCCACCTCAACCAACCGAACCCCACTCTGTCTCATTACATCGGGTAGGCGGAACGACCCCCCAATTTCAATTAATTGACCCCGCGATACAATCACCTCCTTGCCAGCGCACAACGCCGCTAAGACTATCATCGTCGCAGCAGCATTGTTATTAACTACAGTGGCCGACTCAGCACCCGTCAACTCTGTCAGAATCGGTTCCAATAACTCGTCACGCTCGATACGTTCACCTGTGCGTCTATCCACACCTATGTTTACATAACTTGTTAAATCTTCTGCGACCGACTCCAAGACCGATACAGGGTAAACTGCCCTCCCTAATCCCGTGTGAAGTATAATCCCAGTAGCATTTACGGCAGGCCCAACCCGCGGCGCACGCCAATCTGAAATCAGACCTTTTGCCAATGCCACAATTGCTAATAATGCCGAGTTACGATCCGATGGCACCGGCAACTCGCCATTTATTAGCTTGGCGCGATACTCTTCCACAACCTGCTGAACCCAGGACTTCAACACTGATATAGAAACGCCGCCGCTCGCTTCAAGTACCTCAGGGTGACTCAACAACTCATTCACCGACGGGATAAATCGGAAGGCTGACCGCACTTCTTCTTTCATATCCGATTCCTTTTACAAATCAGCTAACCATTTAGCGGCACCTCAATCAAGACTAACTACGGCGCCCTGTGGGAACCAATCCACATCAGACAGGGTATAGGAAGACCACCTTCCTCATGCTATACTTAACTTGACACATAAATGACAAACGGCAATGCCACCGAAACCACCGCCTTGATAGCTCACTCAAAAGCACAAGCACTTGAGTGGAGCTTAGTACTCATCAGCCAACAAATTGAATCTACCGTCCTCCCCACAACCAATCCAAATGCCTGGATCGTTAAGGTCGATCCTATCCACTTCCAAGCTGCAAAAGAGTTGATCCAACTCTACGAACAAGAAAACCAGCGTTGGCCTTTCAGATACTCTATCCCACAAACCCATATCCCATTCGACGCAACTTCTATACTCTGGGGAATTTTCACCACGGTCTTCTACCTTCTCCAACAAAAACATCCCATTATCCAACTTCTAGGCGTAGCCTCGGTTGACCATGTCCGACAAGGTGAATGGTGGAGGATTTTCACATCGACATTCCTACACGCCGACGTGCCTCACTTACTGGGTAACTTAGTTATTGGTGTGCCACTTATGGGACTCTGCATGGGTAGATTTGGTTTCGGCATAGCATTGCTCGGCACGTTCATCGCCGCTGCCCTTGGTAACCTGATCTCCGTCTCTGCATCTGGCTACCTCAGAATGTCCCTCGGCGCTTCAGGGGTCGTATTCGCAGCACTGGGTATGCTCACCGCACATTGGATCTCAGCTTCAATGAGGCTGAAAATCAGCTGGAGATACGTGATCAAGGCCGTGCTCGCTGCCGTGCTACTTCTTGTGCTATGTGGATTTTCACCCCAGGCCGATACCATTGCGCACATGGGGGGCTTCGTCATCGGCGTGATTTTAGGGTTACTCATTGCAACTCTCCAAACCCTCACACGCAAACTCTCCCTTAACGTACTCTGCGCCACTGCATACTTCCTCGGAATCATTACCCCCTGGGCCCTCGCTTTCGGGAGGTATTTGGATTAAAACGCCTGCCTAAAAACCTATCTAACTCAACAAATGGGTTACTCCGCTTTCATTTACTGGACTTAAGCAATCCAGAGGATATCGCCTCCAATTTTTCCCACTGGGCACCTTCACCATTGGAATGAACTAAACTCGCCCCTGTGAATCTACGTGGACGCTCAAAAGACGATCCCATTTTAACCACACCGTATGGATAAACGCCCCCAAGCAAAAGCATCCCTGCCAAAATAAAGGTGGGGATCCTCTCCACCCAAGGTATCTCGACACACTTAATATGATCCGCCGGCCCATGTACCGTGTTTCGGATCACCGTGAGTAGATACACTGCGGCAACCACTAACACGCCCACCGCCATGAAAATTACTTGCAAACGGAGTTGTGGGATCTCCCACGCACCCAATAAAACTAATACCTCTCCAACGAAAGTTAAAAACCCAGGCAATCCACAGCCCGCGAAACCTACAACCACAAGCATCGACGCCAACCATGGAGCGCGCCGCCCTAAACCTGTCAACGTGGGTATTTCGCTAGTCTTAAATCGTGCCTCTAGCGCACCAACAGTACCGAAAGCCAGGGCTGCCCAAATACCATTAGCTAACATTGCAACAATTGCCCCCGTCCAGGACATTTCCGTGCCGCCGCAAAGGCCCAACAACACTATGCCCACGTGGGCAATCGAACCGTATGCAAAGGTTAGGTTTAGATTCTTCTGTTGCAACGCAATTAACCCTCCGAATACGATGTTGGCTACCGCCAACCACGACACCATATGAACCAAGCAAGACGTACTATCTAAGCCTAATACCGAGGCCAATCGGAACAGTCCGTATATCCCAAACGCTTTTAACACACCCGCATGCAGCATCACAGCAGGCACGGGGGCCGTCATATAACAACCGGGCGCCCATCCATGAAACGGCCAAACTGTGCTAAGAATTCCAACCCCCGCCATCAACATCCAGGGGACAAACTTAGCCCCAAATGTATCTGCGCCGGCCACGTTTACACCAGAAAGTGCCGTAACGTCGAAGCTTGCTACACCCGGCAAAAACCGGACCCATATCAATCCAACCAAAATCAATAAAGCACCCACATTCAAATAAATCGCGGTTTGCAATGCTTGGCATTTTTTATCTGGAGTGCGCCCCCACAACCACATCAGCAAAAATGTGGGTACCAACGCAAATTCGTGGAACACGTACATGTAGAATAGATCTAGTGAAGTGAACGCACCAAATAGACCTCCAACCATTATCAAAAAAAGAGCAAAATACGAGCGTGGCCTATCCGATTCCAGTAACGCAGTCAAAAGTGCAGTCCCGCCCACCACCCCTGACAACATCGCCATTGTTACCCCGAGACCATCAAGTCCGAACTTGCCATTAATTCCTAACCCCGAATTGTTCAAAAACCATATTTCAGCGACAAATTTCCAATTGGCAGGCGTTTTCGCTCCAGCCAATGAGTACAAAATCGGCAAGGTTAATCCAACCAATAAACAATGTATTGCTCCAAGCCCCACCAGGCATCGCACCGCTTTGCGGTGGCGATCCCCCAACACAAAAATCAAGCCCGCAAGCACCAACGGCGGAAAGGCCGTAAAATAGAACAAATTCATACATTCAGATGCAACTTTCTAATGAGCAGCCACAAAATCACTGCAAGAACAAACATGCTCGTAGCAATGTATGCCCGCACATCGCCCACTTGAAATCCTCGTAACAATCTACCTGTCAGATCAAACGTACTCCGCAACAATTCGGGGACCATGCCACGAATTACCAAGGCGTCCATCCCACTGGTTATTCGAGTAAGCCAATTATAAATGCCGCCGATTACAACATGATAAATCTGGTCAATATAAAACGCGTTTTCGATCGCCCTTGCGATTGGTGTGGGCCCGACACGGTTCAAATAATAACCCCGAGCTTGAACCAGTAACGCGGTTAAAGCACCCACTAAAACAGCCACAATGTTCAATGATCCCACGCCCGTAAGGTGGAGAAGAGGCTCACGCATCGAAGAAATCCAGTCTCGTTCCGCCGTTTCCAAATCAGCATTTGCTCCCCCAAACACCTCATACCATCCCATCCAACCGCTTGCGAAAGACAACAACCCTAAACCCAAGGCTGGCATAATCATCAGTTTCCACCGCACCCCTATAGAACGAGAAACCTGCGAGCGTTCAGTACCGTGAAACACTGAGACGGATAACTGCGTTATGTAAAACCCACTCAATGCAGAACCCACAATAATCAATACGCAAAACATCCACCGGGCAGTCTTCGAGGCAGCAGCGACAATCATCTCTTTGCTATAAAAGCCCCCAAACGGCGGCAACCCGACCAGCGACAATGCTCCCAGCAAAAACAACACATACAACACCGGTTCGCGGCGTGCTATTCCACCCAGCCGGCGCAGATCTTGTTCACGACGCGCAAGCAGAATTACTACCCCAGCAACTAAGAATAGCAACGCTTTAGAAAACGCGTGGGTGACCAAATGAAACATGGCTACCGCCGGCACCGCGAGCCCTACCGCCAACATCATGTAGCCTAACTGCGAAATGGTCGAATACGCCAAAACCCGCTTAATGTCCCAACACCTACACGCCACCATCGCTGCGAAAACCGCTGTAACCAAGCCAACCCAAGCAATTACCTGCAGAGCATCCCCGGTAAACAACCAATGCACCCGGCATAACATGTAAACGCCAGCCGCAACCATCGTGGCAGCATGGATTAATGCACTCACCGGCGTAGGTCCCTCCATAGCGTCCGGTAACCACACATGCAAAGGGATCTGCGCCGACTTCGCTATCGCTCCACAAAACACCAACAAACCTATCAAAGTAGCCGTGGAAGTTTGTGCAATACTATGTTGCCACTGGCTGCGTAGCTCACTTAATCCAAGGCTATGGGCTCCTGCCCAGATCATTAAAATACCAATCAAAAAGGCCGCGTCGCCGACTCGATTAACCACAAACGCTTTACGTGCAGCATCGGCAGCGCTAGGGCGGTCAAACCAGTGCCCTATCAAGGCATACGAACAAAACCCCACCAGCTCCCAACAAACAAATAGCTGAGTGAAGTTTGGTGCTAATACCAAGCCTAACATCGTCCCCAAAAACAGGCTCATCAGAGCAAAATATCGACCAAGATCATCCTGCATGTACCCTAAGGAATAAATCTGAACCAGCCACGCTACTACGCACACCATTAAAGCCATAAAAAGACTGGCCCTGTCCATGTACACTCCCACACCGAAATTAGCAGCGTCACCCCATAACCATGGCACGCTAACTAAAATAGGTTGATCCGGAGCAATCCGCGCACAGTACCCAATTAGCAAGAGACTAATTGTAGAAGCCAGTACGGCTGCAATACCGTGGTACCGCGATTGCCTAGGTAATAAAAAATAAATCACTGCCGAGGCTAAAATCGGCACGACCGTAGCCAGTCCAACAAATCCAACTATCTTTTGTACCAAATGTGGATTCACCTTTCCAAATCGCCTAAAATACGGTCTAAAACACCATTACAGTTTCAAGTCCATTAATTCGTCTGCCTTGCCAGCACGATACCTCTTTTGCAACGCAACGAAAATTCCCAGTGCCACAGCGATCTCCACCGCAGCGATTACCAGTACCAACATTGCGACGTTAAATAGGACTGGATCACCAGTGGCAGCTCCTGCCGACACAAGTATCACATTTGCCCCCGCAAACATAAGCTCCAAACAAAGTAATAACGACACCAGCATCCGATGCCGGACACATCCAACCAGCCCTAACGCGACTAATAACACACCAACCACTGCGCATTTTGTATGGAAACAAATAGCCATAGGTAAATCACTTGGTTATTCGTCATCTGAACCTGCATATAAAAGTACTCCTGCAACCCCTAACAACCCCATCACACCTACAAGGGGCAAAATCACAAAGTGACGATCTAACAACACCAACACAATTTCAGCCGGGCTTATTTTGGTGGCCTCGCAATGATCTTCTACGCACCTGAATAACACCTTCATCAACCACACCAAGCACACAACTATAATCCCACCTGCCAAAAAACCCACCCACACCCGCAGGGGAACACTAAACCTAAATTTTCTTTCCTCGTCCCGGGTGCCAAACATCAACATAAAAACCATTATTACCACGAGTGCTCCCACATACACAAACAAGTGGGCGAACCCCAGAAATTCACACCCCAACAAGGTAAATAACCCCGCCACACCCACCATGCTAATACCAAACATTAATGCACGGACAACAGGATCCTCGGTGATCGGGTTCCACACTACCAATGCACCACCTACCAAAACCAAAAAAGCACAAAACCAAAATATCCACTCAGCAATCATACCGAACGATCTGGAGTTGCCTGCGTTCCTGTTCTAGCTTGTGCCATTTCAGATAACCATGATGTTTACCCCCAATCTCCAACAACCTATCCCGCCTAAAAATCATATCGTCCTTCCGCTCAACCACAAAAATGTGATGGCTCTGGAGAAAAATGGCCTCCTCAGGACATACCTCCTGACATAATCCACAAAAAATGCAGCGTAGCACATTCACCCGAAATTCAATCGGCATCTTCTCCGCCAAAGGCCTATCAGGAACGGGTCCGTCCGGACCAGGAGGCGACACAGTAATTGCCTTCGACGGACACACAAATTCACATAACTGGCAAGCCACACATTTGATATTACCATGTTGATCGCGAACCAACGCAGGAACTCCTCGATAGCCCAATGGTACAGGCGAACGCTCCTCAGGATACTGCACCGTAACTTTGCGACTCAGAAAGTGCCGCACCGTGACACTCAACCCATAAATAAAAGCACTTACCCCAAGCTTGTCCCATATACTCAGCTTAGGTCGTCGTACATGAACTACGCGTTTCAGTTCTGTTTTCATCTCCCAAGCCCTAATCCTCCTTTACCACCCTGCAATCAATAAGATCACGGCAAAAATGACATTACCCATGGCCAATGGTATCAATCGCCCCCAACTTAGATCCATTAGTTGATCAAACCGAAGGCGCGGCCACATCCACCGAACCCAAATAATCCCTAGCACCATCATTGCGACCTTACCCATAAACACAAAAACTTGTAATAACCCGGTCCACATAGACTCAGCTGCAGTTTCTAATCCAGCAATTGGTAATGTCCATCCACCTAAAAAAAGCGTCACTGCCACCGCAGAACCCACAATAATGTTTGCGTACTCACCCAAGAAAAACATCGCAAATCGCATCGAACTGTATTCCACGTTATACCCACCCGCTAGTTCCTGTTCAGCTTCAGGAAAATCAAACGGCGCTCGGTTAAGCTCAGCAAACAGCGCAACTAAGAAAGTCAAAAATGCAAGCGTTGTGCTCGGATTCCTCCACACAAACCAACTGGGTAAGGTGAGCAGCCCCCCAAAAACAGCAGTCTTTTCAGCCTGAGCTTGTACTATTCCCGTCAAACTTAGGCTCCCTGAAAACATTACCACTGGTACAATGCTGAGTCCAAACAAGACCTCGTACGACACCAGTTGCGCAGCTGCCCTCAACCCACCCAAAAGCGGATACTTCGAATTCGATGCGTAACCAGCTAGCAAAATAGCGTGCACACTCAAAACCCCAACAGCAAGCAAGTATAAAATTCCAACGTTCAAATCACTAACAACCGCCTTTTTCCCCAAGAAAACAGAACCAAACGGTATTAGCGCAATAACTAAAATTGCCGGACTCATAGCTAACCCAGCCGCCACAGTAAACAGCACAGGCCGCACATGGGGAGGTGTGTAATCCTCCTTGAACAACGCCTTTATAGCATCACACGCAGGCTGCAATAGGCCACACACCCCCGCACGATTGGGACCCAACCTATCTTGGATAAACGCACAAATACGACGTTCAGCCAGGATTACGTATGCCACCGCCGTAAGCAGTAACCCTAGCACCACCAAAAGTTTTACAACTACCTCAATTAACCAACTCATCCCATCCATAGATGGTCCAATTCACCTTTTACGCACCCCGTGCTTTTTACCCAATTACACCAACTATTCCAGCAAAAAACGCCGCCTCCCATGCCGTATTAAACCCCTCTGAAAAGAATTACCAACAGGGCTTCCTTCCCAAGGCGCATTCAGAATCACATACTAACAAAATGTCCTCCGCTCACCAAAGTCTCCAAATTTCTCATTTCGCGCCACCGACACTTTGTTCTGCGCGTGGTCCTTTTGCAATGATTTGGCATCTTATCGAAGCCCGGCTGCCAGCTTAATCCAAAATATCCGAAGTCCTTCGAGTACAAGAGTTGGATGAACAGCATCAATCTCAGGGACAAGCGTCTTAATAAAACTAGCGTATCCGCCTGTAGCCACAACGCGCATTCGGGCCCATCCCATGCGATTTTTTATTGCCTTGATCAATCCTTTGACCATGAATGCATGACCAAGTACCACTCCAACAAGCATTGCATCTCGCGTGTTCATGCCAACCACATCCTTAGGGATCGCTGGTTTGAGTAATGGGAGCTTAGCCGTTTTTTCATGCAAATACCTGAATCCCAAATCTAGGCCTGGGGCTATCACTCCCCCTAGGAATACACCGTTTGCATCAACAAGATTAAATGTCACCGCTGTCCCAAATCCAATTACAAGCACAGGTTTCCCATACAACTCAGCTCCTGCAATTGCGCTGGCTAATCGATCTGCCCCGATAGAAGGCGGCGCCTTATATCTCTGAACCATCCAGCGCACACACCGCCACGTAAACTCAATCGGTCGCACACCAAACTCCCCGACTAAAAAATCCTTCACTATCGGCGTAAGGCTAGGCACCACACTGCAAACTACCGCTCCATCTAATGGTTTATCGCCCAAACATTTCCAGAGCAAACTGCGCAAGCGCTTAAAATTATTTTCCTCATTTAATCCCACCCAAAAAGACTTCGGGATATCCACCTGGCGTTGGATTTTCTTTTCACTACCCAACCCCACGTGGACATACGTATTTCCAATGTCCACCAGTGCAACCCGCATTGCAGACAAGCCGGCTAACTTTGTTTTTCTAACGTGACATCACCACCTATAATTCGTTCCACTCTGCCCGTGCCCGTTCGAACCAACAGCGCACCATCGTCGTCAACACATTCGGCAAAACCTAAAATCTTTTTAGAACCACTATTGATTTCAACGAATTTGCCAATGGTAGTACAATGTGTCTGCCATTCTTTGATCACTCGGTCAAAGCCATTCTCAAGCAGCAAATGATACCATCGATCAATCTGCGTAATAAGCTCAGCTGCAAGGGAAGGCCGAAACACCGGATGACCAAGCTCAATTTGCAACGATGTGGCTATGGTGCGAATCCACTGAGGCAATTCCTGCTTTGTAATGTTCACATTTATCCCAATACCCACAATGGCATGCAAAATACGCTCCTGTTCTGCAGTCATCTCTGTAAGTATCCCGGCCACTTTTTTCCCAGAAATCACAATATCATTCGGCCATTTAATCGCTGGGGATAACCCAGTAACTCGCTGGATTGCATCCCTGGCAGCAACTGCACTCATCAGGGTTAATCGTGTAACCTGGTGCGGAGGAAACGGCGGCCGCAGAATCACCGACATCCAAATTCCACGACCCGGCGGCGAAAACCATCTCCGGCCAAGCCGACCCCGACCCCTAGTCTGTGCTTCAGCAAATATCACCGTTCCTTCCACAGCCCCACTATGGGCTAATTGATCAGCGACATCGTTTGTGGATGCTGTCTCCTTGAACACCACTATATCCCGCCCCACTGTCCGGACACGTTCAAGCCTTGCAATTAAATCGTCCGCAAGCAACACGTCCGGGGAACTTATTAGCCTATAGCCGTGATGTGGGTTTGCGTCGATTTCAAATCCTAGCTCCCGAAGACTTTCAATCCTCGCCCAAATAGCGGCCCGCGTGACTCCGAGCCGGTGCGCAAGCTCAGCTCCAGAAACACCCACCGTCCCTCCTTGACGCAATGCACGTAAAATAAGCGCATCCAGGTGTCGATCATGTGTGTGCGATTTTTCATTCTTATGCGTCATACTGTCGCCCATGTGACCCCTACGCTTTCCGAGCGCTATTCAAAGTCCATCCCTATGTCCACTGCAGGAGCTGAATGAGTCAATGCTCCCACCGAAATATAATCCACTCCTGTTTCCGCAACCTCTCGTACATTCGCCAATGTTATTCCGCCGCTTGCTTCAAGCTGGACACGACCAGCCGCCTGCTTCACTGCATCCCGGATCATATCAATTGACATATTATCTAACAGTACGACGTCGGCTCCTGCCTCAATAGCCCAATCTAATTGCTGGAGATCTTCCACCTCTACCTCAACCTTCAATTCCGGATACTTTTGCTTAGCAAGCTTAACTGCATAAGCAACCGGATTTGAGCTTATCCTGCCCAAAACACCCAGATGATTGTCTTTTATCAACACCGCATCAAATAACCCAAACCTGTGATTTTTACCACCTCCGCACCTAACCGCATACTTTTCCAATAACCGCAGGCCAGGTGTCGTCTTGCGCGTATCAACGATCGTTGCCTTAGTCCCCCGCACCGCCTCCACAAACTTTGCCGTTAATGTCGCAATCCCACTTAACCTTTGAATGAAGTTTAAGGCAACCCGCTCCCCAGTCAAAATGGGTCGTGCAGGTCCTTCTATCCGAGCCAAAATAGCACCCGCCCCAACAAAATCCCCATCCTGGGCATAAAATTGGATATCCACTGAAGTAGACAACTCACGGTAGACTAGTCTCACAACTGGTAACCCAGCTACCACTGCAGGTGTCCTAGCGCGAATTACCACACGCAGCCTCGCATCTGAAGGTATTACAGCATCAGTGGTTACATCACCACTACCAATGTCTTCATCCAACGCCAATCGAACAATTCTTATAGCTTGGTTTATGTCAAGTTCTACCTTTCCCATCAGGCCCATTAATCTGCCAAACGCGTTACATGTTTTCAGCAAAACAATTTGGCGCAACTTCAACGCCCATCAATCCCCACTATATTTATTTGTTATTTGCCTACCACACAACTACCCATTACTTTCTGTATATGAGACGCGACCCACTGACCTTAAGAACAGCCGGGGTATTTATACTTACACAAGTCTTACTCAGCCATGGGCTAACCGAGACACAACTCGGCGAGCCCCCTAAACCACCTGCATCCGTGGATGGTCTCCCACGCGTCCGATACCGAATTCAACAAAGCACGCCAACATTCTCAGTCGATACTTCCTCACGGGAACAAGTCAGAAACTTTTACAACGCGGTGTACATCGCATCGGAATCAGTGCCAATGAACTCTACTGCCGATCAAGCCAACTGCTTCCCTGGCACCAACGCATCTGCGTACTACGAAGCCACTTTTACACGGATTAATTGGTTCCGGGCAATGGCCGGCGTTCCGCCCATCACGCAGTTCGACCCCACGTACTGCCGAAAGAACCAACAAGCAGCTCTCGTAATGTCTGCTAACGGCGCCCTTTCACACTATCCGCCCTCTGACTGGTCTTGTTGGACTCAAGAAGCCTACGAAGCAGCACAAAACTCCAACCTGGCGCTGGGCTCATCCGGACCGGACTCAATCACATCATACATTTGGGATTTCGGCACGGGTAACTCAGCAGTAGGACACCGCCGGTGGCTTTTATACCCGCAAACCCGAATAATGGGAACAGGCGATGTCCCTAAACAAGGGCCTTACTATGCTGCAAACGCCACTTGGGTCTTCGACGGCCACTACTTCGACCCACGTCCATCAACTCGAACACCATACATTGCCTGGCCACCACCCGGCTATGTGCCTTACACAGTGGTATTCCCACGATGGTCCATTTCATACCCGGGCGCTGACTTCTCCTATGCCATTGTATCAATGAAAAGTAATGGTACCGTAATCGCTGTGTCACTTGAACCAGTTCAACCGGGTTACGGTGAAAATACCCTCGTATGGATTCCAATGGATCTCGACGCAAATAGTCATAGCACAACATTCCCATTCAACGGAACTGACACTACTTACGAAGTATTCATCACAAGTATCGCAAACGCACCATTTACAAGCGTTAATTACACTGTGACGGTATTTGACCCCCAGCTACCCGGCTCAGATTACGTACCACTCAACATCACTGGTCCAGCCGCACCAGTAATCGGTCAGCCCAACCTATACTCTATCCCACAAATCGTAAACGTAACAAAGTACCAGTGGCGCCATGCTAAAGTCGGCCCTACAAACATCTTCGATGGCGCAGAAGCTGGATTAGTTAACTTTGACGTTGCCACATCAAGCTCCTACGACGTGATCCAGCAAGATGTTAAGGCCAGAGGAAAATACGCGTTTCATCTAGCTCACCCTGAGCCCGCCGACCAAATCTTAACCCTCAAATATCAGGTGATTGTGTGCACCAACACTGTGCTCTCATTTCAAAGCCGACTGGGTTGGGCAACTTCCAACCAAATTGCAAAAGTGCAACTCTCATTAGACGAAGGCCGCACATGGATAACTCTGTACTCACAACCTGGTACCGGCAGCGCAGGTGAGCTCACCTTCACCACCAGGTCGATACCCCTCACCTTCTATGCCGGCCGAACCATACACTTAAGGTTCAATTATTCGATCAACTACGGCAGTTACTACCCTCAAACGAGCGCTGGTGTCGGATGGTACCTCGACAACATCCTCATCACAAATGCAATGGGTTGGATCGAACCCCCCAACATAATCGCTACCACCACAAATTCGCTCACACTTACACCAAGCCAATTAACCCAATTAGGATTACAAGCGCGCGCCTTACTATTTGATTTGTACCCAATCGAGTGGGGCCCCGTGCTCTTCTTAACCCCTGCGCCGCCCCCTCCAATCATCTTCCTTTACACACCCACGCTCTCCAGCAACAACGTGTATATACCATTTGAGCTGCAAGCTGGCACAGCCACACTGTTCACACTCTTAGAATCCACAAATCTAATCGCGGGTTGGAGCACTAACACCCAAGCCACACTTATTTCCAACAATAACACCTTGGTATTTGTGACTCCTTCAGTTGGTCCACTCCGGTTCTACCGCATTTTAGCACACTAAGCTACATCAACACACCATATTCAGTTTCAAAATCAGCAACTAAAAGTAATACCCATGTTGGCCTCAACAACCCAAACCCCAGGTATTTGGATCTCCTCCTTTAAAAGCTAACAATCACACACTAGCCACTTATGATCGTGCGTCTTAAGCAAGACCGGAATCAACTCCATTACAAATCCAGCGCAATTGCAAAACACACAAATGGCAAGATTATGTCCCGACCCAACTAAAACTAGAATCCCCAAACGACAACTCAATTGCCGCCATCCTGCACCCAATGACCCGTGGACCATCACGCTACTCCTTAGAACTGAGTACACTCCCTAATGCAAAACCCATCTCCTACGCTGAGCTCAACGTATTGCATCCCAACAGGGCGTGGGCTTCAATCCGGACACGTGGTAGACCTTCCCTTAATTCACTTGCTATAAAACAACCCTCAATACAGTATCTCCAAAAGTATGAGGCCATTTGCATTTTGCATGACCTTTCTGGCATTGTTATGCCCAGCCATGAACGGTTTCGAGAAAATGACTTTGGAGGAACTAGTGCAACTCGGCGAAAAACACCGGGTGTGTATTAGAGTCCCTGAATTCGAAACCACACCCGACCAAGTCAAAAATGCCATCTCAAATGCAATCGCCGAAGCCGAGAAAGACCTTGCCCGACTAGCCTCCCAACCATTGGACAAACTAACGTTCGATAACACCGTTCGCGCACTTGACGACATCGGATGGCGAGCCAGTCAGGTGGCTAGCAGAGCCGTGCTTCTGAAGGAAACCAGCCCTAATTCCGAAGTGCGAAAAGCCGCCACCGAAGCAGTCAAACAATTCCAAGAATGGGCAGTAGGATTAGACTACCGAGAAGACGTGTACCGGATTATCAAAGCCTACGCTGACTCCAATCCCAAATTGGAAGGCGAGGATGCTAAACTGCTAAAAGAAACTTTGCGCGATTACCGGCGCGCCGGCCTTCACCTGCCCAAACCGCAGCGAGACGAAATCGAAGCGTTGCGTAAAGAACTAGCTAAGCTCTGCACTGAGTTCGACCAAAATATCAATAATGCCCAGTGCACGCTGGTTTTCAGCAGGGCTGAGCTAGAAGGCCTGCCAGAGGATTTCCTTAACCTTCCCGAAATAAAGGTAGGCCCCGACCACTACGCCATTAAAGTCAACGTCTCATGGCAATACCTGACAGTAATGGAAAACGCTCGCAACGAACAAACACGAAAACGCGTCTTAATCGCCCAACACAGCCTCGCAAAAGCAGAAAACACTCCCATCTTAGAGCGAATCCTCGCACTGCGAGACACAATCGCGAAAAAACTAGGATACTCCACCTGGGCCGATTACCAACTCGAAATCAAAATGGCTCGCACTGCAGAACGAGCCATACAGTTCGAGAAAGACCTGATTGCCGCACTTGAAGAAAAATTCAAAGCCGAATTGGCAGAGATGCAGAAATTGAAAGCGGCTGAAACCGGAAATCCAGCAGCAAAAATTGAGCTTTGGGACTGGCGCTATTACGCAAACATGCTCAAAAAACAACGGTTTAACATCGACGCCGAAGCACTAAAAGTCTACTTCCCCATGGAAGCCACTCTGAATGGCCTGTTCACCATCTACGAAAAAATTTTTCACGTTAAATTCGTCCAGGTTGACCCGCCTTACAAATGGGTCGATGACCTCCAACTATGGGCTGTGTTAGATGCGCCCACGGGCGCCCCACTAGGACTATTCTACTTAGATCTCTACCCCCGCGAAGGTAAATACAACCATTTCGCCGTGTTCGACCTCATTAGCGGCAAGCTCTTGCCAGACGGCAGATACCACCGACCCGTCGCAGCAATGATTTGCAATTTTCCACCACCCCAACCAGACCGACCGTCCCTCCTTAAACACTCAGACGTGGAAACTATCTTCCATGAGTTCGGCCACATAATGCATCACATCCTCACCCGCGCTAAATACAGTCGATTTGCCGGAACCAGCGTCCCAAGAGATTTCGTCGAAGCCCCATCACAAATGCTCGAACATTGGGTGTGGGATAAAAAAGTTTTGGATTCCTTCGCAGCCCACTACAGGGACCCCTCACAAAAAATCCCAACTCACATCCTGGAACAACTCCGACATGCCAAATACGCAACCGAAGCTACACGCTACAGACGTCAACTAGCCTTCGGCATGATGGATTTAATGCTCCACACTACCATCTCTGAAACCAACAAACACCACACAATACCGCTCGCGAATAAAATCCTGAGCGAAGTCTTTCTGCCAGTGCCAGAAAACACCGCCCTCCCAGCTTACTTCGGCCACTTGACCGGCTATGACGCAGGATACTATAGCTATGCATGGGCCGACGTCATCGCCACCGATATGGCCACTAAATTCGAAGAATCTCCAGAAGGATTCTTCGACCAGAAACTCGGATGGCGACTCCGTACTGAAATCTACGAGCCCGGCGACTCGCGCGACGTCAATATCTCCATCATCCGATTCCTAGGCAGACCCTACAGACTCGAACCATTCCTCAAAAAGATCGGCGCTCTAAAACCCGATAAAAACACCAACACAGAGTAATTCCAACACCGCAAAAAGACCAGCTGCCGTCGGGAAACCAACTCTACCTAGACTTTAAGGTTCAACCTCAACTTACAAAACTCCACCAGCAAACTAGTTGTAACTGCTTAGCTCACAACACCCGAGCTCTTCCCCATACCCGAGCATACACAGTCCAATACTCACAACTTACGTAGGAATCATCCCTGGGCTGCTTATTACGAGCCACTCATCCATTAAGACTACGCGCATTGAAGCGACCACTATAGTGTAGGTGGTTCCCCTTCCGCTTACTCAGGGAACAAAAAACCACGAGTGGCTAACTTTACACATGCAGCTATAAGCTACTAAACCATTCACCATCGCCCACCTGGCAGAAGCCAGAATGTTATTGGTAAACACAGTCACCCATTTACAAAATCTCTTGAGCTTCGGAAAAATAAAAAGGATGCGACAAAAATCTCTCCTCGCCTCCCACTTTGTTTCGTTGCTTGAAGTGTTGCTAACTAACTACGACACTTATCTTTGCCTGCGGGCCATCGCTAGTGCAACCAACCCAACGCCTAACCCTAAAACAACCACACTCGGTTCAGGTACATACGCAATTAATAATTTAGGCCGCGCAGCCTCATCCGAAGACTCCTTGGAGCCCAAACCATAACCCCGGCCAGCCTCTGCCGTGGGCATGTCCACTATGAACGTGACTAATCCGCGATGGCTATCCGAGGACAAGCGACTGTTGAGGAAATTGACCAAATTCGTACCGGAAATCCTTGCAATTGAGCCTGAAACATACTCTTCGCCAGCAGTCCCATCAAAATCAACCACTCTATTAGTATCATAAGTGTTTTCACTCACATATTCAGCTCCTTTATTGTTCCATGTGAGCCATGTCTCACCCCAATCTTGGGGTGTGTTCCCTTCAACATCCAATAACCCTAGCACCCGAAACCGGCCCGTGGTCAAGCTATCGTTACGCTCACCGGTAGCGGTAGTTACTTTTGTGAAAGTTAAAGAGGCATATACAATAGGTGTACCAGCTGGGAGATCTGAAATATCAAACCGCACATATCCATAATAATCCCGTGTCGGAGTGTACGAGTACAGATAGATGTACCCTAAAGTCCCATAATTCCTATCCTCAGTACCTGGCTGGTTCCGAACATACGTATCTGCAACCGGTATGTACGTATTAGTGATATACTGCTGCGCGCCAGCTTGGAGTACACCTACCAAAAGCAATGCTAAGCTCACACCTCTAATGCTCATACCAGTTTTATTTTCTCGAACCGGATGGATTATGTCCATAGCCAATTCTGGCTATGGGGCTATACCCGGGGAAATGGACGAACAATTGCGATAGCTTTCTCCTGGGTGACCGCCCACTGGCAATCAAACGTCTTGGTATGGCTTTCTGCCAATCAAACTGGTAAATGTTACGGTGTATGGTTACGCCACATTCAGAAGCCAGCATTAACAGTGGGTTTTCCCCCTCCTCGTCCCCCTCCTCGAAACGAAAATTTTTACATCGTCTCCTGAGCTTTGTGGTTTTGTGGGGTGTGGTGGTTGGAGCGGTGTTTTCCCCATGGGAAATTTTGGCCCAATACCTGTTTTTAATCCTAACTATTGGGATCGGCATCGTCGGTCTGCTGGAATATTATAGTTTGTTAGAAAAACGGGGTGTCAGCTGTTACAAATGGTTCGGCATAATAGCAGGAATTGTATTAATCGTCGGCACATATCTGCACTGCACAGGACGACTAGGGATTTACCAAACGCCTTCGCGGGTGAACGATTTCCAAGCATGGCTGCTTGTGGCAATCGTCTTAGGCTTATGTGTCTGGGCAATGTTGTGGAGTAACAAGGGCAGTGTTCTTATTGCTACTGGCACTACATTGTTCGGCATAATCTACGTCCCATGGCTTGTAAACTTCATCCAGGAAATAAACTTCTTCCCAACAATTGGCGGCACCGGCAAATATTACGTTTTCTACTTCTTAGTGGTCACAAAACTAAGTGACACAGGAGCATACCTTGTAGGGACTTGGGTTGGTCGCCACAAGTTAGCCCCACGATTAAGCCCAAATAAAACTTGGGAAGGTCTTCTAGGGGGCGTTTTATCCGCACTCATTGGCAGCTTGATATTCGCAAATCTCGCCCAGGGTCATTTGGTGGGTATGACCACTACACATGCACTCATATTGGGTATTCTCCTCGGAGCCGGTGCAGCCATTGGCGACTTAGTTGAATCAACTTTTAAACGTGAGGCAGGAGTCAAAGACTCGGGACATTTCTTCCCAGGCATTGGTGGTGTGCTTGACCTAATGGACAGCTTGCTTTTCAATGCACCCATAATGTACCTATACCTGCGACATGTGTTAACGAGTAGCTAACCCTCACAGGCCAAAACCTGTGAGCACTCAATAGCTTATTCCCATGCGCACGAGAAACATTGTAGTCCTTGGCTGCACAGGGTCGATCGGCGCAAGCACAGCTAAAGTTGCCCGCGACCTAAGCGACCGGATACGTATAGTTGGACTTGCAGCGGGCCGAAATGTAGAAGGCCTGGCCACCCAAGCAAATGAATTTAACCCATTAGCTGTTTGTATCGCTGACCCGGCTCTTGTCACCCCCCTAAAAGAGAAGCTTCGGTATCCATGTAGCGTGTTCAGTGGGGAGGAAGGGCTTGTCAAACTCGCTACGCTACCCGAAGCCGATTTGGTGCTAGTAGCCATTGTTGGGACCGCGGGCGTAGTCCCTACTTTAGCAGCTATTCAGGCGGGAAAAACAATCGCCATCGCCTCCAAAGAAATTCTTGTAATGGCTGGAAGCATAGTCATGGCTGAAGCCCGGAAACACGGGGTACAAATCTTAGCCGTAGATAGCGAACACTCCGCCATTTTCCAATGCCTTGACGACAAACCAAGATCATCCGTGCGAAAACTCTGGCTCACTGCCTCAGGGGGGCCATTCCGCACCACACCAAAAGAACAGTTCGAAAAAATTAAAGTCGAGGAAGCACTAAATCATCCACGTTGGTCCATGGGTAAAAAAATTACTATCGACTCTGCTACTCTCTTCAACAAAGGCCTCGAAATGATCGAAGCCCGCTGGCTGTTCGACATTGAAATAGATAGAATCGACGTAATCATCCATCCGCAAAGTATCATTCACTCGATGGTGGAATTCGTTGATGGATCAATCTTAGCGCAGTTATCTATGCCCGACATGTATTTGCCGATACTGTACGCATTGACATACCCTGAACGCGTACCCAACGCCCGGGTACAAACACCCTTGACCGAACTAGGCCCGCTGACCTTTGAAAAACCTGACTTGGAAAGATTCCCTGCATTGAGACTAGCTCGCCGCGCCGGGAAAATCGGTGGTACAATGCCCGCGGTCTTAAACGCAGCAAATGAGGTCGCCGTCGAAGCCTTCCTCAACGGAAAAACTACATTCAACCGTATCCCTGAAATCGTCCAAACTGTAATGGAAAAACACCAAGTGATCCAAAACCCTACACTAAAGCAACTCTTCCAAGCCGATGCATGGGCACGCCAAGAAGCAGCAAAGTCATTGTAACACTTTCCCATGAGCATACTCTTGGGCTACGGTTTGAAACGTTGCACATCGCTCCCCCCAAGGTATATTAACTGAGCTCGTATTTATGGAATGGGTTAAAATCGCACTCATAGTGCTGGAGGTATTGGTCCTATTCAACGCCATTATCCTGGCTCACGAACTCGGACACTACTTAGTTGCACGCAAACGCGGATTGGCTGTCGACAGATTCGCCATCTGGTTCGGCAAACCAATACTTAAGAAAAAGATCAAAGGGGTTACCTGGTGCCTCGGCTGGATCCCATTCGGCGGTTACGTCTCTCTCCCACAACTTGCACCAATGGAAGCAATCGAAGGCAAGGTCTCCCCCGAGTTCCAAAATCTTCCGCCAGCCTCACCCACAGATAAGTTCCTGGTTTCCATTGCTGGCCCAGCAGCTAGCTTCGTCACGGCAATAATCTTGGCCTGCGTTGTGTGGGTGACCGGACGCCCCATAAGCGAAGCCGAACTTACAACCGTGGTCGGCGGCGTTAAACCAGGCTCACCAGCCGAAAAAGCTGGAATACAACCGGGCGACCGTATCCTCGCCATCGATGGCAAACCAGTAAACAAATTCTCCGGCATGGGCGATAGCATAATTTGGAGAATCATCACCAGCACCGGAGATTCCATTAAACTCGAAATCCAACGATGGGATCAAATCCTAACCATCGAAACCGGCTGGGAACGTGAACAAACAAGCAGATTCAGCCGCAAACCACTCCGACAAATTGGAATCTACCCAAAACGTACTCCGATTGTGGCAGCTGTGGTATCTAACAGCCCGGCAGCTACCGCCGGACTTAAGCCCAACGACATTATACTCACTTACAATGGTAAGCCCTTGCTTTGCCCAGAAACATTGGGCGATTTCCTACGAATCAACGGTACAAACCCCGTAACATTAAGCATCTGCCGCAACGACGTCGTGTTCGAACTTACTGTTACTCCCACATTCCCTAAGTTCGAACCCGACACACCCGAAAGTATGAAACGACCATTCATCGGAATCATCTGGGACATAACCGGCAAATGGGTCCTCGCATACCCAACCCCATGGGAACAAATCCAACTAAGTATAAAAGCCGTTAAAGATACATTCGCAGTAATCCTCTCTAAAAAATCCGACGTCGGCGCTCAACACTTAACCGGACCCCTAGGCATATTACGGATCTACTATGCCCTCTTCGAAAGCGAACATGGGTGGCGCCACGCGATCTGGTTCAGCGTAATCCTCAACGTTAATCTGGCCATACTCAACCTACTCCCATTGCCAGTGCTCGACGGAGGACACATCTTGCTAGCACTCATCGAAAGATTCAGACGACGACCCCTCGGGACAAAAACTCTGACACTCATTCAAAACGCGTTCGCAGCTATAATAATCTTGTTTTTGCTATACGTATCGTTCTTCGACATCCAAGATTGGTTTCCCAGAAAGAAAGATAAACACATCGAAATAAAGTTTAGTGCGCCTGAAACACCCACAAGTTCCGCCCCATCACCATGAGTTACTTCCCCATCTCGCCATATAAATACCGCCGCTGGAATACCCGGGAAATTTACCTAGGCAACCCGGCTCAGGGAGGCATCATTATTGGCGGGGATCATCCCATAGTAATCCAATCGATGCTGAACACAAACCCCATGGACGTGCAGGCATGCGTGCAACAAACTCTGGAGCTAATCCAAGCCGGATGCCAAGTAGTACGCCTCGCCGTGCCGACCGTTGCTGCAGCTCAAACACTCCGGTTAATCGCATCCGAATTACGCACCCGTGGATGCTACGTTCCGCTCGTCGCAGACGTGCATTTTAAACCAGAGGCCGCCTTGGAAGCCGCAAATTGGGTCGAATGTATCAGAATTAACCCCGGAAATTATACCGACCGTAAAAAATCAATAAACCACATTTACACCGAACAGGAATTCCAAGCAGAACTCAAACGCGCCCACGAAGCATTTGAACCCCTCGTTCTCCTGTGTAAATCCAAAGGCAAGGCTATTCGTATCGGAGTCAATCACGGTTCGCTCTCCACCCGTATCGTAAACCGCTACGGCAATACACCAACTGGCATGGTAGAAAGCGCCTTGGAATTTCTCGAAGTCTGCCGCCGCCTAGATTTCCATAACCTTAAATTCTCGCTCAAAGCCTCCAACCTACGCATCATGATACAAGCATACCGGTTGCTTGTACAGCGTCTCAACCAACTTGGCCCTGATGCTCACTATCCCATTCACCTGGGAGTAACAGAAGCTGGTAACAGCATCGAAGGTAGAATAAAAAGCGCCATCGGGATTGGATCACTCCTCTGCGACGGTCTCGGTGATACAATCCGCGTCTCCCTGGCAGAACCACCCGTAGCTGAAATCCCCGTGTGCAAACAAATCCTAGAAGTAGTCAACCTCCTCAAGGCCAAACCGATTGAGTTGCCACCAGACGTAAACCCATTCGAATGGCCCGTGGACCCCTTCCAGTATGCCAGAAGACCTACCATCGAAGTACCGCTACGGAACAACCTTACATGTGGCGGGCTCAACCCTATACGGGTAGTCGTAACACAAGCCCAAATGAGCCAACTACATAATCAACCCGTTGATCCTGCAAATCAACCTGAAGCAATTCTAGAAGAACTACCTCTACAAGAAGTAGATCCTAGAGAACCCATTAACATACCCAAAGAAGACGCTATCATTACCGTAAAGGACGGGGTGGACCTGCCCATAATCCCCGCATTTCGCCTGCTCGCATTGCGCCTCAAAAAACAGGGACTTAAATGCCCTATCCTCCTCAAAGACGTGTTGAACCCACACTTCTCATTCCCTTCCCTTGACCACGCCGCCTTATTCAGCGGGATTGCCCTCGGGGCTCTCCTTGTCGATGGCATAGGCGACTTGATTTTGGTTAGATCATTTCCTGATCCAGCCCAAGCACTTAAACTTGCATACACTATCCTCCAATGCGCCGGCTGTAGATTCTTCAAGGCGGAGTACATTATTTGTCCCTCCTGCGGGCGAACGTTATTCAACATCCAAGATGTGGCAGAAAAAATTAAAGCCTACACCCAGCACCTTTCAGGCGTTAAAATCGCAATCATGGGTTGTGTAGTTAATGGCCCTGGAGAAATGGCAGACGCAGACTTCGGCTATGTGGGCGGGGCACCTGGCAGAGTCAACCTTTATGTGGGGCAAACCCCTGTAAAATTCAATATCCCCGAAGAAGAAGCAGTAAACCACCTAATAGAACTAATCAAAGCCTATGGCCGATGGCGCGATCCTCAATAACCCGACAGGGACCCACTACTCAACTTAACCTAATAATTTGCAAAAAAAGTTTGACAAAAATCCGTAGCGTAGCGAAACTTACACTAGAATTTCAAAAACGGGAGTGGATATGAACAAGAAAAATTTGCTCAGAATTGTCTCAGCGTTTGCTATAGCGACTGCTGTAACGGCTTCTGCCGAACAGGGGACAGTTAAAGTGATTGGCCTCAAGGGCCGGGCACAATGCGCAACCGCAGCCGGTCAATGGAAAGACGTAAAAGTGGGTGACGTCCTTCCTGCAGGGGTTGTTTTTAGAACCGCAACGGATTCAATCTTAGATCTTCAGCTTGTCGATAGGGAACGCGCTGCTGATCTAACAGCTGGTGTTGTCTCCCCAAATACGCTCGTTTATCAGCCTGACACGGGATTAAAGCTTGGGCCAGGAGCCACTGGTCCAATTAGCCCTCGCGCTAACGTAGTCCGGCTAATGGAAAGCACCGTTTTAGCAGTAGATAATTTTACATGGACACCTACCGGGGTTGATGTAGTGGTGGACGTCCAACTTGACCTCCGCCAAGGAAAGATCTTCGGCATGACAAGGAAGATCACAGGTAGCTCAAAATTCGAAATCAAACTGCCCAATGGCGTGGCTCAAGTGCGCGGGACGGTCTATTCACTTGACGCGGAAGGTAATGCTGCAGTGGTCACCGGGCTAATGGTACTTTCCTTAGTTAAACCTGACGGCACAATCATCACTCGAGATATCAGCGGTAACAAAGGTTATATTGCTAAGGAAGATCAAATCCATGACTTGCCAGGTGTTATAGTTGATGACATCGTCCGACGTGCGGCCGAATTCGGTCCCTCATTAAGAGTGCCGCCCACTCCATTTACAGCCGACATGACCGTTTACTACATCTCTCCCGTTAAACCATAAGTCCACGAAAAGAGCTTAAACTTGAAAACCCGGAAGGCGGATCATTACCCCTTCCGGGTTTTCAGTTTTAATTTTGCAAAACAAGAGGTTAAAACTTAACTTTCCCATCTGTTTACCATTACCAATCGATTGCTGCAAAAAACCAGTGCAATCCTTCGAGAAAGCCCATAAATAACTTTCAATGCACCTGCTCGAGAACTCTCACAAGGAGAACTGTGTGCTGCGGCTTCAACCCCTTTACCATCCCAATGTGACCCCACAAAAACTTGCCATCACAACCCAAGCGTAGGGCTTCCAGGGAACTTCCACAAATATGAGTTACCCTTCACCAGAATTCTGTACCGATGATAGAACCCAGCCCAAAAACCGACATCTCTATCCTGCAGCAAGCTATAAGACCGTTGAGGGCACAGATGCATTATAAGTCCCCACCACGGTGGAACTCCGGTTTCCCAAAAACAATCCGCACCCACATAAAACCTCGGCACCTACCTAAAATTCGATAAGCCCCATGAACAAATCAAAATTACCATCCAAAAGTTTATTGCCTGCAATAATGCCAACCCGATCCTGCCTAATCGATCCTGCCTAATTTATATTTGCGGAATTTCCGCTTTTGCCTCTTACGTGCATCTCCTCCTAAAACTCTCGTTTTGAAAAGTAGAGCGATCTCACCACCAATTGACCTGCCAATCTTACCTTCTAATTTTTGGGAACAGGTTCCGGATTTGTAAAGACTCAGCTTTTGGTAGCCACAAACTCTATCTTGCAACGGAGTACACGGGCAAACGCCACCATCAAAATTACTGATTCCCAGCAATACTAACCACGTCAAACCCTAATGAGTTCACCATTGCAACCCCACACCATTAATTTTAAATTCCCGCTGTCAATGGCATCTCGGCTTAAAGTGCTAATTTCTGCTTACGGATGCGAACCAGGAAAAGGATCTGAACCTGGAGTTGGCTGGCAGTTAGCCACGCACATGGCTCGGCTTAACGATGTATGGGTAATCACTCGAGCCAATAATAAAGCTGCCATCGAAGCTGAGCTTTCTAAACATCCGATTGACAACTTGCACTTTTGTTATTTCGACTTTCCAGCTTGGGCACGATTCTGGAAACGAGGCCCTCGAGGCGTGAATTTGTATTACTATCTCTGGCAGCTCGGAATCAGGAAACTCGCCCGGCAATTACACGCTCAGGTGGGATTCGACGTTGTGCATCATGCTACATTCGTTAAATACTGGGTCCCGGCTGGAGTAGCTGTGGTAACTGCACCCTTTCTCTGGGGACCTGTAGGTGGTGCCGATACACCTCCACTCGCATTCTGGCCTGGTTTAGGCTGCCGTGGCTTTGTTTTCGAGGCCGCAAGGTGTCTCGCTAGGTGGATAGGAGAACATTCACCATCTCTCCACTTCACTGCTCGCCGTGCTGCCCTTGCTTTGGCTACTACACCAGCCACCGCAGCCCGGCTAAAAAAATTAGGAACCCGGAAGGTAGAATTACTAATCGAAGCTGCATTGCCAGAGCAAGAAGTACAAGCACTTAAAAAACTTCCTCCCCCGCCCTCCGAACCCTTTCGTTTCGTATACCTTGGAAACCTCCTATGGTTGAAAGGCGTTCACCTAGCTATACATGCCTTTGCAAGGTGCGGTCTGCCAAAGACTGAACTTTGGCTTATAGGCGATGGCCCTTACAGGGCAAAACTAGTTAATTTAGCGGAAAAACTAGGAATTGCTGGTAATGTCCGATTCTTTGGAAAGTTACCTCGACAAGTGGCATTACAACGACTCAGTGAATGCCACGTATATGTCCACCCCTCATTGCATGACTCAGGGGGTTGGGCATGCCCAGAAGCTATGGCTGCAGGTAAACCAGTCATTTGCTTGGATATCGGGGGACCAGCAGTAGAAGTAACCAATGAATGTGGATTCAAAATCCCGCTTCGGTCACCGGAAGAAACCGTCTATTTACTGGCCGAAGCAATGCGCCGACTTTACCTCGATTCTGACTTACGGCTTCGGATGAGCGCAGCGGCTCAAAAACACGTCGAAAAAGAGTTTACCTGGACCAAAAGAGTAGAACAGCTGAACAGCTATTATCACATGATCGTTAACACCCAAGAATAGAACCCGGAGCTTGCTTTCCTCGCATTAACAAAAATGCAAAATCGAAGGCTCCAGAACCGCGATCCAAGCCTCTTGCAAACTCCGCAACACCATTGATGTTTGTATCCTGCCTTACTTTGCCTACCCCGACCAAAAACATTCGCTTCAGCAAACGGGCCCTACTTGCCCCTTGCCGTTTTTAAACAGTCCACATCACTCTCACTCATAGTAAACCCGCCATAACTTTCCCTCTTGAACACGTCAACCTCAACTCATACCCCAAACAATCAAATCAGTTTCCTTAAAGCTTTACTATTTTCCGTCATGCCCGCACCCCATTCAATCTACCCGCTGGCCACGACAGGCCACTACTGGCACCCCCTAACACTCATATTGCCCCTCCTTTTTCCTATTACATGTGGTTTCGACAATATAAAATGCAAACTCAGGGGTAGACAGACAAATTCCCGAAATCAAGCTAAAATCAGAAGCTGTATTTCCACCAACCACCTCAACCAGGGAAGCAAATTGGATCTCTTGAGTTCCCATGACTCAAATCCCGCATTTCTGCTAAAACAGCCGCGTCACAAGTTCCTAGCGAAAGTAGCATTTATTACAACTACCCTAAGATGCCCCTTGCCCTACGGAAAACAGTGAAATACAATTTGACACTGGATGAGCCTCAAACTGTATGTCCTGATTCCGATTCTTTTGAGGTGTTTTCTAGCTATAGCCAGATCAACGATAGTTCTTATGGATATCTTCTCCCAGTCCTCCAGAAGTAGCAATCTGGTGGTGTGAGGCTACCTGGAAAGCTGGGCGTGAACGCCCGCTTCCACAAGCAATAACCGACGCGATCTTAATTGAGGCCGCCGGGAATGAATACGAATCATTCCAAATTCTCCTTAATCCTACCCTCCAACCTTAGCAACGTTACCGCATGGGCTTCGGATCTCATACATTAAGAGTTCCCGTCACACTGTATTCCCACAACCAATGTGGATACATTGTAGGTCGATTATGTACCCGTCGATACGCCTACCTCTGACCATGGCAAGCTGGGATGTGGGGAAAGTTTTCATGCTTAAGAGCATAAGGGTCATCGGTTTTTGTGTGAGTTGGTGGCGCGCTTGATTACCTGTTGGTTGCCTAGAGCCGATACGAATTCAGCTAGACCCATAGCTGCAAGGGCGCGTTGTTCTGCAGGTTTGGGCACATGCATTTGCGGCAGGCCTTCGAAGTGGTAGAGCTGGGGCAGCGCTTTGA
>Ga0078972_1000361_pt1 | contig 188300 bp, 162 predicted proteins | sample YelNatPaOPGAMG01_FD_67568 | JGI IMG/M metagenome (GOLD analysis project Ga0078972, IMG submission 67568) | Hot spring thermophilic microbial communities from Obsidian Pool, Yellowstone National Park, USA - OP-RAMG-01 (SPADES assembly) (version 2) | ecosystem: Environmental > Aquatic > Thermal...
TTCCTCTGCGTCCTCTGCGGTTTTTGACCATAAATTAAATTTATTTTCGGAAAAAACGAGTATGTTGACGCTGTAAACACAACAAACGGATGAAAATTGTAAGCAACATGCGAGTTCCATCGGGCCGAGAGGCTAATAAAAGTAAGGTAAGCATAACCAAAAGGAAGTCAGTAACTTAAAAATTATTTTCAGATGAAATTTTTCCCTATTCTTATGTCGCTGATATGTTGTGTTGCCAGTGTTCATGCCCAACCGATAATAGGTAATGTACTCAATCGTAACATTACCAGTCTTAATGGTAAATGGCATATTATTGTTGACCCTTACGACAACGGATTTTACGACTATCGCATGCAGGAAAATCCATGGGGGTTTTTTCAGAATCAGAAGCCGGCCAATAAAAGTGACCGTGTTGAATACGATTTCGACAAAAGCGAAGTTCTTAATGTGCCCGGAGATTGGAACTCTCAAAAACCGGAACTGCTTTTGTACGAGGGTAGCATATGGTACAAACGTTCGTTTGATTATGATCTGAAAAAAGGTAAGCGCCTGCTGGTATGGTTTGGCGCAGTCAACTACCGGGCCGATGTATACCTCAATGGCAGTAAACTGGGCACACATGAAGGAGGTTTTACCCCCTTTTTCTTCGACATCACATCATTGGTGCGCGATAAGGATAATTTTTTGATTGTTCGCGTTAATAATCAACGACGTGTCGATGGGGTTCCTACCATCAATACCGATTGGTGGAATTTCGGGGGTATTACTCGAGATGTGTTTCTGATCGAGGAAGATAGCCTGTTTGTCTTAAACTATCACATTTATCTTAACAATCATAATCCCAACCAGCTACAAGGATGGGTACAGCTGAATGAACAGATATCTGGTGAAACCATTCAGCTCGATATTCCTGAACTTAAATTGTCTGTTTCAGGGAAGACAAATGAAAAGGGGGTATTTGTTTTTGAGAAAAATGTTAAAAATCTGATTCGCTGGGAGCCACTTCAACCTAAGCTCTATTCGGTGTATTTCCGTTATCGCCGGAGCGTATTAAAAGACGACATCGGTTTTCGTACGGTTACTACGCAAGGCAATCGGTTGCTGATAAATGAAAAACCTGTGTTTCTGAAAGGGATTTGTATTCATGAAGAGATGCCTATGCGAAAGGCGCGTGCCAATGGATACGATGATGCAAAAATATTGCTGGGTTGGGCAAGGGACCTAGGGTGTAACTTCGTACGACTGGCACATTATCCGCACAATGAATATATGGTCCGCATGGCCGATTCTATGGGACTACTGGTATGGTCCGAAATACCGGTTTACTGGACTATACAGTTTACCAACCCCCAAACTTATCAGCTGGCAGAGCAAATGCTGGCTGAAAGTATCGACCGTGATCGCAACCGGGCAAGCATCATCATCTGGAGTATAGGAAATGAAACCCCCGTCAATGACGATCGCATCTTGTTCATGAAAAATCTGGCCCATAAAGTACGGCAGCTGGATTCGACCCGCTTGGTTTCGGCTGCCATGGAAGTGCATATCGACCCTGCCGACCCCTATACCTATCATGTCGATGACCCGCTGGGCGAATACCTCGATGTTATTGCCTGCAACGAGTACGTCGGCTGGTACGACGGTTTGCCCGACAAGACCGAAAAAATAACCTGGCAAACGAAATATAACAAACCCTTCGTTTTTAGTGAGCTCGGAGCCGGGGCACTCTTTGGGCATCATGGCGATTCCCTCACCCGCTGGACCGAAGAATATCAGGAGTACTTTTTCAATCAGCAAATTAAAATGCTCAAAAAAATACCTTTCCTCACCGGTCTTTCACCCTGGATATTGGCCGATTTTCGTTCACCACGACGGCAGCTGCCCGGTATTCAGGATTTTTGGAATAGAAAAGGTCTGATTTCTGACCAAGGACAACGCAAAAAAGCCTACTATGTTTTACAAAACTGGTACCGGTCGATAAAATAATTGTCCCCGAGATTAAAGTAAGAGTGGTATTTTCGGGTAAAAAAACTGCCGACGATAATATGCGCCGGCAGGGAAAAACAACACTTAAAGTTATAGCTGTGTATTTCCGACAAGGTTTGCCTCAGGGAATCAAGGAAACTGCATTTTAGACTTAACGTCCAGTGCAGTTTTCTCGTCCTTAATGCATTTTAACAGGGTAAAACCAAAATCGGTGGCCACACCGGCTCCTTTGGCGGTGATAATTTTTCCATCCTGTTCCACGTAGCTGCCAGTAACAATGGCTCCTGTGAGTTCATCTTCCATGCCGGGGAAACAGGTTGCCCTTTTTCCTTTGAGCAAACCCAGACTGCCCAGAATGGTTGGAGCAGCACAAATAGCTGCTATCCACTTGCCCGACTGATTGGCATTCAACAACATTTCGCACAGACCCTTATGGTCCTTCAGATTTTTAGTTCCCGGCATACCCCCGGGCAATACCAGCATATCGGCATCGGCATAAAGATTCTCTGCATAAAGGGTATCTGCTATTACTGTGACCCCACGCGACGAGGTAACTTCTTTTCGCCCCATTACCGATACAGTCACTACGTCGCATCCTCCGCGACGCAAAATATCTATCGGGGCTATGGCTTCTATTTCTTCGAAACCATCAGCCAAATGTATCAAGATCTTTCCCATATCTTTTACTTTAAAAGTTTACCCATAAAATTACAAAATTCTGTTAGCTGAAACCAAAATTACAGGAAAGTATTTTTTGCATTTTAATTTGACTCATTTTATGCGATGGGTCTTAGCTTTTTATTATTACAAAATACCTGCAGGAGCTATTTTTAATGGTTAATTTATCCTCCTGACGTTTATTAACATTCACTTTTGTATGTTCAGTGTATTATAACATGCTTGTTTTGTCAAAAGAATTAAATATTTTCATGTATTTTTGGCAAAACATGAGAGTTATGGATACCCTTGTCAACCGGCTTTTTCTGCAGGTTTATCATCATCGTCAACATGCCATAGAACATTATTTTCAAAAGGGCTGGGAAATACAGGAAGCGCAATTTCATCAGCTAATAGAGACAGCACGACATACACAATATGGTCAACAGCATCATTTTAAGCAGATAAATAGTTATTCGGATTTTCAACGTCTTGTTCCCATAGTGCATTACGAGGAGTTGTATCCATGGATTGAAAAAATCCGGCAGGGGGAAAAAAATGTTCTCTGGCCGGGTCAGATTCGTTGGATGGCTCGTTCGTCGGGGACTACCAACGATAAGAGCAAATTTATTCCTATAACTCCTGAGGCTTTGCGCCAATGTCATTATCGAGGTGGGGCAGATGTATTGTTGTTGTATTTTAAGAATACGCCCAAATCCCGACTCTTTTCGGGAAAAACCTTTACGCTTGGTGGAAGTCATCAGATCGATAGGTCGGGTCATAGGATACGCTGTGGCGACCTGTCGGCTATTCTTCTGCAGAATATTCCCCGATGGGCAGATTATTTCCGCACTCCACCCCGAAAGATAGCCTTAATTGCCGACTGGGAAATAAAAACAGAACGCATGCTCCCACTGGTTGCCCGGCAAAATGTTACAGCTTTTGCAGGAGTGCCGTCGTGGAATCTTGTTTTTCTTCAAAGGTTGCTTACGTATACCGGAAAATCAAATCTGCTTGAGGTTTGGCCTAACCTGGAATTATTCATGCACGGTGGAGTTAATTTTGAACCATACCGCGAACAGTTCCTTAAAATAATTCCTTCGGATAACATGCATTATCAGGAAACATATAACGCTTCAGAGGGTTTTTTTGCCATACAGGATAATCCGGCAGATCCCGCCTTACTGCTGATGCTCGACTATGGTATTTTTTACGAATTCATTGCCATGGACGACTACCAGCAGGGTCGGCTGAAGGCTATCCCCCTCTCCGATGTTAGGACAGGGGTAAATTATGTACTGGTTATTTCGACCAATGGTGGGCTGTGGCGGTACATTATTGGCGATACCATAATGTTTACTTCTGTTAAACCCTACAAAATCATTATTACCGGACGCACTAAACAATATCTTAACGTTTTTGGCGAAGAATTGATGGTACATAATACCGACACGGCCATTGCTTACGCTGCTGCTCAGACCCAATGTGTAGTTCAGGAATATACGGTGGCCCCGGTTTATATGAACAGTAATACCCAGGGTTGCCACGAATGGCTCATAGAATTTGTAAAAGCCCCCGATAATCTTGAACAGTTTGCTCAATTGCTTGACGATAAATTAAAGCAGCTCAATTCCGACTATGAAGCCAAGCGATACAAGGATACTACACTGCGACAGCCCATTATTCGGGTTTTGCCCTCCGGTACATTTCATCAATGGTTTGTCAGCCATAATAAAGTTGGCGGACAAAATAAGCTGCCCCGCCTTTCCAATAGTCGCCGTTATGTCGAAGAATTGATCACATTGGTCAATTCTGATTCTTCCCATAGGATACGTTAACAATATTTTTTGTTATTTTTGATTACTTAATCAAAATATAAAACACACATGCACATAGCTATTGGAGGAAATATAGGTTCGGGGAAAACTACACTGGCCGAATTATTGGCCAAGCATTATGGTTGGGAACCGCATTTTGAAAATGTCGACGATAACCCATATCTGGCCGATTTTTATGCCGATATGCAACGATGGGCTTTTAATCTCCAGATCTATTTTGTTAAAAGCCGTTTCGAGCAAATTCTAAAAATCAAGAAAGCCAACCATACGGTGATACAGGATAGAACTATTTATGAGGATGCTTACATCTTTGCTCCCAACCTGCACGATATGGGGCTAATTTCGACCCGTGACTATGAAACCTATCGCGGCCTCTTCGAACTCATGTCGTCGATGGTATCACCTCCCGATTTACTTATTTACTTAAAAGCTTCGGTACCTACGCTGGTTAAACAGATTCAAAAACGGGGGCGAAAATACGAGGCTTCTATCCGACTCGATTATCTCCAGAACCTTAACGAACGTTACGACAATTGGATCGATAATTATTCAGCAGGCAAAAAACTTATTATCGATGTCGACAACCATAATTTCGTCGAAAATGCCGATGCGCTTAGTTTTGTGATCGATAAAATCAATGCCCAGCTTCATGGTCTTTTTTGAGGGCATAGTTATATTGCTGGGTTAATATTGTTAATAAAAATTTCCCATTCTATACTTTTGGATTCCTTCTCAGGGGGTAGTGAAAAATGAATATGTTTTAGATCAATGGTAAAGAGGCAATGAAAAATTTTCGGATGAGGTTATGCATTTTCTGGCTATTTTTTGTGCTTTGCGTTCCCTTGGATGTGTGGGGTCAGTATACCATTATGGGTCAGGACCGACCAGATATTGAATGGAGGCAAATCAAGACCGATAAATTCAGGATTGTGTATGACAAGAATTTTGAGGATGAAGCTCAACGGGCAGCAGCGTTGCTCGATTATACGCTTACGCTTACCGGTAATACCTTAAATCAGTCACACAGACGGTTAAAAATACTCATCCATAATCATACTGCCGTGCCCAATGGTTTTGTAACGTTGGCTCCGGCACGGATGGAATGGTACTCTACTCCCCCGCAGGATATGTATGGTCAGGACTGGTTTGAACAACTGGTCATTCATGAGGGACGCCACTGGGCTCAGATCAATCGGTTGCAAGTGGGTAAGGTCAGATTATTTCGCTATGTCTTTGGAGAAATAGGTTGGTCGGTTGGAGTCGCTCAGGCACATCCCTGGTTTCTCGAGGGTGATGCTGTTGTAACGGAGACAGCTCTCTCTGCCTCGGGTCGGGGAAGATTACCCTCGTTTGAAATGGGTTTCAGAGCCATTCAGCTTACCTATCATCGTCCCTATCCTTTCCGGAAGAGCGTCTTTGGCGCTTACGACGTGTATGTCCCTAACCATTACGAACTGGGATATCTAATGGTGGCCTATAACCGGTTAAAATATGGCCCTGAACTATGGGAGAACGTCCTCGAAGAAATCGGTCAGAATCCTTTCCCGGCTCCTTTTAACATTGGCCTGAAGCGACAAACAGGATTGAATCGTGAGAAACTTTACAAAGAGACTTTCCGGGCACTCGACAGCATGTGGACCGAAAAAGAAAAAGGTTTAAAGTATAACTACTTTTCGGTGACTATCCCGTTGCTTCCTAACAGTTATACTGCCTATCGGAGTCCGCAGCGATATGGGGATAAAATAGTGGCCATAAAAAATGGTCTTGATGATGCACCGCAGATAATCCTCTTTGACCCCTCTGTCAATCGCGAAAATATCTTGGTAAGAACTGGGATTGTTCCCTCGGATCGAATAACCCTCCGCAACGGTATTATTTACTACGATGAATTTCAGTCGCATGTTCGCTGGGGCAATGAGGTGTATTCGGTCATTAAAGCTTATCATATAAGTAGTGGTAGGTTAGTTGTCCTGACGCAAAAAAGCCGCTATTTTGCTCCCGCTCCTTCGCCTTCGGGACAGCGGTTGGTGGTGGTTGAGAATGATACGCGCGGAGAGAATTATCTGACGCTTCTTGATGCCAGCAACGGAAAAGTATTGCAGCGTTATCCGACGCCAGGAAATGCTGCTGTTCAGCTGCCCTCCTGGGCACCTGATGAAAACAACATTGTATGCACTATGGCCGATACCGCAGGAAAAAGCCTGATAGTGCTTAATACAGCCGAAGGCACTTGGCGGACGATCCTCACTGTCAAAAATCACGACCTGAGTTATCCGGTTTTTGCCCGACAGTATATCATTTTCAGGGCAACTTACTCGGGTATCGATAACATTTATGCCTTGGATACTGCAAATAACAAGGTTTACCAGCTTACTTCAGCCCGTTTTGGGGCTTTCGACCCTTGTGTCGATACTTCTGCAAATAAGCTATTCTACTGCAATTATGATGTCAGGGGTTATGAGGTTGTAAATGTGCCTTTGAACAGGTTGACATGGTTGCCTCTTGAAGAGGTAAAAAATGTATCCCTGAATCTGGCCGATGCTTTGCAACAACAGGAACCGGTAAAATTTGACCGCAGTAGTATCAGCTACAAACAGTATGAATCCCGCCCCTACCGTCGTTGGCAACATGCCATAAATATTCACAGCTGGATACCGTTTTATATTTATGTCCCCAAGAATTCCTTACAATCTCCACGGCTTTTCCCAGGTTATCAGATTCTGTCGCAAAACCTGTTAAGTACCCTCGTAATCACCGGTGGGCAGGGGTATTACAACAAAAATTTATATAATCAGCTTGAAATTAATTATTTGACACATTTCCCAGTGCTTCAGGCAGGAATACAGCAAGGGGATACAGTTCAGCGCATCCATTTGCAGAATAATGATAATATAAATTTGCGGGAGAAAGAGTTTAAATTTTACTCGGGAATTAGTCTGCCGCTTAACTTTAGTTCTGGTTCAGGCATATTCACGGTTATGCCATCATTTACTTACGAGCATACGAATGCTTATTATCGTGCCTATAATCTGATTAAACAAGGGCAAAATACCCTGTACGTTACTTTCAATATGACCGGATATCGAAGGCTGGCGCCAAGGGATTTTGTGCCAAGGATCGGGCTGATTTGGGATGCTGTCCTGACTCATCCGCTTACTGGTCAATCGTATTTTGCTACCCAGTTTACCACCCGTGCAAGTATTTTCCTACCCGGTTTGATGAATCATCATGCCTTTAATTTCATTGTGGCATACGAGAATCAGACAAATAAACCCAATCTCTACAGTACCCGTCTCGATCCTCCAAGAGGGTATGTGGCTATTTGGGATTCTTTAAAACCATATCTTAAAAGTGTGCAACAATATTCTGTCGACTATTACCTGCCTGTAAGCTATCACGGCTTTACAGCGCTGCGCGTAATTTATTTCAAATTATTTGCAGGTTCAGTATTTTTCAGTACTGCCATTACTCGTGAATATCAATCCCAATGGAAAATTTACCAGACTAATTATTATTCAGCAGCAGGCTATCAGCTTTTTACCGACTTTCACCTGTTTTTCTTTCCGGTAACCTTCAGATTGGGTTATAATTATTCACTGCAATTGGGTAAAGATAAGGTGATGATTGAGCCTTATCTGAGAATTAATTACAGTTTTTAGCCAACAGGTAGGGTAAAAATACAATTATTCCGATAGCTGCAGCAGCAATTGCAGCGATTAATACTCCGGCAGCAGCAACGTCTTTGATGAAAGCTGCCTGTGGGTGATGTTCAGGCCATAGCCGGTCCGTCAATTTTTCAATGGCGGTATTCAGCGCCTCGGCTGTCAGCACCATGGCAATGGCCAAAATCACCAACGCCCATTCCCATGGCTTTATCCTGAAAAATAATCCTGCAACAACCACTGTCAATGCAGCCGCCAGATGAATTTTAGCATGCATTTCGGTCTTGAAAAATATCCTCAATCCCTTGAAAGCGCATCCGAAACTTTTTATTTCTTTTTCAATCCACTTCTTCATCTGCGGTAATCCTTAAATACTATTTTTTTGCGTTGTCCCTGTTGTGGTCAGTTGATGGTTAACTATCGGGCCATTGTTTACAATAAAACGAATTAAGCACTTGGCCAATATTACCAATATCATGACATCTGGCTATTTCTATGTGTTCAACCTTTTGCTCGACGAAGTCTGTGACTTCGCCGCATGTAAATGGTGGTCTTGACACCCACGTAGCGGTCAAATTTGCCGATATTTTCCAATACTCAATCTGGTCAATCGTTGTCCTACCTTTTTTCCATTTTGCGTTCTTTGCGTCTTTTCTTAGCGACCTTTGCGGTAATTATAATAATCACATATTCGGCAACTTGTAATTCTTTTCGAATCAACGGCGAGATATATCTTATGCCGTATGTATATCATTCACCATGTGCCTAATTCAATCAATAAAAATAGTTGTTTAATACCCATACTTTTTGTGCAACCATTGATTTGCCTTATAGCTAAGGTATGCACTGGCCGATCCAATAATTGCACCCATCAATACGTCGGATGGGTAATGTACTCCAAGATGCATCCGGGAATAAGCCACAGTCCCAGCCCATAGATAGGAGGGAACTATGATGTACCATCGGGGATATTGCAAACTTAACGATGTAGCTGTGGCAAATGCCAGACTGGAATGTCCGGATGGGAAAGAAGGACTGCCTCCGTCGGTTTTTTTCTGAAAAAGTTGAGGATATGCATCGAACGGACGTGGACGGTTTATAGCATATTTTAATGACAGCGAAATTGCTCCTGTAATTGCATAGGAAGCTGTTATGACCAAAGCATTTCGTAGGGTTGTTGAGTCATTTTTCAGCCATCCCATGGCAAGCATTCCGGCAGGTACCCCTAACGAAACGAAAGTTGTTGAATTGGTTACCCACCGGAAAGCCTCGTCGGTCTGGGTGTAATGTGGAGTATGAATCTGCTGCAATAACCTGACATCAACATTTTGCGCCCGTCCCAAAAGTTCCAAACAGAGCATAGGCAAAACAAGCAAAATTCTGGCCATGGGGATTACTACTTAATTAAATTAACCAGCGTGATTATCATCACTGCCAAAGACGACATGCTTGTTGCTATTGCCAGTGTTTCCTGTGGGGTGAGTCTGTCTTTCTTTTCTGCTTTCTTGGGGATGATAATTTCACTACCCGGTTCAATTTTGGGATAAAATCTTATGCCCAGCACGGAAGTTACCGTTTTAACCGTACCATTGGGGTAGATGACAAAAGCTTTTGAGGGAAGGGCGTTAGGACTGAGTCCCCCAGCCATTTTGGTGTATGAGCGAAGTCCCAATCCTTCTTCGTATCGCACAGTTACAGGGAATAGGACTGCTCCACTCAAGCGGACCGTCTCAAGGCGTTTGGGAATTTCAAGCCTGTCCCCATCCTGAAGTAATAAATCGTAGTTCGATCCCGGATTGGCTAATATTTTTTCCAGATCGATGCCGATAAATTGTTCTTTATCAAATGAGGCAATGAGTTTCAGAGAATCTTCAATTGCTACCTGTTCGATGGATTTAAGCAATTTTGTCCGCATTTTTACATCCTCTTTTACCTGTCGGTACAGGCGAGCTCCTCTGACATAGGCTTCTGGTGTTAGTCCTCCGCTTCGCTTAATCAAATCGGATATGCGTTCGGTTTTTGACTGAATAGTATATGTGCCGGGAAATAATACCTCTCCTAACACTTGGGCCTGTGTTTGTACCTCATATCCCGGGCTACGACGGATATAAATCTTGTCATAAGGTTCTAACACAAAAGCCGACGCCGAATCGGACAGGGTTAGATTTTTGGAGACATTAAAAAGTCTAATAATTGCAATCTCAGGGGTCAGTTGTGTGTAATCCTGGTTTTTTACCCTTCGGGCTACCTCTACCCTGGCTAATGAAGCAGATTCCTTAAATCCTCCGGCAAGTGCTATCAGATCCGACAGCTTCATGTTTTTAAGGTAGGGATAAGATCCCGGTATTTGTACTTCACCGGAAATATCAACGGTAAACTTTTCTTCAAGCTCAAAGATGGAGAAAACATGTACCAGATCTTCTTTTTGAAGGGGAAGATTATAGGACGTATCACTGAGGAGGCGTTGGAGGTCAATAGATAGTGCTTCTGTTTTCAAATTTGTCTGGAGCCGGTAAATAATAGCCCTGTCGGTAAAAGCATCTTCCCGGATCCCATCGGCTTTCTCTATTAGATCCCGCAGGGTCATCCCTTCGGTAAGTTCATAAATTCCGGGTCGGAAAACAGCTCCCGTTATTTCTACACGGTTGGCAAAACGATTGAGTACCGGCTCAACCTTTATCATATCTCCATCCTGTAGCTGAAAACTGTTAAAAGCGTTGCGGGTAACTTCGGCTACTGAAAATTCTTTATCAGTTTTTCGAACCACCTTAATCCGGTGTTGGTACGCCATGTCGGTGAATCCGCCGCAGTAACGCAACAGGTCGGCCAGTGTTTCCTTGTCTTTCATTTCAAAAAGTGCGGGCACCTTTACTTCTCCTGTCAGGTCAACCCGTTTGAGGTAGGGCTTTACCAAAATTACATCCTGATCCTGTAGCCGGATATTAGATTTTTGCTCACCGGTAGTCAGAAACTCATACAGGTCAATGGTCGCAACTGTTTTGTTTTCACGGATTACTCTAATGTCTCTGAAGCTTCCTTTTTCGGAAGGGCCGCCAGCTATGTAAAGTGCATTAAATACAGTGGCCAGTGAGGGTAGGGTATAGGTGCCAGGAAAATTAACTTCACCTACAATATTGACCTTGATGCTTCGTAAGTTACCCAGGTTTACCTGCGCAAAGGTATTGGGGTGGGGACCAGTAAGTCCGGCATATATCGACGAGAGTCGCCCAATGATTTGCTTGGATGCTTTTTCAATCGTTAGTCCATTGACAAAAATAGGTCCAACATTGTCGATAAAAATATATCCTTCGGGGTTGACGGTCAAACGGTAGTTCTGCTGCGAGGCCCCCCAAATATCGATTACTATTTCATCCCCAGGTCCCAACTGATAATTCTGAGGTGTGGCAATGTTCAGGCTGGGCTCAAAAGTCAGTTTCTTTGACGTAAAAAGGTACGAACCAAAAATCACCTTTCGGGGAATGGTATCAACTAAACCGGCAAATAAGAGATGTTCAAGACTTAGCGAATCATTCCGCATACTCTGAAAATACGCACTGTCGTTATAGGTGCGTAAATATGAAGTTGTTTTACCCGTAGTTCCTGTCTGTTGCGATGAGGTATTTAGCGAAGCTATTCGATTGCGTAGCTTCTCAAGTTGTACAGCACTCATACCACGCGCCAGTGCAGCTGCCTCGAGTTGCGCCTGACTCATCCCCGATTCTTTGGCTCGGGTGAGTATTTTTTGTATTTGGTCGTCACTGAGCTTGTCTACATCAATGGTTTTCAAATCCTGAGCATGTAAAAGCATCAGGCTACTAAAAAGTAATGTTGCAAGGAATGAAAATATTCGTGTCATAAACCCTAAAATTTATAAACTCCAGTAATTGAATTTTTGTCTTAACGAAAAATAAACCGATTTCAGATCGAAAAAAATATATGGGGGGCGTAACATTTGTTTAAGTTCTTGCTCCGAAAAATTTAAAAATTCCTTGTGAGGAACTGCCAAAACAATTACATCGTATTGTTTGTTGCGGTAATCGCTTATCAATTTTAATTTGTAGTATTTTTCTACTGCCCAAGCATCGGCTCTTGGGTCAAAGATAGAGATATTTTTTACGCCAAACGACTGCAACTCGTGTACCAGATCGACTATCTTCGAGTTGCGGGTGTCGTTGATGTTTTCCTTAAAGGTGAATCCCAGTATCAGTATTTCGGATTTTTTTACATCTTTGTCACTATTGATGAGCGCTGTGATAATATTCTTGGCAACAAAGGCTGCCATATTATCGTTCATAAATCGACCAGCATTGATTAGCTGGGGATGATAGCCCAGTTTGGCTGCTTTATAGGCAAGATAGTATGGGTCGACACCGATACAATGACCTCCTACCAGGCCAGGATAAAAGGGTAAAAAGTTCCATTTGGTACGTGCAGCCTCAAGCACCTCGTGTGTATGAATACCCATGCTGTGAAAAATAATCGACAGCTCATTCATAAGTCCAATGTTCACATCTCGTTGAGTGTTTTCAATGATTTTGGCTGCTTCTGCAACTTTTATCGATGAAGCCTTGTAAATTCCTGCTTCTACTACCTGACCATACAGGGCGACAAGAAAATCGGCAGTTAAATCATCGCAACCCGAAACTACTTTTTTAATTTTAGTAAAACTATGTTCACTATCGCCAGGATTAATGCGTTCGGGCGAATATCCTACCTTAAAGTCGTTTATGTATCGTAAACCAGAAACCTGTTCCAGAAGGGGGATGCATTCCTCTTCTGTACAACCCGGATACACAGTCGATTCGTATACAACAATATCATTTTTTTTCAACACCCGTGCAACAGTATGTGTTGCCGATAATAAAGCGCTTAGATCGGGCTTCTTGAATTCATCGATAGGGGTAGGAACAGTCACAATGTAAACAGAGGCCGTAGCAATATGGTCGGGATCTGCAGTAAAAATAATATCGCATCCGTTAAAGTCTTCGGTAGTCAGTTCACCATCTGGGTCGGTGTGTTTTTGCAGATCTATGATACGATTTTTATTAATATCGTAGCCTATTACCCTGTAATAACGGGCAAAACTGAGTGCCAGCGGGAGACCTACATACCCCAGTCCAATAACTGCAATGGTTTTCTCTTTTTTGGGATATGATTCAAAATCTAACATCTTCTACTTTTTTATTCCGACAAAAATCTTAAAAATACTGATTTATGCATAATTTATTTCATTTGCTCGGCGAAGTCTGTGATTTCGCCGCATGAAAATGGTGGTCTCGACACCCACCTAACGGTCAAATTTTACCGATACTTTTCAATACTCAATCTTATCAATCGTAGTCCTACCTTTTTTCTTTTTGCGTTCTTTGCGTCTTTTCTTAGCGACCTTTGCGGTAATAATAATAAGCACATAATCAGCAACTTGTAATTCTTTTCGAATAAACGGAAATATATCTTATGCCGTATGTGATCATTCACCTTGTGCCTAATTCAATATTAGTAATTAGTCCAATGAAATTCTCAAGCTTCTTTTCATGGGTTTGTTGAGGTATGTTTTTTATAAAATGGATGGTATTCAATCTCTTTGAGGGCGAAAGGATGAAAATCGCCCTTTAGTCCAACCGGTTGAGCTGTCCGTATCCAGTGGGCTAATTCAATGCTGTTGTAGGCATCGGTTATACCAAATCCTTCACCGGCCAGAATTTTTTCGTACGACAGGGTGTGTAGATCGGTAAACCCTTCACTAAATTCAAGTTCCTTGCCATTGATGGTCAGCGAACGGAAGGTGCGTTTTCCGGCCTTTTTCACTTCCGGTGGCAGGGTATTTTCATCGATACTCAGGAACCAGCGAATATTGGCTTTTTTGAGTTGAAGAAGACCGGCAGCACGTTTGGGCTCCAGTAGATGCACCACGTTCTTTTCTACTTTACCAAATATCCAGATCAACATGTCGAAAAAATGAATTCCGATATTGGTAGCGATGCCTCCCGATTTTTCTTCCTGTGCTTTCCAGCTGGTAAAATACCAGTTGCCCCGCGAGGTGATGTAGGTGAGTTCAATATCGTACAGAGCACCGTTGTCATTTTCTACCATGCTTTTTAGTTCGCGGATTACCGGGTGGAGACGCAACTGCAGAATAGTATTTACTTTATGTCCGGTTTCTTTTTCAATCACTTGCAAAGCTTCAGCATTCCATGGGTTGAGTACCAGCGGTTTTTCACAGATAGCGTCGGCATGCTGGCGAAGCGCAAAGCGGATATGAGCGTCGTGCAAATAATTAGGAGTACATATGCTCACATAATCGACCCCTTTCCCCTCCCGGCGAAGTTTGTCGAGATGACGATCAAAACGCTCAAACTCTACGAAAAAATCGGCGTGAGGAAAGTAGCTGTCGAGAATACCTACGCTATCATTTTTGTCGAGGGCGGCTACCAAAACATTACCGGTATCTTTTATAGCCTTAAGATGTTTGGGGGCAATGTAACCGGCAGCTCCAATCAGTGCAAATGACTTCATCCGAAAATGTTATTAAGTATTATTCAATGGGTCATCTTATGTAAAAACATTTCCCCGTCAGGCGAGGCTGTTTTGCTCATTGCCATGGGGATACGAAGGTACTATATTTTGTAATAACTCCTGTACCATGCTACAAAATTCCTAATCCCTGTCCGGATGGGAGTGTTGGGTTTATACCCAACTTCACGATATAAGTCGCTGGTATCGGCATAGGTTCGGATTACATCGCCGGGTTGCAGGGGCTTAAAAATCAGTTGTGCTTTTGTATTTAACTCGTCCTCAAGCGCTTCAACAAAGTCCATCAGTCTGACAGGTTGACTATTTCCGATATTGTAAATGCGATAGGGCGCTATACTGCTCGAGGGATCGGGATTTATCGGATTCCATTGGGGATTGGTTACAGGTATATGAAATGTGATGCGGAATACTCCTTCAATAATGTCGTCGATATAGGTGAAATCGCGTTCCATGTCCCCGTTATTGAATATTTCTATGGGTTTCCCTTCAAGGATAGATTTGGTAAACATAAAGAGTGCCATGTCGGGACGCCCCCAGGGGCCATACACCGTAAAAAATCGTAAACCAGTAGTGGGTATGCCGTACAAATGACTGTATACATGAGCCATAAGCTCATTCGATTTTTTCGAAGCAGCATACAGGCTTACCGGATGATCTACATTGGTGTGGGTAGAAAAAGGGTATTTCTGATTCAAACCGTATACACTGGAACTACTGGCATATACCAGATGTTTTACCGGAAAATGACGACAGCACTCAAGCACATTAAGGAATCCTTCCATATTACTTTTTACGTAGGCCATAGGATTGATTAGGCTGTAACGAACACCCGCCTGAGCCGCCAGATTAATTACATAATCGAAAGTTGACTGTTCAAACAATTTGAAAATATTTTTGTCTTCAAGGTTTAGCTGAACGAAGGTAAAATTTTCGAAAAGTTCGCTCTTGATTTCTTTACCATACTCAACGGTATCCCGATTGATGCCCAACTGATGCAGACGTCCCCATTTTAAATTAACGTCGTAATAATCATTAATATTGTCGATTCCTATGACCCAACATCCTTCTTCAAGTAAACGACTGCAAAGGTGATATCCGATAAATCCTGCAGCACCGGTAACTAAAAATCTCATTCGAAAATATTTTTAAAATTTTTGACTCGCTTTTGATAATACTTGGTTTCTTCAATATCTGTCAATAATGAAACAACTTGTGAGTTTTAATTGCTGTTTGCGTATGTCTAAAATGACGATGATCTGATATTAATTTTTAGCAAACAGATCAAAAACTATAGCAACCGCACGCGCAAAAGTAAGTGAAAAAAATTTGTTCGAAAAAAATCAAAATTTTATAAATTTGCAATCCCAATTCAGATTGTCCTGTGGTGTAATGGTAGCACATCAGATTCTGGCTCTGCTAGTCTGGGTTCGAGTCCTAGCAGGACAACAAAAAAGCCCCTTTAAGGGGCTTTTTTGTTTATGAGATATTAGAATTATCCTCTGATTGCTTTAATTCCGGGCAATTCTTTGCCTTCAAGGTATTCGAGCATTGCTCCGCCTCCCGTCGATACATAGCTAACCTTATCGGCCAGTTTGTTCTTGTTGATTGCAGCAACCGAATCGCCGCCTCCTACAAGACTAAAGGCACCCTTAGCAGTAGCATCGGCTATAGCCTTGGCAATGGCTGAAGTACCCTTCGAAAATTTTTCCATTTCAAATACCCCCATGGGGCCGTTCCAAAGGATGGTTTTCGATTGAGCAATAACTTCGCTGAAGATTTTTATGGTTTCATCAGCAATATCGAGACCCATCCAGCCATCGGGAGTTTGGTCAATCTTGGTCACGTTTGTATTGGCATTGGGGTCGAAAGCATCTGCATTTACTGCGTCTACGGGCAGATATACCTTTACTCCTTTTTCTTTTGCTTTCTTCAGAAGTTCTAGTGCCAATTCCAGTTTATCTTCTTCACAAAGAGATTTGCCTATCTTGCCTCCCTGAGCTTTAATAAAGGTGTAGGTCATTCCCCCACCAATAATAAGATTGTCTACACGTCCCAGAAGGTTTTCGATGATCAGAATTTTGTCGGATACTTTAGCGCCCCCCATGATAGCCGTAAATGGACGTTCGGGCGAGTGCAGAACTTTGTCCATGGCTTTAAGTTCGTTCTCGATCAGATAGCCAAACATTTTATCGTTGGGGAAATATTCAGCTATCAGGGCAGTGGAGGCATGGGCGCGATGGGCAGTCCCAAATGCATCATTTACATAGCAATCAGCATAGCTTGCCAGTTGTTTGACAAAAGCTTTCTGTTTTTCTTTTACCTGAGCTTTGGCAGCTTTTTTTTCTTCTTCGGTAGCATTTTCACCCAGGTGATAGGGCTTGCCTTCCTCTTCTTCATAAAAGCGGAGGTTCTCCAGTAATACCACTTCCCCCGGCTTGAGATTAGCGCATACCTGTTTGGCCTCTTCGCCCATACAATCGTTAACAAATTTTACAGGTACACCCAGATGCTTCTCAACCGTCGAAACAATGTGCTTGAGCGAATATTTTTCCTGAGGTTTCCCATCGGGACGTCCCAGATGCGACATCAGGATTACCGAACCACCATCCTTGAGTACTTTCTTAATGGTTGGTATAGCACCGCGAATTCGGGTGTCATCAGTTACCGCAAAAGTCTGCTTGTCCAGCGGAACATTGAAATCGACACGTATTATGGCTCTCTTGCCTTTGAAATTGTATTGATCAATGGTTTGCATAATTTTTGTTATTTTTTGAACACACAAAGATAAGAATTAATTACTTTTGCCCAATAAAGTTTTTTTAGTCAATCATATTTTATCCTAAATCTTATGTTTTCGGGAATTGTTGAGGAAGCTGCGGTGGTTAAGAAACTGGAACAGGAAAATGAAAATCTGCACATTACGCTTACCTGCTCATTTGTTGATGAATTACATATCGATCAAAGCATTGCCCATAATGGGGTATGTCTTACGGTGGTAAGTATTAATCCCCAAGAGAAGACCTATACGGTGACTGCTGTAAAGGAGACTTTGCTTAAATCAAATCTCAGACTTCTTAAACTGGGGGATAAGGTAAACCTTGAACGGAGCATGCTTATGAATGGGCGAATTGATGGCCACATCGTTCAGGGTCATGTCGATCAAACGGCCGAATGTACCGAAGTTGTTGAAGCTGGTGGTAGCTGGTACTTTACCTTTCAATACGACCCCTCATACAAAAATATTACCGTTGAAAAAGGAAGTATTGCTGTTAATGGGGTAAGTCTTACAGTGGTAAACTCACAGACTGGTTCGTTTCAGGTAGCCATTATCCCTTATACCTATCATCATACCAATTTTCATCAGATTATCCCCGGAACTATTGTTAATCTCGAATTTGATATTATTGGTAAATATGTTGCCAAACTTATGGAACAATATTTGCCTCGTGGTTAGGTTATGGCAAAAACATTTGCTTAGCTGAAGTGTTAAGTTTTAATCCGGGCGGTCAAAAAAAAAAAATGACGTTAAGACGAAACTTTTTTCATAATACCAACATTAATCTATAAAGTAAATATTTCCCGTGCAAATGTGAAATATTTTTGATACCTTTACTAAAAACACTACAATTCCCATGAATCAATATTTATTTACAGACTACTTAATGGGTCTGAGGGCAAGACTAGCTTCACGTATTGCTCCTTCGTGGATGGTTTTTTGCATGGATGTGACTATTATTACTTTTTCCATTTTGCTTGCATTTGTGTTGCGTTATAACTTTGAAATTCCTGTCGAAAATGCACAAAAAGTTGTAATAGTTTCGTCTATCGTCATTCTCGTTAAATCTTTGATTTTTTATTTTGCCCGTCTCCATACCAATATTATACGCTATACTTCCGTTCGCGATTTATTCAGGATAATCAGTGTTGCACTTTTTGCCTCGCTGGTTTTATGTTGCCTTGATGGTATTTATTATTTACTTTCGGTCAACAAGTATTATTACGCAAGGTTTTCGGTGCTGGTGGTCGACTTTTTTATTACTGTCTCTGCCATGATTTTTACCCGCATGCTGGTGAAGCTGTTATACAGCGAATGGCATGCAAATGTAAACGGAAAGGTCAACACAGTTATTTTTGGTACCGAGGAGCTTGCTGTATCGGTGAAACGTGCGCTTGACCTTGATCCCGAATCTGCATATAAATTCGTTGCGTTTATTGATACGGGCGAACATACCCAGAACAAAAAACTGGAGGGAGTAGAAATTTATCACTACAAAAAGCTTGATTTTGTTATTAAAAAATATGGGGTTAAAACCCTTATCATAGCCCGTACCCAGATTTCGTCTGCTCTGAAAAACCTTGTGGTAGAGAAATGCCTTAAACATGGGGTTAAGGTGATGTCGGTGAGCGATGTAAAGAGTTGGCTTAATGGTGGCGTTGATCTGCGCAAAATACGAAATATCCGCATTGAGGATCTGCTCGAAAGAGACCCAATTACGCTCGATGTCACCGAAATTCGCAAGCAGCTTAACAATAAGACCATTTTAATTACTGGTGCAGCTGGATCAATTGGCAGTGAAATTGTTCGTCAGATCTGTAATTTCAACCCATATAAGGTTATCTTGCTCGATCAGGGCGAAACTCCTTTGCATAACCTCGAACTGGAACTGTCCGAGAAAGCGCCGGATTTCAAGATCGAATACATGTTGGGTGATATTACTAATCCTACCAAGCTTAAACATATTTTTGAAAACCAACATATTGATGTAATATATCACGCGGCTGCTTACAAGCATGTGCCCATGATGGAACGACATCCCGCTGAAGCCGTGCGTAACAATGTGTATGGCACCAAATTACTCGCCGATATGGCTATCAAATATAAGGTGTCTAAGTTTGTCATGATCTCGACCGACAAGGCCGTGAATCCGACCAATGTAATGGGTGCATCGAAACGTATCGCCGAAATGTATTGCCAGTCGCTCAATGAATTCGGTGTTACCAGTTTTATTACCACCCGTTTTGGAAATGTTCTGGGGTCAAATGGATCGGTTATTCCCTTATTCAAAAAACAAATTGAAAACGGCGGCCCTGTAACGGTAACGGATCCCGAAGTGACCCGTTATTTCATGACTATCCCCGAAGCTTGCCAACTGGTGCTCGAAGCCAGCGCTATGGGTAAGGGTGGGGAAATATTTATCTTCGACATGGGTAAATCGGTTAAAATTGTCGACCTTGCGAAAAATATGATTCGTCTGGCAGGACTGATTCCGGGAAAAGATATTGAAATTAAATTTACCGGCCTGCGTCCCGGTGAAAAACTCTATGAAGAACTTCTGGCTAAGGAAGAAAATACCATTCCTACCTATCATCCTAAAATAATGATTGCTAAAGTTATCCCCGATCCATTTGAGGTAGTGGTACAAAAGGTGAATCGCCTGATCAGTCTTGCTGAAACCGGTGATAAAATGGAAATAGTGGCCATGATGAAAGAAATTGTTCCCGATTTCAAAAGTCACAACTCCATTTACAAGGTACTCGATGTAGAGAAAAAATCCAAACTTCAGGTGCCCATTAGCCGTATCGAAAAAAACTAATCCGCACCAAACAAATTGTTTATCTTTACTGTTTTAATCAAAATCTTATTTCGTTGAGCGAGAACAATCAAATAATTATCCGGGTTGAAAAGGCGCTGGATTCTATCAGACCTTACCTGCAGGCCGATGGTGGCGATGTAAAAATAGTGGAGCTTACAGCCGACAATGTATTGATTGTCGACTTACTCGGCGCCTGTGAGCATTGTCCATTTAGCAAATTTACACTGAAAATGGGGGTAGAACAGACCATTTTGCAGGAAGTGCCCGAAATTAGGTCGGTTATTGTTCGGACGGAGTAAATTTCATGTCGCGATATCAATATTATGTTGTTTATAAGCCATACCTGATGTTAAGCCAGTTTACCGCTGGCGAAGATCAAATTTCTTTATCACAGCTGAATTATAAGTTTCCTTCCGATGTTTATCCGGTAGGCCGGCTCGATGCCGACAGCGAAGGTTTATTGCTCTTAACAAATGACAAGCAAATTACAAAGCTATTGTTTGATGACCAACATCCTCATCCAAGGACTTATTTGGTTCAGGTTGAAGGATTGTTTACACCTCAGGCAAAAGACATACTTGAAAAGGGGGTGATCATCAACCTTAAGGGCAAACGATATAAAACCAAACCTGCAAAGGTTGAAATGCTTACAGAGATGCCCGATTTACCACCCCGGATTCCTCCCATTCGATACCGTAAGAATATCCCCACTTCATGGATAAAAATTACCCTACATGAGGGTAAAAACCGTCAGGTGCGACGTATGACAGCTGCGGTGGGTTTTCCTACCTTGCGACTGGTGCGTGTTGCTATTGGTAACCTTGAGCTTGGGAATATGCTACCCGGTGAGGTAAGACGTATTGAGGCTCAGGAATTGGATTTCCTTTTTGGTCGTTAGGGGAGTTTAATAAAACGCAACCGCTGAGTGTTTTTACCCTCGGTCAGATACAAAAAATATATCCCCGGTAACAGTGTGGAAACATCTAAGCCACTGTTTTGTGGCCAAGTATTCTGTTGTAATATCCTGCCTCCATTGTCGAGTAAGGCATAGCGCCAGTTTTTTGTCTGCATTGAACGTAAAAATATTCTATTACCAACTGGATTGGGGAATATTTGGGGAACGACTATTTCGTTGTTAATCTTATCTTTCGGTACAAGATTGGCCTGCAGATAGGTATATTGATTGGAATATACGGCAATGGGGCCAATGGTGCAGGTATCGTAGCCGGTAGCGTAAATTTTGAATGTGTAACTCCCCGGTAGGAGTAAACGATAAAAGATACCGGTTGTTGAATCTGAAATAACTACCGACTTTGCATCATCATGGTCAGCAATGGCAACTGTGGAAGCTATGGGTTTGCCCGTTATCTGGTCAGTGACTACTCCCTTTACCCCTTGTAGGGCAAAGCTTAGCCACGCTAATAGCGAACGGTAATTCGACTGCCATAACTGTTCCAGATCAGATTCAGGGGTTATAAAATCTTTGTCAAGTTCAATGGTTACCTCACGTCCGTGCAAAAAACAGGTAACATAATCCTGCCTGCCTCCATACACTGGGTACCATGCATATCCATTGGTTATACCAGCAATAGGGCTGTTGCCGATATAGGTCTGGAAGTATCCGTTGGTTCCATACCTGATGGCCGAATCGGCATAAGTTTTTGCCAGTGTCCTGAACCATGTATCATCGGGATGAAGCATGGGCTGAGAATCCCAAGGATAATTTACTACCTCTTCGCCCGAATGAAAATTGGCCGACATTACAAAGCGATAGTGTTTAAGCAGTTGCATCATGGCTTTTGTTTCCGGCTGATAATCATTGTTGTCGGGGTGGGATCCCTTAACCGGATCGGGGAAATTTCGGTTCAGATCTACTCCATTTGCGTTGAAACGAATAGCCTGATATATATCGGTGGTGTCAAAATATAATCCGTCGGGGTTGGCCAGCGGATTGATCCAGATATCAAGACTATCGGTCAGTGTTTTTACCAGTGTATTTATTTCCCTCTGGGAAAGCAGGTATTCAGCCAACCGTAACATAAGCATCATGCCGCCGGTTTCGTTTCCATGTATGCTTGAGGTGAGCATTACCGAGGGCTTGCTAATCGAAGTGTCTGTATTGATACGTACAAATAGCAGGGGACGGTTTTTGATGCTCCGCCCGGCTTCGTACAAATGGCATATTTCGGGATACTGGGTTTGAAATTGTTGCATGATTTGTCTGTACTCGCTTTCGGTAGGATATGTCCATGAGCGACTGCTTCGGGTGTAGTGGTATTTTTTCGGGGTAAGTACAATCCGGCAGGGAATACGGAGTTGACGGAAATTTTGCCACTGCGCACGATTCAGGAATGCGTCGACAGTGTCGTTGTCGACCCGAGCTATTGACATCATTTGGGTAAGTTGTTCCAGCGACAGAAATGCAGGGCGTACGAAACGTACATGTACTTCGTTGCGTTGTTCGAGAATCGAGTCGGCAACTTCGACTTGTGCCTGCAGCGTTATAAATAGCGCAGCAAAAAATGAAAGCATTATGCACCTCAGTTGCCACAGGCTAACCAAACAATATTTTGGGTAGTTGTTCAATTTTACTGATATAGTGTATTTCTAATTCACCGGTATGCTTTACAGCTTTTTTATTGGCCAGTGGTAGGATCATCTGTCGGAAGCCAAGTTTTATGGCTTCGGCTACGCGCTGCTCGATGCGGTATACGGGACGTACTTCGCCCGAAAGACTTATCTCACCAGCCATGCAGGTTTTTTTGTCAATAGCCAGATCGGCGTTCGAGGAAAGTATGGCAGCAGCCACAGCCAGATCGACCGATGGCTCTTCGATCTTTAGGCCTCCCGCAACATTGAGAAAAACATCTTTTGCAGCCAGACGAAATCCTGCCCGTTTTTCGAGAACGGCAAGCAACATATTCAGTCGTCGCAGGTCAAATCCTATCGACGATCGTTGAGGTGTGCCGTATACTGCCGAGCTGACCAATGACTGCAGTTCAATCAGGTAGGGACGGTTGCCGTTGATGGTCGCTGCTACCGCAATACCGCTCAGTTTTTCGTCGCTATGCGATAAAAATATTTCCGAAGGATTGGGAACTTCTATCAATCCATTGCCCTGCATCTCGAAAATACCAATTTCTGAGGTGGATCCAAAGCGATTTTTGGTAGTACGTAATATGCGGAAAAGATACTGCCGGTCTCCTTCAAATTGCAGCACAGTATCGACCATATGTTCGAGTGTTTTAGGACCGGCCAGACTCCCGTCCTTGACAATGTGACCAATCATAAAGAGGGGGATAGCCAGACTACGGGATAAACGCATCAGTCGGAAGGCACACTCACGGATCTGACTTACACTTCCCGGCGACGACACAATGTATTCGGCGTAAAGTGTTTGAATGGAATCAACTACTACCAGATGAGGTCGTTCTTTTTCTATGGCTGCATAAATGGCATCGATGTTGGTTTCGCAAAGAATGAAAAGGTTGTCGTGTATTTGCCCCAACCGCTGGGCACGAAGCTTAACCTGCGATGCACTTTCTTCGCCGGATATGTATAGTGTTTTTAGATTATTCAAAATCAAAGCCATCTGCAGGGCGAGCGTAGACTTGCCAATACCCGGCTCACCGCCCAGAAGAATAATGGATCCGGGAACCATACCTCCACCAAGAACCCGGTTGATTTCATTGATGCCAGTGTCAATACGGTTGAAATCGCGGTCGGCAACCGAGGTGAGCGGTACAACTTTTGAAGCACCCATTGCTGCCGGATGTGCCTGTCGTTCGGCTTGTGGGCTGATTATCTCCTCAACATACGTGTTCCACTCGTTGCAGGAAGGGCAACGTCCTATCCATTTGGCCGATTCTGCCCCGCAATTCTGACATACAAAACGCGTACGTGTTTTTGCCATGGGTTATCTCTCAGGCATTGCCATACATAAACTGTCCCATGGTGGCAAAACTTGCCCGCGGATTGACCACCATAACAGGAATTTTAGCACTGTTGGCAATGATATATTGCTCTCGCGAACCAAATATAAAGTCAAAGAAACTGATGTTTTTGGAGGTCACTATCAATATCAGGTCAGCATTTATTTCCTGGGCAAACTTAATGGTTTCCTTGCCAAATTCTCCCTTGGGGGCAGTGTGAATTTCGTAATCCAGACTGTTCTGTATTAAAAACCGAATGGCGAAATTGAGATTAATGTTAACCTTCTTCTGTAGCGATGGGTCGGTAACCGGATATTTAAAAAGATGTACCTTGGAATTAAAATATTTTCCCAGATAAATGGCCCAGTATAGCTTTTCTTTATTTTCGCTCCTGAAATCAATGGGAAAGACAATGTTGGAAAGTTTTTCTTCACTTCGGGGTGGCTCCTGAACTACTACAAACGGTACCTTGGACCCGAGGAGTACTTTAAATGCATAACTTCCTGTTATTTTCTGTAAACCCTTGATTCCATGGGTACCCATAATCACCATGTTGGCTTTGGTGTCGGAAGCATAGTTGGATATGGTGGTAAAGATGGAACCTTCCATGACTTTCGTTTCGGGACGAATACCGTATTTTTCGTAGGCAGATGCAGCAACGCTTTCCAATTCTTTTTCCTTCGCAGGAATTTCTGACTCATCTTTTACAATATGTAATAATTCTATCGTTTTATCAGTGGTCCGTGCTATCCGTTCGGCATGCTCAAGTGCATATCCTGCAACTGGTGAAAAATCCCAGGGAACGATTATTTTGTTGCCCTCTTTTTCTGAATATTTCATCCGAAAATAAATTTAATTAATTAACTTACTATCAATTTGTTACATACATTTCCTATCTCTGACTCGGACCCCCCTGAAATTTTCATTGGTTTGTTGTGAGGCAACGCATCATGGGGGTTTCATCTGTAAATAATTTTATAAGTTACTAACTTCCCTTTGGTTATACTTGCCCTCTTTTATTAGCATCTCGGCCGGATGGAACTCGCATGTTTAAAATATTTTCATTTGGTTTGTTGTGTTTATTGCGTCGACAGGGTCGTTTCTTTCGAAAATAAATTTAATTTATGGTCTAAAAACCGATAAGGACGCCGAGAAATAGCGCAAAGACCGCAAAGAAAAATTCTTTTGCGCCCTCTGCGGTGAATGTCATTGCTCATGGTTATTGTATGATATTTTTTAAATTTTAATCTAACGTACAACCTTTAGTATACATTTAGCCCCTTCAGGGTGGACAGGATGGTATTTTTTCCTATCACCGATACAACCGGTGCTATCACATTTAAGCCCTTCGGGCATAACCTGAACTGGTCTTTTGTATTTGCCCATTAGAGATTTTGATAAAAATGCCCGAACAGCTTATCAGCGAAAGGAAATTCACAGGTAAGCCACTCAGGCATACATTTACCCGGCCTTCCCACAAATCTGTAGTACATTTCTACAGAATTTTCCTCCCCTTCCGGGAACTATTGTGTAAAAGAAAAAATGCAATATTGAGTTTTGGTTAAAAAAGGAGTAAACAAATCCGGGAGCACCCAAATAAGTCCTCCCGGAAAATGTTTAGCGTACCATTACTTTGGCCACGTAGTTCTGAGAACCGGAAGCAATTTTTACAAGATAGAGCCCTGACTGTACGGGGATTTCGGTCAACTGTCCGTTGGCTTTGATTTTAGCAATTTCCAAACCGGCAACATTGTATATTACAAGGGTAGCATTTGTCATCGAAGCCGGTAGCTGGGCAACAATACGGCCCGGACGTCCGAAAATATTAACTCCGTTGGCCTTTTGTGCACGAACAGCTGTACTTTGCTGCGCCTGATAAAGCTGAGCAATTTCTTCGGCAGTGAGTGCTTTGTTGTAAATGGCCATATTGTCCATACGCCCTTTAAATAAAGCGTCGGCCGACCAATTGCTCTTGCCAATGAGACAATTGTCGTACATCAGATCACTGGCCTTGAAACCTATTTGCTTCGAATCCTGTAATTCACCGTTGAGGTAGAGTTCGGCCTTACCCCCTCCGTGCACACAGGTGACCATATACCACTTTTGAACATCGAGTTTGGCTTTCGACATCAGGATAGTATCAATACCGCCAGCAGCTTCATCGGAGTGGATTACCCAACGGAGCTTGTCCTCAAAGGCAAAAGTGGTAAGAAAGTTCACATCATGATTTCCCGGATCGGGATTGTCGGGCTTTCCAAAGTCGAAAATGCGGACCCACCAAACGCTGGTCGGAACATCCCAGAAAAACCATACATTGAAAGTCATAGCATCGAAGTTAAAGGCATTGTTACCCAGTTGTAGGTAACCATTGGTGCCGTCGAACTCAATTACCTGACCACGCACCGTGTCGGTAACGAAAGCAATCCCATCCTCAGAAGGTGTACAAACGATTTTCTTGTTAGCATCCTTCGCATCAGTGTCGAAGGGGAAGTAGGCATACTGTGCCATCAGCGATCCGCCCAAAAGGCTCATAGCTGCAATTGCTAGTAGTTTTGTTCTCATAAACATTAAAATTTAAGGTTAATACTAAATTTTGGTTATTTATCCAATAATTTTTTACCCCAGATGGAATATCCTTTTTTGTTGAGACCGGAAAAAAGGGTGGTAGGACATTTTCGTTCCCAGTCCCATCCATTATCCAACAGCAGTAAAAGCGTATCCTGCTGTCCGAAAATCATCAACCGATTGCGTACATAATCCCAGCGATGATAGCCCGGCCAATATTTAACTTCGCCATTATCCATCAACTCTATTGGAAAGGAATTATTAAAAAGAGCTGTATCGTAGCGCCAGCCACCCCAGCGGATTTGTCCCTGCCACAGACGTGCCGAATCAGCTATTTCAGACAGTGAGATAACTTCCCAGCGACCGGGCAAATGGCGCTTTTTAATGCTTTTATGAGGAAGCGCAACATAACGCTGCGGGCTAACCACCGGCCAGCCATCGGGTGTCCAATAGATTTTACGCACATGAAGCACCATCATATGATTATCGGGAGCCAGTCGGCCCTGATGCAACAGGTAATATTGGCTACCATCGCGCACCACACTGCAATGGCCTACTCCTGCCCAACCGGGATGTCCCGAAAAACGGTAAGCATAAGTCAGTACCGGATAATTGTTAGTCGTATCGGCCATGTTGTGCCCAAAGAAGTCGTAATAAGGCCCTTCGGGACGGTCGCTTCGCCCTACGCGGATATTGTAGTGGGTGAAAAGTGCGTCGTACGATACAAACAGATAATATTTTTTCAGATCTGGATTGTAAATTACTTCAGGAGCCTCAATCACACGCTCGTGCCCCAAACTTCGCCGGGCAATCACATGCCCCTTGTCGCCGGGATTTTTTGCCAGTCCTGTAGCCGCATCGAGTTCAAGTCCATAGATGCCGCCAAAATACGATCCATAGATTAGCCAACATTTACCATTCTGTTCATCAACAGCAACCGTAGGATCAATGGCATTCATGGCATCCGATGCTGCCGTTTTGACCACACAACCTGCATCGCGCCAAGGCCCTTCGGGCGAAGAGGCAACTGCCAGTCCAATGTACGACGTATTGGCACCGAAAATAGAAACCGAATAATAAAGACGGCACTCATTTTTATACTTCAGCACGTAGGGTGCCCATATTCCATTGGGTATGCGACCTCCTGAAGCACTGACCACCCATGCCCGGGCAGCGGAGGGAATGGAATCAAAAACCCAACCTACAAATTCCCAATGAACAAGGTCGACCGAACGGCGAATCTGAATATTACCTATTTTTACAGCAGTATCGTTTTTCCAGCCAGGGGGCTGCCAAATAGCATCGGTAGAAAAAACATAGTAAAAGTTACCCCACTTTATGCACGAGGGATCGTGTACATTGTATACACCCCACTTTTTATAATTGGCGGCATCTGTTATACTACTGTAATCGTCGGATATGCCGGGGTCGTAATTTTCACCCGCCCGTGACATATAGGAAATCAGTCCGACAGCCACAAGTGCTCCCAGAACACCTATCACACCCGTTGTTATGAACTTACGCATCTTTTGCTTCTTTTAAAAGGAGGCAGCCGTACGTTGCCTCCTAAGATTCAACTTAAAACTTACAACTTACTTACAAGGTCATGGCCGGATCCGAAGTACATTGATGGAATGGGCAGGAAATACATAGTCAAATTCGTTGCCAGGAATGGTTACCGCAGTTTTCTGCGGAACAACCTTAGTGGGATGTTCAAAAGTATTTTCGTCCAGGGGATCTCCGGTAAGTGTTTCCACCGTCATTTGCCGGTAATTTGCCTGAGCACCCTTTAGCGAGACAGGAATGTTCTTTGCTACCTCGGTAGCATTAACCACTTTTAGGATGATAGTCTTGTCGTCATTGATCCCAGCCGAAGCATATACACCTGGTTTCACACGCTTGGGCACATCAACGGCATACACCAGTTCGTTATTCAGGTACGCATATACCCGCCTGTTTTTTACAGTAATACGGATATCGTACCATTTGCCAGGCTCAATCCTGCCGGGAGCTTGGGCAAAATAGCCCTCATAGCCTCGATCGTACCATTGCAGGAAGTGACGACGATGCCAACGTCCCAGTACCCACTTGTAGTGCTGGTCGATGCCAGTTGAGTAAAACAGAATGCTGAAAACCTCAAGATCATCGATAGAGTCGGCAATAGCCCGTAGCGACACCGTATAGTTATCCCAGTCCTGTACCGTAAATTTCTGATATACCTCGTCCTTAAACTTCAGGTCGACAAAATCATTTTTACCCACCTTCACAATTCCATCCTTAATTTTTGTCAGAGCCGAAGGGGTAAGAATCTGATCGATGGGATAATTTTTGCCACCAATTTGAATAGCAATATCTGCATATCGGCAGGTAGCCTGCGGATTGGCAAAAGATAGTACACCGACACCCGGCTTTGCATCCAGCAGCTCGTGCCCACTGTTTTCAATCTTTACCGGGATGGAATAATCGGGGATATTCGTCGAAAACATCCGCTGTCCGTAATACGAGGGAGTACCATACACCTGACTACTGTTGAATACGATAAGATCGGGGTTCCATGTGCGATCGTTGGCGTTAACCAGGGTTGGAGCCTGAGATGAAAGGACAACAATATCGGCATTGCGTTCAAAGCCTGTCATGAAGGCTGCCTCAGCCACAGCAGCCTCGAGGTTTCCCTTTAGCGAGTTATCCCATTTTTTAACCGCATATTCTCCAACATAAATTTTTGGACCTTTACGGTCATAATGGTCGTAACGGAAGGCACCGTTGAAGAAAAAGTCAAGTCCTTCGTAAAAATGTTCGTCAATCACTTCAATAGGTTCATGAATACCAATCAGATCTTCTGCCTTGAATGGTTCACGCATGGCCGGATCGGTGCAGGCGATGGTAATGATCTGAGGATATTTTTCTTTGATAGCCCGATAGAAAATATTGTATCGTTCCTGATAAACGGGGCCGTAATTTTCGTTTCCTATTTCCACGTACTTCAGTTCAAATGGTTTGGGATGTCCATTGCGGGCACGCTCAGATCCCCAACGCGAGGTAACAGGACCGAGAGCATACTCAAGGGCATCGAGCACTTCTTTTATTTGATCCTGCAAACGCACGCTGTCGACCACCTCGCAATGACGAAACTGGCACGACATGCCCACATTCACTACATACATTGCCGGACATCCAAGATCCTCGCAAAACTGCAGAAACTCATGATACCCCAACCCGTCGGTGTTGTGATATCCCCATAGCTCCCAACGTCCAAGCCTTTGGGAAATATCGCCAATGGTATTTCTCCAGATGATACGGTTTTCAAAATCAGCCCCTTCGACCACGCAACCTCCGGGGAAACGCAGAAAACCAGGTTTAAAATCGGCAATCATTTGAGCAATATCAGCCCGCACGCCATTGGGTCGTTTTTTAAAAGTATTTTCGGGAAAAAGAGATACCATATCGACCCAATAGGTGGTAGCCGTTAGCGGAGTCAGAACAAATACTGCCTGAGGATCGGTAGTTGTAGCCGTAAAGGTGACCGCATACTTTTTCCATTCCTTTGAAATCCCGGCAATAACCTTTGCGTCGATAATTTTCCCCTGTGCTGTGCGCAAAGCTACCTGCATTGAAGCTTTACCATCGGCCCGAAGGTATATTGAGAGATTATATTTTTCGCCTTTGACCACCGAAATACCCCAGTAACCCCGGTTAATTATATTAAATCGCCCGCCATCGGGGTTAGATACCTCAATTTTCATCGATTTCGGGTTGAACTTATTGATCGGAAAAGCATCGTCCTGCATAGCCCGTCCACTGGCATTACCAGATAACTCCACATCCCAGCCTTCCAGTTCACGAGGCTGCGGATAGTATACCTTAAAGCCCTGTTTGGAAAAAACAAAGTCCCCTACTCGATACATATCCTCAGGCAAACGATTTGCCTCGAAACTCCTGTTATTGATTAATTCGGCATACAAACCGCCATCACCGGCATGATTGATATCCTCAAAGAAGATTCCATACAGATTTTTGCTCACCGGGAACAGGGGTTTATCCACTTCGACCTCAATTCTCGTCTGGGCAATCAGGCTCAGGCTAATGCCAAGCACCGCACTAAGAGAAAAAACTTTCGTCTTCATCCATTATAAGATTTTGAACATTGCACACATAGGTATTTTCAGCGATAAATTTTTTTACCCCAGGCCGATCGTCCTTCCTCCGAAAGTCCGGTAAAACATATGGTACGACGCTTGTTTTCCCAGTCCCATTCACAGAAAAGTCGTGCCTTCACCGTATGATCATTCAGTTGCAGCATTAGTTCGCCGTTAGCCAGGTTCCAACGGCCAGTGCTAATGGTTTCACCATTGAAATAGCCAGAAACGGTACCATCGGCATTGAAAGTAGCATACCATGCAATATTCTGTCTGGTCACCGACGACAAATAAATGACCTCCCACTTCCCGGCAACACTATCAGCGGAGATATTGTACTGAGGAACATTGACATAACGTTCAGGAGAAATAACAGGCCAGCCATCGGAGGTGAACATCATGCGATGTACATGAAGCACCATCAGATATTTGTTAGAAGCGAGCCGTGCCTGACTTACATAGAAATATTGGTTACTGTCGCGCAACAATCCGCAGTGTCCAAAACCCTGCCAACCGGGATGACCTTTAAATCCATATTGTGCAGTGATGATGGGAAAATTATCGCCCACAGCCGCCATATCGTTGCCAAAATAGTCGAGATAAGGACCCTCGGGCTTATCGCTGCGCCCAACCCGCACATTGTAGGTATCCTCCAGCCAGTCGTACGAAACAAACAGGTAATATTTTTTCAGTTCGGGATTGTAGATGATTTCAGAACCTTCGATAGCGTCGTGCACCCGTTTGCGAAAAGCCAAAAGTTTACCCTTGTCATTTGCATTTTTACGGAATCCGGTTGTAGGATCAAGCTCAACCATATAAATTCCCGAAGAATAGGAACCGTAGGTCATCCAGTGGCGCCCGGTTTCGGCATCAATCACCACCGACGGATCTATAGCATTATAGTTATCGGAGGGCAGGCACGAGATAACAATACCTTCATCGTTCCATGGTCCTTCGGGAGAAGTACTGGTGGCCAGCCCAATACAGGCCAGCTTGAGGTTATCGTTACCGGGAACCGAGTAATACAAACGGAATTGGTCGCCCACCTTGATGATGTAGGGCGCCCAGATACTCTCCTGACGATACCCTGGCTGGTAGGTTTGCATGAAGGCCAGCTCCTTAGCAGGCACCCCATCGAAAAGCCAACCCCTGAACTGCCATTGCACCAGATCCTTTGACTGACGAAACATGATGCCACACTGACCATTGGGACCATAAGCCACATCGGTAGAATAAATGTAATAGGTGCCATTATGCTTTATAATGCTTGGATCATGCAAATTATAGGGTCCCCATTTCGAGGCATTCTCCTTGCCCGAAATGGCAGAATAATCATCGGGAATATTGGGATCATAATTAACCGCATTGTTTGATGGCTCATCCGACTTTTCGGAACAAGCCACACAGGCCAACCCAACACTGCATATTACAACATAAGTTCCGTACCGGAATAAGTTTCTTAAAATTTGCATAGCTCTTTCTTTTAAAATCCGGCAGCAGTTTTACCTACTGCCGGATACACACCACTACTAACTACTAACCACCCGTTAACCTATTACCAACCGGGATTTTGTTTCAGATTTTTATTGATATTCACTTCGGTAGGCGGTATAGCCATTACTTCACGACCTTCGACCCACTTAGCAAATTCGGGGTCATGATTGATGAGGGTATTCAGATTGTTATAGTACCAGCCCCAACGAAGGATGTCGACATAACGTTGAGCTTCGAAGCAGAATTCGAGGGCACGTTCGTGAGCAATCTGGTCGCGCATCTGCTGTTGGGTCATACCGGGCTTCACATCCTGCAGGTTGGGCAGCTGGGCACGGTCACGCACCTGTTGAATGTAAGGATAAGCTTCGCTGGTGCGTCCAAGCTCGTTCAAAGCTTCAGCATAAAGCAACAAAATATCGGCATAACGAAGGACACGTTCGTTGATGCCCGACCGCCATTCGGTTTCGTCGGGATAATGATCGTCATTGAGATACTTGCGGATATGACATTTGTTGGGCAACTTGGCTTCGGCCCATGTTTTACCATAAACCGTTACGCCGGGATAATCAAAGAACATGCTGGCCTTCATACGAGGGTCAAGTTCACCGTTGACAGTCAGCTCCTGCTGGAATTCATTGAAGATCCAATCGGTGGGCGTAATATCGCCCCAGCCAAATCCCAGCGGTGCATAGGTACGTGCCTTGCCGGAAGTTTTACTCCAATCGGGAGCCGGATCGCCGGTCCAACCCAGCGTTGTTCCCCCTACATTACGGTCGAACTGCACCTCAAACAAGGATTCTTCGTTATTTTCGTTGTCTTCCGTAAAGTTGTCGCGATAGTTGGGAACAAGGGCATAACTTCCATACTTTTGATCAATAATATCCTTCAGGATAGGAGCAGCCTTATCGAACTGGTGAATAAACATATACGATTTGGCCAGATATCCGGCAGCAGCTCCCTTAGTAGCTCGCCCCACATCGGCCGGACCATATTCCTCCTTTTTGGGCAGATCGGCCATAGCCTCAGAAAAATCCTTGATAATCTGCGCCCATACTTCTTCCTCTGGCGCCTGAGAAGGATAAAAATCCTGCGGACCATGAGCCGGTTTGAGAATAAGGGGTATATTCCGATAGGTAATTACCAGATGATAATAGTAAAATGCCCGCATAAATTTAGCTTCGGCCAGCAGACGTTTCTTCAACCTCTCATCCATGTTGATGTTGGGCACATTCTCGAGCACCTGATTGGCACGCCACACACCTTTGTAGGCATGTTCCCAGGTAGCAATATAACAGGGATTATCGGGGGTAACGTTGTACAGCGAAACATCGGTAATCCACCAGGGTGAGGTATTGCGACAATCATCAGCACGTACATCCATTATCCATGGATACAAACGCATGTACATCCCGTCGTAATACATGGCCGAATATACGGCATTGGTAGCCTGAACTGCATCGTCCTGCGTTTTCCAGAACGAACCGGTAGTCTGCTGATTGGGGTTATTCAGGTTGATAAAATCCTCGCTACAGCCCGGTAGCAGAACCGATAAGCTCAGGACTGCAGCTATTTTAACTATATTGTTATGCTTTCTCATCCTATTCATAATTTTAAGGTTATATACTAAAAGGTTACTTTAACTCCTGCCAGATAGGTGGTAGGATTGGGGAAAGATCCGCCATCAAGGCCGCGATAGAGTAGTCCATCATTGGCAAAGTCGGGGTCGTAACCCGTATATTTGGTAAACGTCAGGAAGTTTTGCGAGGAAACATATACCCGAAGCGCCTGTACGTGCAATGAACGTGTTACCTTTGCCGGGAAATTGTATGCCAACTGGATATTCTGCACTTTCAGGTACGAAGCATCCTGAATAAACCTATCGGAAACACGGTTGTTCTGGTTGGGGTCGGTCTTGGTCAGACGCGGATACTTGTTGGTCGAACCCGGTCCCCTCCAGTAATTTTCGTACGACTCGAGCGAATAGTTACCTTCCTTATAAGAATTGAGCGCTGCATAAACTCCATTGAAAGCCTTATTACCATATGAACCCTGGAAGAAAATGGATAGCTCCACATTCTTGTATCCAAAAGTAGTATTGATACCATAGGTAAATTTCGGGAAAGCCACACCCAAATATGTTTTGTCGTTATCGTCGATGATGCCGTCGTTGTTGAGGTCTTTAAATTTTACATCACCGGGCTTGGTCGACCGATTCTGAAAAGCATGCTTATTGGGATCGTATTTTGCATTTCCCGGGGCATACTTATTGATTTCGTCATCGGTCTGGAAAATACCCTCAAACACCCAACCATACAACTCGCCCATGGAATGTCCTACTTCTGTTTTTGAGAATGAGGTAATAATAGGATCGTTGTTCTGTCCCAGACGGGTAACCTTGTTTTTCAGGGTGGTAATGTTACCGGTAAGTTCATACTGAAAGTCACCTTCTTTCTTTCGATACGTAAGCGAGAGTTCTATCCCCTGATTAGTCATAGAAGCCAGGTTGGTAACCGGGTCAGCAATTTTTCCGGTCGACATGGGAATCGGAGAATTTACAAGCAAATCACGGGCATCGTTGTAATAGTACTCACCCGAAAATTCAAGACGGTTATTGAACATGGCCACATCAATCCCTATATTTTTGGAAATGCGTTTCTCCCATTTGATCGACTGGTCAACAAACTGGGTCTGGATGGTTCCCGGGGCAAGCTGTCCGCCTAAAACATAACCAGCATTTTTATTAACGGAGGTCTCATATAGGTAATCGCCTATCTTGTCGTTACCGGTTATCCCGTAACCTGCACGAATTTTAAGCAAGTTGAGGTAAGAAATATTTTTAAAAAATTCAAGGTTACTAAGCTTGAAACCTGCCGATACCGAAGGAAAATTACCCCATTTGTTTCCCGGACCAAAACGGGAAGAACCATCGCGTCGGAAATTGGCTGTCAGCAACAACATATCGTTCCACGAATAGTTGAGTCGTCCCAGATACGAAATCATCGTATGCTCATACAAATGACCGTCGGTAGTACGTTTTTCCGACGAACCGGCATACAATACCTCCTGATAAGGTTCCTTGTATCCCTGTGCATAACCATACAAATCCCTGTAGTAATCGTACTGAGCAGTATAGCCAGCCATCAGGGTAAACGCATGCTTTCCTATTTCCTTATTATAGGTAAGCGTATGTTCCATGATGGCGTATGGATTTTCACCTCTGGTTTCATCGAGGAATGCAATGGTATTGACATGACGTGAACCGATAGCAAATTCGGGGATAAATTCGTGGTTAAAAAACTCGCTTCTGTCATACGACAGGTTCAGACGGTAGTTAAGACCGGGCAAAAGTTCATATTCACCATAAACCGACCCGATAAATCGGGAACGATTGAGCCACAGACGTTTCAAATTGTTAAATCCCACAATATTACCGGCAATCTGATCGTGAATGGTATCGATACCTCCGCCGTATCCGCCCTTCATACGGCTGTCGTAAACCGGCACAGTGGGTATGGAGATAACCAGCCCAATAACGGTATTTTCCCATTGCGAGTTGGTAAGTTTACGCTGGTGGGAATATGCGTAGTAAAACGAATTTCCGATTTTAAGTTTACCTTTTTTATGATCGGTATTCACGCGCACCGAGTATCGGGTGTACGAAGGACCCGGTCCTACGATAATTCCTTTTTCATCGTAATAGTTCAGATTAAGCATGTAGGTCGAGTTGTCTTTTCCCCCCATGAAGGTCAGGCTATGCTCGGTAACATACCCCCGCGTAAAGGCCTCTTTTTGCCAGTCGGTATCAATGCTATCGATATAGTAGGCGCTGGTAGAGTCGTTGGCAGGAGCCGGAAAAAGATCATCGTTCAACCGGGCGAGATTATTCATTTCCTGAAACTGCTTTCGGTTGGTTACTTTCATATATTTATTGAGTTGCTTAACGCCATAGCTACCATCGTAGCTAACCTGAATGTCGCCCTTTTTGCCACGCTTGGTAGTAATAATGATCACCCCATTAGCCCCACGGGCACCATAAATAGCCGTTGCCGAAGCGTCCTTCAGAACCTGAATGGATTCGATATCACCAGGATTAAAATCGGCTATCCCCCCCGAAGGAGTGGCTCCCTGAAACTGTCCGCCAAAAGCTTGAGGTTCGGCAATCACAACCCCGTCGACTACATACAGAGGACTTGAATTGGTAAACGAACCTACACCACGGATACGAACCACAGGTGCAGCACCAGGTTCACCACTGCTCTGTACCATTACCCCACTGGCCTGCCCTTGCAAAAGACGCGAAATATCATTTGACTTAATCCGCTCGAGATTCTCGGTTCGAACCACCGACACAGCACCCGTTAAGTCTGATTTTTTCTGCGTACCATAACCAACGACCACAACTTCTTCGAGTTTTTGTACCTCTTCGGTCATGGTTACATCAATAGTACTCCTCCCGTCAACCCCAATACGCTGCGTAACATATCCTACAAAAGAAAAAACCAACGTATCGGCAGGATTATCAATCTGGATAGAATAGCTACCATTGGCATCGGTAATCACCCCGGTAGCCTTACCTTTGACCACTACATTTACTCCAGGCATTTCGGTATTACCGGCCGCATCGCGAACGGTACCTCTTACCGTAATTTTCTGGGCAAATACTGTCGAAAAACCAAGAAGCACTGCTCCTATCAACAGGCCTCCCCTTTTGAGTAGCAATTGCTGTTGCATCATAACTAAGTAGTTTTTGGTTAGTGATATTATTTCGTCGTACCAAAAGTATCGATACCCTAAGCCGACAAGGAGCAAGGATGTGGAAACATGGTGGAATTTTGTGTAAGCAAAAGCTGTTTCAATATTTTAATTTGATTATCAACGTTTTAACAATCTATAGGGGGGAGGAAAATTGTGGACAAAGGGGTAAATATGTGTAGGTTGCCGAATGAACGGAAAGATATCTTATGCCGTATGGGTATCATTCATCATGTGCCTAATTCAATAATTATTAAATAATAACAACAAAAAAATTAACTTTGCAAAACCAATTTCAATCCGGCTATGCCCAACATCTTTTCCACAGACGATTTTGGAACGGCAAAAAACGAGCTTCAGCAAGATTATTTCGACCGCCATACACCGGTCGTACAGGCTGTTCAGGAAGCCCAACCAGGGGAAATATTAAAAATAAGGGTACGCGTAGGAACCCACTATGCTCATCCTCATGAGTCGGATCACTACATTGCCCTGATACAACTTTGGAACCGGGAAACCCTATTGGCCGAAACCCGATATTTTCACGGATCCATGGGCAACCAGCCCGGTCACACAGAGGTAGAATTTACCATTGTAATGCCTCAGGTAAGCATGAACCTTACCGCATTATCGTACTGTACCAGACACGGACTATGGCGAAGCCAGCCCCATGCGATAAAAGTAGTATCCCGATCAGAAGAATAACATTCAGTTCCCCCTTGCCTACACCCGGCAAAGTATCGGGTTTCGACGTATAGATATGTCTACGCTCCCTGATCGGAGTCAAACCCAACAATGAAGGTAAGGTTGGGGCACTGCTTTTTGTTGGGATAATTTAGGACACGTCATACCGTACCCTATGAAAAGTTTATCAGATTAAATTCAGAACCTTCTTCATCAAAACTTTTCACCCCGGAGGCTGTTTTCAATTTTGCTTACAAAAGTCTTTGCAATTTTTAACAAATGCCTGGTCTAATTTTCATAATCTATTGATTATGAACGACTCAGATAAATCATTCACCTACTTACAGTCCGAACAGAACGAATTTGATTATTATCCATTTATGTTTAATTGAAAAAATTCATGTAAGTTTGTTGCAATAAATACAGTTCCATGAGTAAGCCCCGACGTTCGTTAACCGATCGGCTCAGTGATCGGTATCGTTTAATCATATACAACGACAATACTTTCGAAGAAGTAGGGTCGTTGAAGCTAAAAGGTTTTAACCTGCTCTGGTTGTTGGGAGCACTGGGATTTATTCTGGTGTCGCTTACCTTTATGCTCATTGCCTACACCTCGGTGCGGGAATTTATACCTGGCTACCCTACCAGTCAGGAAAAAAGGGCAATAGTTATGAACGCCCTTAAAATCGACTCTCTGGAACGTGCGCTGGAAATCCGAGATAAATACTTTGCCAATATTCAAAATATTCTGCTTGGCCGCGACACTGCCTACAAAATGGTAGACCAAAAAGACAGCCTGCGAACAAAAAATATTCAGTTTACCAAATCGAAAAGCGATTCCCTGCTCAGAAAAGAAGTTGAAGCCGAACAATTTAACGTTCTTTCTGAACAACACCGAAACAGCTCACTCAATAAACCAGCTTCTCAACTCTATTTTTTCACACCTCTGAAAGGAGTAATTACCAATAAGTTTAATCCCAATACCGGCCATTACGGTGTCGATATTGTTGCTGGTCCGAACGAAGTTATTAAGTCGGTACTCGACGGAACTGTTATCCTTGCTACATGGACATTGGAAACAGGATATGTAATACAGATCCAGCACAGCAACAATCTCATCTCGGTTTATAAACACAATGCCGAACTGCTTAAATCCATCGGTACCCGGGTAGTAGCCGGCGAACCCATTGCTATTGTCGGAAACTCAGGCGAAATTACCACAGGTCCTCATCTGCACTTCGAACTGTGGTATAATGGCCAACCCGTCAATCCGGAAGATTACATCGTTTTCTGAAAAAACATACTGACCAAGCTCCAGACTTTAAGCAGGATTATAACCCTTTCCTGCCGTTACTTTCACATCAGACCAAAACACCGTTACTACAACCGGCTTTTTAACAATTCGATATCTTTCTTAATACTCTCGAGCATTTGCATCACCTCATCCTTGGGTACCAACGGATCGGGCAGCTCTGAGGAAATATAATGTACAAACTGCCACACCTCCTTAATCTGCGACACATGTACATCGTAAGGTTTGTAGGCAGGATTGAGGGAATACAGCGTAAGCTTACCCTCTGTTTCCAATAGATTTTCCGCTATTTTAAACACTATACCCTCCTCGAGGGTGAGAATCAGGTAAGCATGCCCGCTGACAATATTACGCCAGTCCTGCACAAACTCACCCGTAACCCACGAACCCGAGGGAATGGGCAGCATCGAATCACCGGTAAGCTGAAATGTCCTGTATTTTTTCTGTTTCGACAAAAAAGGCAACTGAAACATGGGCAATTCCTTAATGTATTCGGGATCGGCAAAACCCGTAGCATAACCCGCCTTAGCCTTCTCGGGTACCAGTTCTATATTCTCTTCGTTGGATTTATCGACAGTAGTTGCCAAAACCCGTAGCTTACTCCCCGACAGATACACATCGTTCCCCCTCTCCAACTCTCCCAGCTGATACTCCGACAGCGTGCTCAAATCGACTTTTAAAAGCGTATCAATGGCAATATGAAAATACTGCGACAAGGCAATGAGCGAACTTGCATCGGGTTCGGCAACCCCATTTTCATAACCACTGTAAGTCGGACGCTTGATTCCCAGCGCAAGCGCCACATCATGCTGGGTCTTCCCTTTACGCTTACGCAATAACTTTAGATTAGATGCCAGATACATAACCATATGATTAAAAATACGACCTAAAATTAGATTATTTTTTTTACAAAAACACAAAATAAAAACATTTTTTGACTAATTTTATATCTGAAAATTTGATTAATTTTTAATCAAATGCGTATGATCATCCACATGGATATGGATACCTTTTTTGTGTCGGTAGAACGACTATCGAATCCCCGCCTGATAGGGATACCGGTAATCGTAGGAGGGACGGGCGACAAGGGGGTAGTAGCCAGTTGTAGCTACGAAGCAAGACAGTATGGCATCCATGCAGGCATGCCCATACGCGAAGCCCGAATCCTTTGTCGCGAAGGGGTATTCCTGCCGGGCAACATAACCCTGTACAGCCAATATTCCCAGTGGGTGGCCGATATCATTGCCGAATCGGCACCGGCCTACGAACAAGCCTCGATCGACGAATTCTACATCGATGCCTCGGGGATGGAGAAATACCTCGAAGCAGCAGCATGGGCACACCATTTACGCCGTAAAATATTCCGCCGCACCGGCCTGCCCATATCCATGGGAATGTCGGTAAGCAAGGCCGTGGCCAAAATAGCTACCGACCAGGCCAAACCCAACGGCGAAAAATACGTGTTCCCTAACGAGGTAATCCCCTTCTTAAGTCCCCTACCCGTTTCGGCCATACCGGGCGTAGGTAAAAAAACAAACCAGCTCTTTCAACTCATAGGGATACGTACCATTGGGGATCTGCAACAAACATCGCCCGATTTTCTGGTTCGGCTGATGGGTAAAAACGGACGTACCCTTTGGGAACGTGCCCATGGAATTGACCCTACTCCAGTTATTACCCATTACGACCAGCAGTCGATGAGCATTGAACGCACTTTTGAACAAAGTACAAACGATATACGTACCCTGCAGGCCGAACTCACCGCCATGACCGAACATCTGGCTTTCCGTCTGCGACAAATGGATAAACTCACCGCCTGTATTTCGGTAAAAATACGCTACACCGATTTCAACACCTACCTCATGCACAAGCGAATCCCCTACACAGTCCTCGATCACGTACTTATAGCCGAGGCCAAAGAATTACTGCGACAGCTTTATCACGAGGGAATGTACGTACGATTATTGGGAGTGGGACTCGGCAAGCTGATAAAAGGTTACATGCAACTAAGTCTCTTTGAGGATATGCCCAAATGGGTCCAGCTCTACGCTACCCTCGACAAAATACGCAAAAAATATGGTGAACAGGCTATCCACCGCGGCAATCACAATCACACCTCACCCCTGGTGCCAGGTAACTTTGCCCACCCCGCCTCAAAAAAGCCTTCTGGTGAAGAATAAACCCTTAACATATTTTATTCCAGTACTGAAAGAAACATCGCTAAAAGAAAATCATTATTGTCCGACAAAAATAAAAAAACGCATTGTCAAAATTGTAAATTTCAGACAATCAATGATTTTTATTTCAATATTTTGAAATTTTAAAAAGTAATCTCCCTTGTTAGAAAATTTAGAAAAGGGTTAGTTGTACTATGTTATTTTCTTCTTTTAACCAATCTTTATCGGGATTTTCAGGAAAACGTATCAGAGGTATATAGTTAAACAGGTGAATTCTGCAGAAACTGACAAGGTTTGAAAATGACCATGAGCGTTTTATCTGCTTTTGAATGACTCTTAGGAGTAAATTTGTAATTAATGCGCAATAAATCTGAATTTTGATTGCATTTTCATTGTCGCCCAGAAAGTATTTGAGTTTAGCTACATATGTATAAATATCTACATCTTGGGTACAGTTTCATCATTAATGACTGTGTGAACCTTTATACCTCCTCTTCGTTTGCCCGATACAGGTTTTCGCCCAACACTCTGCAGAATATTTTTGAATAAGCTGATTATAGTACTGTCAAAAATCTATACTTGCTTGTTTATCAAATCTTTAACTCGGATGTCCGATAACGCACGGCCATATTTTTTTAAAAGGCCATTATAAATCTGACAGAAAACATCGGCATTGCGTCGTTTATTGGCATCGGACAAGGTGCTTCTATAAGGTATGTTATCAAGTTTAAAATGCTTAGTCTTTCCGGACAAACCAAGCATGGCGCCAGAGACCTCCCGTAAAGAAGAGCACTTTGCAAAAACGCAAAACAACATGCTGATTAGGTGATCCTTGGTAGAAAAGCGCTTTACGTAGCGATCTGCATTACATTTTTTGACAGATGCTGATATTATCGATAAATCGATTAAGGAAATTAGCTGTCCGAAAACCGATTGTCCATAAAAATGATTACTTTTGTTCATACTTGATACTGTTTTAATTTTAGCAAAACAAAATTAAAAAATGAAGGAGAGCTTAGCTCTCCTCTCAAAATTTTTATCGGACAATAGTGCTTCGGATTATAAAAGAAGCTGCCGAAAATGGCATTCAAGCTACCCTGAATAAGTGTGACATTTACGTCAAGAAACTGGTGTTGACTAAATTAGCAAAATAGAATTACACTACATAAGTCACACATGCATTGCTTGTAGGATAACTCATCCTAATGGCAATTGGCAGATATGGCAATTTATAGAAGGTTTAAAAATTTTCATTCATCTATCCTTCAGCAAAATATAATTTCGGAATTCAAAAAGGGGACGGCAAAAGATTTTTTTTTCCAGGAAAGTTACTAACCTGTTTTTCAGTCGTTCATGTTTATGCGGAGAGCGATGTTTGTTGCGTTTGCCGTGTTGATACAGCTGATGTCCCCAATCGAACCGTTCGATCCATGGCTGCATGACTTTGGGATGTTCTTCTTTAAAAAGGGGAAACTGGCTCATGTCTCCATAGTCAAATTCGGTCCATCGGTCGGCCCAGCCCTGAATAAGACTAAACTGTTTCATCTTTGAACGCATGTACGAGGGGGGGCGTACCCAACCATAATGATAAATATAGGCATCAACCGGTGCCACCTTTAGTTTATAGGTATTTTCTTCCTGCCGATAATGACGTCCGTCAAAGTTAGGAATACGTCGAAACGACTGAGCATCGCGCCATGAATGAATGTCGGGGTCGTTGCGGATGATGCGAATTTCGTGCTTGTACCATCCGTGAAAATCGATGTAATGATTATAATCGCCCCAGAAATGCAAATATTTAAAGAGCAGCCCCTCAACTTCCTGATCGTTCAGAAGCTGCTGACAACGATCGTAGATTACTGGCAGGTACTTCTCATGAACCACCTCATCGGCCTGAATGTAAAAAAGCCAATCACCGGTACAGTATGATTTGGCAATGTCGGTCTGATGGGCAAGCTCGGTCCCATCGGGATATTGTTCTAAATCCCATGTCGACTCGTATATTTTTATTTTAGGACTTCCTATGCTTTCAATCAAAGCGCGTGTTTGCTCATATTCATCTCCCTTGCCCAGCACAAAAACAAATTCATCGCATATGGGAAGTATGGAAAGAATAGACTCCTTTACGGGATAGTAAAGTTTGGTTACATCCTTTCCCATGGAAAAGCCACTGATACGCATAATAGAGATTTTTAGTCTTCAACAAAAGCCTGCAAGTCGTACAGTCGTTTATAATGTCCATTAAGAGCCAGCAATTCATCATGACGTCCACGTTCCACAATGGTTCCCTCGTGTAGAACAACGATCTCATCGGCATGAACCACGGTCGAAATCCGGTGGGCTATAACTATGGTAGTACGGTTTTTCATCAGGTTGTTCAGCGCATCCTGAACCAGTCGTTCGCTTTCGGTATCGAGCGACGAGGTAGCCTCGTCGAGAATCAGGATGGGGGGATTGCTGAGAACGGCACGCGCTATACTCAGCCGTTGACGCTGACCTCCCGACAACTTACCTCCCCTGTCTCCGATGATCAACTGATACTGGTGTCGATTGGCCATGATGAAATCATGAGCATTAGCAACCTTGGCTGCAGCTATCACATCATCCATGCTGTACCCCTCGCGGCCAAATACTATATTGTTGTATACAGTATCATTAAAAAGAATGGGTTCCTGATTGACTATCCCCATCAACGAACGCAAATCAGATATTTTTACATCCTTAATGTTTATCCCATCAATAAGAATTTCGCCATGTTCTATGTCGTAAAACCTGGGCAACAAATCCACCAGCGTAGATTTGCCACTTCCCGATTGACCCACTATGGCTACCGTCTTGCCCTTTTCTATTTTCAGATTAATGTTTTTCAATACATAGGTATGATCGTATCCGAATGAAACATTGACATATTCAATGGCATGATTAAATGTCTTTAATTCAATAGCATTCTTTTTTTCCTTAATTTTTGATTCGGCTTTTAAAATAGCATCGAGTCGGTCCGAAGAGGCCAACCCCTTCTGAATGTTGTAATAAGCCGTCGAAAAACGCTTGGAGGGTTCAATGATCAGATAGAATGTTGAAAGATAGGTAATAAGCATCTGAGGGGCCAATGCCGACCGATGTCCCAATATCAACGAGGCCCCGTAAATCATGATGATGATAATGACAACGGTACCCAAAAATTCTCCTACAGGACTGGCCAAAGAACGCCGACGGTTAATTTTAACATTGAGCCGAGTAAAATCGTCGTTGAGTTCGCTAAAACGATTGAATATAGCCTTTTCGGCATTGAATGCTTTTATTATCCTTAATCCTGTAATGCTTTCCTCAATCAGGGCAAGCAACGAACCTAACTTGGTCTGACTCTTGAACGACTTTTTGCGAAGCGTACGTCCAATACGTCCAATAATAAATCCGCTCACAGGAATCATAATCAGCACAAACAGCGTCAGCTCAACGCTGATGGAAAACAGAAACACAAGATATATCAAAATCGTCAGCGGATCACGAAATACCATTTCGAGCGAACTGATGATTGAGGTTTCTATTTCCAACACATCGTTGGTCATTCGCGACATCAGATCACCTTTGCGCTCCGTAGAGTAATAGGAAAGCTGCAAATCAAGTATTTTCTTAAAAAGTTTATTACGTAAATCCTTTACAATACCAGCACGGAGCGATACAAGGAAATGATTGGCAAGATAGGCAAACAAATTCCGCAGAAACGAAAAAAAGGTTATGGCTCCGCTTACAATCAGCAGGGTGTTGAATTTGCCAAACTGCCGGATAAGCTCACTAAATATGTAGTTCAGATTTTCCTTGAATTCGAAAATATTAAAATGGGCTGGCCGGTCAACCATCGGTTGCGTGCCAAACAATATCCCCAGAAAGGGGGCCAGCATCAGCAATGAGAAAATGGAAAACACCACCGACAATAAATTGAAGGTAATATTTAATACTCCTTGTCGCCAGTATGGCTTAAAATAGGGGAAAAAAGCAAAAAACTGTTTCATTTCGGAAAATAATTATTCAATTGGGTTTGTAAACCCACAAATGTATATTTTTTACATACACAACCAACGCCCGGAATAAAAAAATCATAGTTTACACCCCGTATAATTATATGGGGTAATGGCTTTTAATTCCTCTTTGACCTCTTCGCTGACAGGCAAGGTATCGATAAACTCATGCAATCGCTTTTTGGTTACCATTTGCGTCCCTCTGGTGATATTTTTCATGATTTCATATGCATTGGGGATACCCTCGCGTCGTAATATGGTTTGTATGGCTTCCGAAACCACTACCCAGTTTCGCTCCAGATCGGCATATATAGCCTCGGTGTTGACGTAGATTTTCTCCAGCCCGGTCATCAATGCCTTTATAGCAAGCAGACTATGAGCTACCGGCACACCAACATTACGCAGTACAGTCGAATCGGTCAAATCGCGCTGCAAACGTGAGATGGGTAATTTGGCCGAAAGATGTTCATACAGGGCATTGGCAATTCCCAGATTGCCTTCAGCATTCTCAAAATCAATAGGATTAACCTTATGGGGCATAGCCGACGAACCCACCTCCTGTTTTTTTACCTTCTGCTTAAAATATTCCAGGCTGATGTACATCCAAAAGTCTCTGGCCATGTCGATAAGGATAGTATTGATGCGTTTGAGTGCATCAAAAACTGCTGCCAGGTTATCGTAGTGCTCAATTTGAGTTGTTACCTGCGATCTCGAAAGTCCAAGGGTTTCGTTGACAAAATGATTGGCAAAATCGACCCAGTTGATCTGTGGATAAGCCACCTGATGGGCATTGAAGTTGCCTGTAGCGCCGCCAAATTTAGCCGACCATGGAATATTGTCGAGTTGGGCCAGCTGAACCTTCAGACGTTCAAGAAAGACCTTAACCTCCTTGCCCAGACGTGTCGGAGAAGCCGGTTGACCATGGGTTCGGGCCAACATGGGGATATCTTCCCACTCCTGCACAAGCTGTTCCAGCTTGTCGATCAAGCTCTTCAACCGGGGAACATAAACCTCTCGCAAAGCATCCCTCAGTAGCATGGGAATAGAGGTATTGTTAATGTCCTGCGAGGTCAGCCCAAAGTGTACAAACTCCCGAAAATCCGCTATACCCCATTCATCAAACTTCTCCTTGATAAAATATTCGACAGCCTTTACATCATGATTGGTAATATTCTCAATGTCCTTGATTTTCTGAGCATCGGCCAGCGAAAAATTACGGTACAGACCTCGTATTTTCTCAAAATTCGACTTATCGAATCCCGATAGCTGAGGTAGAGGTATCTGACATAAAGCAATAAAATATTCCACCTCGACCCATACCCGGTAGCGAATCAGGGCATACTCCGAAAAATAGGACTGTAACTCTTCTACCTTTCTTCGATAACGCCCGTCGATAGGACCAATCGCTGTAAGTTCGTTCAATGTCATAGTTTTCTTCAAATTTCATTTTGTACAGTTAGCCTGTTCCTGTTGTTTTTGCAGTTCCCATTCTGCAGCAATCTGCTCCAGTTCATCGTACCACGATTGGCCAAACCGGGCTACCAAAGGTTCTTTTAAGTATCTAAAAACGGGCGTACCCTCGTTCTCCCCTTTGATGTAACCAGGCTGACATATATTCCAACGATGCAACACAACAGCATGCAATGCATTCAGGCGCGATACCCTTACAGGATACAACCAGCACGAAACGGGCTTACGAAACGGTATTTTTTTGTCCAGGTATGCTTTTTCAATTGCACATCGCGCTATGCCTCTATCGTAGTAACAGTATACACATTCCCTGCCTTCGAGCAGTGGAGTTACCAGTTCGCCATCGTCGTCGGTTACAGCAAACCCTTGCTTTTGTATGGATTCCTCCGCACCGGGCTGCAGATAGGGGCGAATATCATCAAAATGTTTCTCAATCAGGGCTGCCTCCTCCTTCTCTATAGGAGCCCCAGCATCACCATACACACAGCAGTTACCCTTGCACATCGCCAAATCACAAGCAAATCGCTTCTCGATGATGTCGCGACTAACAACAGTATTCCCTATTTGAAACATCTCCATGAAAAAAATTTCAGCAAAGGTAATTACTTTGGTAAATATTTAAAATTTTGTAAAACGATAGTAAATATTATTCCCCTCCCTTGGAGGAGTATCCGCAACACAGAATGGTCCATTCTTTCCCCCCAAAAGCTAAACATAGGTAAACGTATCGGTCAAAAAATTATAAACAAACCCAAAATATTAACCTACAAAATTTGGCTCATTACACATTTTTTACTATTTTAAACCTGTCGGAATTTTTTAACGGATAGTGTAAATGAAAAAATAGATAAAGTCTTTTGTTTCTGAGAGGATCAGTAGGGATCGTACAAAAAAAAACGGTCAACGATGATTAAAAAAATTCGACTGCTAACCGTAACCTTTGATGCCGAAATCAAGGCATACGAGGTGCCTGCCTTCCGAGGTGCGATTATCGATAAGGTGGGACAGCAACACGTATTGTTCCACAACCACCTGAACGACGGTTTCCGCTACCAGTACCCCACCATCCAGTACAAAGCCATACGCCATCAACCTGCCATCGTCTGCATCGACGAAGGTGTGGACGAAATACACCGTTACTTTCAGCAACCCGACTGGAGCCTGTGGATAGGCGATCGTAAAATGGATATGAAAGTAGCCAACCTCTTCTTAAATCAGTTTACCTTACAAGTATGGGCTACAACATTTAAATACGCCATTCACAACTGGATAGCGCTAAGTCAGGAAAACTACCAGAAATACAAATCGATTGAGGCCGAAACCGACCGCCTGGCTATGCTCGAGCGTATTCTCACGGCCAATATCCTTGCCTTTGCCAAAGGTGTAGGCTGGACCGTAGAAAAACCCATAGAACTGAAAATTATCAGTTCGCCGGTTACCAGACCCGTCCCCCTTAAGGGCCAAAAACTCTTAGCTTTCGACCTGCAATTTACCACCAACGTATCCCTGCCCAACTATATAGGACTGGGCAAAAGCGTAAGCATAGGATATGGAATGATACGACAAATAAAGGATAAGGAAAACTAAAATAACATATGACAACACGCGAAGAAATATATCTGGGAGCACTGCTGCATGATATTGGGAAGTTTGTTTTCAGAGCCAAAGAATTGACAGCAGGAGAAGGACATGAAGTTCTTGGAGAACAATTTATACGCGAACATTTCGGTAAAATAGATATATTAAAAGACAATATTGAAAATATAATTTATCAAAGTAAACATCACCAAATACAAACTTATACAGCTATTGCAGATAGAATAGCATCAGCTGAACGTGAAGAGGAAAAAGTTGAAAATGCAAGACGTCCACTTCGTTCTATTTTTAATTCCATTTCACTTGCTGATGAATATATTCAGAATGAAGAAATATGGTATTTTAAACCGAAAAAAATTGACACAAAGAATATTTTTTCGACAAAAGATATTAAAGATAAAAATATTAATAAGGAATCAATAAAAGATCATGAATTACTCCTAAATGAATTTATTCAAGAAATTAAAAAATTACAAAATATAAAGAGTGTTGAAGCATTATATACCTCAATTTATTTTTTATTATATAAGTATACTGCAAGAGTTTTATCCGCAGGTTACAAATCATTCCCTGATATTAGCTTATTTGACCATAGTAGAGCAGTGGCTGGGCTTGCAAATTGTTTAACGTTTTCAATAAGTACTGATGAAATAAAAAATTACAATAATATTAATCTTTATAAAGAATTTATATTTATAAAAGGTGACCTTAAAGGAATTCAAAATTTTATTTACTATGATGTAAACATGGAACAAGCTGGTGCAGCTGTAGGAGTTTCTAAAAGATTAAGAGGCAGATCTTTTCTTGTTAGTATACTTACTGAAATAATAGCTAATATTTTTATTGAAAAATTACATTTATCAGAAGCCAATATACTTTATTCAGGAGGGGGTCATTTTAATATCATTGTTCCACATAGCAGTGAAGTTGAAAATAAAATTAAAGAATTAACACAAACAATAAATTTTGCTATTTATAACAAATTTGGTGGTCGTATAAGTTTAATTATTGGAACCACAAAATGTGATGAAACCCTTTACTCAGATACAGGTAAGTTTATTGAAAGAGTTAATTTTGATTTGTTGCAGAAAAAAAATGTTATTTATAAAGATTATCTTGAAGAAATAATCTTTCGAACTGAATACGAAAAAAATAATGAGAAAAAAGAACAAGAAATAGGACAAAAATTACCATATACAAAATATATTGTTGAATTAACTGCAAAAGAAAACTGCAGTTTTACAAAAGATAATGATTGTTTAATCGCTTTTGAAGAATTCAATAAGTTTTATTTCTTTTTAGGAGATGAAAAGCAATACAATGAAATTTATAGTTTTTTTAAAGAAAATAATGATAAAATAGCAAAAGCCAAACTAATTAAGATAAACGATAACAATTTTTTAGAATATTCAGAAAAGCTTAGCAAAGATTTTAATTTTCCAATTTCATTCTCATTTAAATATTTTGGTCAATATACTCCAAAAAACGAAAATGATATTGTAATCGAGTTTGAAGAATTAGCAAAAAACAATTATGAAGATAAAAATGGTTTAAGTTATCCCCTTTTAGGCATAATGAGACTTGATGTTGATAATCTTGGAAGTATATTTGAATTTGGGCTAGGAAATAAATGTTCGTTTTCTCGTATTGCATCATTGAGCCGCGAACTAGATTTGTTTTTTAGTGGATATATTAACGAATTAGCTAAAGAATTTAATGTTTACATTGTATATTCAGGAGGAGATGACGCATTTATCGTCGGATCATGGTATAACATTTTACATTTTGCAAAAAAGTTATATAAAGAATTCAAAGAATTTACTTGTAATAATCCTGATTTAACATTTAGTGCGGGTATATTTTTGTGTCACGAAAATTATCCAGTAGCAAAATTTGCTAAAAAGGCCGCAGAATTAGAAGAACAATCCAAAAATTTTAAAGACGAAAATGGTAGATCCAAAAATGCTGTTACTGTGTTTGACCATACTTTAAGTTGGGATAGTTATTGTAATATGATTGATTTTGCTGAAAAATTATTATCTTATACCAATCAGGACGGTGTGAAGGATAAAGAAAAATTAAATCGTTCGCTCGTCCATCGCTTATTAAGAATAATTAAATCTTGCTTAAATAATAATGGCTCAGTTAATTTAGATAAACTATATAAAAATGTAGCACAGCTTCATTATTTGTTTGCCCGCCACGGTTTTGATGCCGATCATATAGCTAAAGCACAAGAAGGTATCACAAAGGATATTATAACAGTGATTCTAAAAGAATTTTCAAAAGAAAAAATAATAAAAAATTATTTAATTCCAACAAATTATGTAATCTTAAAAACCCGTAAAATCTAATAATTATGGAAAATCTTGATGTGATAAAGCCAGAAAAAATCGTTCAAATTGCTAACGAAAAAGGAAAAGATTTTACAAAAATTAAAACAAATCAAATTCGGAACTTCTTTGCTGCTATTCTTTCCATTAAGAATAAAGTAGCAACAATGGAAGTGTTTAATTTTGAAACAATTGAAACTGATATTTATTTGTTAAAACCTAAAATTGCTTACGCAGCAGGTAGAAAAAACGAGGTAGAACCATTCAAAAATTTTATTGACGAACTGGTTGCTGCATTAATTAAATCAACAGACAAGGAAAAAGCAACACAAAACTTTTTCAATATCATTGAAAGTGTTGTTGCTTACCATAAATTTTATGGTGGAAAAGATAATTAAATTAAATTAAATTTAAATTAAAAAATACAAATATGAGTACATATCCAAAATTTTTAGCAAATGTAATAATTCGTGGAAAAATCGAATTATTAACGGGAATGCATATTGGCGGAAGTAAAGATAAAATGGAAATTGGAGGAGTAGATTCACCTGTTATTCGTAATCCTCATAACAGATTACCCTATATTCCGGGTAGCTCATTAAAAGGTAAACTTCGAAGTTTGTTGGAATATAGTTTAGGCGTAGTCAGTCAAAATGGCGAGGTTTCAAATGATAAGGACATAGTTCGTATTTTTGGAACAAGTGCTGAAGATAATAAAAATAATGGTCCAACTCGATTAATTGTTCGTGATGCTCTTCCCGATAAGAAAACAATCGAGATGTGGGAAAAAATGGATAGTGAACTTTTATATACCGAATATAAGCCCGAAAATACAATAAATAGAATTACAGCTGCAGCAAATCCAAGATTTATTGAAAGAGTTGTTGCAGGTTCAAAATTCAATTTTGAAATGGTTTTTGGCATTTACCAAATGAATGAAAATGATAATAAGGAAATAATAAAGCAAGATTTAAGTAATTTATTACAAGCGATGCGTTTATTAGAACATTCTTTTTTAGGGGGATCAGGTAGTAGAGGTTATGGTAAAATAAAATTTCGTTTATTACCTATTACTATTGTGCCAAATCAGGAATATAAAACTCCAGGTGAAAATTACAAGGAGTCACTAAAAGATATTGATCAAAATATTAATTTTAAAACATTAGCTGAACAAGAAGTAGAAAATTTATTAGACAATTTATTTAATCAATGATTAATAGTATGAAAATAGTTTATTTATACCCAAAAAGTACATTCAGAACAGATTTACGTTCTGATACTTTATGGGGAATATTATGCTGGGCTATTCGCATGGTGTATGGTAATGAAGAATTAGAAAGAATTTTAAAAAGTTATATAGAAAGAAAACCGGAATTTATTATTAGTTCTACTTTTCCATTTGTTAAAAAAACTGACAAAAAATGGCATTATTTACCAAAGCCTAACATAAAAGAAAATTATATTGATCAAAGTCAATTAAGTAGAAAAGAAAAAATTCTAAACGCATTAAAGAGAAAAAAACTAAAAAAAATTCAATTATTAGAACTAACTGATTATACTACGTTTATTAAAGACTCAAGCAAATCGAAAGAAATAATTGAAAAAATAGCAGAGCAAAAGAATTTGTTTTCGCTCCAATCAGAATCCATACCCCATAATACCATAAATCGATTAACCGGAGGTACTCTAAAATTAGAAAATAAAAGTGGTCAATTGTTTCATGTGGATGAATATTACTTAAATACATTTGATGAAAATGTCAATGCAGGGTTGTTTTTCTTGGTAAAGGGCAATACAAATAAATTAGAAGGAGCATTGCGTTTTTTGAATCATATTGGTTATGGCGGTGATAGGAGTACCGGGAAAGGACATTTTATATATGAATTAAGTGATTTTTCAATATCAGAACCCGATGACTTTAATGCCTATACGAATCTATCATTATTCTACCCAACAAAAGAAGAACTTGACGAATTAAAAAAAAGCGAAATATTTAATTATCAATTATTAGAAAGGCAAGGATTTATTAGTTTTAATCATTATGAAACTATATACAAACCCAAAACACTGATGTTTTCAGAAGGTTCTGTTTTTCCTAAAATTAATATAAATGAAGAGTATTGGGGGCAAAATAAAATTGTAATGGAAAAATCAGAAAAATTACCCCATAATATTTACCAGTATGGTTTTGGTTTTATGATAAAAATAAAAATTTAAAATATGAAATATTATATAAAGACATTAACTCCTTTACACATAGGAAATGGTGAAGAATTAAGTTCATTAGATTATGTTTTATATGAAAATAAATTTTATAGAATATCTCAAAAAAAATTTTTAGAATTTCTAAACAAAAACAAAATTAATTTAGATGATTATTCAAAATGGATAATCGAAACAACTGAAAAAATTAATGATTTAGAAAACGAAAGAAGAAGAAATAGAAATAATTTTGGTAGAGATAAAAACCAACAACTTTCTGAATTAAAAAAGAATTTTAATTTATTAAATTTTACTAAGTCGATCCAAAAAGAATCAGAATTTATAAAGTACTTAAAAACATTAAATGGTATTTCATTTGAGGGTATAATTAAACAACAAGTTAGAGGATTTATAAAAAATGGAAATAATGAACCTTATATTCCTGGAACAAGTATAAAAGGAGCTATTCGATCTGCACTGCTTTATAATTATTTATCAAAGCATGCGAATGTTCAAAATATTGAAAAAATTCTAAAAGAAAGTTTACAAAAAATTAATACGAATAATTTAGATGAATCTAAAAAAGAATTTGCAAATGAAATAGAACTTGAAGCTTTTTACTGCAAATACAAAAAAGTTAATAACGAAATTACTAATGATGAAAAATACGATATATTAAAATTTTTAATTGTTTCTGATGGTAAAGTTATTTATGACAGCCCTTTAACACTTGAAAATATTGATTTATACTTAGTCAAGAAAGATAGAAATGGCACATTTGCTGATGTTCAAAAACAGACTCCTACAGTTGAAGCAGTAAAAGAAAATTCTATTATAGAATTTGAACTTGATTTTAATATTGACTACTTATTGTCTATTAAAAAGAATTTAAACGATAAAGGTTATTTAGAAGTAAAAATTGGACAAAATATTGAAAATCAATGGATTGGTATTAAAGAAAAAGTAAAAAACATATTTGATTTAGATATTGATAACTTAAACGAAAATAATAAAGATGAATTTAAGAAAAATGCCATTGAATCGATTATTAAAAAAATCAACAATTTCAGCAAAAAACAAATAGAATGGGATCAGAAGTGGTTGAATGATATTACTCAGAAAAATTCAAAAAGCAAATTTAATAACAGCCATATTGAACAAGGTTTTAACAAAGTTAAGGGAAATGCTCTTATCCATTTCGGATTTGGTTCTGGCTATACAGGTATAACAGAATTTTTATATTTTTTAGAAAATGCTACTCTAAAAAATGCATTTAAAAAAATTATGGATAAATTTCTGATTGGAGACAAACCTGGTGCACAAAGAAATAGACAAAATGGGCAGTCTTACAATTCAAATCCTGACAAGTTTCCGAAATCTAAAAGATTAGTGACAAGAAAAAATGAAATAGTGCCATTAGGATGGGCAATTATAACAGATACAATAAATGATAATATCGCACAAACTTCTGAAAGTGTAGAAAAAGTTGAACAAAAACCAATAGAACCTCAATATTTCAAGGGTAAGTTTAAACAAGGTACAGGTGGAATATTTGCCAAAATTATTAAATCTGGAAAACCTAATAAAGTAAAATTATTTATTGAAGAAGTTAAAGATCAAGAATATCCTTTAATTGGTTATAACTCTGAGCTTGAAGAAGGTAAAATTATTTATGTGAAAATTAACCAAATGAATAAGAAAGGAGAAATTTTGCAGGTAGGATTTGATAAATTTATATCACAATGAAAATTGTACTTAGTTTTGACAACAAAAGTTTTCATCTTATTGAAAACTTTACTATATTTGCTTAAATATTTTCATTATAATGAAAATTATTAAGCGATCAAGATATATCGAAAAAATTAAACCACACATCGGTAAAAGTATCATTAAAGTTTTAGTGGGCGCACGACGATCGGGTAAAACCTATCTCTTGTTTCAAATTATTGAAGAAATCAAAAATATAGATTCACAAGCCAATATCATTTACATCAATAAAGAACAATACGAATTTCGATTCATTGATAACGATGAAAAGAATTAAACGACGAAATTGTATATGATTATCTTTCAAATATATACAATACCATTATTTTAAAAGATATTGTGTGGCGTTACAACATACGCGATGTAGATTTTTTAAATCGCCTGATTATTTTCCTGGCCGAAAATACCGGAAACTATGTTTCGGCAAAAAAAATAACTGATTTTATAAAATCCCAGAAACTTCATCTGTCTATCAATAGCGTACAAAATTACCTGCACTATTTAGTAAATGCTTTTTTTGTCGATCAGGTTAAAAGATACGACATCCGTGGAAAAAAGGTCTTTGAGGTAAACGAAAAATATTTTTTCAGGGATTTGGGGTTAAAACATGCGGTGTTACCCTTTCAACCCAATGATTTGGGCAAAATTATGGAAAATTTGGTTTACAACCACTTAATTGTCAATGATTATAAGGTATATATCGGCAAATTTGACGATAAAGAAATCGACTTTTATGCTGTCAGAGGTACAGAAATATTGTATGTACAGGTGGCTTATTTGCTGCCCGACCAAAGTACTTACGAACGAGAATTTGGAAATTTGTTGAAAATAGAAGACAATTACCGTAAGATGGTTGTCACCGCCGACGAGTTTGCACAAGGACATTACAAGGGCATTGAGCACATTTATATTTTAGACTTTTTAACCCGTAAGCTATGACCTACCTGGTATCGATCATTTCGGAACAAACCATTCCCAATTTTTTGATAATGACCCAATATAAAGATAGGGTCGATGGATATATCTTTTTGACCACCCAAGCTATGGAAACCAGCCAGTTGCATACCTCGCGAAGCCAATGGCTGGCCGAAGCGCTAAACATTCCCTTGCAACAGATTCAAAGGGTAATTTTGAAGGAAGATGACTATTTTAACAACCTGACGACATTACAGAAAGAAGTGGATGCTAACCATAACTACATTTTGAATATTACCGGCGGCACAAAAATTCTTACCCTCTCGGCCTACGATTTTTTCAAATCGCATCGAAAGGTTGAAAAAATTATATACCTACCTATAGCCCAGTCGTCGATCAAAACCATTTTTCCGCAACCAACCGAAGAATACTTGCAGCAAAACATTACACTGCGCCAATATCTTACGGCATACGGACTAAAATATACCGATGAAATGCCCAAAGAGAATTTTGAATTTTTAAAACTGATTTTTAAACAATACCGCAACAAGAATTACGATATCAACCGCCTGAATGAGGACTATCCCAATGAACATAAAAATTACTATACCGGTGGATGGTTCGAAGATTATGTTTATTACAAAGTAAAACAAGAATTGCAACTCGACGATAGCACCATTGGCCTGAACATTAAAATTGCTTATCACAGCAATTCATCCGAACCCGACAATGAATTTGACATAATGTTTGTTTACCGCTATAGCCTATACATTTTCGAATGCAAGGCATCCTTGGGCAAAAAGGTAACACAAAGCCTTTTGGAGGCTATCAGTAAGCTGGGATCGGTCAAGCAAAACTTTGGCCTCAATTGCAAAAACTACCTCGTAACCCTGGTCTCAATCCCCAATATTGAACTAATAAACCGCAGAGCCAAAATTGCTGGCATTAAACAAGTGATAGACCGAAATTTCTTCGTACAAAACCAAAGTTTTAACAGCCTGATTGTATAAAAAAACCGCAATATGAAAACAATTTTTCTATCGTTTCTGGGAACCAATAAATACGCAGAATGCAGTTATAAGTTCCCCGATGGTACTATCCTTCAGAATCAATATACCCAGGCAACCATCATTGAAAAATACAAAAATCAGATCGATCAATACCTCTTTTTTTTAACCGCTGAGGCTAAACAAAAAAACTGGGAAGCTACCAATGGCTTACAGCATCAAATAGTAAATCTGGGTATAAAAAAGGATAAAATTACTACCGTCGATATTCCCAACGGCTTTAGTAAAGACGAATTACTTCAGATTTTTGATTTACTCATCAGACCTATTCCCGATAATGCCCGTTTAATTATTGATGTAACCCATGCATTCCGATCGCTTCCGCTCAACCTAAGTGCAGTGCTTAACTATCTCAAGATTGTCAAACAAGTACAAATTCTTCATATATTCTATGGCGCTTTTGAAAAATTGGGCAGAAAAGAAGAGGTAGAGAAAATATCCATCGAACAACGCATTGCCCCTATGCTTGATATTACCTATTTGAGCGCTATACAGGACTGGTCGTTAGCCATCGATCATTTTCTGAAATTTGGAAATATTGATAAACTAAAAGAACTGAGTAAAAATGCTATTGACCCCATTCTCAAAGAAACTCGGGGTAAAGATGAGGTAGCGTCGGCAATACGAGAGGTAGTGAACCGATTAGAAAAGTTACTTCAAGCACTGTATACCTGTAGAATAAAAGATATTCGTAACTCATTAGATAATTTCAGCAAAATAAAATCCAGCTTAAACACTGTTACCCATCGTGACAACAATTGTATTTTACCTCAGATTGTTGAACCTTTCAGTAAGTTGAAAGAAAAACTTGACATTATCCATGAAGAAGATTCTCGTGAATTACAGACAATCAAGCTTGTTCAATGGTGTATCGATTATAACTGGATACAGCAAGGCTATACTTTACTACAAGAAAATCTTCTGAGCTATTTAATAGTCCAGTGCGGCAAAAACCCCATGGATACATTACAACGCGAATGTTTATCACAGGCCCTCAACATCATTGTTAATAAAATCCCCGAGCAGCAATGGAAAACCGCTGATAAAGAAAAGGTTAAATTTTATATCGACAAATATGGCAATCAAATAGAATTGTGTGAATGGTACAAAGAAATAAGTGAATGCCGAAACGACATTAATCATGCCGGCTATAGAGAAAACCCTATAGACGCTAAAAAGATAGCGGAAAAACTAAGTGAATTTTATGCTAAGACATTGACAATAATCAATAATACCAAATAAAAGCCACTTTGCAGTAACCACACCCTATCATGTATTAATTCAAAGAAAATTATGTTTGCTTTTTTCTTGAAATTTAAGAAAAAGTTATTTATTTTTGTATTAATTTCAAGAAATCTATACATAGATGTTGATCAAAGAAACCATAAAATCGATCATCAAACGTTTCCAGCAAACTGAACTTTCGGGTATTATACCCAGAAATATTAAGTTGCCCATCAATAGCCAGAAGATCGTATCGCTGGTAGGGGTTAGACGCTGTGGAAAGACTTATTTGTTTTACGACACTATTCTTAAGCTTAGAAATGCCAGTATACCTTCCGAAAATATTTTGTATATTAACTTCGAAGACGAACGTCTTCAATTGAAAACAAATGAACTTGATTTTATCATACAGGCATGGCGCGAATTGCATCAGGGAAGCGATATTACTAATCACTATTTCTTCTTCGATGAAATTCAAAATATTGAGGGTTGGGAAAAATTTATCCGCCGCATTTACGACAACGAAACCAAAAACATTTTTATCACTGGATCAAATTCATCATTTTTAGCTAGCGATATTGCAACTTCGCTGCGCGGAAGAACACTGACCTATGAGGTATTCCCTTTCTCTTTGTATGAATACTTGAATTTTAAAAATATCACACCCGATTATTACCCCGAAAACAATAAAGCATTGATTTTAAACAATTTTTATACTTATCTTGAAAAAGGAGGTTTTCCCGAGACCATAGCATGCGACCCCAATAAACAAACAGAAATTTTACGCCATTACTACTACGTTATGCTATACAAAGATTTGATAGAACGTTATCAAATAAAAGCTTTTCATGTACTGAAATACTTTATCGAAAAACTTGCCGACAATTTAACCAAACCACTTTCGGTTAACAAAATATACAATGATCTGCGTTCACAAGGCTTAAAAATGGACAAAAATTTATTGTATGAATTTATTGGCTACCTCAACCATGTGTATTTAACTTTTACCGTACAAAAATTCGACACTTCCTATGCTCAACGAACAAGGTCCGACAACAAAACATATTTTATCGACAATGGACTACTCAATGTCATAACACCCAATTTGGCAGAAAATATGGGTAAATTGCTCGAAAATCTTGTTTTCCTTTTCTTACGAAAAAAATTCGGTAATCTTTACGAGAGCAACATTTATTATTTCAAAGAAAACTACGAGTGCGATTTTCTGGTATTTCAATCAAAAAAATTGGCTTACTGCATTCAAGTCTGTTACGACATTTCCGATAAGGAAACAAAAAAAAGAGAAATAAGTGGATTACTGGCTGCACTGAAGTACTTCAATCATCCCACAGGTTATATCATAACAACTGAACAGGAAGAGGAACTGAGCGTAGATAACAGAACAATAATAGTTAAACCCATTTACAAACTGTTGATTGACGAAAACTTTTAAATAACTCTGATATGCTCTTAAACCTCTCCAACCATCCATCATCGCAATGGCCGCCTGAACAATATGCAGAAGCTATACGGCTGTATGGTCAGATTTTGGATTTAGCTTTTCCCGACATCGACCCTACGGCCGATGAACAATACATTGATACACTTGCCAACGAATACCTGCAAAAAATTCTTGATATCCAAAGGGAACAACAAAAACCTTTTACCGTCCATATCATGGGCGAACTTACATTTTGTTTTGCCCTCATTACCAAGCTCAAGCAGCACAACATACCCTGCATAGCCTCTACCACACGCCGTGTTGCTAACATAACCAACGGACACAAAACATCAGTATTCAAATTTGTTCGATTTCGTTCGTATTTATGATAATAGTCAGCATGTTATACATAAATTTTTATTCATATTTTTCGCTATTTAAACATTTTTTTATAGATTTATGTAGAATTTGCATCGAACCATTCAAATTTTATACGCAAGCTAAATAAACGATTGTGTAATCCATGAGTTTTACTCATTGAAAAAAGAGTACAAAAAAATAGGTCATGGAACTTATACTCAACACATTCGGCACCACGTTGGCCAAGCAACACAACAGTTTTGTTATCAAGCACAAAGATGGAATACAACATGTACCAGCCGACCAGATTAAGACCATAACCATTGGCCGGGGAGCACAAATTACGTCCGATGCTGCTTTGCTTGCCGTAGAAATGGGTATCGAGGTGCTTTTTGTCGATAACAGTGGCATGCCCGTGGGTAGGCTTTGGAGCGTTAAATACGGTTCAATCAGCAACATTCGCCGAAACCAGCTCGACTTTACCCTAAGTCCCAAGGCAGTTACTTGGATCAAAAATGTAGTGATTCAAAAACTGGATAATCAGATTGCACTGCTGCTGAGCCTTATGCCCACTGACGATACTTCAAAAACCCTGGTCAATGCGGCCATTAATCGTATCACAGACTATAAAACCAAAATAAAAATGCTGAAAGGTGAAGTAGTATCGGATATTGCACCATCGCTACGGGGCTGGGAGGGAGCAGCCTCCAAAACCTATTTCGAAGTCATTGCAGCGTTAATGCCCGAAAAATACAAGTTTAACGGCCGCAGCCAACATCCTGCTACCGACGTTTTTAATTGTCTGCTCAACTATGCCTACGGTATTCTGTATGGCCGTATCGAAGGCGCTCTTATCAAGGCCGGTATCGACCCCTATGTGGGAGTGTTTCATCGCGACGACTACAACCGTCCGGTACTGGTTTTCGATATCATTGAGATCTATCGTGTATGGGCCGATTATGTGGTAATCAACCTTTGCATGCAACAGGCCGTTACGCCCGAGTGTTACAGCATACGCCCCGACGGATCGTTCTGGCTCGAAAACCTTGGCCGACGTATCGTTATTCAAAGTATGAACGATTACCTCAACGAAATCATCATGCTCAATGGCCTTGAACGCACACGACTTACACACATCGAACTGTACGCCCACCAGTTGGCCAAAACCTTTGAAAAAGCCTAAAAAACACAAGCCTATGCCAATGATAGGAAAAAATATCACCCAACCCAACGACCGACTTTTTCCTGTTGACCTACAGGAATTATATCAAACAATTGTCAATCCGCAGGACTCACTCAAATCGCTGATCGAACAGATTAGAATCGTTCAAAGCATCGATATCAAAAAATACCAAATACAGAAGTTGGCACTCCCCTATTTTGTTTGCGCCCACTTTCATCCACCATACCGAAACGGGGCCAATGCCGGCAGTATTGAGTATTTTTTGATAGAATTCGACCAACTCAGCAGCAAAAATCTCCATCCGGCATCGCTCAAGGACCGACTGTCCAAATTATCCCAAGTATTATTCATATTTACGTCAGTCGGACAAAATGGAATAAAAATCATGTATCGGCTGAAATCGCCGTGCTACGACCCGGCCAAATTTGAAATCTTTTATCATCACTTTGCCAGTCAATGGTTTCGTCAATTGAGTATCGAACAGGTAATCCGACCCGAACAAATTAGCATTACACAGTCGAGTTTTCTTACCTACGATCCCGATGCCTATTTCAACCCTCAAGCTACACCGGTTGATATGGATAACTATGTCGATTTTTCTGATTTTATCGAGGTCAATAAAATAAAAAAACAAATGCTGAACGACAAACGTCAGGTACAAAGCGAAACGAAATTGGGAGAAACGACAGAACTAAACCCCGACACAATTGCACACATAAAACAAAAACTGGGCATACGTACGCGCGGCAAACAAAAGACCAGCCATCCCCTATCCGATACTTTACCCCAAAAACTCGACGCCATTGTACAAAAACTTCAGACATTTGAACTTAAGGTTGAAAAAATTACGACCATACCCTACGGACGCAGTATCACGGTTTGCAATAATCAGGGGCAACGTGTAACCATGCACATTTTTTTTAAGCCCGACGGTTATAACATTGTTCAGTCGGTCACCGGCGAACCGACAAATACCGATATGGCCGATGTAGTGTACAAAGTGTTGTACCAGCATTTGTGCTGTAAAAACTGAAACATCATGGGTCGAAAGAAAAAACAAGTCGAAATTTCATTTGCCGAACAAATACGCTTAATCAAGCGAGCTGGACTACGAGGCACCCGAGCACTGACCCGCGAAGTCGACGGTATTGATGAACTCGACAATCTCGACGAACGGATCAATAAAATATTAAACTTGCTTAATCAATCACAAAAATCGACCGATATGCTTTACTTTATCATGTATGACATTGAACACAACAAGATACGCAACTACATTGCTCGTTATTTGACCGAAAAAGGTTGCGTAAGATTACAAAAATCTGTATTTTTGGGATCGTCGGATCGAAAAACGTTCGACGAAATTGCCGGTGCGCTCAAAGAAGTTAACGAGGTATACGACAACCACGACAGTATTGTGCTGGTACCGGTAAGCACCGACGAGGTAAGAAGCATGCGCGTTATTGGACAGGAAAAAGATTTAAAATTGTATCTCGACAAGCCAAATACACTGATTTTTTAACTAATTTTGCGCCCTAATTTTTTGACCATGAAAAGCTCTATTTTTTACACCAATCGATCCTATAAAAAATTGAAAAACATGAATTTAAGGCATGTACTCTCCGAAAGGAACATCCAGCAAAACAAGGATTAAGACTTTTCTTATTTTTAAGCTTTTTTCACCCCCTGCCAACTCCGAAAGGAACATCCAGCAAAACAAGGATTAAGACAGCTTGCTGAAGTCGTTGGAGCTGTTAACTATACCGGTCTCCGAAAGGAACATCCAGCAAAACAAGGATTAAGACTCTTCTTTATCTATGTCACCAATCCTAAAGAAGTAACTCCGAAAGGAACATCCAGCAAAACAAGGATTAAGACCGTCAGCCCCCCTCCCCCCTTTGCCATATCCCCCCCGGCTCCGAAAGGAACATCCAGCAAAACAAGGATTAAGACAATAGGTATTCGTCGGTTAATTGACTTAGTACCTTCTCCGAAAGGAACATCCAGCAAAACAAGGATTAAGACGACAGCTCACCGGGTTTACCCGGCTTCTTTGTGTCTCCGAAAGGAACATCCAGCAAAACAAGGATTAAGACAGGTTTGAATTGCTGACTATGCGATCAGCCAGCAACTCTCCGAAAGGAACATCCAGCAAAACAAGGATTAAGACATTGCGCTCTTAGCGCATAACAACAGATTTTTCAGCCTCCGAAAGGAACATCCAGCAAAACAAGGATTAAGACGCAAGGGAGCGCCACCACCAGCAGCTCCCCTTCCCTCTCCGAAAGGAACATCCAGCAAAACAAGGATTAAGACTTCAGCCGTTTGCACCGAACGGCCTGAAAATTCGTTCTCCGAAAGGAACATCCAGCAAAACAAGGATTAAGACCAGGCGCTACCGGTTCGCCGGTTGCCATAAGGTTATCTCCGAAAGGAACATCCAGCAAAACAAGGATTAAGACCTAACCGCCTTGTTGCTGGCAGTCCGATACGTGGCTCCGAAAGGAACATCCAGCAAAACAAGGATTAAGACTATGTGTGTGGTTCTACTTCCTCGTTTAGGGAGTTAAGCTCCGAAAGGAACATCCAGCAAAACAAGGATTAAGACACCATATATCGGACATTGTGCCACACATTATGCCGGCTCCGAAAGGAACATCCAGCAAAACAAGGATTAAGACAAACCTTCTTTTCTGTTAACTGCGTCGATAGCTTTTTCTCCGAAAGGAACATCCAGCAAAACAAGGATTAAGACGATAACGGCTTCTGCATTTTCGCCATGCCTTGCAATCTCCGAAAGGAACATCCAGCAAAACAAGGATTAAGACCTCAGGTTATAGTATTGCTCTATAACCTTTTCATTTTCTCCGAAAGGAACATCCAGCAAAACAAGGATTAAGACATATGTAGCTATAGATGTTTTTCACCTTTCGTAATGCTCCGAAAGGAACATCCAGCAAAACAAGGATTAAGACGGCAGTTTCGGCATCAATTGTAACTAATCTTTTTGCTCCGAAAGGAACATCCAGCAAAACAAGGATTAAGACTGCAATTGCAAGGTCAATGGCTGCCTTCATTTTGGGCTCCGAAAGGAACATCCAGCAAAACAAGGATTAAGACCTAAATATTCCATCTTTCTAATTTTTCCCTTACCCTCCGAAAGGAACATCCAGCAAAACAAGGATTAAGACCGTCAGCGCCCAGAGTTAATGTCTTTCTCATTCGAACTCCGAAAGGAACATCCAGCAAAACAAGGATTAAGACTCATCTTCGAAGTAGAAGCTTATTTTTTCTGCCAGCTCCGAAAGGAACATCCAGCAAAACAAGGATTAAGACAGGTAGTACTGTAAGTTACTATTGCTGACTATCCTCTCCGAAAGGAACATCCAGCAAAACAAGGATTAAGACCTGAATAAGAATCTAAATTTTGGTTTCATTTTCTTCTCCGAAAGGAACATCCAGCAAAACAAGGATTAAGACCGTTAAAATACCGACAATAAAATTTCTCAACCGCCTCCGAAAGGAACATCCAGCAAAACAAGGATTAAGACAATGATTTCTTATTTCTTCCGGACAATTACATTTACTCCGAAAGGAACATCCAGCAAAACAAGGATTAAGACTGTTTCGTTTCTGTTGGCTCGTTTGGTTGTTCATTTGCTCCGAAAGGAACATCCAGCAAAACAAGGATTAAGACTTTTATACGCTCCTCGTAAAATCTTTAACGTTTTCCTCCGAAAGGAACATCCAGCAAAACAAGGATTAAGACGGTTGGTAATTCGACAAGACGCTTTGCGCTGGATGAACTCCGAAAGGAACATCCAGCAAAACAAGGATTAAGACGAAGCGAATTGCTCACTACCGAACGCTGCCTTATCCTCCGAAAGGAACATCCAGCAAAACAAGGATTAAGACAAATATTTCCGTTTCTTTAGTTACGTTTTTAACTTCTCCGAAAGGAACATCCAGCAAAACAAGGATTAAGACCCTTTTTGCTGCGGCTAATGAAGTGGAATTTATTTCTCCGAAAGGAACATCCAGCAAAACAAGGATTAAGACTTTAGATGTCCATGTTATCTAACCAGTCGATTAAGCCTCCGAAAGGAACATCCAGCAAAACAAGGATTAAGACTTATTCGTTTTAGGCCTGTGTCGCCTGTATATGCTTGCTCCGAAAGGAACATCCAGCAAAACAAGGATTAAGACTTACAGTGCTAAGATAATACATTTTTTTACCGGTCTCCGAAAGGAACATCCAGCAAAACAAGGATTAAGACGAAATAGTTATAGTCGAAATGACTGGAATAAAATTCTCCGAAAGGAACATCCAGCAAAACAAGGATTAAGACTAATTGAATAACATTCATATTAAATAAACTTTCCTCTCCGAAAGGAACATCCAGCAAAACAAGGATTAAGACAGGGCGACGGGGATCGGCCGTTACTCCTGACATGGCTCCGAAAGGAACATCCAGCAAAACAAGGATTAAGACAATGAATTTCTTGCATAATAGTACCACATTACTGCCTCCGAAAGGAACATCCAGCAAAACAAGGATTAAGACCCCTATTCTGGGTTGCATTGCATTAATTTTAATGGTCTCCGAAAGGAACATCCAGCAAAACAAGGATTAAGACTTAGCATTGTATGTTTTACCAACTTCAAAATAGACTCCGAAAGGAACATCCAGCAAAACAAGGATTAAGACGATACTCCCCGTTCGTAATTCATTCGTCTGTGGTGCTCCGAAAGGAACATCCAGCAAAACAAGGATTAAGACTGTTTCGGCCCTTCTTTTTATTGATGAGACACAATCTCCGAAAGGAACATCCAGCAAAACAAGGATTAAGACGTTCGTAACATTCTCTTTCATTGACTATGTCGATCTCCGAAAGGAACATCCAGCAAAACAAGGATTAAGACGATTATTAAGGACGGAGGTAGGTTAGAATACAATAGCTCCGAAAGGAACATCCAGCAAAACAAGGATTAAGACTCCCCATTTTCTTGGGGAAAATAATTTTCGTTAAAATCTCCGAAAGGAACATCCAGCAAAACAAGGATTAAGACCCATCGTCGCAGTTAGATAACTCTCTATTATCGCATACTCCGAAAGGAACATCCAGCAAAACAAGGATTAAGACAGCGGCCATCAGCTATAGGGGAAAATTCGTCACTTACTCCGAAAGGAACATCCAGCAAAACAAGGATTAAGACATGAATTACCCGAATAGTAAATTCTAAACTGTTTCGCTCCGAAAGGAACATCCAGCAAAACAAGGATTAAGACGGCAATGGCCAAGTTTATGGCGTTTAACATTTTGGGCTCCGAAAGGAACATCCAGCAAAACAAGGATTAAGACATTAGAAAATTGGGACAGGTAGGTGTATTGCCCAACTCCGAAAGGAACATCCAGCAAAACAAGGATTAAGACTCCTTTATTTCTTTGTCAGTGTGCTTTTGTTGGCTCTCCGAAAGGAACATCCAGCAAAACAAGGATTAAGACTGCTTTTCTGCCTTCCAAATATAGTTCCTGACGTTCTCCGAAAGGAACATCCAGCAAAACAAGGATTAAGACGTCCATGATTTTATTGTTTTGTTGGTTAATAATAACTCCGAAAGGAACATCCAGCAAAACAAGGATTAAGACGCAGCAGAACGAATTGCTGCCTCAGCGTTATAGTCCTCCGAAAGGAACATCCAGCAAAACAAGGATTAAGACCTCTGGCTATTATGTATGCTTGCTTTTCAGAAGCCTTCTCCGAAAGGAACATCCAGCAAAACAAGGATTAAGACGGCTTATACCGTGATTATTGTACTGATTTTTTGAGCTCCGAAAGGAACATCCAGCAAAACAAGGATTAAGACTAACAAGATTTTAACATATGCAATTTTTTATATATCTCCGAAAGGAACATCCAGCAAAACAAGGATTAAGACGGTTTTGGCGCAATTGCCACCGCTCCATTTTGACGGCTCCGAAAGGAACATCCAGCAAAACAAGGATTAAGACTTGATTTGCAAGCAAGGGTAAACCGATACCCGTTTTCTCCGAAAGGAACATCCAGCAAAACAAGGATTAAGACAAATTTTTAACTAACATGGCTATTGTTTTTTTGATTTCTCCGAAAGGAACATCCAGCAAAACAAGGATTAAGACAGCCTCAGCCAATAGTGAATCTAATATATCGGAAGCTCCGAAAGGAACATCCAGCAAAACAAGGATTAAGACCGGGATAATTATATTTATCGGCAATAACCCGGTTCTCCGAAAGGAACATCCAGCAAAACAAGGATTAAGACATTATCCGGGTCGCTGACATATTCGCCAGCTTCAACCTCCGAAAGGAACATCCAGCAAAACAAGGATTAAGACTAGCTTTTTGTATGCTATCGATAGAGGATAAATTTCTCCGAAAGGAACATCCAGCAAAACAAGGATTAAGACCTTTTACCCAATGCTATTATATACGCATCGGGTTCGCTCCGAAAGGAACATCCAGCAAAACAAGGATTAAGACGGTTAGGCTGCTCAGATAGATATCTATCAAGGGCAGTCCGAAAGGAACATCCAGCAAAACAAGGATTAAGACTTTTAAGATTTTTCACTAACATAGCTTTAAGTTTTCTCCGAAAGGAACATCCAGCAAAACAAGGATTAAGACCAAGGTTGCGCAGTGCATTCCTTACTACCCACAGACTCCGAAAGGAACATCCAGCAAAACAAGGATTAAGACACAGACGACTTACGTGCCTCTATAGAAGCCTTTTTTCTCCGAAAGGAACATCCAGCAAAACAAGGATTAAGACTTAGCTTGCCGAACTGTGAAGGTTTAAGATTTTCTCCGAAAGGAACATCCAGCAAAACAAGGATTAAGACTCAGAGACTCCTGAAAATGCGCCGCTATAATCGTCCCTCCGAAAGGAACATCCAGCAAAACAAGGATTAAGACTGTATTTATCCGCAATTTGCGTTTATTTGTCCACTCTCCGAAAGGAACATCCAGCAAAACAAGGATTAAGACGCCCCATACGTATGCGATTACAGTTTTGTCGGGATCTCCGAAAGGAACATCCAGCAAAACAAGGATTAAGACCTACCCACATATCGTAGTAAGGAATAGACAAATTTACTCCGAAAGGAACATCCAGCAAAACAAGGATTAAGACTTGGCGGAATATGTTATAATGAATTTGTTCTCTTGTCTCCGAAAGGAACATCCAGCAAAACAAGGATTAAGACATCGCTGTTGCTGACTATTCTGTCAGCTAGCGATCTCCGAAAGGAACATCCAGCAAAACAAGGATTAAGACATTTAATATTCTCAAAAAAAGCTTCGGCATCTTTCTTCTCCGAAAGGAACATCCAGCAAAACAAGGATTAAGACAGCCATTATATCCTGCCGTATACGCTCATGCGTATACTCCGAAAGGAACATCCAGCAAAACAAGGATTAAGACACTGCATCAAAGATATCACGAAAATATTCTGTTAACTCCGAAAGGAACATCCAGCAAAACAAGGATTAAGACATCGGGTTCGAGGCTAAAAAGCGCCTCGAAGAAATTCCGAAAGGAACATCCAGCAAAACAAGGATTAAGACGGCCGATACGTCTGAGTAACGGGAAAATATATACTCTCCGAAAGGAACATCCAGCAAAACAAGGATTAATTAGTCGATTAGTGGATTAGTCGATTAGTCTTTGAAGGTTTTACTGCGAAAAAAACATTTAGCAAAACAAGGGTTAATGCTACCTTACAGTGATTGGGGAAGTAATGAAAAAAAATTATGGCAGTGGGGAGACTGCCATGTACCTGCGGCGAAGTCACAGACTTCGCCATCAGAGGTGGTCCCTGCGACCACTTACACCAAGTCATCTACGTTTTTACAATTTTCAAGACTTCATCTATTTGTTGAACAGGCAATTGGCAAGTACCATGACTACAAATATAAATGTTGGTCTGTCCGTTTATGAATCGATCTTGTAAAAGTCCAAGCCGACTTCCATTTTTACTACCCAAAACTATTACATTGGGCAAATAATACTTATCGAGTTCTTCCCGTTTGGAAAAACAATCAGGCCCTACTATGGCTATTTCATAAAAGTTCGAAATAAAATTCATTTCTACAATTCCCCAATTAGCATAGAAAAACATATTTTTATGGGCATCCTCTTGTACATTACCTATCATTTGCAAAGATTTTGACAAGTACGTACTGTCCGTAAAAAAATGTCCCAAAAGAAACAGGTTTTTGCACATCTCCGAATTCGACGAAGGAATCACATTGTCGGTTATTTCCATTTTCCGGGATATTAAATGAGAATATTCATTATGGCTGTAATAAAACATGCCAGATTTAGGGTCATAAAAGTGTTCTAAGGTATAATCGGTGAGATCCTTGGCCTTGTTCAGCCATTTTTCGTCGAAAGTAACCTGATACAATTGAATAAAAGACGCTATGGTAAAGGCATAATCATCTAAGAATCCGTTGACCGACACTTTTCCCTTTCGATAAATTCTGTATATATTGTTGGATTGACTTATGCAATTTTTTGTGATAAATTCAGCATTAGCCAGAGCCGCTAATAAAAAATCTCGTTCACCAAAAGCCCGGTATGCATTTACATAAGCTATAAGCATTAATGCATTCCACGATGTGATTATTTTATCGTCCAAACTGGGTGGTATTCTCTGTGAACGTATCGTCCTAAGTATAGTTTTGTGATGATTTAAAATCGATTCCAGTTGTTCGGGGGTAATATTAAATTCTGAGGCAATTTGCCAATCGTGTAACGTACGAAATAGAATATTTTTTCCATCATGCCAGTTTCCCGCTTCAGTTATATTGTAGTATCTTAGCAGTATTGGCGCATAGTTCCCAAGAGCGTTTTCTATTTCCCGTTTTGACCAAACATAAAACTTACCCTCTTCGCCATCGCTTTCGGCATCAAATGCTGAATAAAATCCGTTTTCGGGCGATGTCATTTCATTCCTGATAAATGCTAACGTTTCGTAAACTACGTTTTTGTATAATATATTTTGGGTCAACTGATAAGCTTTACAATACAAACTTACCAATTGAGCATTATCATAAAGCATTTTTTCGAAATGTGGAACACGCCAATCTGCATCTGTCGAATAGCGAGCAAAACCGCCACCTAAATGGTCGTATATCCCACCAAATGCCATGTTTTGCAAGGTTACATTTACTGCCCTAAGAGCCTCATTATTGTTGCTGACATAGTAATAATACATCAGAAACTCCCATACTTGTGGCATGGGAAATTTAGGCGATCCTTTAATACCCCCCTTGTCAAAATCAATGCCCTTTTTCATATGATCAAAAATCCGATTCATTTCTGCTATAGTATATTGCTTGGGCTCAGAAGCAAGAGGGATATTTTCGATCAGACATATATGATTGGTAAGATTTTCTGCCTGCATTCGAAGTTTCTCGGGAGTACTTTGGTATACTTCTATAAAATAGCTGAGTATGCTAATCCACTGATCCTTGGTAAAATATGTTCCAGCAAAAAATGGTTTTCCATCGGGTAGCGCCAAAGCATTCAATGGCCAGCCCCCACTACCATGTATCAGATACGAAGCGTTCATATATATTTGATCAATATCCGGACGCTCTTCACGATCTACCTTAATGCAAACAAAATTTTTGTTCATAAGTTCTGCAACCGACGCATCTTCAAAACACTCCCTCTTCATTACATGACACCAGTGGCACGATGAATAACCAATGCTAATAATGATCATCTTATTTTCTATTTTTGCCTTAGTCAGTGCTTCATCGCCCCATGGATACCAATTTACAGGGTTATGTGCATGTTGCAACAAATAAGGGCTATTTTCATGAATAAGTTGGTTGGCATAACGATGTACCATAAGCAAAGTGTTTGGGCGTTGAATACTGTTGTCTCAAAAAAAGATAATGTAAACAGTTATTATCGACACGAAATGATATCTATAAGCACTTTTCAGCAAATTCATTTTTAATCCAATTACCTGACAGGATTTACTCAATCTTTTTTTAAAATAAACAAGAAAGACCAATTGTTTGTTGTGCAAGGAATCCGTAACATCATGCATACTCTATCTGTTTTATGCAAACTAAAATATGATCATCAGATCTATCCGACAAGAAATCATAGAATTATCAAAAAAATGTTTACTCTCGAAAATCCAGCTGATGTTTTAGCCATTTTGTTCAGCGAAGTCTGTAACTTCACCGCATGTAAATGTTGGTCTACAGATCACCCGTTTTGCGGATATATTTTGCCGATACTTTCCAATACCCAATCTTGTCAATGTTATCCTTACGTTTTTCCTTTGCGTTCTTTGCGTATTTCGTAGCGTTCTTTGCGGTTATTATCATCAATAGATAATCAGTAACTTATAAATCTCTTCGAATGAACGGAAAGCTATATTTTATACCGGATATGTATCTTTCACCATGTGCCTAATTCAATCCCTTTATTTGACGAGGCTATGTACAAGATGGTCGAAAAAGAAATCAATGGCCCGATTGGCATTGGCCTGGGCCTGTGGGGATAGCGTATTACCGATTTCCCAACAATAACCTTTAATACTTATCAGATGCAAGGTAGGCCGGAAGTTAAAAAGCCGAATGAGACTATACAAAAATTCCTCTGGCGTGAGCAGGTGGGTGGTAAATTGCTGCCCAGCCGAAGGTTGAACCAGTCGGTACGAAAATTCCATTAGCTGCCGATCCATGCTGGCATCAAAAATAAAAACATGGGGAAACCGGGCAGCCACATCAAGTTCGTCGATGGAAAGATGATATATAGCCATCGCCTCCAGGGGCAACGACATCTCCTTAAACGACTGCGACCTTGCCGTAATATTTTCGACGCAGTAGTGACCTATACCATCATCGCAACGGTCGGGGTTACCCAACCCCAAAACAAGCATGGGAGGGAATACAAGCGACATTACTACAGATCGATAAATTCGATATCCAACGGCATCTGACCCAGTGCATGAGTGGCACAGCTCAGACAGGGATCATAGGCACGGATGGCCACCTCAATGGCATTGGTCATGCCCTCGGTAACCTTTTTTTGTCCCTTAAAAGTGCGCTGGGCAACCTGCAGCACGGCATTGTTCATTGCCTGATTGTTATTGGTAGTCGACACTATTAGGTTGGCCTGTATGATCTGATCATTATCGTTGATCTTGTAATGATGGAACAGGGTACCGCGCGGAGCTTCGATCAACCCGACTCCCTCGTACTGCTTGGGACCTTGCTTATACAAATCACCGGAAAGCAAATCGGGATCGCTGAGTAAAGCTTTTATTTTTTCGGCAGCATGCAAAATCTCAATTAACCGTGCCCAATGCGTGTGCATGACATGATGGCAAGGTTTCCCTCCATGAAACGAACGGAAAAATTCAAATTCCTTCTGTGCCAAAGGTGTATCGATAAAATCGGCGGTATTGATCCTTGCCAAAGGACCTACGGTATACCAACCCCTATCCTGTCCCAGTACCTTCAGATAGGGAAACTTCATGTAACTCCAGTTTCTAACCTCTTCCTCAATGTATTTGTAATACTCGTGATAATCAACATCGGGCAAAATCTTTTGTCCCTCGGCATCAATCGCCCTGAGTACTCCATGATACAAATCCATGGATCCATCCTTTCGTACCAGACTCAGATAATTCGAGGGGAAATTGACAAACGAAAGCAGAAAATCCCGATGTTTTTTTTCATAGTCGTGGAAAAAATCCAAGGTATCGATCGACCATTGAATCATGGTATCGATATTGAAGGGGTCGGGGCCATGCAGAAATTTATCCCTTTCCTCGACAGTCAGATGTTTATTGATTCCTCCAGGGATAGCGCCAGTACCATGAATTTTTTTTCCGGCGGTAGCCAGAATGATTTCCTGCCCGAATTTGCGCATGAGTATAGCCCTGTGCGCCAGATCACGGTTTTCCTGTGCCAGATACAGTACATTTCGCTTAGCTGGGTCGGCATCGATACCAAAGAGCAGATCGGGCGAGGCCAGATAGAAGAAATGCAGGGAATGGGACTGAAATATTTGGCCATAATGCATCAATCGACGCATTTTTTCGGCTGTAGGTGGAAGTTCATCCCCCGATCCAGCCCCAACAATCACATCTATTGCTTTGGCAGCTGCCAAATGATGGCTTACAGGACAAATACCACAGAGCCGCTGAACAAGTACCGGCATTTCCCAGTAAGGTCGGCCCTGTACAAAACGCTCAAATCCTCTGAACTCTACAATATGAAAACGTGCCTGTTCTATTCCCCCCTCATTGTTCACGTACAGAGTTACCTTACCATGCCCTTCGACACGAGTTACCGGATCAATTGTAATCTTCTGTCCCATAATACTGCGTATTAATCGTATTTAAAAACTTCATAGGGTATTTCTGTCTCTTTGCCCGTCACCAGGGCATACAGGGTTGCCCATATCAAGTCGGCATGAGGCGGACATCCCGGTATGCTATAATCGATCTTTACCACAGCACTGCAGGGATAAACCTTATCGAGCAAAATGGGAAGTTCCGCATCGTTGGGTACTATCTTACCGGTATTAGCATGTACCGTCAACCCGTTGAGATAGGCTTCTTCAATACATTCCTTCAACGGAATACCATTACGCATGGCAGGTAAACCACCCATAATGGCACATTCACCCAACGCAACCAGAATCTTACAGTTTTCGCGAAATAATTTTAAAACATGAACATTTTCACTGTTGCAGCATCCACCTTCAATTAGCCCAATATCACACCTGCGGGTAAATTTTTTGATATCGTTGAAGGGCGATTTATTGAATTCGACTACTTCGATCAAATCGAGCAGGCGCTCGTCGATATCGAGCAACGACATGTGACATCCAAAACATCCTGCCAATGAAGTAGTAGCGATTATTTTTTTTTCGGTCATAGCTTAAAAACTTTTATTTTTTTCTATATCGCCTCCAATAGGCATTTTGTCAAATTTGCGCTGACCTATGGGCACAAGAAATGCAGTTCGTTTAACCATTATAGCCCCCACGGGACAAACCTTTTCGGCTTCGAGGGCGGTTTCGTAACTCATCTGTTCGCTCATCTGCTTGTCGAGAATTACCTCGATATGCTGTCCCCGCCGACGATAGGCAAAGAAACTCTTTCCATTAGAGTCCTTAATAGCCCTTACGCAGCGTTTACAGAGTATGCAACGGTTGTGATCAATGATAATCTTCGAATAATCGGCCACCACCCGTTTTACCGGAAACAGGAAGGGATAACGTGGCGCGGTAATGCGATAGCGATAGGCCAGTGCCTGTAATTCGCAGAATCCGCTCTTTTCGCATGTGGGACAAATATGATTGCCTTCCACAAAAAACAGTTCAATAATGGCTTTTCGCATTTCCTCGATTTCGGTGGAATGATTTTCCACCACCATCCCTTCGGCAATAGGGGTGGTACAGGCTGTCATCAGCCGACCGTTGACCTTGCAGGTACAAACCCTACAGCTACCCTTGGGCTTTACCCCATCGTAATGACACAGGGTGGGTATAAAAATACCATTTTCTCTGGCTGCCTGCAAAAGATACTGGCCGTTGCGAGCCAGACATTCCTTGCCGTCGATATACAAACGTACAACTTCTGCCATAGCCAACCCATTTTAAAGTTACACAAGAGGCACACGTCCGGTTGCCTCGGCACCTGCCTGAATAGCTGCCAGAAGATCAAAGCCGGCATCGTAATCCTTATTTTTCTGAAGCATTTTTTCGTATAGATGTCTGAAATTTTTGATGCTGCTCACCACAGGATTGCCCGCAGTCTGTCCCAGACCGCATCGACTGGCTTTTAACAATCGAGCCCATTCGATCATATCGTCGATGTCCTTACTTACTCCCCGGGCATTGAGTATTTTTTCAAGTTTTTCTCGTAACAATACAGGTATAATCCTGCAGGTGGAACAACTCCCACACGACTCTTCAATAAAGAAATTGGTAAAATTAAGTACTACCTCACGAATCAGGTCACGGTGATGGCCGAAGATAATCAGCGAACCACCCGTTGATAGGTCTTCGTACCCTAATATACGGCCAAACTCATCGGGTCCGATAAGCGACCCCGAGGGTCCACCCACCTGAACAGCCTGTACCTGTTGTTTTACAGCCCCCACCATGTCGAGTATATCGTTGACCGAGAAGCCCCACTCTACTTCATAAACGCCGGGATAACGGCAATCGCCCGACACGCTCAGTAATTTTGTTCCCGTCGACTGGGCAGTTCCAAACGACTTGTACCATTCGCCCCCATTGAGGATAATCTTCACGACCGAACAAAATGTTTCGACATTATTGACGATGGTAGGCATACCCAGATAACCCTGTTCAACGGGGAACGGAGGACGGTCACGGGGTTCACCACGCTTGCCTTCGGCCGACTCAATCAATGCCGACTCTTCACCGCATACATAAGCTCCTGCCCCAAACTGTATGCGAATGTCAAAGTCAAATCCTTCTTTACCCAGAATCGATTTTCCTAGATAATTCTTTTTACGGGCGTTCTCGAGGATTTCTTCCAGATATCTTTTAAGATAACGATATTCATAACGTACGTAAAGTATCCCCTCGCTGGCACCCACCGCATAGCCGGCAATAATCATCCCTTCGAGCAACAGACGAGGCAGTTCGGTAAGTATAACCCTATCCTTAAAAGTTCCGGGTTCGCCCTCATCGGCATTGCAAAAGATGTATTTCTTTTCTCCTTTTGCTTTGCGGCAAAACTCCCATTTAAGGCCAGTCGGGAAACCAGCTCCACCCCTACCCCTGATATTCGAAGTTTTTAATTCCTCAATTACCTGTTCGGGCGACATTTGAATAGCTTTTTTCAGCGCCTCGCCAGCCTTATATCCGGGATCGAGGATGGGACCCACCTTGCGTATATTGTTACTTACCATCGAACGCACCAGTTCCGAGGTATTCTGCCCCTCGCCATACTGGTAGCTGATCATTTCCTCTACAGGTTTATCCTCCTTGATATCACGCACAATTTCCCTTACCCGGAAAGGAGTAAGGCAAGGAAAAATATAGTTATTGATAATTGCTGCCGGCTCTTGGTCATTCATGCCTATGCAAGAGGTTTCAAACAAACCTACTCTTCCATCGGGGGTAACCTGTCCGAATTTAATACCTAAAGCCTCTTCGAAAGCAGCAGCGACTTCGGCCCGCCCCATCATATTTGCCACTACACTGTTGTTCAGATAAATACGATATTTTCCCAATGGACGAGTGCTGAAAAAATGATAAAACGATAGCGTCTGCTCCACATCGGCCTCGCTGATACCCAGTGCCCCGGCAATCTGGGGTATGCTTTCTTCGGGAATATACCCTACCTCATCCTGCAGGTCGAGCAGAATATCCATCAGCCGTGTACGTTCGTGCTGATATTTGTCAAGTATGGCGTCAACACTACTCTTGCTCATCGAAGGAAAGTTTATATTTTTTCTACGTAAATATAGCTAAAATTGTTATTATTTTCACAATAAAAAATGTTAATATTATTTTAGATTTAACTCTTTGAAAATGAACATTTATGAAACTGAATCAATAAATTCTCTTTTGCTCGGCTAAGTCTGTGTCTTTGCCGCATGTAAATGGTGGTCGCCCAACCAGCCGCATAGCGGATAAATTTTGCCGATACTTTTACTCCATCTGATCAATGTTATCCTTACGTTTTTCCTTTGCGTTCTTTGCGTATTTCTTAGCGTTCTTTGCGGTTATTGTAATCAATAGATAATCAGCAACTTATAAATTATATTCGAGTGAACGGAAAGCTACATCTTATACCGGATGTGTATCATTCACCATGTGCCTAATTCAATAAATAATAGGACACGGACGATACAGATGCTGCGGATAATCGCGGATAAGAATTAGTGTAAAGCTATCATATCGGGAGTATCGTTGTGCTGTTTCAATCAGGCTATTGGCATTTTGTCGTTAAATAACGGATGTGTACCTTTAACAATTTTTATGTTTTATAACATAAATTAGCAACCGATATGCATAATATTTAAAAAAATATATTTTCACAAATATTTAATATACAATAAAATAACAAGTAGTAATTGCATAAATATTCAAATATTTTATAAAAAATATTCTAAGGCAAACGCAAATGACATGGGGATATTATGAATAATTGATATATTTTTGTTACTGCTGCTTAAATTTTTTAACCAATTTATAACCATAAAAAGAGAATCTATGAAAAAACTTACACTTTTGATGGCATTTCTGCATGCGTTTGCATTTACCATGCTATCGCAGGAGGTGCAGGTAAAAGGTAGGGTCACTTCTGCAGAAGACGGGAGTGCATTACCTGGAGCATCGGTAGTAGTAAAAGGCACAAACACTGCTACCGTAACTGACCCGGAAGGGAATTATTCGATTAGGGTACCAGCTGGTGCCACTACGTTAGTTGTAAGCTTTATTGGGATGAAAACCCAGGAGGTTGAAATTGCCGGTCAAACAACCATTAACATTGCCATGCAACCCGAAGTCATTGGGATGGAAGAGGTTGTGGTAACGGCACTGGGGATATCCAAAGAGCGCAAAACAATCGGCTATGCGGTGCAGGATGTTAAAAGCGAGGATCTAACCCGCGTGCCTAACCTGAACATGATTAACTCATTGAACGGACGTGTGGCAGGTCTTCAAGTAACTAGCGCATCTGGTGTAGCTGGTAGTTCTTCTTATATTACTATTCGTGGTGCCAATTCTATTACGGGAAATAACCAACCGCTTTTTGTAGTCGACGGTATTCCTATCGACAACTCAATGAACGCCTCTGGCAATCCCGATAATGGTTCAAACAACCTGTTGGAAGGGGTGGCATATTCAAACCGTGCTATTGACCTTAACCCCGAAGACATTGAAAGCGTGACAGTGCTTAAAGGAGGTGCTGCCAGTGCCCTTTACGGTATTAGAGCTGCAAACGGCGTAATAATAATTACCACCAAAAAAGGAAAAGCATCGAAGGAAGGATTCGGTACCATTGATGTGAGTTCTTCGGTAGCTTTTGATCAGGTCAATAAATTGCCTGAATTACAAAACAAATTTGTACAGGGACAAGGGGGTAAATATCTTGGTCCTGAAACACGTAACCGCTATTCATGGGGACCCAAAGCTGATACCATGTACTGGGATGGAAGTACCAACAACAAATATGATAAACATGGTTTTCTGGTTGGCGCAAGCGACCCCAATGCTAAAATTAAATTCACACCCTATGATAACCTAAATAACTTCTTTCAAACAGGTATTACCTATAACAATTCGGTGAGCTTCTCGGGAGGTAACGAAAATTCCTCATTTTATGCAAATCTGACCAACCTGAGCACCACCGGGATCGTACCTAAAAATACTTTTGATAAAACTTCAATAAAAATTTCAGGAGAAACAAAAGTATCTCAAAAGATAACCATTGAAGGGAGCGCCAACTATATAAAATCAGGGGGGAACCGCATACAACAGGGTTCAAACCTATCGGGGGTTATGCTGGGTTTACTGCGTACACCTATTTCATTTGACAACAGCAACGGTTATTCCGATCCCGCCAATACACCCGAAGCATACATGTTTCCCGATGGAACTCCCCGCAGCTACCGGGGTCAATTACCGGATGGATCTGCAATTTACGACAACCCTTACTGGACTGTCAACAAAAATAAATTTAAAGACGATGTTGACAGATTGATTGGTTATGTGGGCTTTAAATACAATATTGTGCAGGGCGTGAATATTTCGTACAAACTCGGAACAGACTACACAAGTGATAAACGTTTCGGGTATTTTGCAAAATATTCAGGAGCCAATGGTGCTGGACAAATTCAAAAGGACAACCACAATACCCACATCATTAATAGCGATCTCATCCTTACCATTACTTCTAAAATCAGCGATGATATCAACTACAATCTTTTAGTAGGAAATAACCTGTATCAGGAAAAATATGAACAATCCTATATAGAAGGAAATGGTATAGCCCAGGTTGACTTTTATCATTTGAGCAACGTAAGCTCCTATGTTATAAGACAGAACATCCAGAAATTTAGAACTGCGGCCCTATATGCCAATGCTGACTTTTCGTACAAATCATTTCTCAACTTAACACTAACAGGACGAGAAGAGTGGTCAACTACCCTACCCAAAGGAAACAATGCATTCTTCTTCCCTTCAGCCAGCATGAGCATTGTGTTTACCGAACTTGAGGGCCTAAAAAACAACCCAACCTTGTCATTTGCTAAATTGCGCGCATCTATTGCAAAAACCGCAAACGACGCCCCTGTTTACTACACCAGTTCAACTTACGCACAAGCTAATTATGGCGATGGCTGGACAGCAGGAATTTCATTTCCCTACCTTGGATTAACTGGATACAGCTGGGGAAATACTGCCGGCAATCCCAACCTGAAACCTGAATTTACCCAAAGCATTGAGGGCGGTATCGATGTCCGTTTAATTAAAAACAGGGTGGGTTTCTCGTTCACCTACTTTAGAAATAAGAGTACGGATTTAATTTTGACCGTTCCTGTTGCTGCTTCATCAGGATATGTTGAAGTAGCTATGAATGCCGCCTCAATGGAAAACAAAGGGGTTGAAATCACTGCCGATGTTGATATTATTAAAAGTCAGGACCTTAGATGGAACCTCGGGGTTAATTACAGTAAGATCAACAATAAAGTGTTGTCTCTTGCCGAAGGTGTTGAAAATGTATTTCTGGGAGGTTTTGAAGGCGCTCAGGTTCGTGCCGTTAAAGGTTATTCCTACGGATCTTTATTTGGTACTGTGTTCGTAAAAGATGCCAAAGGTAATATTGTGATAGATAGCCGCCCCACCGTCAATGGTGAACCTAACGAAAATTATGGCTATCCGATGATGTCAGATAAAGAAGAGGCTTTCGGCAGTACCTTACCTGATTGGACAGCAGGCATCAACACTACATTATCGTTCAGGGGCTTTTCGTTGTATGCCCTGCTTGACATTCGTCAAGGAGGAGTAATGTGGAACGGTACAAGAGGCGCTCTGGTATCTTTCGGTATGGCTAAAGAAACTGAGGATCGGGGAACACAAACCATATTCAAAGGTAAACTAGCAAAACTTGAAGGTGGTGAATTTGTTTACGATGGTAATGGTAATATTATCACAGAAGGTGACAACAATATTCAGGTGGTTAAAGGCGAAAGTTGGTATAATGGACTTGGTGGAGGATTTGCCGGTCCTTCCGAACAATTCACCGAAAAAATTAATTGGATAAGACTCCGCGAAGTTTCAGTATCTTACAGCATACCTCAAAGCTTATTGAAAGGGTCTTTTGTTAAAGGTATTACCCTTACAGCTTCAGGGAAAAACCTCTGGCTAAAAACCTCCTACAAGGGTATCGATCCTGAAACAAACCTGATGGGAGCTTATAACGCACAGGGAATTGATTATTTTAATATGCCTAATACCCGAAGCTACGTATTTGGCGTTAAATTCTCATTCTAGTTTCTTATAAAAACTTGAAAAAATGCAAATTATGAAAAATACAAAATTCAAAATTTTCATAGGAGCAATTAGCATCCTGTTCATGTTGAGCTCCTGCGAAAAGTGGATTGACACTGATTTAAATGTCGATCCCAATAATCCAGCTAAAGTTAATTACAACCTTGTCCTCCCAACCATTGAGGCAGGTCTTGGATATCAATATGGTGGAGATTTATCAAGACCTGTGGCTATATGGATGCAGCAATTTGCCGGCGTTGGTAACCAGCCTATTGCTTTCGACGTCTATAATTTTACCCAGAGCGACGTTAACAATGTTTGGGTCTGGGGGATGTATGCAGGCCCCATGATGGATCTTAAACGAATGATTGTTTCGGCTAAGCAGGACAGTTCTTATCACTACCTGGGGGTTGCACAGGTCTTGATGGCGTTCTCGGTGGCTACTATGACCGACCTATTTGGGGATATTCCTTTCTCCGATGCATGGATTGAAAATAACCTTACTCCCAAATACGATAGTCAACAGGCTATTTACGATTCTTTATTCAAAATGATAGATGATGCTATTGTCAACCTGAATAAGCCTAAGAGTTTATATTCGCCTGGAGATGACGATATTATTTATAAAGGCGATCTTGACAAATGGACCAAAGCTGCATATACACTTAAAGCTCGTTTAGCGCTTCATCTTGCAAAAGTAAAATCCGATGCTTATCAAATAGCATTAGATGCTATTGCAAATGGCTTCACAGGAAATGACGAAGATATGCAGGTTCTTTTTGGTACCAATCAAAACGAATGGAATCCTGCCTATCAGTATTTTATGAATGATCGTCCTTACGATATTGTAATGGGTGCCTTTTTTGTTGATACACTTCGCAACGATCCCCGTTTTAACATCTATGTCGATACCACCGGAGCATCTGAAGATGAAGCCTATGGCCATGGCGCTCACCCAGGGCAGGCAGATGGATTTGCATATCCGGGCGCTACTTTTATTTCACAAAATTCACCGGTGACGCTTATGTCGTTTGCTGAAGCTAAATTTATTGAAGCCGAAGCCGCATTGTCTTCAGATCCAGCTCGTGCAGCCAATGCATACAACGATGGTGTAAGCGCTGCTTTTGCAAAATATGGACTGTCAGCTCCAGCTGCATTAACATCTGAAACAGCTGCATCCATTACCTTAGCTAAAATTATTATGCAAAAGTATATTGCGCTCTTCATGAATCCTGAAACATTTACCGATTACCGTCGCACGGGTTATCCCAATCTTACCCCACCATCCAATGCATTAACCATCGACAAAAAATTGCCTCGTCGCTGGCCCTATCCAACCTCAGAAAGGTTGTACAATTCCAAAAATTTTGAGCCTTACAAGAACATTACTATTTCCGACCGTGTATGGTGGGATAAAGAATAATTAAATTTGTTTAACAGAAAAGGCTGTGCTTGGTAGCACGGCCTTTTTTGTTACATTACCCTCACATTGTTGAAAAACAACCTTTTTTGACATTCTTATAATTTAATCCCCCCTATCCCAAAATTCACCCAATTTTATTACCTTTACCCTCATATGTAAGTTGACCGGCAAATGTTTGTATAGAATATTATAAATCAATAACTTATAAAAAAATATTTTCGAATGAGAATAGTTAATGCCTTCGATCCCGAATTTTCGCTGAGCGCTGAGAAAGAATATGAACTTTACCTTGAGGGAAACAATCAAATGCTTCAGCTGGCTGTATACGACTCATCGCAAAACGCCTTCGTCGGGGTTAAACAATATTTTGCCGAATCCGGCGAGGAAACTGATACCGTAGCCGCCCTGTTCAACAACGAATCAGATTTGATCGGCCACAAATATCAGAAGGTTACCTATGCCTATTCCTCATTCCGTGCTATGCTGGTGCCCCAATCGCTTTTCGATGCCGACCATCTGCAGGATTTTCTGAAATTTCACCACAAGATCGACGACAACGAAAAAATTATGTATCATTTTATCCCCTCGGCCGAGGCTTTCCTCATATATACCTGCCCCACTGACACCGAAAACCTCCTGAAATCCAAATTTGCTTCCATCAACATAAAACATCATGCCATCCCTTTTATTCAGCTGGCCCTGAACAAAACCACCGACAGCCACCTACCGGTGGTGCATCTGTTCTTAGGACAGGACTTTTTCGATATGATGGTTATGAAACAAGGCAAAATCCTGCTTTTCAATTCTTTTTATTATCAAAAATATACCGATGTAATGTATTTTCTGGTTAATGTTTCCAACCTGTTCTCAATTCCACCGCACCACTCCCATATGTTCGTCGGCGGTAACATTGAACATACCCAATATACTAATATTGTCAAGGAATTGAAGACTATCTTTCCCTTTATTAACGAAGAAAATCTTCCCGACAACCTGTCGTATGCGAAAGAAATATTAGCTTTGCCGGCTCATCAGCTGAAAACTTTAGTCGGTTTGAAACTATGCGTATAATTGGGGGAAAATTTAAGGGAAGAATATTAAAGGGCAGGGTTACAGAAGCCCGGCCAACTACCGATTTTGCCAAAGAAAGCCTGTTTAACATCCTGAACAACTATTACAATTTCGACGAAATAAACGTATTAGACTTGTTTGCTGGCACAGGCGGCATCAGTATTGAATTTGCCTCAAGGGGCTGCCACCAGATCGAACTGGTGGAATGGAATAATCATAATTATCAGTATATCTGCGATGTACTAAAGCAACTCAACCTCAACACCGTCCATCCCATCAAAGCCGACGTATTTAAATTTCTGCAAGCCTGCACCAAACAATACGATATCATTTTTGCCGATCCCCCATACGAAATGGAAAATGTAACCAAAATCCCCGATCTGATTTTTTCCCGCCAGCTTATAAAGGCCAACGGAATGTTTATTTTGGAACATTCCAAAAATATTGATTTTCAGAGTCATTCAAAATTTTGGCAACATCGTAAATACGGGGCTGTACATTTTTCGTTTTTTTTGCCCTAAAATCTTTTGCAAAAACAAAAAATAATACTACATTTGCACCGCTGAAAACGAAAACAGCAAAATTCGGTTCGGTAGTTCAGCTGGTTAGAATACATGCCTGTCACGCATGGGGTCGCGGGTTCGAGTCCCGTCCGAACCGCAAAAATTCAAAAAAACTATTGTTATTTAAGAGTATTTTTTATATTTGCAAAAAAAGAAACATGAACACCTGTTTTAGCCACGTATATTTTTATTTCTTTTTTTGGTTTACTTCGGAAACACCGGGGCTAAAATAGGTATTGACTAAAAATATCAAAAGTCCCGGTCTGGTACCGGGATTTTTTTTTTTAATTATAGGCTTATGAACACAAAAAAGAATGTAAAAAGGATTGCCATTCAGGGCGGATACGGCGCTTTTCACGAAATTGCAGCCAAGCATTACTTCGAAAACGAAGAAATTGAAATTGTTACTGCCAATACCTTCAGGGACCTTTTTAAATCGCTTCGCAACAACCACGCCGACATGGGCATTATGGCAATAGAAAACTCCATCGCCGGCAGCATATTGCCCAACTACACCCTGTTGCTCGAATCAAATATGAAAATTGTTGGCGAAATTTATCTGCGCATCCAGCAAAATTTAGCGGCATTACCCGGCACCCGCATCGAAGATGTCGAAGAGGTATATTCACATCCCATTGCCCTGCTGCAGTGTCAGCTTTTCTTCGATAACTATCCTCATATCAAATTGGTCGACAGTATCGACACTGCACTGAGTGCCAAAGAAATAGCTGAAAAAAAATTAAAAAACCGTGCAGCCATATGTTCCAAACTGGCAGCCGAAACCTATGGCCTCGAAATTATAGCCGAAGGTATCGAAACCAACAAAACGAACTATACCCGATTCTTGATACTCTCCGAACGTATTGGATATCACAAGGTTAATAAGGTTATCAATAAGTCATCTCTTAGTTTTGCCCTCAAACACGAAACCGGAAGCCTATCAAAAGTGTTATCCATATTGTCGTATTATGGTATTAACCTTACCAAGATACAATCGATGCCTATCCCCGGCAAAGACTGGGAATATCAGTTTTATGTCGATGTAACCTTTGATGATTATGTTATGTACCGGCAATCACTCGACGCTATACGGCCCTTTATTCTGGGGCTGGAGATAATGGGTGAATATGCCAAAGGAAAAACAGTGATGGAATAAAGTAGATTAAAATGGAACCGATGAACTTACAGCCCTTCACATTTGAAGGGGTACCAAGCGAGCGACCACTGGTGATAGCTGGACCCTGCAGTGCGGAATCCGAGGCACAGATGGTACAGACAGCCCAACAGCTTGCCGCCTTAGGCATAAAAATATTCAGAGCCGGCATATGGAAACCGCGTACCCGTCCCGGAACCTTTGAGGGTTACGGGTCACTTGCTCTTCCATGGATGCAAAGCATAAAGGAAGCCACAGGTATGCTCACCGCCACCGAAGTGGCCAATGTTAAACACGTGTACGAGGCGCTGAAAGCCGGAATAGATATCCTGTGGATTGGAGCCCGTACCTCGGCCAACCCGTTTGCTGTGCAGGAAATAGCCGACGCACTCCGAGGTGTCGACGTGCCCGTAATGGTCAAAAATCCGGTAAACCCCGACCTTGAATTATGGATTGGTGCCATCGAACGCCTGTATATGGCCGGTGTTACTCGTCTGGCTGCCGGTCACCGCGGTTTTTCAACCTACGAGAAAATTGCCTATCGCAACGACCCCAACTGGCAGATTCCCATCGAACTGCGCCGTCGTATACCCAACATCCCCCTCATAATCGACCCCAGTCATATCTGCGGTAAACGCGATACCCTCTTCGAAATTACCCAGAAGGCCATGGACCTCAATTACGACGGTATCATCATTGAATCCCACATCGACCCCGATCATGCGCTCAGCGATGCCAAACAACAGCTACGACCCGACCAACTCGGCGAACTGCTTAAAAAACTTGTTATCCGTAAAGAATACATCGAAAACGGATCGCTGGTTACCATCGAAGAACTCCGGGCACAGATCGATAAAATTGACGATAAAATCGTGGCACTCCTCGAACAACGCATGCATATTGCCGAACAGATAGGTAAAATCAAAAAGGAAAACAACATTGCCGTACTGCAAACCAAACGATGGAGCCAGATAATTACCCAACGCTTAAAAGAAGCAAAGGAAAAAGGGCTGAGCGAACATTTTATCGAAAATATTTTCCGCGCTATTCACGAGGAATCGATTAATCATCAGACCCGCATCATGAATGAAAATTAATTTTTTTCATGGAAGAGATTGTATTACAGACCGAAAAAAAAATATCGAGAATACTCATTGGGGAAAAAATCGAAAATCTGCCCCATTACGTGCCCTCGAACAAAAAAATCATTATCCTCACCGATACCCATGTGCTCAAACATTATCGACATAAACTGCCTCCCTACCCGGTGATAGAAATCGGCACTGGCGAGGGAATAAAAAACCTAAGCACCATCGATTACATCATGGGACAACTCATCCGCCTTGAAGCCGACCGCAGTTCGTATTTGGTCGGCATTGGCGGGGGAATTGTTTGCGATATTGCAGGCTTTGCAGCATCTATTTACATGCGCGGCATAGGCTTTGGATTTGTTAGTACTACCCTGCTCAGCCAGGTCGATGCAAGCGTTGGAGGAAAAAACGGAGTAAATTACGAAGGCTACAAAAATATGGTTGGCGTATTTAACCAGCCCGATTTTGTTATTTGCGACACCTCAATGCTAACCACACTGCCCCGAGAAGAATACATCGGAGGATATGCTGAAGTCATCAAACATGGTTGCATCCGGAGTCGAGAATTATTTGAATTTCTGGAAAAAAACGCCGAAAAAGCCCTTGCATACGATGCGGCAACTATTGAACATTGCGTTGCCCAGTCGGTACGAATCAAAGCTGCCGTCGTCGAAAACGATGAAAGGGAAAAAGGTGAACGACGGGTGCTTAACTTTGGGCATACCTTTGCCCATGCCATTGAAAAACTCACGGCTCTACCCCATGGACAAGCAGTTGCTATAGGAATGAACTACGCTGCCTTTATCTCGTACCAGCTAAAAATGATCTCCGAAAACGACTACCAGCGTATTCGTCAGCTTATCAGCCGTTTTCAGCTACCGGTTAATTTCAGTTTTGACACCCACACCCTTGTCGATGCTATGCGCAAAGACAAAAAACGTGAAGGCGATGAGATTCACCTGGTACTGCTCGAATCCTTAGGAAAAGCCATTGTGAAACCTGTTACCTATAACCAACTAAAAACTTTCGTCGATGATTTGCGTGAGCATCAGTGAAAATAATTTTGATAAATGTCTGGAACTGGTAAAAAAGTTTGAACTGGCCGAAATACGGCTCGACCTGTGCCGGTTCAGCAAACCACAGATAGAAAAAATATTTTCTTCGGGGCTACGCCTGATAGCCACCTGCCGGCCTACCAGCGATATGTCGGAGTCGGAAAGGCTTGAAATACTCCTCACGGCAATACGTTCGGGAGCAAAATATGTGGATGTGGAAATTGAAACGGAATATTCTTTTAAACATTCCGTAATCAACGAGGCACTGCTGTACAAATGCGATGTCATCATTTCGTACCATAATTTTGATCACACGCCCACCCTCGAACAACTTAAGATTCTGGTCAATCAGTGTTTCGACTTGGGAGCCAATGTGGCCAAAGTGGCCTGCATGGTACGCGAACCTGCCGACAATGCCCGTTTACTGGCGCTTTACCAGCCCGGAAAACGTATTGTTGCACTGGGCATGGGCGAACAGGGTAAAATTTCACGCATAGCCGCCCCATTCCTCGGTGCCGAATTTACCTTTGCCTCGGCCAATGACGAATTTTCAACAGCGCCCGGACAGATTAGTTACTACAAACTCAACACCATCATTGAACTGCTTAAAAACTCATAATTATGAATAGTATTGGCACGCTTTTTCGCTTAAGCATATTTGGTGAATCGCATGGAAAATGTGTGGGGATTGTGGTTGATGGCGTTCCGGCAGGAATACCGCTGACTGAAGCCGATTTGGAAAAAGACCTATCCCGAAGAAAAAGCGGAGCCAAAGGTACCACCCCCCGTCAGGAGGCCGACCAACCCCGGATCATGAGCGGTACTTTTAATGACCATACAACCGGTGCCCCTATTATGATATTATTTGAGAATACCAATACCCGTTCGCGCGATTACAGCTTTTTGCTCGAAACCCCGCGGCCGGGACATGCCGACTTTGTTGCCCACAAAAAGTTTGGCGGATACGAAGATTACCGGGGCGGAGGTCATTTTTCAGGTCGCTTGACGCTGGGTATTGTTGCCGCCGGCGTGATTGCCAAAAAAATCATCCATCCCATCGAAGTTCATTCCCGGTTGATTGAAGCCGGAGGATCGTCGAATATCGAGGAGGCTGTGGAAAAAGCCATGGCCGACCGCGACTCCATTGGTGGCATCGTCGAAACCATTGCCACCAACATGCCGGTAGGCTTGGGGGAACCCTTCTTTGGCAACATAAAAGCCATCATTGCCCACTACATTTTTTCCATCCCCGCCATAAAGGGACTCGAATTTGGTTCAGGCTTTGCAGCAGCCCGCATGCGCGGTTCAGAACACAACGACCGGTTTATCGACACCTCAGGAAAAACCGCTACCAACCATGCAGGGGGTATCAATGGGGGAATATCCAACGGCAATGACCTGATTTTTCGCGTAGCAGTAAAACCTACCAGTAGCATCCATGCTACTCAGCATACCATGAACATGAAAACAGGTACCATGACCGACCTCAATGTCGAAGGCCGCCACGATACCTGTATCGCCCTGAGGGTACCCGTTGTTGTTGAAGCTGCAACCGCCATAGCACTCGCCGACCTCATGCTGCAAGAACAAAAAGTGAAACGAATTTTTGGCTAACACGTAAAAATATTCCGGCATAACCAAACTCTTTTTTAAAATTTACGTTTCATTACTATATTTTGGGTAACCCTTAACCAAGCCATTATGTCCGATAGCTACGAAGAACTGGTCAGGCGAATTGCCAAGCTGGTAAAACAAAATAAAGAGCTCAAGGAAGAAAATCACCGGCTGCAAAACCTCAACGAAAAACTAACCGACGAAAACGAACAGCTGAAACAACTGCTCGGTAAATACCAGCAGACACTCGAACTGCCGGGAAAAAGCGAAGATCAGCGGGTACTGCGCTTTCAGATGGCAACTGTGCTGTTTGCCAATATTCATGGCTTTTCCCGACTAAACAGCAAAATCGATTCACAGAAAGTCATTGACCAGCTCGATTCCATCATGTTTCATTTCGAAAATATTGTTCAAAAATATAAGGTTGAAAAAATAAAAACCATTGGCGATACGCTGATGTGCGCAGGCGGTATACCACATAAAAATATCACCAACCCTGTGGAGGTAGTTCTAGCAGCCCTTGAAATGATAAATATCGTTGACGAAATTCAACACCAATCGGACAATGAAAAAATCTGGGAAATTAAAATGGGAATTCATACAGGCCCAGTTACCGTTACCCTTGGCGGAAACAAGAAAAGTACCTACGAAATAAAAGGCGACACGGTAAATATTGCTACCCGGCTCGAATCCTCTGGGGTGCCCGGAAACATCATTATCTCGGCCAATACCTACGAGTTGGTGAAAGAATTTTTCGCATGCGAATACATGGGTAAAATGCCCATCAAATATCATGGCGATATCGATATTTACCTTGTAAAAGGGATTAAGCCCGAGCTATCGGTCAATGAAGAAGGCAAAGTACCCAATAAGTTGTTTCAGACGCGTTTTGGTCTGCTTCAGTTCAACGACCTGCAGGAAATCATACTCGACCGGCTCGAAAAAGAATTACCCCCATACCTTTACTACCACAACGTTAAGCACACCGTTGATGTAATTACTGAAGTTGAATTAATTGGCTGGGGCGAAGGCGTGAGCGACGAAGAAATCTTGCTGCTGAAAACAGCTGCTCTCTTCCACGATTCGGGGCATATCATTTCGTACGACAACCATGAATATTTTGGCACCGTACTGGCACGCGAATATCTGCCCAAATTCAACTATACCAACGACCAGATAGAAATCATCTGCGAACTGATAATGGCCACCAAGCTGCCCCCCAAGCCCAGAAATCTGCTCGAAAAAATCATGTGCGACGCCGACCTCGACTATCTGGGACGAACAGATTTTATTCCGGTATCCAATACGCTCTATCGGGAGTTGAAAGAACAGAACAAAATCGGAAGCCTCAACGACTGGAATAAGTTACAGTTGAAATTCATCTCGGGACACCAGTATTTTACCCAGACAGCCTTAAGTCTGCGCGAGGTCAACAAACAAAAGCAGATTGAACGTATCATGCAACTTATCGAACCTGAACCTAATAACCCTCAGCCATGATAACTACCTGTGTATATGTAGAAGTAAAACCCGAATATGTTGATGCTTTTATTGAGGCAACATACAAAAACCATGCAGCCTCGATACAGGAACCGGGTAACCTGCGGTTTGATGTTCTGCAGGATAAAGAAGATCCGACTAAATTTCTTCTTTACGAGGCGTATGTAAATGAAGAATCGGCAGTAGCACACAAGAATACCGCTCACTATTTGGCCTGGCGCGATACCGTGGAAAAAATGATGGCCAATCCCCGCAAAGGAGTCAGGTATACCATGCTTTTTCCAAAAGTATGCAGCTGATATGAACGGATTTTATATTGCCCCTACCCCTCAGCTGTATTTTGGGGCAGGCTCTATTGATCACCTTTCGTCGGTTACAGGCACGTGGGGCAACAAAGTTCTGCTAATAACCGGAAAAAATTCCTTTGCCAATGCCCCTTGGAAAGAAAATGTCAACGCCCTGTTGCAGGATAAGGAATTGGTGCATATCACACACAGTGGCGAGCCAACGGTAGAACAGATAAATGAATTATTAAGCCATTTACGGAATCAACCCTTCGACTGCATTGTTAGCATTGGGGGAGGAAGCATAATCGATACCGGAAAAACGCTTTCGGCCATGCTTACCGTGAACGATCCGATTGAATATTACCTGGAAGGTTTGCCCGATTACCGTCCTCATCCGGGAAGCAAAATTCCTTTCATCGCAGTTCCCACCACAGCCGGTACGGGCAGCGAAGTAACCAAAAATGCAGTGATTTCGAAGTATGGAACTAATGGCTATAAGCGTTCTATACGGCACAACAATTTTATTCCAAATGTTGCAATAATCGACCCTGAACTGCAGATAACTTGTCCGCTGCCTACTACAGCAACCAGCGGAATGGACACCCTGACCCAATTAATCGAGTCTTATTTCTCCCTTCAGGCCAATCTTTTTACCGACATTCTGGCAGAAAAAGGGATAGAATTGGCAGCTCAATCGCTTTTGAAAGCATATACCGAACCTAGCTGTGTTGAGCACAGGAGTAAAATGGCCATGGCTGCCTATTTGTCGGGTATAACACTGGCACATGCTGGACTGGGAGCTGTACATGGCTTTGCCTCAAGTATTGGCGGTCTTTACAATGTTGCCCATGGTGCCATTTGTGGGAGCCTACTCACCCAAACGACCAGAATCAACCTGCAGAAAATGACTGCATTACCCAAATACCATGACAAAATATACAGATTAGCCATTTTGCTTCAACCCGAAAATCCCCCTGAAAATATTGACGAAGCCGCAAACAATATCGTAACCACCCTGCAGCGTTGGGCAGATCAATTGAACATTCCTTCCCTCATAAGCCTTGGAATAAAACAGGAGGATTTTGAAAAAATTGCCAGTATGACCCAGATAAAAAACAACCCGGTACCGCTCGATACTGCTGATCTTAAGAAAATACTTGAAGAAAGTTGAAAAATTTGGTAAGAAATTTGTTGAGATACTACAACTGAAAACAATTAAACCGAAAACTATGTATTGGATCATTTTAATTCTCACCTTTGGCTTTAGCTGGTATATTGGTTGGAAGCTAAAGAAGAAATTTCAGGAATACTCAGAAGTACCGCTTGCACAAGGCTTGAGCGGCAAGGAAGTAGCAGAAAAAATGCTACGGGATCATGGTATATACGATGTAAAAGTGGTGTCGGTAGAGGGAACATTGACCGACCATTATAATCCTGTAGACAAGACCGTAAATCTGAGTCCCGATGTCTACTACGGCCGCAATATTTCGGCAGCGGCGGTAGCTGCTCACGAATGCGGACATGCAGTGCAGCATGCTGAAGCCTATGCATGGTTAGGGTTACGTTCTGCACTGGTACCCATCCAGAATATCAGCGCCCAGTTGATGAATGCTATTTTCTTTATTCTGTTCTTTGGGTCATTATTCATCAATGGATTGTTTCCGCTGGCACTACCCATTATCATTGGCTGTTACTTTATTTTCACGCTGTTTGCATTTATCACCTTACCCGTCGAAATCAACGCCAGTCGTCGTGCATTGGCATGGTTGTACAACAGCGGAATTACTTCCAATCAGCAGCAAGCCATGGCCGCCGACGCTCTGAAATGGGCAGCCCGTACCTATGTGGTAGCCGCACTATCATCGCTGGCAATGCTGCTTTACTACCTGATGCTCTTTCTGGGACGAAGAGACTAAAAAGCTACAACCACTCTATAATTTTAAAAGCAGGATATAGCATCCTGCTTTTTTTTGTGGAGTATAGGTAAGATATGTTAGAAATTCAACCGTTCGCGCAGTAATTTGTACCCCGAATCACTGATTTTTAATTTTGTACCATTTTTCAGGATAGCCAGATAGGTATCTTTCGAAAAGTGCTCTATCTGCACAATATAGTCGATATTAACAATGTACGACCGGTGAATACGGACAAACTGCCGATCGGGTAAATGCGTCTCAAAAAACTTCATTGTTTTTTCTTTCAGATGTTTACCCGATGGGGTATAAATCATTACATAATCGTCCTGTGCTTCGATGTATATGACCTGATCGAGGGGAATTACTTTAATGGCCGAATTGGTTTTAACCACAATCCTGTCGAGTAGCGTTGATTCCGACGACAGATAATCGACCATTTTTTTGACGGTAGCGCTATCGTTTTGTCGTATTGCAAGCTTATCCATAGCTTTTTGAATGGCCGAGGTAAATCGTTCCTCCGAAAAGGGTTTCAGAAGATAGTCGGCCGCATTTTTTTCAAAAGCCTGAATAGCATACTGATCATAGGCGGTAGTAAATACGATGACGGGCATATGATCGATAAGTTCAAGAACTTCAAAACCGGTCAGTTTGGGAAGCTGGATATCCAGAAAAATCAGATCGGGTTTTTGTTCATTGATGATTTTAACAGCATTGAAGCCGTCGATGATTTCGGCCAAAAGAGTTATCTGAGGGAACTTTTTGAGGTATTCCCTAAGCACAACCCGTGCAGGTTCCTCATCTTCAATTACAATGGCCTTGACATTTTCCATAAACAACTTATATTACTGGGGTATAATCAGTTTTACCTCAAAGATATTATTTTCTTTCCGGTATTTCAGCAAACCCTCGTTATGATAGATCAGCTTAAGCCGTTCCTCAATATTTTTGAGTCCCACTCCAGCCCCCTTGCGCGATGGTATAGTAGGATCAAAATCATTCTGCACGGTAATAATCAAATAATTTTGTTCGACGACTGCCTGCAATTGAATATGCACGGTGTCGACGCTTTCGCTTACCCCATGTTTAATGGCATTTTCAAAAACCGGCTGAAGAATCATCACCGGAAGGGTACAGGATAGCGCATTGGGTTCGATATGGGAAGTGTAGTGAATGCGATCTCCGAAACGTATTTTCTCTATTTTCATGTAACGGTCGATATTCTGCAGCTCAGCTGTTAACGAAGATAATTGTCGGCCATCGCGTGCCAGTGAATAACGCAAAAAGTCCGAAAGCATGATAATCATTTCCTGTGCCCTGTGCGGATCGGTAATGGTAAGTGCACTGATGGAATTTAGACTGTTGAATAGAAAATGAGGATTGAGCTGCGACTTAAGCAGATTAAGTTCAGCCTCCTTTACCATCCGGGTCAGACGGATTTCTTCCATCTTCTTTTCCTGCAGGTTAAACCGGTATATGTATATGTAATAGGCAAGCACAAACGCTATGTAAAAAAATACACTGGGGACAACCCATCTGAAGAGATGAAGAATAAAAAAATTGTAATCAGCAGGATCCAGAAAATACCTGTTTATCGAAACAATGACATAGGTCTGTAGGGATATAAAGATAATAGCAGCCAGCAGATGGTTAATGAAAGTATTGAAATTGCCCACCTTCTCGGGATAGCTATAAAGAACCGCATACCAGATGGCTATTCCCAGAAGAAATCCAAAAACACCCTGCAAAATCGAATTTACCAGGCTCGATACCGGCGAAAGCGGCGTTTTATAGTAATGAAACAAAAAAATCAGAATAATGTGCAGAACCCATGCACCAGTATAGATGAGTAGATTCTTGTAATTTTTCAGTATCGGGTGCGGTATCATGGGCTATTTATAGCTTTTAATCTCACCCCCACCAAAAAAGGTAACCCCCTTGATAAGTAAAATCTTATTCTGGTCGTGCATCCCGGGGATAGCATGTCTTTTGTCGGCAAATCCGCCCAGAATAGATACAACTTCTGTTCGTACCTCCCAGTCGGGGGGAACTATCAGCGAGGCGCCCCCAAATACACATACCATATCAACGACCTGGATACCATCAGCCAGCTGCGCCTGACTAAAATCGATCTCTGCACCTCCAAAAATGCAGGTGATTTTCCCTCCTTTGAATTGTTTGCTTATTATAACCTGCTTGTTGCCCCCAAAAATAGTGGCAACATCGATATAGTCATTGGAGTTATTTACCCCAGGAACATTCCCAGCGTAGTCGCCTGATGGTTCCCAGTGATGACGAGGGGAATGATGAACATTGCTATTTCGTCGAAATAATATCAGAAAACCCAGCAGAATGAGCAGAAAAGGCCAGAATATCTGTGTAAAGTTATAGGGTACATTGAACAGCCGTGGTAATATAAAGAACACCCCAATAGCAATGAGAATAAGCCCACTGATGGAACCCCTGTGCGAAACAACGGTAAGCAGCCCCAACAGGATTAGGACCATCTGCCAGCTAAAAAAAATCAGTTTAACAATCGGAGGCAAAATTCCTATATTGTCAAACAATAGAATAAAGCCATAAATTAACAGGATACTGCCTATTATCAGTTTTCTTGCCGCACGGGTAGCAGGCGATAGGTTGGGTCTGCAAAAATCTGTCATCTTACATATTCTTAAAGAATTGAAAACAAAAATAGAACAAGACAATATTTCCCCAAACAGAAAATCGGCTAAAACGCTTATTCAATCGGTAAAACTTTATTTTTTTCATTTACAACTTATGGTAATCTTTTACCATTTGGCTGAAGAATGCCGGATAAGCCTATTTAATATTTTTCCCAATGATAACTGACCACAAAAAACAATCGCCGCCCGGGAGAGATATTTCCCAGACTATAAGGCATTACCCTGTCAAATAAGTTATCAATACCGATGCTAAAGGAAATGTTTTTATAGCGTACCATCGAGGTTAACTTCCAGTAATGAAAAGCAGGGTCTTTGTAAATGAGGGTACCCACAGGCTCATAGGTCCGGGCAGCCGTATACTTGTCGGACAAATCGAGGGTAGCCAGCCATTGTTTTTTTATACGCCAGCTATAGGAAATACTTCCTACAGCCGAGATAGGGGCAATATTATACATGTCGCTATCGGTCGAGAGGTTAACGGCATTGGTATAGGACACATTAAGACTGAGTAGCAGATTTCGTATGGGCTGCCATTTCGAAAGAAGATCAATCCCTTTGATTCTTGCCTTATTGATGTTGATGTACTGAAATGTTTGTTCGGCAACAAGGGTATGGTATATCATGTCGGTAAGATAATTGTAGTAGGTGTTAATTGCAAAGTTGAAATTGTTCTGACGAAGTTCAATCGATGCACTCATATAATTCGAACGTTCACTTTTAAGATTCTTATTACCCCAAAGCTGAAACATGCCCTGATGATCGAAATTATAGTACATTTCTTTGAGTGTGGGCGAACGAAAACCTTTTCCGAAAGAGATACGGAAAATCATAGGTTTGTAACGAAGAACAAAACAAACGGAAGGTACCAGACTATACCTGCCAGTAGAATAGTATACGGCACGCCCACCGGCAATGGCTGAAAACATTTGGGATACACGATAGTCATTTTGTAAAAAAACAGCAGTAGTATATAGATGTACTTTGGGCGAGGTAAGCTTATCGGAAAACAGGTTTTCATAAGAACTTTCCATTCCTGTGGTCCAGTGTCCCCAACGCGTGTTGGCATCATAAATGCCACGTACGGTATGTAAAACATCCGAAGCTGTTTTGTTGTGTTCGTCGCCACGGTTAATCAAAATATTATAATTTACAAACCGGTCCATAGCATAGGACCATGAGGTGTGGATGCTATCAGTCAACCGATGTTCGGCTTTTGCCAGAATACTTTGTCCTGCGTAACCATGATCAACAGCCCTTACATCGGCTAATCCATCGTAAATTCGATTGTAGTAGGCATTAGCTCTGAGGATCAAGGTGGTTTTTGCCGAAAGGTTATAATCGAATCGCTGGTTTAGTGCCAGGTTGGTATATTTTTCCTGATTTTTTGAGTAGGGCTCGTCGGGGGTCAGATCGTAACCATCGGTATGATTGGTAGTGAACGAAGTCAGATAAGACAGGGAGTTTTTGTGTCCTCCGGCATATACGTTAAAATTGGCCTCATTGTATTTCGAGTATCGCAGCGACGATCCCATTTCGAGTTCGGCTTGTGGCCTTCGGGTAATTAGATTGATGACACCACTGATAGCATTTGAACCATAAATTACCGAAGCAGGACCACGTAATATTTCAATCCGGTCGATATTGTCGAGATTAAGACGGTAGTAGTCTATGTCGCCATCCATCTCACCGGCCATTCTTTCACCATCGACCAGAAACAACATGTACCGGGCTCCTAATCCCTGAAAGCTTAATTTAGGCCGGTAACCGAAGTTGGCTTTGTCGAGTCCGGCCACTTCGCGTTCCAGCGTCGAGGTCACTGTAAAATTACCCATGCGCAGTTGCTGTTCAACAGGTACCAGTTGGGTAAGCACCGGAGCATTTTTTATGGGTTGCAACATCCGACTGGCAGTAATCACCACAGCATCAATATCAGATACCGAAGGGACCAGTCGGTAAATTCTCCCCTGACTACTCCTGTCTATTATAGTATCAATCAATGAATTATAGCCAAGCATCGATATTTCCAGCACCGATACTTTGGAGGCAGGGATAGCAACAACAAATATCCCGGAATCGTTGGTAAGAGTTACACCATTAAATGGTTTCAGAACAACTTTCACACCCGCCAACGCTTCACCGGTTTGCGCATCAACAACTTTTCCCCTAAATTGAACCTGCGCCGGTAAAAATCCTGTTACCAGCAATATCAGCCAGGTTGTTATCCATATTTTTTTCAGCATTTTTTTAATTATTGTTTTCCGTGCACTGAAGAATGTTCACACAGGAAAAGGCAGATTTGTAAAAGGAGGCACTGACAAATCAATGCCCCCTATAAGACTTCTGTTACTCCAACGAACGTGAACCATCGGGTTGATACTTATAGACCAGCGTAAAGTAGCCCGACTTACCTTCGTCGTTGTAGTAGTTTTTAATGTAGAACTTGGCATATTTCCCTTTGGCAGTACGGAAATAATATATCCATTTCCGGGTTACAATCAACGACCCGTTAGGAGTATCCTCACGTTTATACCAGTTCATCAGTACCGGATTAAGAACATATTTTGTAATTGTTGGCACCGAAGGATTGGCAGGATTGTAGCCATAAACAACCACTGTATCATCGGCTGTAAACTGTGTAGTATCGTTTACCTTAAGGACAGCATTAAGCCCGTCATCGCCGGTATGCACAGTATCGGCAATAGCCACTCCGGCTTGCCCTGAACCAGTCTTGCCCCCATTGGTCTGGATCATATACCGCCTAAAGGCAATATCCCAATCGGACGAGTTGGCCGGATCGGAAACACTCACCACGGTGTCCTTCTCAAAAGAAAAATAAACCCATTCGGTTTGACTGGTGGCATCAATTACTTTGCTCCGTGTGGTAAGAGCGACTTTGTCATCATCGCTTTTGCAGGAAAATGTTGTAAGAGCAATAGCAAATACTGAAATAAACAATGTTGAACGCATAAGATTTTAATATTTAAGAGATTAGACAATAAAATTTATAATAACTATACACGTTTATCAGAGAATCTGATAATCCCATTCAAATGCCCGACACAGTTCTGAGTCAGTTCTCAGAAATAAGTCAGACAACTAAATGCTACAGCAGGATAATAAAAGAATGGGGACTAAAAAAGAAAGGGAGGGGGACGATTGAAAAGCTGCCAGACATATACGATAACAGGCCCTGGCACAATAGCCTGAATAATAAATGGAATCACTCTTTCGGAGAGACCAATGTATATAGATTCGTTTATTTCACCGAAGTCCTTTACGAAAAAATGATAGTTCTCTTTCGAAGAAATTTTATTATCCCCGACGTGTACGGTCGTTGACAGTTCAACGACAATAGTCTGACGGGAAGACGAATCAATATCGGCAGGAAGTTGGGGAAATAAGGAAGAAATAAGCCAGCTCCCCATGTAGCAGATATATAGTGCTGCTAACACTAGGTAAGGAGTATGAGTAGCAAAAAGTCCAAAACTGAACATCATTTCTTCCTTATCTTTTTGCTCTATTAACGCATGTTATGAAACACATTTTTCACATCATCATCTTCTTCCAACTTCTCCAGTAACTTTTCCACCTCAGCTACCTGGTCAGCGGGGAGTTCTTTGGTATCGACCGGAATCCATTCAAATTCGGCGCTGATTATTTCAAATCCCTTTTCTTCGAGGTATTTCTGAATACTGCCAAAAGACTCAAATTCGCCATATATAATGATGGTATCATCCTCGGCAAATACCTCTGATACACCATAATCAATCAGTTCAAGTTCCAAATCCTCAAGATTGATTCCCGGTTTATATTTAACCTTAAAGTTGCATTTATGTTCAAAAAGGAAACTAACACTTCCTGAAGTACCCAGCGACCCTCCGTTTTTATTAAAAATGCTTCGGATGTTACTTACGGTACGGGTAGGATTGTCGGTAGCAGTTTCTACAAGAATAGCAATACCATGAGGTCCATAGCCTTCGTATATGATTTCCTTGTAGTCTTCCTGTTCCTTGGTCGTAGCACGTTTAATAGCCCGTTCAACATTTTCCTTGGGCATATTGGCAGCTTTGGCATTTTGAATGAGCACACGCAGGCGTGGGTTGGTATCCGGATCGGGTCCGCCGGCCTTGACCGCCATTGCTATATCCCTTCCCAGTCGTGTAAAAGTCTTGGCCATCGTGCTCCAGCGCTTAAATTTTCGTTCCTTTCTATATTCAAATGCTCTTCCCATCGTAGATTATTTTTAATTACTTATTTAAAATATTTTTTTCAGGTGTGCAAAACTACAATTTTTTGACAAATGTACCTAATACGATATCAGGGGTAATTGACGGAGGTAGGCATTTTCCATCAGGATTTTTACCATAAAATGTGCAACATCAGCACGGGATATATGACTCAATAATCCGATCCGATGGTAACCTACCCTATATTGGCCAGTCAATAATCCGTTGGTGAGTAAAGGTGCCCGAACAATAGTCCAGTCTAACGAGGTAGGTTCCAACAACCTAAACTGGTTAAGTCCATCGGAATATCTTGCAGGGGCAAGGGTTTTAATAATCCATGTCAGTAAATTATTCTCCCACGAAGGCACATCCTGAGGCGAAGGCACACCCGAACCTGTAAGAACAATTATTCGTCGCACGCCAAGATGTTTCATTGAATGAATCATATTGTTCAGTGCGGTTGACTGAAATCCGGCCTCGGAACCCTTCACATAACCGATAACCGACAATACAGCCTCGGTACCACGAACGGTATTAAATACACTTTCAAAATGCCGTACATCACCCTGAATTACATTCAACAACGGATGGGATACCGTCAGACGGGCAGGATTACGCACCAGCGCCTGAACGGAAATATTCTGCTGCAATAATTGTTGAAGCAAAACCTGTCCCGTACGTCCTGTGGCTCCAAACAGCGCAACTTTCATTTTTTGCAGTTTTAGATGTTTGTCAAAGATAATAAATTGTAGCATATCCCTCTGCACAGGACTGCAATCTACCCGAAAAAAGACACTTCTTTGTGTGCCCTATGAATTTTACTTTGACTTTTCGATCAATCAGCAAAAATGTACGGATATCCTGAGTCAAAAAAATAAACACAATTATACCTGCAACCTACATTGCGTCAAAGCCCCCTGAGGGCACATTCTATTTTTTTCAGGGAAAAATTTCAGAAAGTCATTATACGAATTAAATAGAATTGCTATATTCGTGGCTTAATTTTTAACACAACAGTTTATTAAAAATAAAAAACAGATAACCAATGGCAGTACTGGAAAAAATCAGGAGTAAAATGGGGCTATTGGCCTCACTCATTATTGGTTTTGCGTTGTTGGCCTTTGTGCTTAGCGATTTCTTAACTCGAGGACGATCTATATTGGGAAATAATCAGTTCCAGATAGCTGAAATAAATGGCAAGAAGGTTCAGTATCAGGAATTTGATCAGTTTGTAAATCAGCTTTCGGAAGTGTATAAGTTTAACTCGGGTCAGGCCAACCTGAACGAGGAAATGGTAAATTCCATCCGGGAACAGTCGTGGCAACAACTGGTAGATGAGTATGTACTGGGCGATGAATATCGTGCTGTGGGACTCAGTGTTTCGTCGAAGGAGGTGTTGGATATGGTTCAGGGAAGTGAACCTCATCCCTACATTCGTCAGCTGTTTACCGATCCCCAGACACAGGTATTCAATCGTGCAGCCGTATTACAGTTTATCAAGTCGCTCGAGAAGGAAACCGATCCTGCCCGTAAAAATTACTGGCTCTATATTGAAGGCCAGATAATCCACGAAAGATATATGGCCAAATACTTGAATCTGATAAAAAAAGGCTTGTATGTAACCTCCCGACAGGTACAAAAAGAAATCGACGATAACAGCCGGAAAGTTTCCTTTAATTTCATGGCCGTAAATTATTCGACAATAGCCGACACTCTGATTCCTGTAAAACTTTCGGAGGTAAAGAAATACCTGAAAGAACATGCAAAGGAATTTGAACAAGAAGCCTCACGTGATATCGAATATGTATCCTTTGAAATAACCCCTTCGGCCGAAGATTTTGCCGAAGTCAAGTCATGGATGGAGAAAAATAAGGAAGAATTTTTTACTACCGAAGATGTCAAGCAGTTTGTTAACATGAACTCCGATGTATCTTTCTCAGAGAAATATTTAAAAGAAGAGGAACTGATGGATTCAATCAAACCCTTGTATAAGGGCAAGGTTGGGGATCACATGGGGCCATATTTTGCCAATGGAACTTTTTACATGGCACGACTGACAGACATCAAAACACTTCCCGATTCGGTAAAAGCACGTCATATACTGATCCGTCCCGAGAACAATACCAAGGAAGCCTATGACAAGGCAAAAGCAAAGGCCGATAGCTTACTGGTTCTACTGAAGAAAGGAGCTGATTTTGCCGAACTTGCACGAAACAATTCGGCCGATGGCTCAGCCCGTGAGGGAGGTGATCTGGGGTGGTTCCGTGAAGGACAAATGGTAAAGCCTTTTAGCGATGCATGTTTTAGTGCTAAAAAAGGCCAGCCTCAGATAGTAGAAACACAATTTGGTTTTCATATAGTAGAAGTAACCGATAGGGGCAAAGAGGTAAAGAAAGTACAGGTTGCTGTATTACAGCGCAAGGTAGAAGCAAGCAGTGCTACACAACAGGCTATATATCAAAAGGCCAGTGCATTTGCCGGCAACAACAATACGGGTGAAAAATTTGTAGCAACCCTGAAAAAACAGGGTATTACTCCTATGCGTGCAACCTATCTGACTGATAACATGCGAGAGGTACCCGGGTTACCCAATTCCCGAGAACTGGTACGCTGGGCATTTAAGGCTAAATTAAATGATATTTCTGGCGTAATGGAACTGGGGGATCGTTTCGTAGTTGCCCGCCTTTCTCAGGTCCGTGAAAAAGGACTCCCCGATGCTGAACAGGTAAAGGATCAGATCGCATTTCTGATTCGTAAGGAGAAAAAAGCTCAGCAAATTATGCAGCGTCTGCAGCAAGAAATCAATGCTACTCCAAGCCTCGAACTTCTTGCTCAAAAAGAATCTGCTAAGGTAGACACCGTTTACGATATCAGCTTTGCTTCTTATGCATTACCTACCGCTGGTTTTGAGCCTGCAGTCATTGCCGCTGCAACTGTTAGTCCTGTCCAAAAACTTACAGGCCCGGTTAAAGGAAATAATGGAGTATTTGTACTGCAAGTCTTTGCTGAAAATACCCAGGAACTTAGCCGTGAACTCGTAAGTACAAGACTTGAAAATAATTATCTCAACCGTGCCAACTACGAACCGGTAAATGTTCTCAAAAAACTGGCCAACATTAAGGATATGAGATCCAAATTTTATTAAGAAATATTTCCACTCAAATACAAAAAAGGAGAGAACAATTCTCTCCTTTTTTGTTACCCCAAAAATAAAATAAATTACTGAATACCTGTTGGTTATACGCACACTTTTTTAAACCACTCCGGATAGAATTCGCAAGTTGAAATTTTCAGCCGGGACGTGTTCTAACATAACACTCTTCTTTTGGGATTTACATTTGATTTCGAAACACCCATCGGACTGGCTGAAAATCATAGGTTTGTTTCATCAGTTGGTTGTTATATTATATTGGACCAACATATTCGTTTCATAAAACCCTAAAGATTCCATTTACACTAACAAGCCAACACTTCCTTTATTATGCACAATGATGCTTTTATCAGAAAAAAGCTGTGTATTCCCCCAATGAACCCTAAAATTGAGGAAGGAGAGAAAATATTGTCAATAAACACAATACCACTTGAAGAAAGAAAAAATATTTTCGTATGCAAATTTATGTACTATCTTTGAGGCCAAAAGGTAGAAAATGTTTAAAAAAATTCTTTTTTTAATCATTGCTATTGGGCTGGCGATTATTGCAACATTTGTTCAGCAGGTTCTCGACAATGAGTTACCCTACAAGGTTTCAGTTGAAATATCCGACACAGCATATACTTTTGCCTTACCCCGGGTAAACGAAGGGGTTGTAGATTGTATTGTAGAACTCAATGTTGCCAATCCGGCTGTCCATGGATACATACACTACAGGTTATACAATTCCAACGGCACGTGGCGCAAAATTAAATTACTACGACTCAATGAAAAGCTGGTGAGTATTATACCCTACCAGAAACCCATGATAAAAATTGAGTATTACCTCGAACTTGTTGATGGACAGGGTAAAATATATCCTATCGCAAAAAAGCAGCCACTGGTGGTTTTGTTTCGTGAACAGGTGCCCCGACTGCTGACCTACATTATAGCACTACTTCTCTTTGTTTCACTTATCATTTCCAATTACCTGGGAATGGTTACTGCATTTAATATTCCCTATTTCTTAAAATATGTACGTCTTATGTTTTATCTTCTGGGGACTGCAATTGTATTAGATTTTGCAGCCTATTTATATGCCTATCGTCATCTTTTTGTTGTTCCTTCGCCCTACAACGACATGCTGTTTTTCAAGAACCTTATAATTTTTGCTATCTGGGCTATCCTGTTTTATGTACAAAAAAACGGCAAGGAAAGACGGCTGGCAGTTTTGGCCGGCTCATTATTGACGCTTGTTTTGTACTGTGCACCCGATCATTTTGTCTTTCAGGCATTCTTCTGATACCGCCCTAAAGCTGATATTTATTTGGTGGAAAAAGACTTTTTTCTGCTGATTGTATTATAAAATTTTAACACGAAAATTTGTTTGTTTGTAAATAATTCCGTTAATTTGCAGCCTGTTATAAAAAAGGGAAAAAACAATGTCGAAGATTTGTCAGATAACCGGAAAAATGTCGATGGTGGGAAATCATGTATCCCACTCCAAGCGTCGGGTGAAAAGAATATTCGAACCCAATCTGTTTACCAAGCGTTTTTATCTGCCCGAAGAAAATCGATGGATTACCCTCAAGGTATCTGCTGCAGGTATGCGGGTAATTAACAAAAAGGGGCTCAAGGCTGCTCTTGACGAAGCAGTAGAGAAAGGAATTATTGCGGGTTATTAATTTTATTAAAACAGAATACAATGGCAAAGAAAGGAAATCGTGTACAGGTAATTTTGGAATGTACCGAACATAAGGAGAGTGGTTTGCCGGGCACGTCGCGTTATATTACCACCAAAAACAAAAAAAATACGCCCGAGCGTCTCGAGTTGCGTAAATATAATCCTATTTTGAAACGTGTTACACTGCATAAAGAAATTAAATAAAAGCTTTTGAACTATGGCAAAAAAGGTTGTGGCTACCCTGCGTGAAGGGATGGGCAAAAACTTCACCCGCGTAATTAAAATGGTGAAAAACCCTAAAACGGGAAGTTATTCTTTTAAAGAAGAAGTGCTTCATAATGAAGAAATTAAGGATTTTCTTGCCCGCTAAGCACTAAAATCCTGAAAATATGATAAAAAGACTATCCTTTGAGATAGTCTTTTTGTTTTTATGATAGTTCTCATCGACTATTTCGTTCGACCCTCATACCAATGAAATATGGCACTATGATGAGGAAATGCGCACTAATTGAAGTCCACGCAAAACCAATTTTATTCCGCAGAAAATCAATCTCTAAAGCCTTAATTACAGTATTCATTGGGCATTCCGATTAAAAAGGCCAATCTCCCAATTACTCCACCACTGAAGGTTTTGAATAAAGAGCAAATCAGAAAGAGAAATGTCTGTAAACATACCACTTCAAAATTTCAGCATATTTAAAAAGTTAATTCAAAACTATTTAACATTTTTCCTATCTTTCCAGCAATTTTATTACGGAATCAACAGATTACCGTTCACGTTGTTTTTAGTTATTGCCATACATGAGAGACTAAAAGGTTGCAAACATGTTGCACAATTTCAGGAAAAGTCTTACCCTATGGGATTCGACGGCCATTGTAGCCGGATCGATGATTGGTTCAGGGATTTTTATTGTAAGTGCCGACATAGCCCGGCAGGTAGGATCGCCGGGCTGGTTGTTGATGGTATGGATCCTAACCGGCATTATGACTGTTTTCGCAGCCGTCAGTTACGGAGAACTGGCGAGCATGATGCCCAGAGCCGGAGGCATATATGTCTACCTGCGTGAAGCTTATTCGCCCCTGGTAGGATTTCTCTATGGCTGGAGTCTGTTTCTGGTAATACAGACCGGTACCATTGCTGCCGTAGCCATGGCATTTGCCAAATATGCCGGTGTACTGTATCCGTGGATTTCCGAGTCGAACATACTCCTGCATGTGGGTCCACTAAGAATTACTACTACCCAACTGGTAGCCGTACTGTCAATCATAATACTTACCTACATCAATAGTCGCGGGATTGAGGAAGGCAAAAATGTCCAAAACCTATTTACCTATGCTAAAATTTTTATCCTCATTGTTTTTATCGGCATTGGACTGATGTATGCCGATTTTTCTAATTTTTCCAATTTCTGGGCAGCCAGTCAATGGAAAAATGGTCAACAGGTTGAAATAAGTGGTATAGCGCTGGTTACCGCTATTGGCGTGGCAATGGTAGGTTCATTATTTTCGTCCGATGCATGGTACGATATCACCTATACCTCGGCCGAGGTTAAAAAACCGAGAAAAACGATAGCTCGAAGCCTTATCCTGGGCACCACGCTGGTATCGGTATTATACCTGCTCATCAATGTAGTATACCTTGCCATACTTCCAGTAAAAGGTATCCCCGATGGGACAACCGTAGTTGAACGGGGAATACAGTTTGCCTCAGAAGACAGGGTAGCCACTGCTGCCATGTTTCAGATCTTTGGCCAAAGTGCGGCAATAATTATGGCCATTATTGTAGTAATTTCGACCATTGGATGCAACAACGGGATAATTCTTTCGGGTGCTCGGGTGTCGTATGCTATGGCTCAGGACAATCTGTTCTTTAAGCATGCAGCACTATTAAACAAAAACAAAGTCCCTTCAGTTGCCTTGTATCTGCAGGCTGCATGGAGCATATTGCTATGCTTTACCGGTACCTATAGCCAGCTGCTCGATTACGTCATGTTTGTAGTTATTGTATTTTACATACTCACCATTTATGCCGTATTTATTTTCCGAAAAAAACTTCCCGATGCCGATCGCCCTTTCCGGACACCCGGATATCCGTTTCTGCCTGCAATATATATCTTACTGTGCTTGTTTATCGAATTGGTACTGTTGTTGCATAAGCCAGTTTCAACATGGCCAGGCCTTATCATTTTAGTTTCTGGTATACCGGTGTACTATCTGTGGCGAAGAGGGCTCCAACGAAATAACAGTTGAACTTTCAATACAAATATTAAAACATGCATAGCCTAAGCAAGCAATAAATAAATTCTTTTTCAGATATTTAGGGCACAATTTTTGTACATTATTAAAAAAACATACAGGGAGGGGCAAGTCATGAAAACACAACCATTGCTTTGGATAACAGTCGGACTGTTATGGGGAGCCCAAGCCACATGGGGGCAGGATGATATTTATTATTTTCCTTCCAAACATGCACAGGAAAATAATCGAACAACAACCCTGTCCGATACCAGTGGTAAAACAGCCTATGAAAAGTACCGTGCACTCAAGGAGGGAGAGAGTGTTTCCTCGAAAGAAGAAACTACAACAGCGGCGGCTGATACTGACAATTCACGATATCCATCCTACACCGTTGTTGATAAGGATGCTTCCACCGGAAATGTTACCGTAAATAATTACTACTTCGACGATGACAGATTTGGTTTTTATCGTCGTTTTTATTTTGATTACTATTATCCCTACTATTACGATCCTTTCCTGTGGGACTACTACGTATGGTGGGGATATCCCTATGCAGGTTTTTATGCTGGGTACGGATACTGGGGATATTGGGGATATTATCCTTACTATTATTCATATTACTACCCCTACTATCACGGTTACTGGCATGGATTTTACGACGGTTACTACTGGCGTGATTATGTTACCGTTCATCCACGGGGAGGAGTATATGTAACCCCCGGCCGACGGATGGGTGGCTATGTCAATCTCTCGCGCCGAGAAAGCGCCTCATATTATCCCGGGCGATATGCAAGCAACGATTATTACCACGGAAGTCGTCGCAACGGCATCACTACGATTGCCAATTCATCAACGACGACCGCTGATCGAACTACAGTTACCAGACGTGCAGTAGCAAGCAATGCAAATTACAGACCCACTTCGACTGTTACTACAACGCGGCCGTATACAGTACAAACCCGCCGTACCAACTATGTACCAACATACAATACCAACACCGGCGAACGTAGAACCTATCCTGCTACCACTCCCCGTGACGACAATTATGTAATTGTCAATAACCAACGGGTAAGAGTTGTCGAAGGTTCCCAACCCACTGCAACACCACGACGTTCGAATGTTTCGTATACCCCTGCCGTAAGAACGGTTAGCAGTACTAATGAAGTTCAAACCCGTAGGTCATCTTCCGAGGTTAATAGTAATCCGCAACCAACCTATAGTCCTGCACCATCCTCCAGAAGCGGAGGTTCAGAATCACGACCCAGTTCCGGAAGCGGATCAGGTAGAAGACGATAGACACATAAAGCCTACGACGGAAATAATTGGTAAAAACAAAAGATAATTTCTGCTGAACAAATATCAACCGAAAGCGCAGGTTTGAATGTATAATTTCAAATGCAGTGATAAAAGTTTCAGAAATCCCCAGCGGGATTGATTAACCAGATGGATGTATCCCAGCCAATGCGATGGATTATTTTAAGGCAAACGGCGAATCTAAAAGGAAGTTTATTTATGAAATGTGTCCCAGCTGAAGATTTTATCTTGCAAGCTCCATAGGGCCGAGATACTAATAAAAAATGTAAGTATAACCAAAAGGTAGTCAGTAACTTAAAAATATTTACGGATGAAAAAATATTCGATAATATTAACCCTGTATTTTGTCAGTGTTGCAGTAAATGCACAATATCTTCAGGATGCAATAAGGGTATATGACAATAATTATAAAGGCACATCCCGTACTGCTGGCATGGCCAATGCTTTTGGATCGCTCGGAGGGGATATAGGAAGTATTGCCATTAACCCGGCCGGTATAGGGGTATATCAGGCGGGAGAATTTTCCTTTTCAATGGGGATGCTCTCATACGATAACCAAAGCCGTTTCTATGGAACTTCCTACACGGAAACAGGATATAAATTCGATTTTCCCTCGATAGGAATGATACTTAATCGCAAGCTCGATGCCTCCGAAAATTGGAAGAACATTAACTTTTATTTTGGTTATACCAAGATGAATAATCTGAACAGTATTTTCAATATCCGGGGAAATACCTACAATACTACCATGATGAATGAATTTGTCGACTATGCCAACCAAAACCCCAATTCCCTTGACACCTATTTTGAACAATTGGCATACAATCTTTATGTGCTGGATTATGATACCATCAACCAAAGATATTTTTCTCCCTATACAGGGATCCCCCTGCATCAGCAAAGGAGTATGGAAACCTCCGGTTCAATTGGTGAATATTCATTTGGCATTGGAGGCAATTATAATCATCAGATCTATTTGGGATTGACCATCAATGTACGTGCGGGATATTATGAGGATATATACCACCATACCGAAATAGATGTGGACAATAGGATAACCGACAATTCCTATACTTTCAATTACGAGCTGATGACCTGGGTAAGCGGCTGGAATGCCAAACTGGGGGTAATATATCGTCCTATTGAACCTTTACGGTTGGGATTAAGCATTCATACCCCTTCGGTGCTGCAGATTCGGCAGGAAATGTATACCACTATGACAGCTGTTGAAGACAATGGAAAACAATGGAATGAAGTACCGAGGGATACACAAGGCAATCCCTTAGGTAATTTTCTGGACCACTTTACGTTTACCACCCCATTCCGCACGGTTTTGGGTTTGTCGTACCTTTTCGGGGAACGGGGCTTGATAAGCGTAGATTACGAACGAGCCGATTATAGCAGGATAAAAGTTACCAGTGCTGATGACGAAGGGAGCAAAAACAATACAAACGATGCAATCAAGACTTATCTACGGCCAACCCATAGTTTTCGGGCCGGAGGCGAACTAAAACTAAACAGCTGGTATGTACGCGGGGGATTTGCCTTTTACCAGAGCCCATATCGTTCGGGCGAGTTCAATGATAAGGCACATACCTATGTGTATGCTGGCGGTATCGGTTACAAAACCAAAAGTTTTGCCCTCGATTTTGCTTATACCTTAACCCAACGTTCCAATGACTATTTCCTCTATTCCGATGAAAACCTGAATCCTGCACAATTGAAAACAGCTATAGGTAGTTATGTGTTGACCATGGGCTTCAGGTTCTGACAAAACTCAGAACAGATTACGACGCCTGAAAATCAGTACACCGAGAAAAGATAGCACAAGCGATCCTACTACCACATAGAAAAAGGCATATTTAGAATCCTCGAAATGATTGTTCAGGTTCATCCCAAAATAGCTTGCTATAAGGGTAGGAATCATCAGGATAATCGTGATGGACGTTAGTTGCTTCATCACATCGTTGAGGTTGTTTGAAATGATAGAAGCAAAGGCATCCATAAGATTGGCCTGTATATCGCTGTAAATCTGTGACATCTCAATCGCCTGTTTTATTTCAATAACAACATCCGACAGCAAATCCTCATTAAGATCGGGACTACTTGCAAAACGTGACCGCTGCAACTTCTGGAGTAAAAGTTCGTTCGATTTGAGTGAGGTTATGAAAAACACAAGACATTTTTCCATTCGCATCAGATTCTGAAGTTCCTTATTCTGCGTCGAACGCTCAATTCGTTTTTCAATTTGAGTTGTGCGAACATTAATATCCTTCAGATAGTGCAGGTACAAACTGGCTGAACGGTGAAAAATCTCCAGCACAAAGTTGATCTTATTCTCAATCTGAATAGCCTTTGTTTTTACTGGATAGAGTATACTACGGATAACATCATTTTCATACAGGCAAATGGTCACAATGTGGTGGGGAGAAATAAGAATACCCAACGGAACAGTAACATAAGGAACATTGCTATCGGTACGGAAGACCGGGATACGGATAATAATCATCAGCCAACGCCCTTCACCTTCGGTACGGGAACGTTCGTCGACGTCGAGGATGTCGTTGATATAATCGACAGGTATCCTCAGTTCGTTGACCAAACGATCTACTTCATCAGGCGTAGGATCGGTAACATTGATCCAGCATCCTTTTTCAAATTCGTCAATTTCTATAAGCCGGTTGGTTTGTTTCCAGATTGTCAGCATAATAATTCTCTTTTGGCAGTGATTTTAATTTTTGTTTTTCAGCACACAGGCTGTACGAGTCAAAAAATTAAAATGCAACTACCAAAAAAATGAAAATGTAACAACTGCTTGGTTACCTGCTGACGCAATCCTTTGGCTTGCCAGATAAATAACTTTAAAATACTTCGATTAAACATTGCGCCTTCTTTTTTCTCCTGTCAATTGAAGGCGCATGTTAATAATGGCCTCAATTGATACAGGAGGGATTAAACTTTAATTTACTCGGGCCATCATCCATAAATCAACAAGTGTTGGTTTGGCTGCAAAGGTAAAGTATTTTTTTAGAAATGAAAAATATGCATTTGTAAAGGTAGCAACTTTTTTTAGTAGGTATCTCGTAATACTAATGCATGCTGGTTAGATATTAAAAAAACAAGCCTCATCGATCGGCAAAGATCGTAGCTGTCTGAAGTGATAATTGATCGGATTAAGAGATTTAAGGTTTTGTGGTCGCATTAGCCCCCTTCCCCTGTACGAAGTTACAGACTTAGCCGATCGACAAGAAGCAAACAAATAATGTTTTCGCCGCTGAACAGTTTCCTAAGAATTAGCACCAGCTATTATGCACAAAGCAGTGATCAACGGTACTAAAAGGAACAGAGCACCGTAACCATTGTCGAATGTTGAAATTACGAACTACCCCATTTGCAGCGCAATAAACTGTATGCGCCGATAGGCAAAGAATTAACCCGTTACAGGCGAAAACTAAAACAGTTTTGTCTGTACTACTTGTCCCCCTGTTTCTTTATCGTCAAAAATTTTTTTCTCCAGATCCTCATCGATCGGTGGTACGGGTTCCTCATCAACCGGGGCCACAGGTTCTTTTTGCAAAGGTTCTAGTTCTACAATCTGAGCCACCTCATAATTTGTCAGGCGTTTGCCTTTGGCACGTGCGCTTTTGACTGCGATAAACTGTTCGGCATCAATAACTTCCGGCGCACGTTTTTGATGTTTACCGCCAAAAATGATTTTGAACTGAGGATAAGCCTCGCCACTGAGGAGGATCAGTTTTGAGTTCGGATTTTCCTCGTCAACAAAATTGTAACCCTTTTCAGAAGGTTCGAAAGTAAATCGTTTGAGGTAATAGAATTGTTGTTCGGCATCGAAATACACGGCCGAGAACACTTTTTCGGGATTATATTTTTCGATGATCAGAATATCATCGTCGAAATGGGTAGCCAGGTCAAACGACGAGAGGTAATAATGTCCGTTGGTCCGGACGACAAGGATACGGTCGCCATTGCTAAACTCGCCGAGCAATTTACCCTTACCGTCGATATTTAGGCGGTTAACTTCGGGGTCGTACCATATTTTGGTTCCTCCCAGCGTCGACTCGCCCTTCGCCAGCATGTCGATTTTATGAATGGCATGTTTTGTAAGGATATTACCCACAGCATTACGACCCTTGATAGCGATGTCGGCAAAATTGAAGTGGAATTCGAGCGATTTCAGTCGTGGGCGGGGTTTAAGTCGCACCTTTATGATTTCGGCTTCACCGTTGGGATTGACTGAAAGGTAAAGAATTTTTGAATACTGTGTTCCCTGGGTCAGCTGATATTCTTTGTCACGTTGCAGGCCAGTAATAGCACATCGCTTAACATAGTTTACGCCCGAAGCACCATCGAGATACACAATATTAAAGATAGTACGAGTATCATTTTTATGGAACACCCCAACATACAAAATATTTTTCCCTACATACACTTTTTCGGCCACCTTGGTAATCAGGTAAGTTCCATCCTGACGTATAACCAGAATATCGTCTATATCGGAACATTCGCACACGAATTCATCCTTGCGTAGACCGGTACCAATAAAACCTTCGGCACGGTTGACATACAGACGTTCGTTGTTGGCAGCCACATACACTGCCTGAATGGTCTCAAAACTACGCAGTTCGGTTTTACGTTCCCTACCCTTACCGTATTTTTCCTTTAGATTACGGAACCATTGGATGGTGTATTCGATAATGTGTTCAAGGTTATACTTAGTTTCCTTGATTTGTTTTTCAATATTCTTAATATGTTCGTCGGCTTTTTTAATATCGAACTTCGAAATTTTACGAACTGGTTTTTCGGTAAGGGCAACAATATCGTCGCGGGTAATTTCCCTACGCAAGCGGTTTTTATACGGTTCGAAAGCCAGATGAATGGCATCGAGCATAGCCTCCCAATTGCGGGTATCTTTTTCCAGTTCACGATATATTTTTTCTTCAAAAAATATTTTTTCGAGCGAAGAGAAATGCCATTCTTCATCCAGTTCGTGCAGTTTAATAGTTAGTTCTTGTTTAAGGAGATTGAGGGTATGTTGGGTATTGATCCGTAATACTTCCGAAACGCCGAGGAAACGGGGTTTATCGTTTTCAATAACGCAGCAGTTGGGCGAAATGGATATTTCACAGTCGGTAAATGCATAGAGGGCATCGATGGTTACATCGGGCGATACACCCGGCTGGAGATGAATGAGTATTTCAACGTTTTCGGCGGTATTATCGTCGATTTTACGGATTTTTATTTTACCCTTTTCATTGGCTTTAAGAATGCTTTCGATAAGACTCGAGGTGGTTTTTCCGTAGGGTATTTCGGTTATTACCAGCGTTTTTTTATCGAGCTTTTGGATTTTGGCACGAACTTTCACCAAACCTCCCCGCAGTCCATCGTTGTATTTTGAGACATCGGCCAAACCTCCGGTAGGGAAGTCGGGATACAGTTCAAATGGTTCGCCTTTGAGGCATGCAATAGAGCAGTCGATAAGTTCGTTAAAGTTGTGGGGCAGGATTTTTGAGGCCAATCCCACGGCAATTCCCTCGACTCCCTGAGCCAGCAACAGCGGGAATTTGACGGGTAAGGTTACCGGTTCCTTATTGCGTCCGTCGTACGAGAGTTTCCATTCGGTAGTTTTGGGATTAAATACCACTTCATGGGCAAATTTTGAAAGGCGGGCTTCGATATAACGGGGTGCTGCAGCACTGTCGCCTGTGAGAATATTTCCCCAGTTACCTTGACAATCGATAAGTAAATCTTTTTGACCCAGCTGTACCAAAGCTTCGCCAATGGAGGCATCGCCATGGGGGTGATATTGCATGGTGTAACCGATAATATTGGCCACCTTGTTGTAACGCCCATCGTCGAGCCGTTTCATGGCATGGAGGATACGACGCTGTACAGGTTTAAGACCATCATGGATGTGAGGCACAGCACGTTCAAGAATAACGTACGACGCGTAGTCAAGAAACCACTCCTTATACATGCCCCCCAATACCGTAGTGCTGTTGTAAATATCAGTCGGATGGCTCGACAACTGGTTTTCCGAAGTTTCTTCCAGCGAATCGCCCACCTGTTCCTCGCGTATTTCGTCGTTAGGTATCTGATCACTCATATCCCCTCAGGTTAAAAATCGATTTATTAAATCCTACATTAATGATGCTCATGAAGTTATACCTCTTCCTCGACAATATCCTCTTCAATTCTGAGGTTTTCAATGATAAAATCTTGCCGTTCGGTAGTATTTTTGCCCATATAGAACTCGAGCAATTCGTGAATAATATCTTCTTTGCGGAGTCGAACGGGGTCCAGGCGAATATCTTTACCAATGAAATGTTTAAACTCATCGGGGGAAATTTCGCCCAATCCTTTAAACCGGGTAATTTCGGCGTTGTTGCCCAGTTCTTTCAAGGCAGCTTCTTTTTCTTTTTCGTCGTAACAATAGATGGTTTTGTTTTTATTTCTAACCCTGAACAGAGGTGTTTGAAGGATATACAGATGACCTTTCTTAACCAGTTCGGGAAAGAACTGAAGGAAGAAGGTTATCATAAGCAATCGAATATGCATACCGTCAACGTCGGCATCGGTAGCAATTACAATGTTATTGTAACGTAAATTTTCAAGGCCATCTTCAATATTGAGTGCTGCCTGCAGGAGGTTGAATTCTTCGTTTTCGTAGACGATTTTTTTGGTCAATCCGTAGGTATTGAGGGGTTTGCCTTTAAGGCTAAAAACAGCCTGCGTGTTGACATCGCGGCTTTTGGTAATGGAACCGCTGGCCGAGTCCCCCTCGGTAATGAATAGGGTTGTTTCGAGACGTCGTTCGTCATTATCGGTAAGGTGAATCCTGCAGTCGCGAAGTTTTTTGTTGTGGAGACTAGCCTTTCGGGCACGCTCCCGTGCCAGTTTCTGAACACCGCTGATAGCCTTTCGTTCTTTCTCGTTTTCCAATATTTTCTTCAGCAGAATGTCGGCTGTCTCGGGGTGTTTGTGTAGATAATTATCGAGATGCGTTTTTAAGAAATCGTTCACAAACTTATTTACCGAAGGCCCACCCTCCCACATATCTTTTGATCCCAGTTTTGTTTTGGTTTGGGACTCAAAAACCGGTTCCTGAATTCGTATGCTAACAGCAGCAACGATAGAACCCCTTATATCCGAGGCATCGAAATCTTTTTTATAAAATTCGCGTATGGTTTTCACATAGGCTTCTTTAAAAGCCTGTAAGTGTGTACCTCCCTGGGTGGTATGTTGTCCGTTTACGAAGCTGTAGTAGTCTTCGCCATACTCGGTATTATGGGTAATAGCTACTTCCAGATCCTCGCCCTTAAGGTGTATGATTGGATACAGCGGAGGTTCTGGTAGGTTATCGGAAAGCAAGTCGAGCAGTCCGTTTTTTGAGATATAAACCTGATCGTTAAAGCGAATGGTTAATCCCGAGTTAAGATAAGTATAGTTACGCACCATAGCCTCGATATACTCGGGAATGAAATGAAAATGGCCAAACATTTTCTCATCGGGACGGAAGATAACTTCCGTACCATTTCGTTCGGAAGTAGGTTGTTCGGGTTCTTCGGCGACAAGATTACCCTCAGCAAAAGTGATACGTTTGTATCGGCTGTCGCGAAAGGAGGTAATGGTAAAATGTGCCGAGAGGGCATTGACGGCTTTAATACCCACTCCATTAAGCCCTACTGACTTTTGAAAAGTTCTGGAATCGTATTTGGCACCGGTATTCATTTTCGAGGCCACATCGAGGAGTTTTCCCAGCGGTATACCCCGACCAAAATCGCGAATCCTGACTTGTTTGTCAGAAATTTCGAGAATAATTTCTTTGCCAAACCCCATCATATATTCGTCGATGGAGTTGTCCATCACCTCTTTAATCAGGACGTATATACCATCATCGGGGGAAGACCCGTCGCCCAGTTTACCAATGTACATCCCCGGGCGTTTACGGATATGTTCACGCCAGTCAAGGGTTTTTATGCTGTCTTCGGTATACTGATTTTCCATATCAACATATTTAAAATGCCAACAAAATGATTAACAGCATAATTGCTACGCTGCATCCGGGCAATGTCCAATAAGCAAAGATATAGAAAAGTCGGGGAGCTGTGGAAAAATCTTTATCAACAATATTGTTAGAAATAAGTATTTTCATGCCATACAGACATTTAGTCCGTTTTTTGTTGATAGCCGACTCATCAGACGTTTGTTGCTATAACGATACGCATTCTGATTAAAGGATATGTCAAATGTTATGAAACGAGCATGTTGACGCTGTAAACACAACAAACGGATGAAAATTGTAAGCAACATGCGAGTTCCATCCGGCCGAGTGGCTATTAAAAGAAGGTAAGTATAACCAAATGGAAGTCAGTAACTTATAAATTATTTTCGGATGAAACATTGGTAGTCAGTAGATTGATATTTACCTGCGGTAAAGCACTGACTTCGCCGAGCGAAAGATCAATTATGGCTCGGGCAATGGAGTTACTTGATCTTTTCTTTCAATGATAACCTTGTTTTTCCAACGTCCCATTTTATAATAGGTATAACTCAGCAATGTACCTATAGTCCAGCCGATGGGAATGGACCACCAGATACCGACTTCGTGGAAATGTTTAGAAAGAAAATATGCCAGAGGAAGACGAACAAGCCAAAGCGAAAACAAGGAAATAAGCATGGGGAAAAATGTATCGCCTGCCCCACGCATTACAGCCCCAATGATAAACATAGCATTGAAAGCCATATAAAATACGCCAACAATCTTAAGGTATTGCTCTCCAACAGCAATTACAGCAAGGTCGTTGGTAAAAATTTTCATCAGCTGGCTACCCCAGCCATAAGCAACAACTGACATGATAATGGTTACACCCGAAGCCATCAGCAGGGTAGCCTTAAGACCGGTAACCACGCGATCTGATCGTTGGGCGCCCATGTTTTGACCTACAAACGCCGAAAGCGCAATGGCCAGATTCATCCCCGGCATGGATGCAAGACTATCGATACGCCATGCCACCGAATAGGCCGCAATAACATCGGTACCAAAACTGTTGACAATAACCATAAGGGCCATCATCCCCAAAGCCACAAACATCTGCTGCAACCCCACTGGTAATCCAATTTTTAACGATTTTATAAAAATCTTTCTATCAAAACGTATATCAGAAGGATTGAATTTTATGATTGCATGACGTTTGTTGAGGTACAATATCAGGGCGCCCAATGCACATCCCTGTGAGATTACCGTAGCCATGGCCACCGACGCTATTCCCCAACCCAAGCCAACAATAAAAATCAGATCGAGCACGACATTAAGCAACGTGCTGATAATCAAAAAATAAAGTGGTGTCTTTGAATCTCCCATACCCCGCAATACTGCAGTTGTGCCATTGAAAACAAAAGTAAAAACCGTACCCAACATCATGATATTAAAAAAACGGACGGCCGAAGGAATAATTTCGGCAGGCAAACGCATCAGCCTGAAAATCTCATGACTTAAAAGAATGGAAATAACGGCAATAACTACGGCTGCAATCACAAGAAAGATATTGAGCGTATCAATACTGCGTTTTACTCCGTCGAAATCTTTGGCCCCGAAATATTGCGAGACTATTACGGTACCAGCCATGGCAATACCAATGGTAAAGGATAAGACCAGAAAAATGATGGGAAATGATGCTCCTACAGCTGCCAGCGCTTGTTTTCCAAGGTAATGCCCTACAATGATGCTATCGATGATCTGATACATCTGCTGAAAAATATTTCCTACCAATATGGGCAGCGTAAAACGAAAAATCAATCTTCCGACATGTCCTTGAGTTAAATCATGCATAGGCTATATGTGTTATTAAAACTATAAAGATACACTTTGTGAAGTTGTCATATTTTAAATTCTCTAGTACAAATTTTATTTATCACTCACTGCCTACAGGCATTCAGCAATTGTTGCAATACATCAAGAGCCATTTGCACATTTTTTATTCCCTGAGTAAACATAGAAGGTTTATCGGACGAATCGCGAAAACGAAATACCTGAGGATGTTTCTGAACATACATAAGGATACGTTCAAATATCTCGGACTGATAATAAGGCGACTGCTGATTCTGGACAAAATACAGCGTCATCTTTTCATTTTTGATGGATATTCGCTCAAAGCCAAGATCGATGGCCATACGGCGAAGACGGACAATATCCATCAGTTGCCTTGCCGGTTCGGGGACGGGGCCGAAACGATCCACCAGCTTGTATTCAAACTGTCGGAGTTCTTCATCGGAATTAATGGCATCCAGTTCGCGGTAAAGTCGAATTCGTTCCGTAATATTTTCGATATACGATTCGGGCAGCATTATTTCAAAATCGGTATCGATCTGACAATCGAGAACAAACCTGTGTGTTTCGAGCACATTGACAGTTTCTTTTTCAGTATCGGTGGTCTTTTCTTCCTTAAAAAACAAATGGCGATATTCTTCTTCCTTTACTTCCTGAATAGCTTCCTGCAGGATACTTAGGTAGGTTTCGTAACCCATTTCGGCGATAAAACCACTCTGTTCGGCACCGAGCAAATTTCCTGCTCCCCGTATATCGAGGTCGAGCATGGCAATTTGAAAGCCGCTACCCAGGTCCGAATTTTCCTCAATTGCTTTGAGCCGACGCCTAGCCTGAGCAGTTATTAGCTGAAACGAAGGTATGAGCAAATAACAATACGACCTGCGATTCGATCGCCCTACCCTGCCCCTTAGCTGATGCAGATCGCTCAGGCCAAACTGGTGGGCATCCATAATAAAAATAGTATTGACATTGGGAATATCCACCCCTGATTCAATGATGGCCGTTGTAAGCAGCACATCGTAATCGCCATTGATAAAGGCGAAAAGAGTATTTTCGAGCTGTTCTCCGTCCATCTGGCCATGGGTTACCGCTATTCGCGCCTCGGGAACAATTTGCTGCAGCTTCTTTTCGAGTTCGTAAATAGTTTGTATCCGGTTATTGATAAAGAATACCTGTCCTCCGCGCGAGAGTTCATTAAGTATTCCCTGCCGAATAATTTGGTCGTTGAATGTATGCACCTCAGTAACAACCGGAAAACGATTGGGAGGGGGAGTATTGATGATAGCCAGATCGCGTGCTCCCATGAGCGAAAACTGTAGGGTACGGGGGATAGGTGTTGCCGAGAGCGATATGCAGTCGATATTTACTTTCATTGCCTTGAGCTTCTCTTTCATGGCAACCCCAAACTTTTGCTCCTCGTCAATGATGAGTAGCCCCAGATCTTTGAATTTTACACTGCCCCCTAACAATTTATGGGTACCTATAAGAATATCCACTTCCCCGTTTTCGACTTTTCGCAAAACCTCACGGATATCGGTAGTTTTCCGGTTACGGCTGATATATTCGACAGTAACAGGAAAATCTTTCAAGCGTTCGCTAAAAGTTTTATAATGTTGTAAGGCAAGGATAGTAGTAGGCACCAGCACGGCTGTCTGCTTGCCATCGGTAGCGGCTTTAAAAGCAGCACGGATAGCCACTTCTGTTTTTCCAAAACCCACGTCACCACATACCAGAATATCGGCTGGATGTTCACTTTCCATGGCCTGCTTTACCAGACGCGTAGCCTTTTCCTGGTCGGGAGTATCCTCATAGATAAACGAAGCCTCGAGTTCGTGCTGTAAATAGGTGTCGGGACTGTAGCTAAAGCCTTTTGTTTCGATTCGTTTGGCATACAATGCGATAAGCTCGCGGCTGATATCCTTAATCTTCTTTTTGGTAGCCTGTTTCAGCTTCTGCCAATTGTTACTGCCCAGCTTGTATATTTTCGGGGGTTCGCCATCCTTACCCCGGTATTTCGATATACGATGCAGCGAATTGACCCCTACATACAGGACATCGTTATCCTTATATACCAGCTTAATCACCTCCTGCCACCGGCCATTGATCTCAACCTTTTCAATCCCACCAAAAATACCAATACCATGATCGATATGGACCACATAATCGCCGGGGTGCAAATCGGAAAGCTCCTGAATGACATGCTGTGGAGAAACTTTTACGGGCTGTTCGAATCGACTTCGCTGATAACGCTCGAAAATCTGATGATCGGTATACAAGCATAATTTCAGGTCGTGATCTACAAATCCCTCATGAAGTCCGGCTTTAAGAGGCTCGAACAATACATCCCTGCGCATCGACTGAAATATATCCTTCAGGCGGACCAACTGCTTCTCGTTCTCGCTGCATATCACCGTGCGATAACCTTGGGCAGCATTTTCGACCAGATGATCAGCCAAAAAGTCAAATTTTTTGTGAAAAGCCGGCTGCGTAGAGGTATTAAAGCATACCGTTAACTTATGCGATGAGATCTCGTGAGCATGTGCCGAAAATTCAATAACGCAGCGTTGCTGCATGATCATCCGGAAACTCTCTTCATCGATAAGACTGGGCTGATGTTGTTCGCCGGTATAGTCGCCCTCAGTGTATGGTTCCCACAACATACCGGGCAAACGATTAAGCTGTGCCTCAATCATTCGCCAATCGGAAGTCCAGTAACAGGTATCGGCAGGTAGGTATTCCATCAGCGACACCTTGGAACTGACAGATTCAATTTGCCTGATATCTGGTAAAATATGGATTTTATCCAATTTTTCAAGGGAAAGCTGACTTTCTACATCGAAACTCCGGATAGAATCCACTACATCATCGAAAAAGTCGATGCGAAACGGAAAACGGGCTGCAAACGAAAAAACATCGACGATACTGCCCCGCAAAGCATATTGCCCCGGCTCATAAACAAAATCGACACGATGAAAGCCGTATTCATCAAGGGTTTCACGCAAAAAATCCATATCAATCTTCTCTCCCTTGTGGAGAGTAAGCGTATTTTGGGATATTTCCCTGTGGGTAACCACTTTTTCGGCTATAGCATCGATATAGGTTACGATGATGGTAGCACGTTCGGGGGGGCGGGTAAAATAATTCAGTATTTCAGCGCGCTGTAGCACAGCAGCTGGGTCGACTCGGGTACTCTGTCCCGGATGTTTATACGATGAAGGAAAAAGAAAAACATGCGCGGGGTCGAACAACTGAACCATATCACCGGCAAAATATTGGGCTTCCTCCTTATCGGGCAACAGAATCAGGTGAGTACGTGGTATCCACGAGGCTATCGAAGATACCAGAAACGAACGTGCCGAACCCTTTAAACCGGTAACCTGAATATGAGCAGGATCGCTATTATCAAGACTTTCTTTAATCAGGAGATATTGAGGATGCGTAGAAAAAATTTCCAGTAATTTTTGCAACTCCATGTCAAACCACAATTACCTGATAACTACTTCATCAATCAAATCCAGACCCACTTTACGATTAAGCACCTGTGGAAGAGACTCCTTTATCCTTAGCAACTCGGCCTTAACCACCGAGGAATTTAAATAAACAAACAATACCCTGTTGACAATAGCCAAACGTTTGGTACGTTGAGCTATAGCCTCACCCACTACCTCGGGCCATGCATCATATATTTTCGACTCGTTGAGTTTCTGCTCGAGCCCGTAGGCCTTAAGTAAACGCTGAATTACCTCTCCGAGGGTTTCGGTATTGCTTCTTCGCATGAGTGTGTTTTTGCAAAGTTGCAAATATTTTTTATTAAAAAGTTTAGCTTTGCAGCTTAAATTTCTTAAAAACATCAGGATGAAACGACCCTGTTGACGCTGTAAACACAACAAACCGATGAAACGCACCTGTGAATTACTGAAGGTCGATTGCCTTATTTTAAGAACAACGGTGCATCCAAAAAGAAGTGCATTATTATGAAAAACATTCCGTCGGAATTATAACATACGAGGGGTGATCTAATAAAAAAATTTTCGCAAAACATCAGTCAACCAATAAATTAAAAAATATTTTAGATGCAAGATCTTTTTGAAAATATATCCGTAACCGCCACGCAGGAATGGTCGAAATATTTTAGCGGTTTAATCCCTGCTGGGCAACCGGCTTCTGCAGGTAAGATAGAATTAATCTTATGCACATCTGCCGAGATTGCTTCAGTTGTCAACAGCCGACTTGAAATTCCTTCGGTATATGTAGTTTACCCTAACCATTCATGGATGGATGTGCGATATGTTGCCGAACTATACCTATTACCTGTATTGGAGCCTGCCGAGGCTGAGGATTTTTGGCTTATGCTTCGCTTGGCACTGATAGTGTCCAAAACCCGCAATATTTCTGTAATCCTGATTACGCACGATAACTTTTCATTTCTGATACCGGAAAAAAAGTCAAGTGATCAGGCACTGATTGATTATTTCTTGGAAAATATCATCCTCCCCGAAAATTATGCCCATCTTGACCCAATTGAAAAAATGGCAGCGCTGGAAAAATTTGCTGCAAGTTCACCGCTTAATAGTCTGATTGCCGGAGATGACAAAACATTGGGCATAATTGCCTGTGGAAATATAGGAAATATGTTGGAAAAACTTCCCCGTTTAGCTTACCCTATTCTCAAACTCAGACATTACCCACTAGGAAGAGATTTGGCCGAACAGTTATACTACAATTGCGATGAAATACTGGTTCTCGAACATGGCCTCCCCTACATCGAGCAGCATCTGCGGGGAATCATGGGAATAGGTACCCGTATCCGTGGAAAAATCAATAGAATTGTACCCCGAAACGAAAAAATATCTTTACCCATGATATCAGATATTCTTAATTTATAAGGATTTACAACTTTTTTTCGACTTTTAAAACCTCATTCGATTTCTTTCGTAAAAAAAAATGTAACTTTATTCATTCTTAGCAAGAAAATATTTTTGATATTTTTGTATTCATAACCAAATGAAAGGCCTGTGATTAACAATGAAAATTGATACATGTAAATAAGCAAAAAGCATATAAAATTGATTTTGTATAACCCAAAGAATTAATTTAAAAATATTTACCGATGAATGCAGTGTTGATATTTGTGTTGATAGTGTTGTTGGCCATACCGTTGGTATTGATTGTAATTAGGTTGCTTCACAAGCAGACTATTGTAACCCATGTTGCCAATCTGATCTTTATAGTTTCATTGGGTGAAGCCATTCTGGGTTTTGTAAATGGTTACCTGGGTATTACTCATGCCTATTGGCTGGTGCCACTTATGTTTTTATGGTTATTAGCCAGCACTTTATGGGTGATTCGGTACATACAAAAGCCCTTGCGTACTATCAAGGAAAACATAGATTCACTGGTAGATGGTAATTTAAAAACTGTGGTAGATCCCCATGTAAAGGAACGTGCCGACGAGATAGGTGAAATGGCTGTTTCGATGGAGCAACTTATCAATAAACTTAATGAAATTGCTACCCAAGTTCAACAGAGTTCAAAGACTCTTGTCAAGTTAAGCGAACAAATCAGTCAGGGAGCCAGGGTACTGGCACAGGGTACAGCCGATCAAGCCGCTTCGGCTCAGGAAGTATCGTCGAGCATGGAAGAAATGGTAGCCAATATTCAGGCCAATACCGATAATTCGAAACAGACCGAAAGGATTGCTGTCGAAGCCGCCAAGAGCATCAAGAAAGGTAACGAATCGGTTACTACTGCTGCCGAATCCATGAAACTCATTGCAGAAAAAATTTCTATCATCGGGGATATTGCATTTCAGACCAACATCTTGGCACTAAATGCAGCCGTTGAAGCTGCACGTGCAGGCGAACATGGTAAGGGTTTTGCCGTAGTTGCTGCCGAAGTCCGCAAACTTGCCGAACGTAGTAAAATTGCTGCCGACCAGATTAATGAACTGTCGGCTAAGGGAGTCAACATTTCAGAGACAGCCGCCAAGGAACTCGAACAGATAGCTCCGGAAATAGAACATACTGCCAAACTGGTGCAGGATATCAGTGCTGCCAGCGTTGAACAAAATGCCGGTGCAGAGCAAATTAACAACGCATTACAACGACTCAATCAGGTCATTCAGCAAAATGCGGTATCATCGGATAGCCTTGCCCAAACCGCTGTTCAGCTGGCCAAGGAGTCTGAAACGCTCAGGGAAATTACTGCTTTCTTCCGGTTTGATACAAAATCAAACGGCAATGGTAGTCACACCACTGCACCGGTAAATTTGCTTGAAAAAAAGATAGAAGAACGTAAAGCACAGTTCGAACAAAAAGTGATAGGAATCAGTAACCTAACTACATCGTCAAAAGAAACGGCCTCCAGCAAAACCCCAAAAATTGAAACCGTTAAAAAACCTGCTTTCGAGAAAAATACAGCAACGAAAAATCCCGCTTCCACTTCCTCTGTTACGACAGATACTAACAAGAACAAAGGTTTTAACCTCCGACTTTTCGACGAAGATAGCAAAGACTCTGAATACGAAAGATTCTAAGGCATCAAGCATTGATACAATAAAAAAAATACCAGCTTAGGCATCCTAAGTTGGTATTTTTTCTATCTACTCGGTTAACTGATCATTAAAATTTACGCCTGCTGCTGATGGCTATCGTTCATAGCATTCCATCCCTGTGCAATAATATCAGTTTCTTCGCCACTGTCGAGAACAAGCCGGTAACCTTTGGTGGGTTCGGTGATGTATCCGATTATGCTGATTTGAGGGATTGCGGCTATGATTTCGTACTGTGAAAGAGGGACGGTAAAAAGTAATTCGTAATCTTCTCCCCCGTTCAAGGCTGCAGTAACAGGATGCATGTTGAACTCATTGGCACATTTTTCGGTTTCTGCAGCAATGGGTATTTTCTGCTGGTAAATCAAGCAACCTTTTTTTGACTGTTTACATATGTGTAAAATCTCCGACGACAATCCATCAGAAATATCAATCATGGCCGTTGGAGTGATTTGTGCTTTTTCGAGAATTTCAATGATATCCTTACGCGCTTCGGGCTTTAATTGACGTTCAAGCACGTAACTGTATGAGCCAAAATCGGGTTGCTGGATTCCTTCTTTTTCAAAAAGTCGTCGTTCGCGTTCCAATAGTTGAAGCCCCATATAAGCAGCCCCCAGATCGCCGCTGACGCAAATCAGGTCATTCTCATGAGCCTGATTGCGGAGTACCACCTTATTTTTGCTAACCCAACCGATAGCAGTCACCGAGATGGTAAGTCCGGTCAGTGACGAGGTAGTATCACCGCCGACCAAGTCAACATTGTACTTTTCACAGGCAAGTCGAATACCTGCATAGAGCTCTTCGAGATGCTCCACGTAAAGCTTGGCCGATACGGCTATCGACACGGTTATCTGCTGCGGGACAGCATTCATCGCATACACATCCGACAGGTTAGCTATCACAGCCTTATATCCCAAATGTTTGAGCGGAGTATATATCAGGTTGAAATGGATACCCTCCACCAGCAGGTCGGTGGTGACAACTATATACTTTTCGCCAGCATCAAGGATAGCTGCATCATCGCCTATTCCCTTTACTGTAGTATTGTGGCGAATCGGAAAATTGGCGGTTAAATGATCTATCAGCTTAAATTCGCCTAACTCGCTTAAGGGAGTTAGATTATGTTTCGAAACTTGCATAATGTTTATTTTATGCAAAGGTAATCTTAAATTCGATAATCACTGCAACGCACGTGTTACTAATCCACAGCTTTGGGCAAAAAACTGCCAAAGTTTGTCGTTGGGTACTGGAGCTGTAATCTCGACCGGTTGTTGGGTTACCGGATGTACAAAAGCAATCCTGTAGGAATGTAGGTCAATGCCACCGTTATCGTTCGATCGGGGATAACCATATTTCAGGTCGCCACGGATAGGGCATCCAATAGCTGACAACTGGCAACGTATTTGATGATGACGACCGGTTTGCAGATCAATTTCGATCAGGTAATACCGGTCCGACTGTCCCAGTAACTTATACTGCAGGATAGCCTCACGCGAGTTTTTTACCTCCTGTGTAAAAGCATACGACTTATTCTTTTGCTCATTGCGTCGTATAAAATGGATCAGCGTAGCCGACTGCTGTGGTGGTGGAGTTTGTACAATAGCCAGATAGGTTTTTTTGACCTGCTTCTCCTGAAACAAACGATTGATCCTTGATAAGGCCTTACTGGTGCGAGCAAATAGTACTACTCCGCTCACCGGCCGGTCGATACGATGTGTTACCCCCAGAAATACATTACCGGGCTTGCCATATTTCTCCTGTAGGTATCGCTTAACTTTCTCTTCAAGGGACTCATCACCGGTACGATCGCCCTGTACCAGATCGCCCCATCGTTTGTTAACTGCAATAAAGTGATTATCCTCGTACAAAACCTCAAGCATGTATTATACTCCCAATTTTTTTTGCAAAAAAACATAAAATAAATCCAAACCAAGCAGGTTATTTCAAAAAATATGGAAAAATATTATTTGCCTAACCCCGACAACTTTATCACCAACAAATAGCTGTAATCCATGCAACAAGCCAATTTAAACACAAAAAACTGCAAAGAAGGTTGGAGGAAAAAATAAATATACTATATTTGCAGCCTCAAAACGAGGCGTGGTAGCTCAGCTGGTTAGAGCGCATGATTCATAATCATGAGGTCGGCGGTTCAATCCCGCCCCACGCTACAAATGTATGGGCGAACGGCCGTTCGTCCATACGTAACTTACCTCAATACTATTCCTTGCCACAACATTCCTGATCACAAACCTCCCGTGCCACAATAGGGTTTCGTGCCCAACATCGAACCCATAATGATCCAACAACCCATTTGGGAATGGGAATAATCAATGGGGGGTTTGCGAGGGGAATACGATTTTCGAAAAATAAACCCGTTGGGTCAAACGAGTTGCCCCAACGGGAACTATTATTAATTTTCTATCGGTAAAAACGAATATTTTTCACCATATTCGATCATCTGGCCAATATAATCCTTGGGATAAAGGACTTTAACATCAACAATCTGGCCATTTTTTTCAACGGGTACCAGTTTGGGATTGATAAATCCACTGTAGGGAGCAAGATTAAGTTTCTGGTACCGGGCTGCTACCTCGTCGCGCAGCTTTTGGTCAACAATCACACCGTAGGATTCTACCAGATTTTTACCGGCAGCATAGTCACCTTCGGATTTGATCCGCTGTACTTCGGCCAGCAACTGTCCGAAGAGTTGGCGAAGTTTCTGATAATCATTAATACGGACATAGGTTTTGCCGTTTTTCTGGTAAATTTCAATTACGTTATCGGGTTTTCCCTTTTCGTAACACCAGCGGGCAATTAGCTGACGGTTTCGCATGTGGGCTTCTTCAAGATTTTTTCCGGGTTCAATCCGGCAGAGCTGGATCATCAGTCCGTTGAGGATCTGGTAGAGGTACTCAGCTTTGGCTGCCTCGAGGGTAGGTAGAATGCCCAGTTCCACCATCTTTTCGTCCATCATATAGTAGAGGGCAAAAAGGTCGGCACGGGCTTCTTCCAGGGTCGACTGGTAATTTTTGAGTGCATCACTGGCAACGCCCGGCAACAACTGTCCTGAACCATGCCCCAGGCACTCATGCAGGTCGGTATGCAGATTGTCGCTCAAGGATTTGTACTGTTTGATAAGCTTCAGATCATCGGCGCTTTCAATGAACTCTTCGTAGAGTCCGCTGCGAATAGAAACCTGATCATAGGCATAGGTAATATTCTCGAGCGTTACCGATTTGGAACCGTGATCCTTGCGAATCCAGTCGGCGTTGGGCAGATTAATACCGATAGCTGTCGAAGGATACAGTTCACCTCCCAGCTGAACAGCATTGATCACCTTGGCCGATACCCCTTTTACATTCTTCTTTTTAAAACGATTGTCGATAGGCGAATGATCCTCAAACCACTGGGCATTAGCGCTGAGAATTTCGGTACGACGGGTAGCCTCGAGGTTTTTGAAATTAACTAATGCTTCCCACGAAGCTTTTAAGCCCAGCGGGTCGCCATAAACTTCAATAAAACCATTGACAAAATCGATGAGCGATTGGGTATCTTCGACCCATGCAATATTGTATTCGTCCCACACTTTCAGATCACCGGTACGGTAAAATTTAATGAGCAAACGAATAACATTTTGTTGTGCCTCGTTTTCGGCATAAGGAATAGCCTTCTCGAGCCAGTAGATAATCTGATCGATGGCTTTGCCGTACATTCCGCCTGATTTCCAGACTTGTTCCACAATTTTACCTTCTTTTTTAACCAGTTTCGAATTCAGTCCATAGGAAATCGGGGTAGGATCATTAGGGTTCTTCATTCGGTTGTAAAAATCTTCGGCCTCGTGCTGGGTGACTCCTTCATAGAAGTTATTGGCAGAAGATAGTACCAAATCCTTTGATGGGTCGAGGTTTACCCTTTTGCTGAGGAAGTTGGGGTCGAAAAGGATTTTTTGCATCAGATCAAAAGTCTGTTGTGCAGTTAACGAAGGCCAAACGGGAAATTTAGATGCATCGGACCCATCAACCAGTTGCTTGAAGTATGCGCTGCCAAAACCCGGCTGGATTTTGTCGGTTGAATAATGGTGATGAATACCATTGGAAAACCAAACCCTTTTCAGATACACAATAAACTGCTGAAAATCGTCGGATTGGCGGTCGCCTTTATAAGTCCGGTAAATGTTTTCGAGGTATTTTCGAACCAGCAGGTTGTATTTGCAATTCTGGTCCCATATGATATCACGTCCCGAAAGAGCAGCCTCAGTCAGATAGTAAAGAAAGGTTTTTTGTTTAAGCGATAGCTGATCAAATTCGGGAATCTGATACCGAAGAATTTTGATATCGGCAAACTGGTCAACCTTCCATTCAAAAGTATCGGCCACATCGGTGGTTTTTTCTCCGCTTCGCTGCTGACATGCAGCCAACAAGGCAGCACATGCTGTCATAACTGTCATCGTTTTCTTAAAATTTAACATGGTTATTGAATTTTTGATTTGCGATTTGGAAAATATTTATCCGCGTATGTTTTTCCATTTCAATTTTTGAAAAATTCATGCGTTTATTTCCGAATTTTTGCATCGATTGTTTCCCTAATAAACAGAAAATAGGAGAACAAGTTTGAAATGTTCGCACACCATCAAATCATATTTGATCGATTGTATTATTGGGTCGGGCATTTTGGGCTTTTTCGAAAGCTTCGACAATATTTTTCACCAGTCGGTGGCGAATAATATCGCTCTGGTCAAATTCGACGATAGCAATGCCCTCGATATTTTTTAAGATGTTGAGGGCATAGATGAGTCCCGACCTTGAAGGGTCGGGCAGGTCAATCTGGGTAAGGTCGCCGGTAACGACGAACTTGGCATCGCGTCCCATGCGGGTAAGGAACATTTTCAGCTGATTGATGGTAGCATTCTGCGCCTCGTCGAGGATCACAAAAGCGCTATCGAGGGTTCGTCCCCGCATGAAAGCAATGGGAGCAATCTGAATCACGCCTTCTTCGATAAGCGTATTAAGTTTTTTAAGGGGCATCATATCGTTAAGGGCATCGTAAAGGGGTTGCAGGTATGGATCAAGTTTTTCCTTAACATCGCCGGGTAAAAATCCCAGTTTTTCGCCCGCTTCCACAGCCGGTCGAGTAAGGATAATGCGTCGCACCTCTTTATTTCGCAAGGCTTTTACTGCCATAGCAATAGCGGTATAAGTCTTACCAGTACCGGCCGGACCTACCGCAAAAAGCAAGTCGTTTTTTTCGGCCTTGTCGATGAGTCGCTGCTGATTTCTCGTACGAGCCTTAATAATTTTTCCATTATTGCCAAAAATCAGGACGTCGCTATTATACTCCTGCGATTTAAGCTGAACTCTGCCCGTAGGAGTAAGCAATTCCGAGACCTCTTCACGCGACAGACTCTGATAACGTTGATAGTATTCTATAATTTGGGTAAGTTTGATTTCAAAGTCTTCGATAGTGGTGCGGTCACCCAGCACTTTGATTTCGTTACCTCGAGCAACCAGCCTGAGCTTAGGAAAAGCCGACTTTATAACGTCGAAGGTAGTATTATTAACTCCGTAAATGATAAGAGGATCAATGCCTTCAATGTAAATAATTTTTTCAAACATAAGGTTTCTCTCCGGTCGTGCATTTTTCGGTAATGGACAAAATTATAAAAATAGTTCTGCTTTGCACAAGTAATTTATCATGTTCGGTTGTGTAATTATTGGAAAACCCTGTAAATTTGTTTTCCGTAACGCAAATAAAATATGCCATATATCACGCTGATTTCCGACTGGCAGCAGGGGGATTATTATCTGGCAGCAGTAAAAGGCAAACTATATTCATTGGTACCCAGCCTTACCCTTATCGACATTACGCACCAGGTTATGCCTTTTAATTCAAAAATGGCTGCTTTTATTCTCCGAAATTCGTATCGTGCCTACCCCAAAGGTACAATTCATATTATCTGCGTAAATACTCTTCCCGAGCAAAATTGTCCTTACGTTGCAGTATTGCACAAGGGACAGTATTTTCTTGGAGCCGACAATGGGATATTTTCATTAATTACCGACAATAAAATTGAACAGGCAGTACATCTCGAATACTCTGCCTACACTACATTTCCCGAATACGATATTCTGGCCGAAGCTGCTGCCTTTCTGGCAAATGGAGGCGACATCCATCAATTAGGTGAACCCTATCAGCCCGTAGTCATGCAACAAATTTTACCCTCGTTTCATGAAAATACCATCAGAGGACTAATAATCTATGTAGATTCATACGGTAACCTGATTTCCAATATTTCAAAGGAATATTTTTTTCAGAAAAAAAACGAGCCCTATTTTGAAATTGCGCTCGACTGGGGTTATTATCGTATTAACACGCTATCGGAACGATACGAATCAAATAAAAACGGTGCCCCCACTGCCCTATTCAATTCATTGGGATTGCTTGAAATAACCATCTTTATGGGGTCGGCCTCCAAAACCCTGAAAGTTCATGAGGGAGATGAAATAACTGTTCGTTTTCTCAATGAAAAACCGACTCAGGGTACTAAAAGCTCCCTATTTTAAGCTATTTTTGTAATAAAAATTGAACCTGATTCTCAAAGATACAGCCCATAGTTGCTCAAGTTCTCCCAACCTGATTAAATTTAAAATCTACTCATATGTTGCAAAAATTGTTACTGAGTCTTATCCTGCTAAGCCAGCCTATTTTGCTGCAATCGCAGGAAATTCAGACAGAAGTTGAACCGGGTCGGTTGTTAAACATCAGGTTTTACGATGCAGGCAATATCGATGCCATTGAATTTAAAACTATGATTATTACCGATTTGCTTACCAACACCGTAGTAAAAAAGGTTCGGCTCGAAATGATCTTTCAGAACGAACTGCTGATGCAGCCCAAAATCAATGAATTTGATGCCGAAGAAATACCGGCACTCCGCAAAACGTGCGACCATATCCTTGACCAGGTCAACACCCAACCTTCGGATCATTATGTGGATATTATCTACGTATGCAAGGGAGGATTTGCGCTCGGCGCTTTTTACACACCCATAAAGCAGAAATGGACAATTTACATCAAACTCAATATAAATGACCCTAAATCGGCCCTGCACATCGATACCGACGAAGTATTGTATTTAAAAAAATTACTGAGTGAAATCAATCAAAAATTTGAACAACTTACCCGGTAACTTGCGGGAATACATTTTGATCGAATTAGGCACATGGTGAATGGTACATATATGGCATAAGATATATCTTTCCGTTCACTCGAAGATATTTATAAGTTACTGATTATCTATTGATTATAATAACCGCAAAGAACGCAAAGGAAAAATATAAGGACCACGATTGACCAGATGGAGTAATGGAAATTATCGGCAAAATTTATTCGCTATGCGGGTGTCGAGACTACCATTTACATGCGGCGAAGTCACAGACTTCGATAAGCAAAAGAGTACGATTACCAAGGAATTTCACTTGCTTTTTATAGCAATCTCTAAAGTTATATAATCAAATACAAATCATAAATTGCTTTCAAATGAGATGGTACATAACAACTGGTATTCTTTTAGCAGGTCTTGCTTTTCCGTTGTTTTCGCAAAAACCTGCTGCCCGGATTGATTTTGAGATCAAAGGATTGTCCAATGCATATTTAGTATTAGGTACGGAATACTTCGACAGGCAGATCATTATCGATACCATACGACTGAACGACAAAGGAGAAGGAGCCTACGAAAGCCGAAGCCGTCTGCAACCGGCGATTTATGTTATCACCTTTCCCAATCAGAAATATTTTGAACTCCTGATCGAAGATGAGCAGTTTTTTTCTGTATACACCGATACGGCTGATTTTTTTGAACACTTAACGATATCCGGAGCCGAACAATCGGCGTTATTCGTTAGGTATCAACAGCTTATTGGTAGGACAGAAAAACCTACCTCAACAACCCGCCATTCGTCGCAGGTAATGTATCAACAACAGTTGCAGACATTAAAAGACTCGGTGCTAAGCAACATGCAAGGTTCATTACTTGCAGCTTATATCCGGCTGCATGATCTAACCCAATATTCAGCGGTAAAGTCCGAAAAACTGACTCCGGCTACATTCGCCCAACAGCATCAAATCAAAGAAAAGGATTTTATCCATAATTTCCCTTTCAACGATACCCGACTGCTGCGAAGCCGTTTAATGTTCGAACAGTTGAGCTTTTTTTTCAATGTATTTATTTCGCAACATCCCGACACCCTCATCGCCCGGATGGATACTTTTCTGAGGCTGTCTTACTCCAATACAGAGATGTATAAATACCTGCTGGCTTTTTTTAACCAGAATTACCGACATTGCCGTACGCCAACCTACGAGAAAGTATACATTCATCTGGCCGAAAATTACTATCTGAATGGAAAAGCCCCCTGGGCCGATACCCGTTTTCTGGCAGTGCTGCGAAAAAAAATAGATCAAATCAAACAATCGGCCATAGGTTCAAAGGTCAGCAATCTGCAATTCTTTCTGCCAGACGAAAAACCGGTACAACTCTATGACTACAGTACCAAAAACATGATTCTCTTCTTCTGGGACCCCGACTGCGACATATGCCGTCAAGCATTTACCGATCTTGCCCAAAGAACTCAACAACAACGGGGTAAGGATATTCTGGTTGTGGCTGTCTATGTACATTCCAACAAGCTACCATGGATAGAATTTCTGAAAAAAAACAACAATCCTTTTGTTAATGTATACGATCCTCTGAAAAAAAGCAATTTTATGCAGGTATTCCGGATTCAACAGGTACCCAGCTTTTACCTGATCGATGGTAATAAGGTTATTGTAGCAAAGGGAAATACCCTCGATAGCATTTGGCCATACATTAAAAATCAATAGCGGTTATTATTTTGTTGAATTAGGTGCGCTGGTATATAGAAATAGTACAACGATGACACGGATTAGACGGATTTACACAGATTTTTATCCGCAATTATCCGTAACATCTGTGTTATCCGTGTTCTATTGTTTATTAATCATTGACTTACAGCTAAAAATTATTTTCGGACGAAGATTTTGTACCAATGACCAAAACCATTATCTTTGAATGTCCCATTAAAAAAGGGTACCATGCAATAAAACACTTCATCGTGTTATAAATTATTAAGTCATAAAATGCATGTGTTTTAGCCATGCAAGCAATAAATGTGATTTTCTTCCAGTCGAAAGGCTGATAGAAGTAAGGTAGTAAAACCAATAGTAACTTAAAAAATATTCTAAGATGAAACCCAAATTTTTCCTGTATTTTTTGTTTGCATTATCGCTCTTCTCCTCCTGCGAACCGGACAATGACAACAACAATAATTCCAATAGTACTGTCGATAAGGAAGCAAGCCGCATACGGGGCGATATATATGCCCTGATGCAAGCTGCCTATCTCTGGACAGACAAGCTGCCTTCCAATGTCGATACTACTGCCGACGTAAGTCCGGAACAATTTTTCTACAGCTTATTATACACTGCACTGGACCGCTGGAGTTTTTTTGTTACACAAGACCAACTCAAGGATCTTGAAAACGGCGTATTTTATGGCCACGGCCTTATGTTTACCTACGACGAATATGCCAACATCCGGGTAGGATACGTCTATAAAAATACCCAAGCTTACCAAAAGGGCATCCGGAGAGGTTGGATCCTTAAAAAAATAAATGATCAGAGCGTAGATAGCTACGCCCAGTTAGATGAACTCATCGGCGAGGGGAAAAACATCGTAACCAATAGATTCCTTTTTATCGATAACGAAGGCAAAGAACAAAATATTACTCTTCAAAAAGAATCCATTACCACCAACCCGATTCTTGCCGATACCATCCTTCAGCGTGGTAGCAAAAAAGTCGGCTATTTGGCACTCGAGAGCTTTTTGGGTAATGATATCGAAGGGAAGCTCGATAATATTTTCAGCAAATTTAACGCCAATGCTATTGACGAGTTAATCATTGATCTGCGTTACAACACGGGCGGGAGCCTGGCTACAGCCAATCATCTGGCCAACCTTATTGCTGGTAATAAAGCTGACAAAGCGTTGTTCATCAAGCTAACCTTTAACCAATATCTTGATCCATACTTTGCTGACTCCCTTAAGAATTCGTACCTTGAGGCCCAACCCAACAGTCTTACCCAATCCCTGCAACGGGTGTTTTTCATAACTACCGGACAAACTGCATCGGCCAGTGAGGCTCTGATAAAGGGCCTGCAACCCTACCTGACAACTTACCTTATCGGTACCCGTACGTACGGTAAGCCGGTGGGAATGATGCCGCTTGAAATTGAGAAATCAAACTATGTGATAGTACCCGTGATGTTTGAATGGAAAAATTACTATGGAGAATCATCGGGATACGCTGGCATAGGAGTCAACTATGCCGAATTTGATGATTTGACCCACAATTTTGGGGATACTTCAGAACTGTGCCTACGACAAACCCTCCATTTCATTCAAAATGGCAGCTTTATGCCCCGTAAAAAATCGGCTGCTGAGGTTTCATTCAAAAAACCCGACTGGCGAGGCATAAGAGCTGAAATTGGCGCTTACTGAGATAGAACATGAGGAAAATAAATTGTAAACTACGTGATACCAGCACAAGTTTGTTGGTTGCATTACTACTGTTGCCCGGTTGCAGCGACATTACCGACTGCAAATATACCGCCAACCGAAGCATAAAGGTGAATTTTACCCAACTTACGGCACGAAACACCTTGGTCGATACTACAGTGAGCCATCTGAGCGTAATCACTGCCAGTGGCACCCTACTTTACGATTCAGTGGCGGCAAGGCAACTTCAACTACCGCTGTCCCAACTGAGCGATACCTCAGCTTTTTACTTCTACTTCGACTCTGTGGCAGTTGATACACTTTCGGTTTTTGTACAACGCAAAATTGAAATGATATCACCCGAATGTGGCTTCAATACACGATTTTTAATAGATTCCGTAAAAAGCTCGCTTAACCATATTGTAAGAACCATACTCGTCGAAAAAGCGGTTGGCGAAACAGCCAATACCGACCGAAACATCAATATTGTTGTAAAAAAAAGGCCTTAAGTACTTATCTTAAGGCCCTAACACTTAACACCCCCCCTACTTACATCTGCCTGATCTTTTCCAGCTCAGGATTATCGCCTTTTTTAAAGAGCTTGATCTGTGCGCGAATCATGCGCGGTTTGCCATTGATATCGTTACGGAGCTGAATGTTTCGGAAGCCCTTGAGCGAAAGCATCTCCATTATTTCCTTATGGAAACGGGGATTAATTTCGAAATACAAATAGCCGCCCCATTCCAACTTAATTCGAGCAAAATCGGCTATGGCACGATAAAACTTTAATGGGTCGGAATCATCAACAAAAAGAGCAATATGTGGCTCATAATCCAACACATTGCGATGCATCTCTGCCTTCTCACTTTCGGTTACATAGGGAGGGTTGCTCACGATAATATCGTAATATTCCTTAAACATATGAGCATTTTTCCCCGCCAAACCCTCTAAAATATCATAATTGAAAAAGTTGACGATACTCTCATTCATGTACGAGTTTTCCTCGGCCAGTTCGAGCGCTTCGTCCGAAATATCAATTCCATCGGTCTGAGAGTGTACCATCAGCTTATCCAGTGCAATGGCTATGCAACCCGAACCCGTTCCAATGTCAAGAATACGATTTTCGTTAAATTTATGGGTTTTAATGATCCAATCAACCAACTCTTCCGTCTCGGGACGTGGAATCAATACAGCAGGTGTAATGCGCAGGTTAAGCCCCATAAAATCTACAGTCCCAAGAATATACTGCAAAGGTTCATAATTTTTAAGCCTTTCGGTGGTAGCAACAATCTTCTCAAAAGTTTCTTTTGGAATCTCAAGCTGAGGCTTAAGGTGAAAGTCCACCGCCTTAATGTTCGCTAACTTCTCGAACAAAATCCGACGGATGCTACGAAACTCCGGTTCGGGATATAAACTACCTACTTCATTTTGAAAGTATTGTAAAGCTTCTGCTAATGTAATCACATTGGTATCCACGGCCATAAATTTACCCCCACAATTTATAGTTTTTTTTCATTGAACGATACTTTTCTCTCTTAAAAATAACTATCAATTTAACAAATCATTGATTTATAATCTATTAGCAATAAAAAGGTTTGCAATTATCTGTTCCTGACCATATCCTTCGATGCCATTTGCAATAGGAAACACCTTATAACTATTCCCTTTGGCAAAAAAGTTTGGGAATTAGTTGGACAAAATTGTTATTTCTTCACACATGGCATAAATTTGTTCTGTTTAAACGAATGACAATGCTATATGGATACAAAAGATGAGCAATATCACTTACGCTGCATAAACTTAGCCTACAATGGACTGGGACGGGTTGCACCCAATCCCATGGTAGGAGCTTTACTCATTGCCGATGATAAAATTATCGGGGAAGGATTTCATAGCCATTATGGGGGTGCCCATGCCGAAGTAGAGGCGGTAAGTCATATCAGAAACGAGGATCTGTTACAAAACTCAACCCTATTGGTAAACCTCGAACCCTGCAGTCACTACGGGAAAACACCTCCCTGCAGCCGAATGATCATTGACCGACAGATCAAAAAGGTGATCATAGGGGAAATTGATCCCTTCCCGAAAGTAGCTGGCAAAGGAGTAAAAATGCTTCAAAAGGCCAATGTCGAGGTATCCTTTGGACTACGCAGGGCTGAAAGTCGTTTTATCAACCGGCGCTTTTTTACCTTTCATGAAAAAAAACGTCCCTACATCATACTTAAGTGGGCTGAATCGTTCGATGGCTATATAGATAAAATAAGAAGAGCAAACGAGCCTCCCCAATGGATCACCGATACTTACGCCCGAATTTTGGTTCACAAGTGGCGAACTCAGGAACAGGCCATACTGGTAGGCACCAATACTGTGCTGATGGATAATCCACAGCTTACGGCACGCTACTATTACGGAAAAAATCCGATACGGCTTATTCTTGACCGCAACCGACGGTTACCGGGCCACCTCCATATTTTCGACCCACAGGCTCCCACAGTAATTTTTACCCACCAGCCCGAAGAATCAAAGTCGCAGCATGTCACCTACGTGGATATCCCTTTTCACGATATGCCCGTCGAAATATTGGACTATTGCTATCAGGCTCAGATTCAATCGGTAATTATTGAGGGCGGAAGTCAGGTGTTGTCTGCATTCATCGAACACAACCTCTGGGATGAAGCCAGAGTATTTGTCGGTGACGTTATTTTTGAAAACGGAATACGGGCTCCTCGACTATCGGCTAACCCTATTTTTAGCACCCGACTCAGCAATGCTACCCTACTGTATTATTTTAACGATGATTGGGCATCAATTGCAAACATTGATTACCTTTGACAAATTTATCGATTATGGCTCATAAAGCTGGTTACGTCAATATCTTAGGTCGTCCCAATGTAGGTAAATCGACCCTGATGAATGCTATGGTGGGGGAAAAACTTTCCATCATTACCCCAAAAGCCCAAACCACCCGTCACCGCATCATCGGCATCGACAACGGTGAGGATTATCAGATTGTTTTTTCCGATACCCCGGGTATTATCAAACCCAAATACAAGCTGCACCAGAAAATGATGGATTTTGTAAAAGAAGCCCTTTCTGATGCGGATGTTTTGTTGTATTTAACCGATGTGGAGGAAAAAGAGGAGGATCTTCCCCCTATATTCGGGGAAATTCAGCAACTTACCACACCCCTGTTGGTTGGTATCAATAAGGTCGATCTGTCGAATCAAACAGCAGTGACACAACTGGTCGACAGTTGGAAAAATCGTCTACCCTCAGCCGAAGTATTTCCTCTCTCGGCCTTGTACAATTTCAACGTCGATGCATTGAAAAAACGGATACTTGAACTTCTGCCCGAACATCCGCCTTACTACCCGAAAGAAAATCTCTCGGACCGAAACCTGCGTTTTTTTGTATCAGAAATCATCAGGGAAAAAATTTTACTGCATTACCAGAAAGAAGTGCCTTATGCAGTTGAAGTTGTGGTAGAATCGTACAAAGAATCTGAAAATATCGACCGGATATCGGCAACCATCTATGTCGAACGAGAAACCCAAAAAGGGATTATCATCGGCAAAGGCGGCGAAGCCCTCAAAAAAATTGGCATTGAAGCACGAAAAGATATTGAAGCGCTGGTCGGAAAACAGGTTTTCCTCGAACTTTATGTCAAAGTAAAAAAAGACTGGCGCAACAATGAAAAAATTCTAAATCAGTGGGGTTATAAGATTTAGCCATGGGAGGATCGGAAATTTTACTTATCCTGTTGGTGATACTCATTCTGTTTGGCGCCGACAAGTTACCGGAACTGGCCCGAAGTCTGGGTAAAGGTCTATATGAAGTCAAAAAAGCCTCGGATGAAATTAAAAACGAACTGCTGCAACATTCTTCCTCGATAGGGAATGAGGTAGAAAAACTAAAAAATGAGCTTACTGCTCCAAACCCTATTGAAGAGATGCGGAAGGAAATTGAAGGAATACAGGTCGATAAAACCAGTGAAGAAGAGAAAAAACTGGAAAAATAATCTTCTGATCTCTTATCAATTCAACTCATATGGGCAAACAACTCCTTTCGGCCGAGGTCATCCGTCAGCGTATGGCTGATTATTGCAGTAAATCGGAACATTGTAAAAGTGAAGTTTTAAAAAAGATGCAAGCTTTTACCCTTTCCGCTGAAGAAACTGAATCGATTCTGCATTTCCTCGAATCCGAAGGCTATATCAACGAATTTCGCTATGCAAAAGCTTTTGCCAACGATAAAATACGTTTCGAACGGTGGGGAAAACTAAAAATCCGATATGCCCTGCTTCAAAAAAAAATCGAAGAATCGGCTATCGATGCTGCTCTCAACGATATTGACGAAGAAACTTACCTGCAAATCCTGTCGGATGAGCTGAAGAAAAAACTGAAAACTCTTCCACGTTCTTTAACTGAATTTGAGAAGAAACAAAAACTTTTCCGATTTGGCTATCAGCGAGGTTTTGAGTCCCATCATCTTGAACAGGTCATTGCAAAGTTGATTTGACTATTCCGTTGATGTTACTCTGATTTTCAGTACTTGTCCCACCTTCAGCATTTTCTCGTCGGTAATATTGTTTACCAGCTTGATATCGTTGATCGAATCGCATTTGAATTTTTCGGCGATAGTATAAAGGGTATCCCCTTTTCTTACGGTATAATAAAAATACTTCTCCCTTGCCGTAGCGGCCGTTGATTGGGGCACCCATATTTTCAACCTTTGACCGGCTTTGAGTTGATCGCCAGTCAACTGATTCCAAGTTTTGATGCTTTCGGGCGAACAGCCATTTTCAAGGGCAATTTTATGCAAAAAATCCCCGGGTTTGACCGTGTAATACTGCAAAACTTTTCCCGAGGTGTCGGCACCCGATTGCAAATGTCGAAAATAGGCCGAGGTATCGGAAAGCGCATATATCTGATATTCGTATTTCAAAAAGGTAAGAATTTTATCGGAAGGTAAGACAAGAATCTGGGGCGTATCGGAGGCAGGAACAAAATCTTTCCGGTAAGTCGGGTTGAGTTCCCGCAATTGTTGTAAGGGTATATGGGTTTTTTCGGCAATTTTTGCAAACTCAGCCGCATGGGTAATTCTAAGGGTATCAATTGCAGGAAAAGACCATGAGGCTGGCTCTATTCCATGAGCAGCAGCATTATTCATCAGGTAGACAATAGCAATAAAGGCAGGAACATACCAGCGGGTTTGTTCCGAAAGGTAAGGCTGCAGGTCCCAGAAACTGGTTTTTCCGCCCGAACGGGCAATAGCATTACGCACTTCGCCGGGTCCACCGTTGTAGGCCGCCAAAGCCAGTTGCCAATCATTAAACAGCGAATAAAGATACTTCAGATAACGGCATGCTGCATCGGTCGAAAGGTATACATCACAACGTTCATCCTTGTAAGAGGTGATATTGAGTCCCAGTAATTTTGCCGAAGGGTACAACAACTGCCACAGACCCATAGCACCAGAAGGTGACCGTGCCAAAGGATCAAGCCCCGATTCAACAATAGGCAGATATTTTAGCTCCAAAGGCAAATCATATCGATCGAGCGCAGCCTCAAAAATGGGAAAATAAAAATCTTTCAGGGCAAGATACTTCGATAACTTGTCGGCACGGCTGTCGAGGTACAAATCAATATACTTCTGCACATCGGCATTATAATCAAGCCGGATGGGAGTAGTTTTGCTAAGCTCCTCGATACGATACTCGTAGTAAATAGGGGGAAATTTTTTGGGCCGACCTGCTGATGGAGTATTGGCCGCTGATTGTGCTTGCAAATCAAAAAAAATCACACATGCAAAGACAATAAGCAACAACCTTCTGGCCGGTAATAACCCCCAAAACCGCAAAAGCATTGTATGCTTTTTTTGCAAAAAAATAAATTTAACTTTTCAGTTCCTTAGAAGCATCTTTTGCATCATCCTTAGAGGCAGTATTGCCTCCCTGACTGGCTTTCTTAAATTCATGCAAACCTTCTCCCAACCCACGCATGAGTTCAGGTATTTTGCGCCCCCCAAAAAGCAGTACTAAAGCAAGGATGATAAGAATTAATTCGGTCACCCCAATGGAACCTAAAACTACGTATGAATACATAAGCATAAGTTTTTTAATATTTCAAATTTTTACAAAGGTACAAATAACCTAAACCTAAAATAGTTAATTTTTAAAAAAGAACTATCGGGCAAACAAACGAAAGATATCATTGAGATTGGCATAAATAAGCAAAGCAAACAAAATGACCAATCCTACCATTTGGGCTCTTTCCAGAAATTTATCGCTGGGTTTACGACCGGTTATCATTTCATAAAGCAAAAACATGATATGTCCCCCATCGAGTGCCGGAATGGGCAGGATGTTCATAAATGCAAGGATTAGAGAAAGAAAGGCTGTTAACGACCAGAAGGCTTGCCAGTCCCACGTGCCGGGGAAAATGCTTCCCATGGTTATAAAGCCGCCTAAAGATTCGTAGCCCTTGGCTGTTGGCGAAAAAACCAGTTTAAACTGCTTAACATAACTACCAAGCGTATTAAGACCTCGGGTTATTCCGGCAGGTATTGATTCAAAGAAACCATACTCAACATGACGGAAAGCGAAGAACTTACTCAGATCGCCCTCGGGATAAATCCCCAGCAAACCCGTTTCAGGCACCTTGACGGGAATTTTTACCAGTTGTCCCTTTCTATCGACGGTCACAGTGATACTGTCGCCCTTATGTTTCATTAATATGCTACGGAACTGATCAAAAAACACCGCCTCTTCCTCGTTAATCTTCAACATCCGATCGCCCACCTGAAAACCGGCCTGACGGGCAACAGATTCATCCGTAAATTTGGCAACAATAAAAGGTATACGTACCGTAAACAGTTCCTGCTTCCTAATGAGCGAATGGGTAATATTTTTGGGCAAATAAATATTTACCAGCTGTGAATCCCTTAAAACCTGCACCGACTTGGCTTCCTCGAGAACAATTGTCGGAATAATTTTGAAAAAGTTTTCTACAGGTTTGTTATCGACAGATAGTATTTTGTCGCCCGAACGAAAACCTACCTGATAACCAAGCGAATCGACCGCAATGCCATATTTTACCTCCTGAGTAGGAAGATATTCATCCCCCCATGCATACAGCACCCCAATGTAAATGGCCAGCGCCAGAATAAAATTGACCAGTACCCCGCCAAGCATTATTAACAGCCGTTGCCATGATGGTTTTGAACGAAATTCATAGGGTTGAGGGGGCTGCTTCATTTGTTCCATATCCATACTTTCGTCGATCATGCCCGCGATCTTTACATATCCCCCCAATGGTAACCAGCCTATGCCGTATTCTGTTTCCCCTTTCTTGAACTTGAATAACGAAAACCACGGATTAAAAAACAAATAAAACTTTTCCACCCGGGTTTTAAATATTTTGGCAAAGAAAAAATGCCCAAATTCATGAAGGATGATCAGGATAGAAAGCGATAGCAAAAATTGACCAATTTTAATCAAAACTTCCATATTTTCAATGTATTAAAAAAAAAATTATATCAGACTACTCGCATAGGCACGTGCCCAACGGTCTGCTTCTTCATAATCCTCGAGACTGTTACATGGACTGAAGGATGTTTTCATCATGGTTTTTTCGATAATATCCGACATTTCCAGAAAACCGATTTGTTCGCACAAAAAGGCATTTACTACTACCTCATTGGCCGCATTAAGGACACAGGGAATATTACCGCCCTTAGCCATGGCTTCATAGGCAAGATCAAGGTTACGGAAAATAGTGGTATCGGGTTTTTCGAAGGTAAACTGACTGCACTCGGTAAAGCTCAGACGAGGAAAATCGGTTTTTAACCGATAAGGAAAAGTCAAGGCATACTGAATGGGCAACCGCATATCGGGGACTCCCAGCTGTGCCTTAATACTTCCATCGGCAAACTGCACCATCGAATGTATGATCGATTGCGGATGAATAAGTACCTCAATTTGTGATGGTTCAAGATCAAAAAGCCATTTAGCTTCAATAACTTCAAAACCCTTGTTCATCAGCGTTGCAGAATCGATGGAAATTTTATTGCCCATACACCAGTTGGGATGCTTCAGCGCCTGATCGGGAGAGACACTTTTGAGTTTCTCGCGCGACCACCCGCGGAAAGGACCGCCTGAGGCTGTGAGTATAATTTTTTCAACCGGATTATGCATTTCACCAGCTAAACACTGAAATATAGCCGAATGTTCAGAATCGACAGGGTAAATATTGACCTTATGCTGCCGGGCCAAACGGGTTATGAGCTCACCGGCAACTACAAGCGTTTCCTTATTGGCCAGTGCAATAGTCTTTCCTGCCTGTATTGCGGCAATAGTAGGCGCCAGTCCGGCATAGCCAACCATTGCTGCCAACACTACATCGACCGATGGCATGCTTACCACTTCGGACAACGATTTGGCTCCCGTATAGACTTTGATGGGATAATGAGCCAACGCCTCCTTAACATATTCATACCGCTGCTCATTCACAATAACCACCTGATTGGGCACAAACTTATATGCCTGTTGAATCAGCAAATCGGCATTGTTATATGCCGTAAGCGTCTCTACCTCAAATAAATCGGGATGTGCAGCAATAACCTCCAAAGCCTGCGTACCGATGGAACCCGTTGAACCTAATACAGCAATATGTTTTTTTGTTCTCATCCCTTCAATCAGTGTTTGCAAAGATACACATGCCATCGATTTATCATGAATATTTGTGGAAAAAATAAATGAATGACTAAACGGCACAAAAGTAACGCTCGTTTTTCTTTCATATTATGAGCAGCGCGTATTTAAATCAAAATCGGCAATCCGATTGCATAGCTATAAGCTAATACAAACACCAGATTTAAATTAGGCGCTTAAATATAGATGACATTTGTTGTAAATAATATAGGTTAATTACGACCCACCATGATTTTTCATGCGCCGTGAGCTTCCGTGATTTTTATGGTTGAAGTTTCTATACCCCATAAAATTAGGGGCATTTCCAATATTGTGAACCTCTGTGACTTCTGTGTAAAAAAATAGTTCACCACGGAGAACTCAGAGATACACAGAGATAAGGAATTTTTGCGGGTTCCATTTTTTTATAAAATACTCATTTGCAAGTAATAGCCATTTCTTAAGCGCCTAATTCAATAACAGTAACAGTACCGTTTGTAAAATCAACCGCTCGCATTTTTTCCAATAAAAATTAACTTTTTCTGAAAAAAGTATTATTTTTAACTATTAAAAACCTTTTCACCTAAAACCTGCAAAAATGAGACTTTTGAAGTATTTTGCCGTTGCAGCCATACTAATTATTCTTCTGGTATTTTCCATATCATACATGGTATGGCTGGGTTACCCCAAAACTTTTTTAAATGTTTATATTCTTGACAAAACGGTTCCCAACTTTAAATATGAAAAACACAGGGCGCTGTTTTGGGTGCTCAACAATGCCCGCATATATAAATCCAACAGCAAGAGCTATAAAATCGGGCGTGATTACTACGGTTTTCATCCACTAAGACCTTTAAGCGATTATCAATATGATATTAAACGTATTCTTCTTGAACAGATTGACAGCATTTCGGACAAATACGATGCAGTATACTATACCGATACCCGTGGAGTATACTTCAATGAATGGTTTAAAGGATTCAGACGTAGCGGCGAAAATTCAGTAATAGAAGGTGGCCTGAACCAAAACGATTATCTGCTGCTAAAAACAATGAAAGAAAAAAACAAACTTATCATAGCTGAGTTTGACATTCTGGGATCCCCTACTTCTGATTTGATAAGCTATAAAACCGAATTACTTTTTCGTATTCATGCCACCGGATGGAAAGGACGATATTTTAGTTCGCTCGACTCAACCAACAACGAAATACCCTATCATCTGATTGAGAATTACAAAGCCGAACACGAAGGAAAATGGCCATTTACGGGCGAAGGAATCATCCTTTCCAACCATAACACAACCCTTGTATTGGAACCGAAAAAACATCTAAATGTTAACTATCCCAAGCTGGTTACTGACGAAGATTTCCGTTCGAGATTTCATTTGCCCGCCAACATCGATTTTGTCGGATGGTTTGAGATTGTCGCCCCTCTGGATAGCGCTGCTGTAGTTGCAAATTTTCAGCTCAATCTCACCACCGAAGGCGATTCTCTTCTTAAAAATTATGGTCTATCTCCCATATTTCCGGCCATTATCGTCGATAATCCGGAAAAAATCAGAACCTGTTATTTCACCGGTGATTTTGCTACCAATACCATTCCGCTTTCCTTTGCCCAAATGGCAAATAGCAGACAGTGGCTCAAAGCTTTTACCGCAAATAAACAGGTGTTATTCTTTGAAAATTATTATTTTCCCTTCCTCGAAAAACTCTTAAAAACTTATGCAACGGAAAAGAATACTTTGATGCACAACGCAACAACCGAATAAAATCAATCTTTTGTGTAAGACAAATAAAACCTAAAACATCGAACACATCCCAAAGGTTTTTAATTTAAAAGATTAATTAATAATTAAACTAAAACATAAATATTGATGTTATTAGTGAACTAACCTTAAAAACAAGATTGTATGAAAAGAACAAGAAATTTGATGGTGACTTTTCTGATGCTGGGATCTCTGTCGGTTTCCGCCCAACTGGATGAGGTAGGTAAAATTTTGACGGGTGGTACCGCTGATGCCAATAAACTGGTCACAGCATACCTTGAACCTTGGGGTAAAGGCTTTGCCTATGGACTTTCCAACGGATGGTACAATACTGCAAATACCCATGGTATTCTGGGATTTGACGTTACCCTGACGACATCAATGGCTTCAGTACCGACAGCCGATAAGACCTATGATCTTGCAACCCTGGGCCTGACTACACTTACCTATGGTACTCCCTCTACCGGACCTACCATCGCTGGAAAAAAGAATGACGGACCCGAACTTACTTTCACGCAGAAAGTAACCCTACCCGATAATTCCCAGCAGGATGCCTCCGTAAAATTCAAAATGCCTAAGGGCATTAATGTTCCCATCGTTCCTACCTTTGCTTTACAGGCAGGTGTAGGGCTACCCAAAGGAACCGAAATACTGGGGCGTTACATGCCCACCATCAAAATGGGTGATTTTGGTAAACTGGGTATGTGGGGTATCGGTATCAAGCACGACTTGAAACAATGGATCCCTGTAGTTAACAAGACTCCTTTCTGGAGTATGAGTTTGCTCATTGCTTACAGTAGTTTCAAAACATCTGCCTCGGGCGAATTCTTAACCCCCGACCCCAACCAGTTCTACACCTCAGGCTTAAATATGGATGTTTACAAAAACCAGAAGGTAGAACTTACCGCATCAGCACTAAATACCAGCCTGCTGTTGTCAACCAATATTCCCATTTTCAATGTGTATGTGGGACTGGGTTTAGTTTCTCCTTCTTCTAAGCTCAAAATTTCAGGTTCGTTCCCTGTACCCGATGCTCCCAAAGCCGTTGATGTTCAAAACTCGGTGGATAACAATGAACCTATAAAAATGGGGGTTAAAAATATAATCGACCCTATTAATGCAACCATAGCATCGAAAGCAGCTTTTAAAGCAACTGTAGGTTTCCGGCTGAAACTGGCTCTGCTTACCATCCATGGCGACTATTCCACCATGGATAAGTATAATCTGTACAGCGCGGGTATCGGTATTAGCTTCCGATAAACATACCAATAGTTCCAGAATTTAAGAGATGCCCAAAGGCATCTCTTTTTTATTTTAAGGGCTTATTGGCACCTTAGACCAAAATAGCAAAATCTTTTCCTGAGTACGATAAAAAGTATTAGACTTCGCCAGGCAAAAAGAAGCAAGCGATAATGTTTCACCTATCGTAGCTTGTGGGAGTTTTAGGATTACCTGCCGCTACGAAGATTTCGCTGCTACGCAGCCTATAAGTACTAACTTCAGGTAATTGTGCACAAAACGTTAACCAACGTTACCGTCAAGCACATTGCGGCGTAACCCTTGTAGAATGTCGTAATTATGAATCACCACAGATGCTGGCATCGTATCCCAATCTTTAACTCAAAAAAAAAGCTACCCCCATGGGATAGCTTTTTTGCGTAATGGATAGAGTGATGTTATTTTACGGTATCGATATAAGCAATCATATCGAGAAGTTTGTTGGAATATCCCCATTCGTTGTCGTACCATGCAATAACTTTTACGAAGTTGGGGTTAAGCATGATACCAGCCTTAGCATCGAAGATAGAGGTACGGGGATCGGTAATGAAGTCGCTCGAAACAACTTCATCTTCGGTATATCCGAGAATACCCTTAAGTTCACCTTCGGAAGCTTCTTTCATTTTTTTGCAGATTTCTTCGTAGGTGGTAGCCTTTTCGAGGCGGCAAGTAAGGTCAACTACCGATACGTTGAGCGTAGGAACGCGGAAAGCCATACCCGTGAGTTTGCCTTTGAGGTCAGGGATAACTTTTGTAACTGCTTTTGCAGCACCGGTCGAAGAGGGAATAATATTGCCAGCAGCAGCACGACCACCTCTCCAGTCTTTGGCCGATACTCCGTCAACAGTCTTCTGCGTAGCGGTGGTAGCATGAACGGTAGTCATCAGACCTTCTACTACACCAAAATTGTCGTGCAGAACCTTGGTTACGGGTGCAAGACAGTTGGTTGTACAAGAAGCATTCGAAATAATACTCATGTCTTTGGTGTAGGTCTTGTGGTTAACACCATATACAAACATCGGAGTATCGTCCTTTGAAGGAGCCGACATAATTACTCTTTTAGCACCAGCCTTGATATGTGCTTCTGCTTTTTCTTTGGTAAGGAATAAGCCAGTGGATTCGATTACATATTCGGCACCAACTTCATCCCATTTCAGGTTAGCAGGATCTTTTTCAGCAGTTACGCGGATAGCTTTTCCATTTACTACCAGCTTGCCGTCTTTAACTTCTACGGTTCCATTAAAACGGCCATGTACGGTGTCGTAACGAAGCATGTACGACATGTACTCTACATCAATAAGGTCGTTGATACCAACAATCTCAATATCATTACGGAGTTGGGCAGCCCGGAATGCCAAACGACCTATACGACCAAAACCGTTAATACCTACTTTGATTTTCGACATAATTTTTATTATTTAAGTGGTTACCAATAATTTATTGTTTTTAAAAATGAATGGCAAAGTTAGTAATATTTTTATATTTAAAGATTTATTGCCTTGATATTTTTTCATTCTTTGTCTCAATCTCATTTTTTCTGTATGAATCTCATTTTTTTTTTGAAAAAAAACGTTTTTGCATTCTTGTAGGTCAAAACGTTGAAATGTTGCAAAAACAGTACCAAGTTTTTTTAGCCTTTTTTGAAAAGCCAACGCTTATATAAGTGACTACAGCTAACTCATAACGGAGAATTGCACCGTAAGTGACCATTTGAGTTCCACCAGACGGGAAGTAAAAAAAAGATCGTGGCAGTGAGAAGACTGGCATTAAGATGCGGTGAAGGTTGGGTGGGGGAAACTATAAATCAGTCACCTACAGGTAGTGAAGGTAAATCGTTACCTCTTCAACGATCTAAGGGAAAGTGAAACAGAATTTTTTCTATCTTTACAGGCAAAGTTTATTTTTACTCAAAAATTTTCATGGATAATTGGTAACTATTTTAGCCATTAGAACATGACGGACATGAGCGTTTCAGCCGGTCAATGGATGATTTTTCAGCATCAAAAGTGAATTCAAAAGAAAGCATGTTTAGTGAAAAGCATCCCTACAGAAAAATTCAAACATGCAGGTTACAACCGGCCAAGTGACTAATAAAAGATTGTTTGTACAACCAAAAGAAAGTCAGTAACATATAAAATATTTACGGATGAATATCAAAGAACTTATTAGTAAGGGTGAAAATTTCCATTTAGAATTTAAGCTAGAGGATGAAAATAACGAAGATTTCGCCAAAACTATTGTTTGTTTTGCCAATACTGATGGAGGTAAGATATTGATTGGAGTTGATGATTCGGGCAAGATTGTAGGTGTTTCTGATATTGATAAAGTAATGTTAAGAATAGATGATATTGCTTTAAACCGTTGTGAACCGCCTGTTATGATTTTTCAGGAAACAGAAACTATCGATGATAAACCTATAGTGATTGTAAACATTGAGAAAGGAAGCCAAAGGCCATATCGTACCAAAACCGGGCACTATTATGTCAGATCATCCAATCGTTGTCGTCAGGCCACAAGGGAAGAATTGTTAAGAATCTTTCAATCAACTAAAAGTTTATTTTATGATGAACTACCTGTAAATACGGCTGAATATTCAGATTTGGATATTGCTGCATTTAAGTTTTTTCTTAAAAAATATTTGGACATAGAAACCGATTCTGAAGAAGAAATCCAAAATTATCTTTCAAATTTTCATCTGATAGAAAAAGAAAGTTCAATTCCGACTCTAACAGGGATATTGTTTTTTGGCTATGAACCACAAAAATTCGTCAGTGAAAGCAGAATTGTCTGTGCAAATATTGATGGGATGGATATAGGAGAAACAACATTAGAAACAAAAAATTTAAGTGGAAAAATTTGGGATATCATTCAAAATGTTGAAAGCTTTTTTAAATTAACTCTCAGGCATACCCATAAGATAAAAGATTTTCAGCCCGAATCGCAATACGAAATACCGCTAACCGCTTTAAGAGAAGCCGTTGTAAATGCTGTTGCGCATCGGGATTATACCATCAATGCGCCTATCAGGGTAATAGTTTTTGCTGATAGAGTAGAAATTCATAGCCCGGGAAGATTACCCAACACAGTAACCATAGATAGCATAAAAGTCGGCGGTTCCCATGTTCTGCGAAATCCTACCATTTACAATATGCTTGTAAAAATGAAGATGGTTACTGATTTAGGAAGCGGTGTGAGAAGAATCATAAGGTTAGTAAAACAGCAGATGAATAAAGACGTAGAACTTGTATGCACAGAAAACGAATTTGTTGTAATAATACCGAGAAAATAATCTACCAACATTTTTATGAGCAATATAGTAAGTACAACACCAGTAGCCGTTTTTTAGAACAAAAAAAGCCTTGTATTGCCGCAAACCATTTTTTTTACACTCAAGTTCCAGCAATCATCGATGCGGCCACTCCCCGTTCGTTACTCAATAGCCATTTAAAGAATCTTGAGAGGCCCTTATTGTTTTTTCGCAGGTATATTGTTTCTTTGCTATAAAATTTACCATATGCAAAGAAGTATTGTTGCCGTAATCGTGGGATTATCGATACCCCTTGTTGCAGTGGGTCAAGGGGCAGTCTGTATATCGGAGGATAGCATTACTGTTTTGTTTGCCGGTGATGCTATGGGGCACATGCCTCAGGTACATGCTGCATACGATTCTAACTCGCAGACCTACGATTTTACCCCTTGTTTTCGATTTATCAAGCCTATTCTCGATAGCGTAGATGTATCCGTTGTTAATCTTGAAACGACCCTTGCCGGCCAACCCTATACCGGTTATCCGCTATTTTCGACCCCTGATGCGCTGGCCCGTGATCTTTATGTTGCAGGATTTGACATATTGGCAACAGCCAATAATCATTGTTACGATAAGGGAAAGCATGGAATGGAACGCACCATAAGGGTACTTGATTCTATGAAGATACCCCATGTAGGCACATATGTTAATGCTGTGGCCAGAGATTCAGCCTTTCCGCTGATTGTCCGTGTAAAAGGAATAAATATCGCCATTTTCAATTATACCTACGGTACCAATGGCATATCGGTCGATTCGCCCAATGTGGTCAACCTGATTAACCGCCGACAGATGATTCGCGATATTCGCCGTGCCGATTCCCTGAAGGCGGATGTAAAGATTGTTTTTTTGCACTGGGGAAGGGAATATGAACCCAAACCCAATGAAGAACAAAAAAGCCTTGCACGATTTTTGGCCAATGCAGGCGTGGATGTTGTGGTAGGATCGCATCCCCATGTAGTTCAGACTTTTGAGGAGGTTTTGGATACGGTACGGGACAGGAAAGTGCCTGTATTTTATTCGTTGGGAAATTTTATCTCAAACCAGCGCGATCCCCATCGCGATGGCGGCGCTATGGCTTTGTTTTCCATTCACCGGCAAAGAAATGCTGATTCTACCTACTTCTTTACAGTTCACACACAGTACTGCCCTTACTGGGTTTACAAGGGTTATCTAAACGGAAAATATCAGTATTACATTCTGCCTTTACCCAATAGTCGTAAAATTCAGCTTCCCGATGACGACAAAAACAGGATGGAGGACTTTTTTGATCATGTAAGCCGTCAGTTGCAAAATCTACCCTTAAAAATATTTCAACTACCACTGCAATAGTTGGAAGTTGCCTTAACATACTTCCGTATTTTTATCACAATGTATTGGTGGTAATTTGAATCAGGCCACAGCGAACAATAAAATATCGGGACAGGCTACTATCTCTTGGCGTTTATCTAATTTTTGAATTAGGCACAGGGTGAATGATACACATACGACATAAATATGAGTATGGGAAAGTATCGGCAAAATTTATCCGCTATGCAGGTGAGGAGACCACCATTTACAAGCGGCGAAGTCTGAGACTTCGCCGATCAAAAGGGTTTCAATTTTGGTAAATACTCATTCTCAAAATTTTATCCCTATTGTTAAGCATCCGATTCAACTAAAAATACACCAGAATTCTTAACCATTCGGCAGATAATTGTACTAAATTTGTAATACAAATTTTTGGTTATGAGAAGGTTGTATGCAGTTGCAGCCATTTTAGGTATTGGCCTCAATGCGTGTATTTCGGTGCGACCCGTATTGGTCAGTCCGGCCCCTGGTCCGGTTTTTCACAAGGAAGCGGCAGTGGCAGGTGGTTCGATTATTACCTCCGGGGGAACTGTAGAAAATGATGTATTGTGGGTCAGCGGAGAATTCATGCATTGGATCAACAGGGAAGACAAAATTGATTGGGGGATTATGCCCCATTTGGCCGGAAATTCGCAATTTACTTCGGGTAGTATGTTTGTATACTTACGAAAATGGTTTATGGCTGCTGGTGCCAGTAATCCATGGGGAAATATTTACGGGGGACTACAAACATCTATTCATGAGTACGTAAATGATAGTAACACATCCAATCGCAGCTATGACTTTCCTCTGCATGCTGAAATAGCATTTGCTCCGGGTATTTATCGCGAGAAATATAATGTAGCTTTTCCCTTGCGCTGGGGGATGGGCACAACACTGAATCATCGATCGAGTTATATGTATGCAGGGCCGAGTTTAAATGTTACATTTAACCTATCACCAACATTGATTCTACAATCGCAATTCAATGGTACCATTGGAATTGGTGTGGGGGAAAATGCGCTATATCTGCCTATTCCCTCGCTTCTTACCCTGGGGCTGTATTATCGTTTTTAGGTTCTGTGTTATACAGGGGTGATTGAATTCTCGGCAAGGGCCTTCAACTCAGCCAATATCATAGCCGTAGCTCCCCAAACTTTTTCACCGGCCAGACGAAAATAGGGAATCGTATGTTCCTCACCCTCATATATTATGTTTTCCTGACAAACATTTTTTGAATCCATTAGTTCGGCAAGTGGAACTTCAATAACATAGCTTACTTCACTGTTATTCACCGACCATTGGGGTTGGCTGTTTAAATAAGCCACAAATGGGTGCACACGATATCCACTGACAGGTATAATGACCGAAGACAAAGCCCCCAGGTACTCAGTCAGGTCAGGCGTGATTCCTATTTCCTCACTTGTTTCGCGCAAGGCGGTATAGAGATAGTCCCTGTCGGAAGTTTCGTATTTCCCGCCGGGTAAGCTCACCTGTCCGCCATGGGGAGAAAGTTCGTCGGGGGTGCGTTTAATAAGTACAAAATAGGGTTGATTCTGTTTAGGGAAAAAAAGTATTAGTACGGCGGCATCGACAACAGGTTGCTTAACAGGAACCAAATGTTTGTACGAAGGAGCCATGGTCGATTGTACCATAACCCCCGGTTTTGTCCATGAGGAAAAACGGTATTTCAGGTTTTCAATAAAAGTTTTGTATGGTTCGTCACACACATTACAGGTACTTAAGAATATGTTTTTTTAGTTCGTCGTATTGGGTAGCTACCGGAAATTCCGGATAATCCTGTTTTACATTATCAGGCGGAGAAAATAAAATACCTGCGTCGGCTTCTTTGAGCATACTGATGTCGTTGTATGAATCGCCAAAAGCAACTACTTGATAACAAAGCTGTTTGAGGGCTTTTACTACTTCCCGCTTTTGGTCCTTCTGTCGTAGTTTGTAGTCAATTATCATTCCCTCATGGTTAACTACAAGAGAATTACAGAACAGGGTGGGATAATCGAGTTGTGCCATAAGCGGCGCTGCAAATTCAATAAAAGTATCGGACACAATAGCAATCTGACTTACCTGACGAATCCAGTTAAGCATTTCTCTGGCACCCTCCAGAGGCTTGATCTGCCCAATGACCTGCTGTATGTCGTGCAGACTGATTTTATGTTGATGCAGAATAGCAATTCTATGCCTCATCAACTTATCGTAGTCGTTGATATCGCGGGTGGTTAGTTTTAACTCATCAATGCCCGTTATTCGTGCTACATTGATCCACACTTCAGGAACCCAGACTCCTTCTAAGTCAGAACAGAAAAAAACCATATAACTTTCAGAATTACAAATTACTTATTTTCGTTTCAAAAGATAGCTCTTAAAATCATCGTACCTATTGCTCATAGGTATCATGTGCTCTTTCTTTTCGTCGAGATGGGCCATACTTTCAGGCAGTTCGGGCTGAATACCCAATATTTGTTCAATCTCCTGAGGAAATTTGGCCGGATGGGCTGTTTCGAGTGTTACGCACAACTGATATGGCGAGTAACTATTGGGGAGTTCCTGAAAATAACGGTGCAAACCAGCCCATGCTACGGCGCCATGGGGCTCAAGCAATAATCGATATTGTTCGTAGGCCGATTTAATTGTTTCGCGCGTTTGAGCATCGGTAATACTTACTGGCCATAAATCTTTTTTCAGCCTTTCAATATCGGGTTGCTTGCTGATATTTCCCTTTTCATCCATTATTCCCTGGTAAAGGGCTACTATGCGGGCCATATTGCTGGGATGGCCAACATTCATTGCACTGGATATACAATTGCGCGAAGGAACAAGAGGTTGATATTTTCCGGTGGCAAAGTACGAGGGAACTTCATCGTTTTCGTTGGTCGAAACCACAAAACGTTCGACTGGAAGACCCATATGACGTGCAATGATCCCCCCCATCAGATTGCCAAAATTACCTGAGGGAACTGAGAAAATGATCTTATCCTCAAAATGATTGGCCAATTGCGACCAAGCCCAGAAATAATAGATGCTCTGGGGAACTAGACGACCAATGTTAATAGAGTTGGCGGAGGAAAGCGATAAAAAAGATAAATCACTATCGGCAAAGGCCTGTTTTACCAACGCCTGACAATCATCAAATTTACCATCGATAGCAAGGACAGTGATATTTTTATTTAGGGTGGTCATTTGTTTGCGCTGCCTGTCGGTTACTTCATTGATGGGGAAAAGAATGATTACCTCAATATTGTCGAGATCGTAAAAGGCATTGGCAATAGCACTTCCCGTATCGCCCGAGGTGGCTGTCAGAATAAGCATCCGGCGATTTTCCTGTTTAAGGAAATATTGCATCAGCCTCCCCATCATTCGGGCTGCAAAGTCTTTAAATGAAGCAGTAGGCCCACGGTCGAGCCGCATCACATATACCCGATCGTACACGTTCTCAAGGGGAACCTCAAAATTGTATGCGTCTTTTATCAGTTTCGACAACTCGTCGTGAGGAATATCTTCATTTACAAATATTTTCAAAATGGTCTCGGCAATTTCCGGATAGGTCTTTCCTGCAAACGACTCTATCTGATCCCTCGTAAGCTGGGGGATTACTTCAGGCATATACAATCCTCGATCCGGTGCCTGCCCCCGAATAAGAGCCTCCCGAAAGGTTACCTTTTCGCTTCTGAGATTGGTAGAATAATACAGTATCTTGTTGGCCATATTTTTTTTATTTGACTTGCAAAATAAACGATAATTCTTTTCAATGCCAAACAACCCCAAACGGGATTTATCGTAAAATTTTTCAGAGGGTTTGAAACCAATAGCATAGATTAGCTATTTTTGTGCGCAAAAGCTTTGATAAGTTTTGTTAAATTGAAGAAATTTTAATTAATTTGTATAAGCTAATTTTAAACAATATGTACAAGACTATAGTTATTCATTCTCGTTCGACCTACTGGACCAATCCTGAGCTGAGTGAAGAGATGGAGGTCGATTCCGACGATCTGGCCAAAGAGCTTGAAGATAAATGCAATGAACTGGAAAAACATGGATTTTCTATAATATCCATTCTTCCCATTAGCTCTGGAAGTATTACCAATGGCAACGGCTATTATCACACGGAGAGCATTATCATTGTTGCGCACAAATAATTTTTCCTTTTTTAGCTGAATTTGCAGAGGATTTGCCCGGATGATTGAGAGAATGGAAGGTATTGCTATTACTTTTCTTTAAGATGTAGGCCACATTCCTTATGCTCGGGAGTTTCCCACCACCATCGTCCGGCACGTACATCTTCTCCTTCCTGAATAGCCCGAGTACACGGCTGACAGCCGATACTGGGGAATCCTTTGTCGTGCAGAGGATTGTATGGGATATTGTACTGTCTGATATACTCCCGTACCTGAGCTTCGGACCAGTTGACCAACGGATTGATTTTTAACAGCTGATGGGTTTCGTCCCATTCGATCATTTGGGTGTAAAAACGAGTCACCGACTGATCTTTTCGCAAACCGCATACCCATGCATCCAGTCCCGCCAATGCCCTTTTCAGAGGCTCGGTTTTACGAAGTTTACAGCATAGCTTCCGGTTTTCAACACTGTGATAAAAGAGATTGATGCCATGGGTTTTGACCATTTCCTCTACCTGCCGGTAATCGGGAAAATAAACATCTATTCTTATTCCAAAAAACCGGTTGGTTTCATCAATCAACGCATAGGTTTCGGGGAAAAGCCTACCGGTATCAAGGGTAAACACCTTTACCTCTTTTGAAATCTGCCACATCATGTGTAAAATTGCCTGATCTTCAATGCTCAAACTCGAAGCCAGAGCCATGCGTTCCCCATACATCGACATAAAATGTCGCAAAACCTCTTGTGGGCTCGACTGTGAAAACTGGGCATTGAGTTTTTCAATTTCCTGCTGGTTCATATTCCTTATATTATTTGTTTAGGGCAAATTAAATTAAAATCCGGCAATGTTTAAACCCTTTTACGATAAAAATGTTGAGGAAAAACATTAGGTTTGTACCAATTTTTTACACATGTTGGCCAGGAGTATAACAGTGCGGGGTATTGTTCAGGGGGTAGGTTTTAGGCCTTTTATTTACCGTTTGGCTGTGCAATATGGACTGAAAGGCTGGGTCAACAACAGCAACGAGGCCGTACATATCCACATTGAAGGTAGTGACCATGAGATAGATCAGTTTCTGCAAGCCATCCAACTGCAAGCTCCACCTGCTGCCCATATTATTTCCATGGAAGTAGAAGAAACGGAACCGATTTCTCTCCATGGATTTGAAATACTCGATAGCTCCAATGTTTCGGAAGCGGTTACCCGTGTGAGCCCCGACATAGCTGTTTGCGAAGAATGCCTGCACGACATGCTGACTCAGCCTCATCGCAGGCATTACCCGTTGATCAATTGTTGCCATTGTGGACCCCGATTTTCCATTATTGAGCAATTACCCTACGATAGGCCCAATACTACCATGCGGGTTTTCGAAATGTGCGATAAGTGCAGACAGGAATACACAGATCCTTCGGACCGACGTTTTCATGCGCAACCCGTTGCCTGCAATAATTGCGGTCCCCGATATACATTGTATTACGAGCAAGGAGACACTGTGCTGAAAATTGACCATATCGACGATATTCTCGCATGGATGGGCAAGGGATTGCTTGAGGGAAAAATATTTGCCCTAAAGAGTGTGGGAGGATACAATCTCATCTGCAATGCCCTTGACGAAGCAGCGGTTAGGGCATTGAGAGTGCTGAAACGACGTGAAGGTAAGCCTTTTGCCGTGATGTTTAGGGACATGGCTACATTGAAAAAATATGCATGGGTGAATGATTACGAAGAACCGATTATCACATCGTTTCGTCGCCCCATTGTTATTCTACCCACAAAGATTGAACTGGCACCTTCGGTTTCGAATGGCTTTCCTACCATTGGGGCCATGTTGCCCTATATGCCGTTCCATTACCTGTTATTCCACTCTATCTCTTGCGATGCGCTCGTATTTACCAGTGGCAATCAACACGAGGAACCCATCATTACCGACGATAACAAGGCTTTGACAGACTGGAAAGGATCAGTGGATGGCATCGTAACATATAATCGTCGTATTCATAATCGTGTCGACGATTCGGTACTGGCAGCAACCGGTACCGGTGAAATGATTATCATCCGTCGTGCACGAGGATTTGTACCCGATCCAATACGGGTGACAGGATGCAATTTTGAGGGTATTTTTGCAGCTGGATCGGAACTTACTGGTACTTTTGCTATTGGAAAAGGCAATGAGGCCATACTGAGCCAATATTTTGGCGACTTACAGAATTACGAAAACTATCAGTTTTACTGCGAATCATACGAACATTTTTGCCGCCTGTTTCGCTTCCGTCCCCAATTAGCTGTTGCCGATCTGCATCCCGATTATCTTTCTACCCGTTTTGCCGAACAACTGGGGCTTGATGTAGTAAGGGTTCAGCATCACCATGCCCACGTGGCCTCAGTAATGGCCGAGCATAATTTGACCGAACCAGTGATTGGTATAGCATGGGACGGTACCGGAATGGGTACCGATGGCAATATCTGGGGAGGGGAATTCCTGATATGTTCGCCCCAAAATTTTGAACGATATGCCCACTTCGAATACATCCCCCTGCCTGGCGGTGATAGGGTAATAGATGAACCCTGGCGTACGGCCCTGGCTTATGGCTATTCGTACTGGAAGGACGAAGTACTTGGCCGAAATTTTGCTTTCCTTGATCAGATCGATGAAAGCAAAATCCGATCGGTAATTACGATGCTCGAAAAAAGGATCAATTGTCCCTTGTCGTCGGGGGCAGGGCGATTGTTCGATGCAGCAGCGGTAATACTGGGTCTGGGCGTCAAGCCTACTTTTCATGCCGAGTTGCCCATGCGACTCGAAGCGCTTGTTGACGCAGGTAAGCCCTTCTTACCCTATCCTTTTGATATACGGAAAAATATCATCAACTTTGCACCGACTTTTGAACAAATGATTGTGGATGTAAAAAAACATGATGCCCCTTTTGTGGCAAAAAGATTCCACGACACCCTCATTGACGTGGGAATAACCATTTGTGAAAAAATCCGGTATGAACGAGGATTGGAAAAAGTTGTTCTTTCAGGGGGAACATTTCAGAACCGTTATTTGTTAACCTCACTGAAAACATTATTATCGCAAAAAGGATTTTCGGTGTATGTGCCCGTCCAACTCCCGCCCAATGATGCGGGAATTTCGCTGGGACAAATGTATGTGGCTGTTGGAAAAACTAAAAAATAAAATATTATGTGTTTGAGTATTCCGGCAAAAATTGAACAGATTGAAGGAAACGAAGCTATTGTAAATCTTTCAGGCAATCGTTTGAAAATTGCACTTGATTTGTTAGACGATGTCCATGTGGGCGATTTTGTTCTTGTCCATGCAGGATATGCCATTCAAAAAGTCGATGAAAAAGAGGCCGAAGAGACCTTGCAATTAATACGGCTACTGGAAGATGAACAGAATTAAATTGTTAGATAATCAAGCTTGAATAACGAAGTAAAATATTGGCAATCAGCTTTTCTATGCCGGTATGAGGATATGAAATGTAATGTTGCAAATCCCATCTCATAGGGCAAGAAGCAAAATTTATCGATATTGTAAATTGCTGCTAAAAGTATGCATAATCTCCTAAAAAATACTTACGAATGAAGTTTATCACTGAATTTCGCGATAGGGAGTCAATAAAGAAACTATCGGCCTATCTGCATAAAATTTCGAAGCAACCGGTTACTCTGATGGAGGTATGTGGGAGCCATACCATGTCGGTGCATCGTTTTGGCATTCATGATTTATTGCCCGAAACCATACAATTGATATCGGGACCGGGCTGTCCGGTATGTGTAACCGCTATCGATTATATCGATAAAGCAGTAGCACTGGCTCGAATCCCGGGCAACATCATTACCACTTTTGGCGACCTTATAAAAGTACCTGGAAGCACTTCGACGCTCGAGAAAGAGCGGGCAGCCGGGGCCGATGTGCGCATTGTATTTTCTATAAACGAAGCACTCGACATGGCACTCAGAAACCCCGACAAAGAGGTGATTTTTCTGGCCATCGGTTTCGAAACCACGACTCCCCCCACAGCAGCCGGTATTTTACGAGCTCAGGAAGCCAATATCGACAACTTTTCTATTCTTTCGGCGCACAAAGTTATGCCTCCCCCCATGCAGGCACTCATTGAAGAAGGTATCCCCATCGATGGTTTTCTGGCCCCAGGTCATGTGAGTACCATTACCGGAACAGCCATGTATGAATTTATTCCTGAAAAATTCGGAAAAGGCGTTGTAGTCGCCGGTTTCGAACCGATTGATATACTTCAGTCGGTAGCCATGCTGGTGCAACAGATACAATCGCACCAACCCAAGGTGGAAATTCAATATCGGCGCGTGGTCCGGCCCGAGGGAAATGTAAAGGCCCAACAGATGATTGAGGAAGTGTTTGAAATTACTTCGGCCAACTGGCGAGGATTGGGTAATCTGCCCAACAGCGCCCTACGCTTACGTGACAAATACCAGCATTTTGATGCAGAGAAAAAATTTAAGCTTATGCTGGATGAGCCCCATGAACCTAAAGGATGTATCTGTGGATTAATATTAAAGGGCTTACGTCAGCCTACTCATTGTCCACTTTTTGAAAAAATCTGTACCCCCGAAAATCCGGTAGGTGCCTGCATGGTATCGTCTGAGGGCGCCTGTAATGTTTTTTATCGTTATAAAAAATAAATAATTAGGCACTTGGACAATATTACCAATAACATGACATCTGGCTATTTCTTGGTGTTAGTCTCCTGTGTTGTAAAAAGCTTTAAGCACTTAGGTACACGGAGATAAACAAAAAACCTCTGTGAATCTCCATGACCTCTGTGGTAAAAAAATAGTTCACCACGGAGAACTCAGACAAACACAGAGAAAAAAATTTGCGGGTTGCATTTTTCTAAAAATACTCAACCATATATCCATTTTTTAAATGCCTAATTCAAAAAATAATTATCAATTTTATTGATTATAAGCAATATAAGTTTGTTTAAGTTTATTTATAATAAAAAAATTTGTTTTTATCTAACAATTTAATAATTTTAGACGTTAATTTTAGTAATGAATATGGACGATCTATTTATCGAAGCAACTAAGAAAACTCCGGAAGTACGGACCTCGTGCAAAGGTCATATACAGATATCGGGACGTTCTATTCCTGAAGATCCCATAAAATTTTATGAACCTCTCAAACGTTGGATTGAAGAATACAGCAAAAATCCTGCTCCCCAAACGGAGATATGTGTTCAACTGGAATATTTTAATTCCGGAACTTCAAAAATTTTGCTTACTTTGCTGCGTCAACTGGTTGAACTCAAACCCCGCAGTGAGGTTAAAATTAAGTGGTGTTACGAAAGTGGGGATGACGATATTTATGAAAGGGGCGATTATTTTTCTTCGCTATTGGAAACAGAGTTTGAATTTATAGAAATAACATAGCGAAAAGCCCTTCGGGGCTTTTTTTATTGATATACTGAAAAACGAAGCTGGTATGGAAAATAAAATTACCTTATTGGTGTTGGCTGCCGGGATGGGTAGTCGTTATGGCGGACTTAAGCAGGTGGATAAAATTGGTCCTGCCGGAGAAACTATTACCGACTATTCGGTTTTTGATGCCAAACGTGCAGGTTTTGAAAAAGTTGTTTTTGTTATCCGCAAAAGCATTGAAGCTGATTTCAGAGAAATTTTCCAGCGAATTGAAAAACACATGGAGGTTGACTATGTTTTTCAGGAACTGGATGCAGTGCCTTCAGGCGTGCAGATACATCCCGATAGAACCAAACCCTGGGGCACTGGACATGCCGTGTGGGTTGCTCGTCATGCTGTTCAGACACCGTTTGCAGTAATCAACGCCGACGATTTTTATGGGGCACAATCCTATCGGGTAGTGGCTGAATTTCTCAAAGATACAACAATACCCCAGTCCGAAAAATATTGCATGATAGGTTTTCCTCTTCGGAATACCCTGTCGGAGTTCGGCCATGTGTCAAGGGGAATATGTAAAGTGGATAACAATCATTTTCTTGAAGCTATTGTCGAACGTACAAAAATTCAGTATGCCGACGATAAGCGTTCAATTATTTTTTATGACGAAAACGATCAACCCCAGCCTTTAACGGGTAGTGAAACTGTTTCAATGAATTTTTGGGGCTTTTCGCCAGATATATTTGGTTATCTCGAAAAACAGTTCGATGCATTTATCCGGCAAAATGCTCAAAATACCAAGGCCGAATTTTACCTTCCTACTTCGGTCAACGAACTTATTGGATCAAAAACAATTAAGGTTAAGGTTCTGCAAAGCCCCGACAACTGGTTTGGAGTTACCTACAAAGAGGACAAAGACATTACCATTCAGCGTATCCGGCAATTGATAGAAAAAGGATACTATCCTGATCAGCTATGGAAATAGGATGAACAGGAAAGATTCAGGAGAACACCGAACGACTTTTTGAAAAAGTTATTTGGGTTCTCCTACCCAAAATTCCAAAGTTAAGGAAGAATGGTTGCCTAACATGTCCCATGCATGAATAAGCAGGTGATTGTGCCCTTTGAAACCGGTCAAAAAACCGGTCAGAGGTTTTTCCGGCGAATGATTGAGGGAATAGGTCATTTTCAGTACCGAGGTATGACGATCGGTAGCGGAGATGTAAAGCTTGCAGTATGGGGGATAAATGGTTTGAATGGAATCATTTATTGGAGTTTGGTAGGAGGGGGAAGAAAAGAGGGTATAAATTTCGGGGCCTTCGTTATCGGTATATAACCATACTGAACGGCTGGAAATATTATCTACATTGTCGGAGGCCGAAATATCCAGCTGGTGTATTCCTTCGTTTTCGATATTAAAAGTAGCAGTATACTTGGTATAATCTTTTTTATCAATAGAATAGAGAATCTCATTAAGGCCGGATTCATCGTCGCTAGCGAAAAGCTTTATGCGGGAGGTTTTATTTATCAGGATGGTATCCCCCACCTGTAAATAGGGTCCTTCGATACGGTAGCCAATGGATGGCCCTGTAAGGTCGACATAAGGGAGTGATGCGCTCTGCGTACCTTCCGAAATTTCATTGCGGTTGTTTACATAGTCGAGGGCATATGCACGCACAATAAGTCTGCCACCGGTGTTGTTCAACATTACAGGCTTTTCGTATTTTTTGAACTCACTGTTGTTGATCGAATAATATATTTCCCTTGTCCCGGCCTTATTGTCAATAGTGGTCAGCTTGAGCAGCGCACGTCCCGACGAAAACTCTTTTCCGTTGATCATATAGGTTTTACCCATTATTTCCGGAATAATGGTAGGCGGAGTTTTGTCTACATAAAACGAAAATGTTTGTTTGTCTGAGCTGTTTCCAACTTTATCCTCTGCCCAGTAAGTAAGGGTATACTCCCCCTGAGGAAGATCTTTCATATCCACAGGTGAAGTGTATATTGCGGGCTTATTGTCGTTGAGTGCATAGAACAGATTTTCCGTTTCACTTATGGTATCTTCGGTGAAGAAGATAATACGTGCATTTCCTGCAAGTACCTGTTCATGGAAGTCCCCTTTAATCTCCATAGATACCTTGGGGGCAGTCTTATCGACTACAATGATTGCCGTGTGAACAGCTTCGATATTTCCTACATGATCGAAAGCGAAGTATTTCAGCGTATATTCTTTTTGATCCGATAGCTGAATGGGGGCTGTGTATTCTGTATAGTCTGCTCCATCGATACTGTACAAAATTTTATCCACCCCTGCCAGTTCATCGGTTGCCGAAAGTACTACCTTAGCCTCTCCAGATACGTAAATTTTACCCTTACGGACGTGTTGACGTTTTGTTTCAATGCGCATTCGGGTAATAGGGGGTCGGCTGTCGGCATAGACCTCAAAAATGATGTTATGTTTGGGCAAAACTACCTGTTTGGTTATGGTATCGACACACGACGGACTTTGGATAGTGTTGTAACCTTCGCTGTCGAAATACATGGGATTGGCGTAGCGTTTGGTAGTTTCACTTTCCAGACGAACCACGCCCTTAGCCGCATCGGGCTGAGTACCTATAAAAAGGTATATGGGCAACGACTTGTTGACGTATAACTTGCCATCGGGCGACTTATACATCTTTTTTTCAATGTAAGGAAGCGATTGAGCATTCAATAGCGCTTCACAAAAAACAATAGCAATGAAAAAAATCCACCTCTTCGCATTCATATGTATCAGTTTTGTAACTTATGCTTTGTTATTCGCTCACATGTTGAATAAACTGAAAGGGCAACTTTACCAACGACTGAAATTCTTTTCCGGTGCTGAACATATCCTCATCGATATCGAGGTAGTGCCAATGTACTTGAACATCAACATTCCGGTCGAGCAAGGCCTCCAGATAGTTTAGGATATCGAGGATAACTTTGGCCGAAGCCGAATTGAAATAGTTGAGATGAATGTGCAGTTCAGTGTTTTTGGCCGGTTGTTCTATGTATTGTGTCAACCAGTCAAATACCGGTTGGTAGAATCCGGCTACATCTTCAGGTATGGAATTTCCTGTAATTTCAAGTTTTCCGGTCTTTGCGTCAAACCTAACATTGGGTGTGTTGGTTCCCTCAGGTATAATAAGTGATTCCATAGTTCTAAGCATTTATGTATTTTTTGATTACCGATAGGAAAGCCTTCAGATTGATGGGCTTAGTAATATGGTCGTTACAGCCTGCCGCCATGATACGTTGAATATCGTTTTCATCGCCAAAAGCGGTCTGAGCCACAATGGGGATAGTTGGATTAAATTTGCGTATTTCCCGGGTAGCCTCAATACCATCCATCTCTGGCATGCGAATGTCCATGAGAATTAAATCGAAATGTTGCTTCTGGGTCAGTTCCACTGCTTCTTTTCCATTTACTGCCCTGACAATGTTTGCCTTTGTTTTTTTCAGTGCTTCGGCCAGCAGGAAGTAATTGATGTCAACGTCTTCGGCAATAAGTATGATTTTGTTTTCCCATTGGAATTCTGAGGTTTCGGAAGGAAGAATGTGTTGGGTAAATTTCAAACCCACTACCAGCACATCGTCGAGCTGTTCATTATTGCCTTTCCAGCTTTCAAAATATTCATCAAGGAGTTTTTGCTGTTCACTCATGGGTTGTTGTGCTATTTCGAGCAGAAAGTTGCGGAAATTTACGCTCATCATTTTGGTACGTTTAGGACCGCCAATCTGGTCGTAATATCCGTCGGAAAAGAGATAAATCTGATCGTTATATTCAAGCTTTATTTCACGATTGGTAAACGATTTATTATCGGTTTTATATATGCCAATAGGCATGCGGTCGGCTTCAATAATCTGTAGTTCTCCGTTACGTATCAGGTATGCGGGATTGTGTGCACCAGCAAATTGCATGGTTTTGCTTTCGAAATCGATGATACACAGGGCTATATCCATACCATCTTTTGATTCGGTCGGCCGTCCGGTTTGGTGTAGCGACTGAATGACATAGTTACGCAGTTCATTCAATATTTCGCTGGCATGAAAAGCAACAATATGACGGTTGATAGTCATTTTGCTTACTATCTCATTGAGAAACGCAATACCCAGCATACTCATAAAGGCTCCGGGCACACCGTGCCCCGTACAGTCGGCCACTGCAATTACAGCTATATTATCTTTCGATGAAATCCAGTAAAAATCGCCACTGACAATATCCCGAGGTTTAAAAAGAATAAAATGCTGGGGAAAGATTTTTTCGAATACATAGCGTGGCGGCAACACTGCATTCTGAATCCGTTGGGCATATAAAATACTGTCGGTAAGCTTTTTTTTCTGGGCCGTAACTATGGCATGCTGATTTTCAATTTCCTGTTTTTGTTCGGCAATCTGTCGATGGCTTTCCGACAACATTTCGTTGGTGTGCTTTATTCGTTGGAGTTGCTTAAATATCACAATTACGAACAGTAAAATAAGAATAATAATGAGCACCAATGAGGCCAATATGATATTGGTAGTTTGCTGACGTGCTTTCTGGAGTTTTTCTTTAGCCTGAAATTCTTTCTCGCGTAAATCGCGCAGTTCTTTTTCCTGTTCCAACAATCGCAGCGTAAGCTCTTTTTCCGTATAAACCCGGTTAAGTTCTTCGCTGAGTTTCTTTTTCTCATTTTCCCGGGCATACACTTCTGCTTCGGCTTTTTTGGTCTGATCTTCGTATCGCTTTATTTCTTCCTTCTGAATATGGCTTCGCAGCGATGCTGCCATATCAAAATATTCTTTGGCCTTATCTGTTTTACCGAGTTTTTCGTAATTTTCGGCCAACATGCTGAATATCGTTTTCAGCGCATTCAGTTCGTTCATCTCCTGGGCTAAAGCCTGCGCCCTGTTCAGGGTATTGTTCGATTCAGCATAGTTTTGCTTGTCCTGTTGAGCCTGGGCAATATTGATCAGGTCCTGTACAATGTCCGATTTCTTGTTAAGTTGTTCATTAATTTTGAGTGATCTTCGGAAACTCTCAATAGCTTCATCGTAATTATTCAATTCCGAATACATGTATCCTATATTGGTGCTGAGCACTCTTATAGCATTCGAGTTTCCCAGTTTTTCGTTGGTTGCAACGGCTTTTTTGAACCATTCAATGGCTTGTCGGTAGTTTCCTTTGTCGCGATATAAAAATCCAATTTTAGTCTGTGTTTTGGCCAGTTCCACCCGGTTATTCTCCTGTTCGTAACGGGTACACATCGATTCCAGATCTGCAATTTCGTTCGAAGACTGTGCCAGGCTTGCACGTCCTGTCATGATTATCAACAGGATAAGCCATATTAGGTATCGTTTGGTTTTCATCCGAAAATAATTTATAAGTTACTGACTTCCATTTGGTTATACTTAACTTCTTTTATTAGCCACTCGGCCGGATGGAACTCGCATGTTGCTTACAATTTTCATCCGTTTGTTGTGTTTACATCGTCAACATGCTCGTTTCATCCGTAAATAATTTTATAAGTTGCTGACTTCCTTTTGGTTATACTTACCCTCTTTTATTAGCCTCTCGGCCGGATGGAACTCGCATGTTTAGCATTATTTTCATTGGTTTGTTGTGTTGATTGCATCAACATGCTCGTTTCATCGGTTTCTTTTTTTCTCTTATGAGTAAAGTTAATAAACTTTCTTAATCGTGCTATTACTATCCGATAAATAAATTGTTCGAATTTTTCAAAAGTATTCGAAAAATTTACATAATGGTTTCATTTCTTGCGTGTAGATTTTACACTTTTCGTTGAAGGGATGACTATTTAATTTATTGAAAATAAGACACATAAAATATGTTTGATGATTTTTTTTTATCCAACAATTGATTTTTATCAGTATATGGCCTGATAGATATTTGTATAGTTATAAGCTATATGCTGCTGATATTCATTAATTTTATTTTAACAAACTACTAATGCAGACTATAAACTATTACCATTATGAAAACAAAAGAGGAAAACTTTGCGGAAGTATCCTTCAATCCTTTTCTCCACGCTGTTGTTGTGAAATGGAAGGATGTGGATACCTTAAATGAGTGTCAGATTACGCTCAATGCGGTTATTGAAACACTGCTTTGTTTTAACAGCAAAAAAGTGATTTCGGATTTTAGCTATGGTAAGACGTATTCCGGAATAGTAACCGATTGGATGAAAATTGAGTTTATACCTCAGCTGGCGGGACATGGGGTAAAAAAACTTGCCTTTTTATTGGAAAATGTCAACATGAGCAACTATTTCCGACAGAAGCTGACGAAGGATGCTACATCCATGGGGGATACTTTCAGACTCTTTTATAATCGTAGGGAAATGGAAGGATGGTTACGTGATTATGAGCTTATTCCCAAGCCTGTTGTGCCAAATGTAGAAGAAGCTGCACGTTTTGGATATTTTTTGTAGTTGAAACGAGCCTGTTGATGCAGTAAACACAACAAACAGAGGAAACGAACTTATGAGTCTCATCCGGCCGAGAGGCTAATAAAAGAGACTAAGTATAACCAAATGGTAGACAGTAACTTATAAATTTTTTTTCGGATGAACGAGTAGCTTTTCTTTTCCTGAAAGGGTCAGCCCGGCAGATGTCCGGGCTTTTTTTATGAACAACAATCGTGGCAGGTATCGGGATGATTTGATTTTTGATATGCTTCTATACCCTCTTTGAACGAAAAGTAGGCTACTCCAGCTGCTCCAACCGCATCGACATATGGTAAATGGAAAAAATGATACAGAACACTTGCTGTTAACACTACCACCGAGAGGTATATGCATACCAGTCCGCAGCGGGCATCGGCTATTATAGGGGCAGAGTTTAGTTTTCTGCCTACCCTGATTTTTGCCGTATAAAGGTACATCATGAATATGATGCTCAAGAGGGTAATAACGATCCCAGGAACAGTTGTAACGGGTTCTTCTTTATGCATTATATTGTAGACAATACCATACAAAAGTCCCACTCCCAGTACCCAGAAGCTTACTGCCGTGATTCTTAGCGCTACCCTTTCAAAACGAGGCCGGGAGCTGTCTTCATTATTCCGTATTCTGTACAACATGACGATAATACCACTGGCCGACAGACTTTCAATAAAACTGTCAACTCCAAAGCCAAAGAGAGACAACGACTCATCAGACCAGCCGAAATACACAGAAACAAGGCCTTCGGCAAGATTGTAAAAAACCGTAAGGTATGCCAGCCATGTGGCACGTATCAACAGTCGTTCGTTAGCTTTCATTTCTTTTTTTTCAGAAACAAGCTAACCCTCAAAAATGTTGCGTCAGCGATGTAGTTTTATGCCATTGAACAGGCCTTGCGTGATTTGTACCGTTTTTTTATCGCTTGCCCGGTACATGGATACGACAAAGCTTCCCTGAACCACCGAATCGGCCGAAATGCTGGATATCACCACTTTTCCATTGACTGCAGAAGAGGTATTGGAAAAATAGGGGATGGTGTCGGATGAGCCGGCTATATAACGAGCCCAATGGCAGGATTGGCTATTTAAGGCATATATATCCTGCAATACGTTGCATATGTGAAAATAAATCTGTTCGCCATTAGCATTCTCGCCCCGAATGGTAATAGTGCTGTCGGAAATGGTTCCTATAGCAGTTGCAGAGGTCCATAATTTACCGCCTATGTAGGCACGCATTCCCGATGTTGGATATGATTCCTTAGTAATGCTGATGTTTGAAAAGTCGCCTTCGGATATGGTTATGGTTGTCTTGGTCCGAAGGTTATATGCGTAAAAGATAAATGAACCCGAAACAATCAAAGAATCTTTGTTGAATTGCGACAGGACAACCATACCACCGGCTTGAGGATGGGAATAGGTAGTGTATAAATCGCCCGTATTGCTCGGCGTATATGTAGCCCAGTGAGCGCTGGTAGTGTTCAGTTCGTATGTTCTGCCGACCACTGTGTCGTTGAGGGTGATAGTAATGGTTCCATTGGCCGAGTCAAGACCAGTAAGGGTAATCTGTTTTCCGCAAAGGTAGGCAGAATAATTGAAAGCCTTCCACGATTTGTCGGCAACTTTGGCTTCGATACCCTCTGTTACTGGTTGTGAACCAGATGGCCCGGTAGGCCCTCCCTCCTCGACGCTACAGCGGTAGCCTATACATAACATAACTACCCCAAGGTAGATGATTTTTTTAATGGTATGTTTTTGCATAGCTTAAGGGTTAAATTCAATGCATAAAATTACGAAATGTAAATGAATAGGTTATAAGTTACCGATAAATATTTTATAAGTATTTGATTATATGTTAGTTGCAAACACATCCACACGAAGACAGATTAATGGTACAGTGTACGGCACTTAATGTCAGTTGCCTGTTATCTAAATGTTTCAGCAGCTGGCAATCCTAAAACTTCCAAGCTACAGATAGGCGAAATATCATCCGTTCCCTGTTTTTCTTCAGTAGCATGTTGGTTTGATGGCAATAAATTAAGCTACCCACACGCTCTTTACTTCAATTCACCGATAATCACAGTATATTTGACATCATTTGTTAACTTTGCAACTCAAAAATACGATAACATGAGTAATATTGTAGCTATTGTGGGCCGGCCCAATGTGGGGAAATCGACACTTTTCAACCGGCTTATTGGGTCAAGGGAAGCAATAGTGGATGAGACCAGTGGTACTACACGCGACCGTCATTATGGTAAAGCCGAATGGAACGGTATAGAATTCTCAGTAATCGATACAGGAGGTTACGTAACCGATTCGGATGATATTTTTGAAAAAGAAATAAATCGTCAGGTAGAATTAGCCATCGACTCGGCCGATTTGGTGCTATTCATGGTCGATGTTATCAGCGGCCTGACCGAACTGGATAAGGCTGTAGCTAGTTTGCTCCGGCGTTCGGGCAAAAAAACTATCCTTGTGGCCAATAAGGCCGATAACATTGAACTCGTCCACCAGTCGTACGAATTTTTGCAAATGGGTTTCGATGAAGTTATGCCCATTTCATCGATGTCGGGCAGTGGAACCGGGGACCTGCTGGATAAAATTGTAGCCAACCTCTCGAACATACCTGTGGAAGAACCTGAAGATTTGCCCAAAATTACGATCGTAGGCCGACCCAATGTGGGCAAATCTTCACTGGTAAATGCCTTGCTGGGCGAAGAAAGGAATATCGTTACCCCCATTGCTGGTACTACCCGCGATTCTATTTTTACACGTTACAATAAATATAATCACGATTTTTATCTGGTCGATACCGCCGGTCTGCGAAAAAAGAGCAAAATAAAAGACAATATCGAGTTCTACTCGGTGATGCGTTCCATCCGGGCTATAGAAAAATCTGATGTTTGTCTTTTGCTTATTGATGCCACCGTAGGTATTGAGGCGCAGGATATAAATATTTTTAGGCTTTGTCAGCAAAATAAAAAGGGAATCGTAATTCTGGTGAATAAATGGGATTTGGTCGAGAAAAATACGCATACCACCGAAGAATACAAAAGAATCATTCAACAGCGTATTGAACCATTTACCGATGTGCCCATCATATTTACCTCGGCCGTGACAAAGCAGCGTATTCTCAAAGCTTTGGAAACTGCAATACAAGTTTATGAAAACCGGCGGCAACGAATACCTACCTCTCAACTGAATGAAGTTATGCTTGCAGCCATTGAGGACTATCCCCCACCGGCAGTCAAGGGAAAACTTATTAAAATTAAATACGTGACCCAACTCCCAACTCCCTATCCATCGTTTGTTTTTTTTGCCAATCTGCCACAATACATCAAAGAGCCCTATAAGCGATACCTCGAGAATAAATTACGGGAACATTACAATTTTTCGGGTGTACCCATACAAATATTTATAAGGCAAAAATAAGAAGACCCGACCCGAAATTATTCGGATCGAGTCTTCCCAGAGTCAGAGTCGTAATATATAAAAATTTACATCCCAATTTTTTTCAGAAAAGCTGCCTTTTCCTGATGGAGCTTAGCCATATCAAGACCAATTGCTTGCTGGGCTTTTTCCTTGGTAGAAATATCGGGTATTGCCACGTCGGTAACACCCCTACTCGCAAGAATTTTAGCCAGAAGTAGACGAGCATCCTGCACTCTGTCTATACCGGTAGATATAATGCGCATAACTTCAAGCGGAGCATGGAATGCGGCCCCATGACTTGCAGCTGCAAAATCCCAACGCCATTGCGCATGTCGAATGAGTTGGAGCACAGGTTGCATCTCTTTTTCTGTTGCACCTTTCTCCCATGCAGCTTTTGCCTCGTAATGTGCCTTAACCAATAGACTAGCCAGACGATGTCGTTCACGGGCAATCTTTTCCTGTCGCTCGTATACATTACGACGAAGCTCTTCCTCGCTTTCGCGATGACATACCTGACAGGTTTTATTGATATGATACAAGGGGCTAACAATATGGTGACTGGTATATTTGGTTCCCCCCTCACTTACATAGGGCATATGACAATCGGCACAGGACAACCCCCGCTGAGCATGGATTCCCATAGTGTATAGTTCATAATCGGGATGCTGAGCCTTGAGCATAGGTGTTTTGCTCAGGGGATGGGTCCAATCCGAGAAAGCAATTTCATCATAATACTTTTCAATACTATCCACCGAAAACCCTTTACTCCAAGGGAATACCAAATACTTTTTTTCTTCTTTAAAATAATATTCCACATGACACTGGGCACATACCAGCGTACGCATCTCCTGATGTGTGACCGAATTGACATCTTTCCCCATAGCAGCCATGGCCTCCAACAGAGCTGGTCGGGTAATCTGCAATTGCATGGTGGCCGGGTCATGACAGTCGGCACAACCAATGGGGTTTTTTATCTCGCTTAGGAAAGGAGATAACTTTTTACCGTAAAAGCCCTCAATACCCAACTTATTCATCTGCTTAAGCACATCGGGGCTTTTACATGTCCAGCAGGTTCCGGGCATAGGACCATCACCAGGATTCATGGGTGCTCCAGTACGCAATGATTTCAATACGTCTTCCACCGCATAAAAATGCCCCCTACCCTGCTTATAATCCTTGCTAAAGGGATATCCGGCCCACAAAATAACCAATTCGGGTTCCTCGGCCAACATATCACGCGTAGCATTACCTCCATATTGGGTACGAAAACTGGTATCTGAGGTATGCAGGTACGATTCATACTCTTTAGGAAAATACTTACCCCAAGCCTCCCAACGACCCTCAAATGGTTCAATCTTACCTGGTAAATTACGTACTGCAATAGATTCCGCACGACGTTCCATAATGGATGAGGCCAGAAGCCCCAGAAAGAAAGTAGCTATAAGTGAGGAAAAAAGATGACCCACCCCATCCATGGTTTCTCACGAATAATCTGATTAATAGTCTTCATAACAGATGTTGTTTATGGTTATATTATTTTTGCATAAGTCGCTTCAACCACGAAGGAACTGCACTCCCCGGCAGGGGAACCATTACCTTTTCAGTAGCAGATAGGCTTTTGACTCGACCATGAGGCGTATCCCTATGACAATTCCAACATGCACGCGAAGCAAAAGCATTTTCTGTTGAGACACGTTGCACATAAGCAAATAAAGGTGCATGGCATCGCAAGCAATTGTCCATCACTGCTTTTTGGCCCTCAGGTTTCATAATTATTGCCTGAGGTTCAGTACGTAAGGTAAAGATGGTTGCATGCCGCAAACCATCCTTTGCCTTGAAAAAATATTTTTTAAAAACATTTTCGTACGGTACATGACAATCATTACAAACCTGCCGCGCATGCGAACTATGCAACCATGTAAGATACTCAGTACTCATAACATGGCAGTTGATACAGGTCTCAGGTTTATCGGAAGCATAGGACCATGCCCGCGACAGATAAAATGCATACATTGCAAATCCTACAAATATCCCCGACAGCAGAATGGCTATAAAAAGCCATTCTGAACGGGGAAATAAATGTTTGATCAACCAACGAATCATCGTACTACAAACGGTTAATTAAGACTTTTTCTATAATATCAGGACCCATATCGCCACGTTCGCCCAACAATTGATTACGCTGGCGGAAACGTTCGACAATGGTTTGAACTGTATCTTTTCCCACACCATAGTCCGATAGCCGAGTTTTAATCTGCATGGCATGAAAAAAAGCTTCGGTAAGTGCAATTATCTGATCAATATTTTCCTCTGAAGGGTTCTGAATTCCCAATACCCGATGCCCATACTGGATAAGCTTTTCCTTTTTATTATTTCGCATTACGTGCATTACTCCCGGCAACACAATGGCCAGTGTTTTAGCATGATCGATACCATGCAGGGCGGTCAGTTCGTGACCAATAGCATGGGTACTCCAGTCTTCCGGTACGCCGGCACTTATCAGTCCATTCAACGCCATGGTAGTACTCCACATAAAGGTGGCGGCATAAGTATAATTAGTCTTATTGCTTAATACCTTAGGGCCTACCTCCATGAGCATACGCAGCAGGCTTTCGGCAAAACCATCCTGTACCCCCGCTCCCACCGGATAGGTCAGGTACTGCTCCATAACATGCACAAACGCATCGACAACGCCGTTGCTGATTTGTGTATCGGGTAGTGTATAACAATACTGTGGATCAAGGATAGAAAACACTGGCATCACCAGACGACTGCTAAATGAAAGTTTTTCGTGAGTTGCATATTTCGAAATTACCGCATTACCGTTCATTTCGGTACCCGTCGCCGGTAAAGTCAGTACCGTACCCAACGGCAAAGCTTTTCTGACTTCTGCCTTGCCAGTAAGGATATCCCAGGGATCGCCATCAATAAAAGGAGCCGCCGCTATAAATTTGGTACCATCGATAACTGAACCACCCCCTACTGCCAGTAAAAAAGTAATCCCTTCCTTACGAACTATTTCCACAGCTTTCATAAGCGTTTCGTACGAAGGATTAGGTTCAATACCCCCAAACTCAACGAAATTGAATCCCTTCAAAGCACTAACTACTGCATCGTAGATCCCATTGCGTTTAATGCTTCCCTGCCCATACGTGAACAAAATTTTTGACTCACGGGGCAAAAGTTCCGATAATCGACCTACCTGATCCTTACCAAATACTATTCGGGTAGGATTGTAAAATTCAAAGTTTAACATAGACTCAAGATTTTTAATTTTGGTCTAAAGTTATTGCAAAAATAGGAAAAATTTAATTAAGTATTTCAGAACCGAAATTATTTTTTTAATTTTGTTGCAGATTTCAGTTCAACATATATAAATAATTATATATTTGCAAAAAATAATTGGTATGGGAATTACGAGCTTACTTATATTATTAATTAGTGGATTAGGGTTTGCAGCGATTGCCATTGGGCTCAACAAACTTTTATCATACGGCCACTACAACTCTGTAAAAGCTGAGCCATACGAATGTGGGGTACAAACCCACGGAGCCACATGGGTACAGTTTAACGTGGGATATTACCTTTTTTCATTGGTATTTCTGGTGTTTGACGTTGAAATTGTATTTATGTACCCTTGGGCAGTAGTATTCCGGCAGGTGGGATTTGCTGCATTGATTGAAATTATTCTGTTCATAGCAATTCTCTTCTTAGGACTCCTTTATGCTTACAAGAAAAAGGCACTCACATGGATGTAGTACAAAAACATTTTGAAGATTTTCCCGGAGAGGTTTATCAGGACAAAAGTGGTCATTCCAGCATCATCATTACGCAGATTGACCGATTTGCCAATTGGGCAAGGAGCAATTCGCTCTGGCCACTGATATTTGGAACCAGTTGTTGTGCCATAGAGATGATGTCGGCTGCATCGGCCAAATACGACTGGTCGAGGTTTGGTTTTGAAGTAGCCCGTGCCTCACCCCGTCAGGCAGACCTGATAATAGTAGCCGGGACAATCACATTAAAAATGGCACCTGTACTTAAACGCCTATATGACCAGATGCCCGACCCCAAATACGTGATTGCCATGGGCGCATGCAATATCACCGGAGGACCATTTATGACCCACTCCTATTCGGTGGTCAACGGCATTGATAAAATTGTACCCGTCGACGTTTTCATCCCGGGCTGTCCGCCACGCCCCGAAGCTCTCCTGCACGGAATGATGAAGCTGCAGGAAAAAATTAAGGGAATGAAGGCATACGTAATTGAAAAACCTAAAAAGTAATTGGATGCAACAACAACCCGAAGCAATTATAACTCAAATTTTCCCGGACTTACCCTTGGGTAGGTGGGCACAACTTGTTGCTATAACCGTGAAGCAGGACGACCTGTACACAGTATGTACCCAGCTGCGCCAACATCCGTCATTGGATTTCGATATGCTGGTCTGCCTTACGGCAGTAGATCGTACTACACATCTGGAAGTAATATACCATCTACGCTCAACCAGCCGTAACCATGATCTGATTGTTAAAACAGAACTCAACGAGGCACAACCGGAGCTACCCTCAATGGTTCCCCTCTGGAAATCGGCTGAATTATTTGAGATGGAAATATACGATATGTTTGGTATTGTTTTCAAAGGGCACCCCGATTTACGCCGACTATTTATGCCCGAGGATTGGGAGGGGTATCCTCTTCGCAAAAGCTACAATGCCAACGAGGTAGCCGACAATTATCTTAAATCGCATCAACTTTTGATTAATCAGTAACAGGATGGAAAATATCATCGGAAGCCAGATAATACAATCTTCGGACGATGAATTTATTATTAATGTAGGTCCGCAGCATCCCTCAACCCATGGGGTTTTACACCTGCAGCTGAAGCTCGACGGAGAGAAGATTGTAGACCTGAAACCTTTTTTAGGTTACATCCACCGAGGTATTGAAAAAATGAGCGAATCGCTCAACTACAAACAATTTATTTATCTTACCAGCAGGATGGACTATCTGTCGGCACACATCAATAATCAAGCATGTTGCCTTGCAATTGAAAAAGCAATACAGGCAGAGGTCCCCGAACGTGCCAGAGTAATCCGCACCCTGATGGCCGAACTTACCCGACTGGCCTCGCACCAGCTGTGGTGGGGATCAACCGGGTTGGACATGGGTGCCGTGTCCCCATTCTTCTACGCCTTCCGCGAACGGGAAATGATTCTTGAAATTTTTGAAGAAACCTGCGGATCGAGGCTTACCATGAACTACTGCGTGCCAGGAGGGGTAATGAACGATATCCATCCCGACTTTGTCAGAAAAGTCAAACAAATCATTAAACAATTTAGGGACAACTTGCACGAATACGATGAATTGCTGACAAACAATCCCATTTTTCAGTCGCGTACCATCGGAGTAGGATATTTGTCGCGCGAAGAAGCCATATCGCTTGCCTGTACCGGACCGGTAGCAAGAGCCTCAGGAATAAGTTGCGACGTCCGAAAGAAAGAACCTTACGATGCATACGACCGGGTTACATTCGATGAGATCATCACCACCGAAGGCGATTGCTTTGCCCGTTACAAGGTCAGGCTGGAAGAGATGAAACAGTCAATGAATATTATCGAACAACTCATCGACAACATTCCCGCAGGTGAATATCGCACCAAAATAAAAGGCATTATCAAACCACCTGCTGGTGAATACTATCAAAGGGTAGAAACAGCCCGTGGCGAACTTGGAATTTACCTGGTAAGCGATGGTACCAATAAACCCTATAGAATTAAATTCCGGACGCCCAATTTTTCAAACCTGGGCGCACTCAAACCCATGAGTTTAGGTGGAAAAATTGGCGATTTGGTGGCCATCATGGCCTCCCTCGATTTAATCATCCCCGATATTGATCGTTAAAACTGGCAATTTATGACACATTGGATTGGAGAAAAACTCAATGCGCTATTTAGCCCCGAATGGGCGGCATATGTTGGATATATACTTGCAGGACTTGCCATCATTATACTGGTGGTTGTCATGGCAGTAGTTTCGATATATTTAGAACGCAAGATAGCCGCCTTTATGCAGATGCGACTTGGTCCTATGCGGGTGGGGAAATGGGGGACCCTTCAGGCCTTTGCCGATGTTTTTAAACTCATGCTGAAAGAACCCCTTACACCTGCACAGGCCGACAAACAACTGTTCAATATTGCCCCGTACCTTGTACTTACTGTAAGTTTTCTAGCTTTTGCCCCAATTGCATTTTCTCCCTCGTTGCAGTTGTGGGACATGAATATAGGAGTACTGTATATCACCAGTGTGAGTAGCATGGGGGTAATAGGCATACTTATGGCCGGATGGGCAAGTAACAACAAATACTCACTGCTTGGAGCCATGCGGAGCGGCGCCCAGATTGTCAGCTATGAACTTTCGGCTGGCATTGCTATACTCACCATCGTCATGATGAGCGGTTCCCTCAGTGTATCGGGCATTATCAAATCGCAGGCCGATGGCTGGTGGATTTTCAAAGGCCACATACCTGCCCTGATAGCCTTTGTAATTTTTGCTATTGCCAGCACCGCCGAACTCAACCGTGCTCCTTTCGACCTAGCCGAAGCAGAACAAGAATTGACAGCCGGCTTCCACACCGAATATTCCGGAATGCAGTTTGCCATGTTCTTTCTGGCCGAATACACCAATATGTTTATCGTCTCCATGTTGGGTACCACCCTGTTTCTGGGCGGATGGATGCCCCTGCATATCGGTAACTGGGACGCCTTTAACCAGATCATGGATAAAATACCCCCATTTCTATGGTTTTTTGGAAAAGTATTCATCAGCCTTTTCATGATCATTTGGTTCCGGTGGACCTTTCCACGATTGCGCATCGACCAGTTGCTGAAACTCGAATGGAAATACCTGTTGCCCATTGGCATGGTTAATTTGGTGATAGGTTCAATTATCACCTGGCTGGGTTGGATTTTTTAAAAGACAACAATTATGAATGCTGCCAAACGATACTTTACCTCTATTTTTAAAGCGATTGTAGCTTTGCTCAATGGTATGAAACTCACTGGTTCGTACCTGCTGCGTCCCTCGAAAATACTTACCCAACAATATCCTGAAAACCGGGATACGCTATATATCCCTGAAAGGTTTAAAGGTAGAGTCTTTATGCCCCACGACGAGAATAACGAACACAACTGTACGGCATGTACTTTATGTCAGCTGGCATGTCCCAATGGTTCCATCCGCATTATTGCTAAAAACATTGAGATGCCCGACGGAACTAAAAAAAAGGTTCTCGACCAATGGGTTTACAATCTGGGGAGTTGTACCCTCTGTCAGCTATGCGTCGATGCCTGTCCCAGCGATGCCATTGTTATGGACAATGCTTTTGAATTTAGCGTTTACGATAAATCCAGACTGATTTACAATCTCAACAAACCCGGTTCACGGTTGAAGGAGAAAAAAACTAACTCACAGGTATAACCATTTAAACAAGGACACCATGACACTTGAGCAAATACTGTTTTACATTATTTCCGGCTTAGTGCTGCTTTTTGGGTTTCTGGTAATAGTCTGCCGTCGCATATTCCGTTCGGCCATATATCTGCTCTTTTCACTGGTAGGAATTGCAGCCTTGTATTTTATGATGGACGTGGAATTTATAGCAGCCATTCAAATTATTGTTTATGTAGGCGGAATTGTAGTACTCATTATTTTTTCCATTTTTCTTACCCATCAGGTGGGGGAAAAAATGCCCAAAAAACTCATCAAACGGATTATTCCTGCGCTCATCCTGTCGACAGCCGGATTCTTTTTAACTATCGGTATTTTGAGTCGTCACACATTCAGCGTCGAGAGCAAACCCGGTGTATTCAACCCAACGGTCGAAAACATCGGACATCAGCTGCTCGATTACCAGCATTATGGTTATGTCCTGCCATTCGAAATCATAAGTTTTCTTTTGCTTGCTGCACTTATCGGTAGTATTGTTATTGCTATTCGTCCCAAACAACAAATTAAAAACTGATTGCCATGGAAGGTATACCACTACTCCACATTCTTATACTCAGCACTGCTCTGTTTTTTATGGGTATATACGGTTTTTTTACACGCCGCAACCTGATTACCATGCTTATTTCCATTGAACTTATACTCAACAGTGTAAACCTCAATTTTGTAGCCTTCAACAAATACCTGTACCCCGAACGACTCGAAGGTTTATTTTTCAACATTTTTATCATAGCGATCGCCGCCGCCGAGGTTTCACTTGCTATTGCCATCATTATCAACCTATACCGTAAATTCAATACCATAGATATTGAGGACACCAATACCATGAAACATTAATAACCTGTAAAACCGGAGTGCGATGAATATAAGTATACTTGTGTTACTGTTGCCGTTCCTGACTTTTATTTTTTTGGCTTTTTTGGGAAAAAAACTTTCCGGAATAAAGGCCGGAATAATTGGAAGCCTTTCCACCGGTATCATCACCTTGGTCGCAGGCATAATGATTTTTGATTATTGGGGGTCACATAACGGGCAAGGATCACAGGTTTTGTTCCATTTTCCGTGGTTGACCTTCAACGAACAGCTGTCGATCAATATGGGACTGCTGATAGACCCATTGTCGGTAATGATGGTGGGGGTTGTGACGTTTGTTTCGTTCATGGTTCACTTATATAGCATTGAATATCTGAAAGGTGAAGATCGATACGGAAGTTATTTTGCGTACCTTTCGCTGTTTACTTTCTCGATGCTTGGGCTGGTGCTTTCGGTCAATATTTTTCAGATGTATGTATTCTGGGAGCTGGTGGGAGTATCGTCATTTCTGCTGATTGGATTTTACTATCAACGTCCGGCGGCAGTAGCAGCAGCAAAGAAAGCATTTATTGTAACCCGATTTGCCGACCTAGGTTTTCTGGTAGGCATACTCATGCTGAGCTTCGAGACCAGTACACTGGACATACCTGCAATTATTGAACGGCTTACTTCGCCCGAGGCATTATCCACTGGCAGCATCAAACTTCATATGGTGGGTGGATTGTCGACGATATCGATAGCTATGTTCCTGATATTCATTGGTGGTGCCGGTAAATCGGCTATGTTCCCCCTGCATATCTGGTTACCCGATGCCATGGAAGGGCCCACTCCTGTCTCAGCATTGATTCATGCTGCCACCATGGTGGTAGCCGGAGTATATCTGGTAGCAAGGCTTTTCCCGGTATATTTTATGATTACCCCGGGTGTTCTTGAAATAATCAGTTGGGTAGGTATAGTTTCGGCGTTACTGTCGGCTATGATTGCGTGTACTCAGACCGACATCAAGCGGGTTTTGGCCTATTCTACTATATCGCAAATCGGCTACATGATGTTCTCGCTGGGGGTTACTTCTTACGCTCATGGCGATACCCTCGGTTATACTGCTTCACTATTTCACCTTTTCACCCACGCCTTTTTCAAAGCACTGTTGTTTCTCACGGCCGGAGTAATCATTCATGCCGTTCATAGCAACGAAATAAGCCACATGGGTGGACTCAGGAAATCTCTGCCGGTTTCCCATATTGCTTTTTTACTTGCTACCCTGGCCATATCAGGTTTTCCACCTCTGTCGGGATTTTTCAGTAAAGAGGCAATTCTGACCGCCACCCACCATGCACACCCTGTGATATTCTGGCTTGCTGTACTGGGAAGCAGTCTGACAACCTTCTACATGTTCCGTTTATATTTTCTCATCTTTTGGCACAAACCGGCAGGGACGGGCAAACATCACGAACACATTTTGTTTTCCTTGCCAATACTTATACTGACATTGGGAACCTTGATAAACGGTTTCATTCCCTTTGGAAACTTCATATCGGCCATTGCTGGCCCAACCCCCGTCGTTGTCGATCTTAGTATGGCTGCAATACCTGTAGGAGCATCATTATTAGCCATGCTGATTGCTGCCCTATGGTACGCCCGACCAACTTCCTACCCCGATAAAATAGCCCAGTCGGTGAAAAACCTCTACCAATGGACCTCAAAAAAATTCTATTTCGATGAACTTTATCTTTTTATCACCCATAAAATTATATTCCAACTCATAGGCCGTCCTATTGCATGGTTCGACCGCACAGTGGTAGATGGCACTATGAACGCAATGGCATGGGGGAGTACACAGCTGTCGCATGCCATTAAAAACATTCAATCGGGGAACGTTCAGTCTTATGCCATGTACTTTCTGGGTGGGCTGATCATCCTTGCAGGTACGCTACTCTATGTATTCGGATATTTCATGTAAAATAATAAAAAAAATAGCGATATGAATCTGTTATTACTGATATGGATTCCGTTGTTCACCCTGTTGACCGTATTACTGATCAAAAAGGAGAAAGCAATAAAAATTGTTAGCCTTGTAGGAAGCGGGATTCAGCTATTCTATTCGTTAGTGCTCATTATCTCGTATTACCAGTACCGTGCTGCTGGATGGAAGGGTGAGTATCTTTTTGAAGACAAGGTTTCGTGGTTCCCCGCTCTGAACATTCACTTTTCGGTAGGAGTCGACGGCATCTCCCTGATAATGATAGTACTTACCGCACTGGTAGTTTTTACCGGCATATTGGTTTCGTGGAATGTACGAACCCGGATAAAAGAATTTTTTACCCTCATTATACTACTGAGTTTAGGGGCATACGGATTTTTTATTTCCACCAATCTGTTTGTATTGTTTTTCTTTCTTGAGCTGGCTGTTATCCCTAAATATTTACTCATTGGTATATGGGGAAGCGGAAAAAAGGAATACAGCGCAATGAAACTGGCTTTAATGCTCATGGGAGGATCAGCGCTTATTTTGTTAGGTTTACTGGGCTTTTATCATTATTCGGGTATTTTTGGACATACATCGACATGGGACATTAAGGATCTGGCACAAATAACGTTACCCATAGAAATTCAGCGGGTTCTTTATCTGCTGACATTTACAGGATTTGGTGTGTTTACTGCTCTTTTTCCTTTTCATACATGGGCACCCGATGGCCATTCGTCGGCGCCTACTGCAGCATCGATGTTTCTGGCTGGCATATCGATGAAGCTGGGAGGATACGGATGCTTGCGAATATCTACTTTTTTACTGCCGGATGCAGCTCAGCAACTTTCGTGGATATATATTATCCTTGCCGCTGTGGCAATCCTGTACGGCGCCTTTGCAACCATGATGCAGAAAGACTTAAAGTATATGAATGCCTACTCGTCGGTAAGCCATTGCGGTTTTGTAATCCTGGGTATTGCCATGTTAACCCGAGCCGGAGTGATGGGGGCAATCTTGCAGATGGTGTCGCACGGAGTTATGACAGCACTCTTCTTTGCTGCTATTGGCATGCTATACGAACGCACCCATACCCGTATCATCGGCGAAATGGGCGGACTTATGAAACCTCTGCCTTTCATCGGATCGGCGTTTATTGTTGTGGGACTATGCTCCCTTGGCCTACCGGGATTAAGTGGATTTGTAGCCGAGGCAACCGTCTTTATCGGTTCGTGGGAAAGGGCAGGATTACTGTATCGCATAGCTACCCTAGCCGCAACAGCCTCTATCGTTGTCACCGCCGTATATATTTTACGTGCCCTGGGTGCCACCTTATGGGGAACCATTACCCATAAAGAATACACGTCCCTGAAAGATGCTACATGGAATGAAAAAGCTGCTACATTCCTCCTTATGTCGGGTATTGTAGTGATGGGATTTTTCCCTTTTCTCTTTATACAGCTACTCAATAACGACGTATTGATTATTATGAACAACATCCTAAAGTGATTCGACCATGGAATTTGCATTGTTACGCTTTGAATGGATTGTAATAGGTATTATTGTTTTGCTATTGATTGGTAAACTGTCTGATCTTGACCAGAAACCCTACTTTATTTCACTTGTACATATATTGCTGGGTATCAATATCATTGTAGGACTACTGCCTTTAGCTCCGGGAGAAGCTTTTGGTGGATTTTTCAGAACCAACGTTACCATCAACTTCGAAAAAAACGTTCTTAACATTGCCCTTCTACTTATTTCCCTAATGGGGTCAGAATGGTTGAAAAAAACCACCCTTCAGGCCGAACATTATATTTTACTGTTGACCAGCATGCTGGGGATTTTTCTCATGCTTTCGAGTACGCACATTCTGCCCTTTTATCTGGGAATCGAAATGTCAACCATTCCGCTGGCAGCACTGGCCAATTTTGAGACCTCTTCGCAAAAATCATCGGAAGCCGGTATAAAGCTTATTCTTTCCTCGGCATTTGCAACGGCTGTGATGCTATTTGGAATATCACTACTGTATGGAGCTTGCGGCAGCCTTTTTTTCAACGATCTTACCTCAGCAATGCAAGTAGATCCTTTGCATCTGATTGCATTTGTGTTTTTCATCTCAGGCGTATTCTTCAAAATGTCGGTAGTACCATTTCATTTATGGACAGCCGACGTATATGAAGGTGCTCCCACTGCGGTAACCAACTATCTGGCTTCTGTCTCAAAAGCAGCCATAGTATTTGTTCTTTTCAATATTCTTTTCAGGATTTTTGGACAGATACAACAGGCATGGACATTAGCAATATCGATACTGGCTGCCCTGAGCATGACGCTGGGAAATCTCTTTGCCTTGCGACAGGAAAATATAAAGCGACTGCTCGCCTTTTCATCAATCACCCAAGTGGGATATATCCTGGTAGCCTTCATCGGATTCTCTTCACATTCGTTTAGCGCTGTATTTTATTTTTTGGTCGTTTATTTGCTAAGCAACATTACCGCCTTTGGGGTAGTAGGTCTGGTTGAAAATGCAACGGGTAAAGCCACTCTCAATGTCTTCAGAGGACTATATACACGTAACCCTTCGTATGCCCTTTTTATGGCAATAGCCTTGTTTTCTCTGGCCGGAATCCCTCCTACTGCTGGTTTTTTTGGTAAAATATTTCTGCTAACTGCCGGCATACACCCTATGTACTATTGGTTGCTGGTTGTTGCAGGGATCAATCTTATTCTTTCTTTATACAATTATTTGCGTGTGGTACGCATCATGTTCATTGATGAAAGCGAGGCTACCGCCGAACCCATCCCGGCCAACCTCTTGTATTTTCTGACACTGTTCACCTGTACCGTATTGATTATAGCTTTTAGCTTTATTCCCCATATATACACCCTGGGGCAGGAATGGTACAGTTATATCCGATAATAAAAAACGATTGTTAAAATAACACAAATATACTTTTTGTTGCCGTCTGCGTTGCTATCCCATTAATTTAAATTGAATTTAAATTTCTTTTAACATACATTTGCACCGGTTTTAAGGGTATAGCAATGAGACAGTTAAAAATTACCAAGTCAATTACTAACCGTGAAAGTGCCTCACTCGACAAGTATCTTCAGGAAATAGGAAGAGAGGAGCTTATTACAGTAGAGGAAGAAGTGGAGCTTGCGCAGCGTATCAAGAAAGGGGATAAGGCTGCACTGGAAAAGCTCACCCGTGCTAATTTGCGGTTTGTTGTTTCGGTTGCCAAACAATATCAGAACCAGGGATTGACCCTCCCCGACCTGATCAATGAAGGGAATCTGGGATTAATGAAGGCAGCTGAAAAATTTGATGAAACCCGTGGCTTTAAGTTCATTTCGTATGCTGTATGGTGGATTCGTCAATCAATTTTACAAGCCTTGGCCGAACAGGCACGTATCGTAAGGCTACCCCTTAACCAAATTGGTTCGCTGAACCGTATTCACAAAGCCTATGCTCTTTTTGAGCAGGAAAACGAGCGTGCCCCTACTCCAGAGGAGCTGGCCCAGCTGCTCGACATGCCTAAGGAGAAACTAGCCGAAACCATGCGGGTATCGGGGAAACATGTTTCGATGGATGCTCCCCTACTCGACGGCGAGGATAGCACGCTGCTTGACGTAATGTCGAACCCCGACTCCCCCCTTGCCGACAGAGCCCTCATCCGCGAATCGCTCGCAATTGAGGTCGAAAGAGCTCTTGAAACCCTTACCGAACGCGAACGCGAAATTATCAAATGCTCCTTTGGCATTGGATGTACAGAAATGTCGCTCGACGAAATTGCTGAAAAACTAGATCTTACCCGTGAACGCGTACGACAAATCAGAGAAAAAGCCATCCGCCGATTACGCCAATCCAGCCGAAGCAAGATTCTGAAAGACTTTTTGGGTTAACAACCAAAGGCAATATAGAAAGAAGGAGCCCCATCGCAGGGTTCCTTTTTTGTTTTGGAATAGGAAAATGATGGAGATTAACCTGTCAAAAAAACACTAATTGCAAGGTATAAGTATTATAATTTTGGTCTGGTTCGTTGTCCGAACAAGCCTCCTCAACCGCATAGCAGCTGAATACTTAATCAGAAACTTTGAATATTAATAATCCCCAATAATTTAATTTGCTATCAACCAATATTTTTTTTAAATTTCGTAAAAATAAATTCCCATATGTTCGATACTCTCAGAACCATACGTTGGTATTTCAGAAATACCATACAAGTATGGGCATTGCTCTGCCTGCTCATGGGGATAGGATTGCTTTTTTACAACTATATTTCCGGCACACTCACGGTTGATCGGGGAATATTGATTACCGTGCTGTCGGCTGGCTTGTGGCTGGCTGGCAGAATACTGCTGGTAGCTACCCGCAAAGAGGTCGAGAACGAAATAAAACACCTGATCGATTACGAAAATTTGCTGGAGAACGAGATCACCACCAACGACCTTATTCAGATGATACCTTTGCCGGCGTTGCTCATCGAAATAAATGAAAAAATAATGGTGAAAGATGCCAATGAACCCATGGCGCGTCTGGCAGGGAAAGAAATCGAAGAAATACTCGAAAGCGAATTCAATGATATCGACATACTTCCCTTGCCAAAACATGATGAGATGATCCAAACCCTTCTATCGAAGGGAAAAATAGAAGGTAAAAAAGTGTCCTGTAAGAATAAAGATTATGTTTTGTGGGGATCTCTAAATTCGAGACTGAAACCCCAAAAAGCACTGCTGATATTTATTACAGCCGATCCCTTGGAAGCACCTGCCGTACCAACGATTTTTGACCCTAATTTTTACAACAATCTGGGGCACGATATCTTCGATGCTATCAATGTCATTGTAGGTTTTTCATCGCTTTTGGAGGAAGAAAACCTTTCCCGCGAAAAACGTCAACAATACTTGCATATTATTAATCTGAATGTACGCAAAATACAATGGATCATTTCCAATTATCTTCAAAGCTATCTCAAAGAAAATTACCCGTTACGTACAGCTACCGATATTGAAAACCTCAATTTGTTGCTCGAAGATATCCAACACCGATTAAATAAAGAAATACCGGGTTTATCCCAACATCTTCATCTTGCCATTTCCCGATCCCACGTCGACGAAGAAGCATTTTTGATCATCGATAACCAACTTATTTATCAACTCTTCCTGAATCTGATCATGTTTCTGCATGAATTCAAAAAGCCTCTGAAAATTAATATAAGCTATTCGCTATCAGGCATGTATGTAACCTTCAAAGTAAGCGTGAATGCTATCTTTCCAGCGTCAACCGATGTATCGGAAATTGCCTTTTCATTTAATACAACCAAAAATCATATATCACATCCCCGGGATCTTAACCTGCATATCTTTAAAAAAATGGTACAACGCATTGAAGGAAAAGCCGAAGCAACAATACCTGATGATGACACGGTGCTGATTACCTTTACTGTCCCTGCCCAAACCGGACAAACATTTACCGAGGCTCCCCTCAATACGCTAAATATTTTTGATAAAACAGTACTATCCGACAAGCATATTCTGATTGTAGAAGACATCGATTATAACCGAATGCTTTTAAAAGAATACCTATCCGACACGGGCGCAATTCTTCATTTTGCCGGTACAGGACACGAAGCCATTGAGTTTTGCCGGCAATATCCCTACATCGATATCATTCTGCTCGATATACAACTCCCCGACACCGATGGTTTTAAACTAATTGCCGAGCTAAAAAAATATTGTCCTCATGTGATTGTGATTGCACAAACAGCCTTTACAAGCGTTTATGACAAAAAAAGAGCCTTGGAGGCAGGATTTAATTTCTATCTCTCAAAACCCTTAAAACAGGATATATTGCTAAAAACCCTTACCAGTGCCATTCAAAAACAAATGAACTGATAAGGGTAACCTTATAGGCAAAATAATCTGCATCGCCTTACCGGAAACAAAAGCCCGTGCTAAAATTACATCCGTATTTTTTTCCATTCCTCCTTCATCCGATCAAGATCGCGCAGCCAGTCTTCAATATCATGCTCATGTTCGAGTTCCTCATTGAGAATCTGAACCGCCATCTGGTAAGTTGCATGATCTTTTCCCATGGTAAAATCCGCAATTTCCTTGTACCGCTGAATTGCACACCGTTCCCCTTTAAGATTTTGGTTAAGAATAATTTCGATATAAGGATCGGTGGGATCCTCATAAGCGCAACGTGCCAGTCGGGTCCAATCGGCAGGATTGGTTACAGGGATTCCACCCAGTTGAACTATCCTGTTTACCACCAATAATGCATGACCTAATTCCTGATTGGCATGCAACATGAGCTCTGGTTCAATTTCACTTCTCATGGGCCCTTCCATAATTTGGGCTCCAATCCAGTATTGATAATACGCAAGCCACTCTTCGGCAAGAGCCGCATTTAACATCTTAAGCAACTGATCTACATCAACAGATGAGATTGTAATTCCTTGTTTTCCCATAATGCTTATATTTTTGTAAATATATTCGTTTTTTTCGGAAAATTGCAGAATATCAGGAGTGCTCATATGAATAAAATGCAAGAAACTGCATCCTCTGTTAGCGCAAGCGTCCGATCGTGCTATAATTTATTCAATCATAATCCGGCAAACTACTGCAAAACCAAAAAATACAACCCTTTCGGGTTGTTAAATTTGTATTTACAACTCATGGTTTTTTTACACAAAACACTAAAATATTTATAACGCACTAGCGGGCGCCTGCACATAATTGTCGGGGCTGAGGAACAGACCCAGCACAGGATCGTAGATACGGCCGGCCAGACGTGCTTCTTTGAGCTATGGACAGAAAGCTGATGGAGCGCTATTTATTTTCAAAGAACGCAACGAAATTAGGGGCACGATAGGAAATTTTGGGGAATGGTGCAAGGAGGAAGCGCTGGTTGGAGAAAATTGTAGGGGGAAAATATCTCCGAAATAACCAGTTACGAGCCACGGTTAAAAAACATGGCACAAATTGGAGCGCCAGTAATAACAAACGGTCTAAAACATTACTCGGAAAGTACAATATATGGCTGGACATATATACGTAAGTCCCACAAAAAGATACAGAACAGATAATTTGGCAGATATAAAAAGAGATAGAAAAACTTCATCCATCGAAATAAATCAAAACATAAAAATGAACGTAAAATTTAGTAACTTTGTACCAAAAGTGGTACACAATTTAAAAAAGTAATAAAATGAAAATAATAACAAGCCGGGAGTTCAGGAATAACCAGAAGAAATATTTTGATATGGTGGATAATAATGAGCAAGTAGTAGTCAAGCGTAAAAATCGTGCATATAAACTTGTTCCCGTAACAGAAGATGATATACTTGTGGACATTCCAAAGGAATATAGAACCAATCCTTATGAAATTAGTCCGAGTGGAGATACCTTTTGGGCAGACAAACGAAATATAGAAAAAGTAAAAAAGGCAATTGAGAACAAAGAAGTAGCAGCACAACTAAAGAATACCGAAGATATTCAAAACTTCCTGAACAGTTTATAAACATGTATACCCTTAACATTACGGTTCAGGCAAAGAAAGATATTGCTTTTTTGAAAAAGAATGGAGGAAAAGCAGTAGCCAATAAAATAGAAAAACTTCTTATAGAACTTATTGAACATCCAAAAACTGGAACTGGGCAGATTGAACAATTAAAAGGAGAGCTTCAAGGACAATGGTCAAGAAGAATTGATAAAAAGAATCGGCTTATATATACCATTGATGATGAAATCGGAATAGTAGAAATTATTTCTGCAAAAGGTCATTATAGAAATAAATAAACCCTACATATTCGACCGTTAAAAAGTCATTTTTTA